>Ga0210124_1001016_pt1 | contig 12844 bp, 14 predicted proteins | sample Muzzi_PWC_D2_FD_185554 | JGI IMG/M metagenome (GOLD analysis project Ga0210124, IMG submission 185554) | Wetland microbial communities from San Francisco Bay, California, USA, that impact long-term carbon sequestration - Muzzi_PWC_D2 (SPAdes) | ecosystem: Environmental > Aquatic > Marine >... | reverse complement strand
GCGCCAACACATCTTTCCGAACCACCTCGGCAAGCCGACTGAGTTTATTCTGAAACACGTGCCGACGAAGGACAGCCCGCGAGGTGTGGTGTTCTCGCCTGAGGGCCGCCGTGCCTACGTGGCCAATGCGCTGGACGACTCGATTACCGTGATCGACGTCGAGCGTCTGGAAGCAGTCGATCGAATCGACTTGGGTGGACCGGCGGTCATCGACGAAGTCAGAAAAGGTGAGCGCATTTTTCACAGTGCGCGCATCACGTTTCACAGGCAATTCTCATGTCATACCTGCCATCCTGACGGTCATGTCGACGGTCTTACCTACGACATCGAGCCCGACGGGATCGGCATTGCCCCGGTAGATAATCGCACGCTGCGCGGGATTCTCGACACCGCGCCGTTCAAATGGGAGGGGACGAATCCGAGCCTGCAAAGGCAGTGTGGGCCGCGACTGGCGGTGTTCTTCACGCGGATCCAACCGTTCACGCCGGAAGAGCTTACAGCCTTGGATGCCTATATCTGCACGATCACGCGGCCGCCGAATCGGTATCGCGCGCGTGGCGCTTTGTTGACATCCGCGCAGCGCCGGGGGAAGGCGGTCTTTGAGCGGACTTTGGCGAACGACGGGCGCACCTTGTCGCTGGATAATCGCTGCATCACTTGCCATCCTCCGCCGTATTATACCGATCGCTCCCGCCGCGATGTGGGTACGAAGATGCCACTCGACAGGGAATCGAACTTCGACGTACCGCATCTGAATAACATCTACGATTCGGCTCCGTACCTGCATAATGGGATAGCGGAAACGCTGGAGGAGATCTGGACGAGATATAACCTTTATGACCAACACGGCGTCACGAACGACATGACGAAGGACCAACTGAATGACCTTATCGAGTTCCTGAAGACACTCTAGCGCTTTGGGGTACGACTATGACTATACGACACTTTGTACACCTTTTGATTCCACCACTGACCGTTTTGGCCTGCTGCCCCGGCTTTTCCTTTGGACAGAGCGCCGCGCAGAATTCGCATGCGATCAGCGCCGGCGATTTGCAGGCAGGTACAAGCCAAATGAGCGCCGATACACGAGGTGCCCTGCATTTGCCGTACATTTATCGACACTGGGAGCAGTTTACGACCAAGGACGGGCTGCCCAATGATCATGTCTTTGCCGTCAAGGTGGATGACGACAGAGTCTGGATAGGTACGGAGGGTGGACTGGCTTGTTTGAACACGAAGACAAAGGAGATTCGAAGCTGGACGGAGAAAGATGGTCTACCTTGGCGCGTAGTGGGCGCCATCGATGTTGATCGAACGACCGGTGATGTCTGGTTGGGGCTCTTCGGAGGTGGACTCGCGCGCTTTAGCGGAGGACGCTTCGATCATTGGCATCAGCTAAACAGCGGCCTGGTCAATGACGTGGTCTATGGCGTGGCGATCGAAAACCGGAATGTGTGGGCGGCGACGACGGCTGGGGCCAGTCGCCTGAATGTGAAAACCGGCGAGTGGTCCATTTTCACTGAGAAAAACGCGCCGATGGAAGAGATCTGGAATTACGGCGTCAGCTACGCGGATGGCCTCGTCTACCTTGGGGTCTGGGGCAGTGGTGTGCTGGAATACAACGTGGAGAAAGGAACCTGGAAGGACTATCTGGACCCCGACGGCGAAATGGAGATTGATCTTTATCGCGACGACGGCATCGTGCACGTCATCACCACGGGCGTCAGCTTTGTGGACAAGGTGCTGTGGGTGACGACGTATTTCGGCGCCTGTCGATACGACGGACGTCACTGGCGCGGATACTTCGCACATGATTGCGGTTTGCCCAGCGATTTCAACAACGCGGTAATAGGACGGTCCGCGCGCGAGGCGTGGTTCTGTACGGACAAGGGGTTGGGCGTTCTCGCTGACTTCGAATCCAATACGTGGGTCACGTACACCTCGGATCACGAGAATCACACGGGCGCGGCGATTATTCAGCGTGACCATGACGTCATCGCCGAAGTAGCGACCGAAATGAGTTTGCCGCACAACTACGTGCTTGGAGCCGATTTCGACGGCAACGATGCGTGGATTGCGACGTCCAAGGGACTGGGGCATGCAATCGGTGACGGTTACTACCCGGGTCTGCGCCCCGTGCCTGTACCGCCATCAGTTGAAAGTCACGATCACTAATCAAATGACAGGTGCTACTCATGTTCTTGCGAAAGACAATAATGATAGGTCTCGCCGTCGGCGCAGTGGGTTGGTGTGCATGGAGCCAGTCGCCGACAGAAGCCGGCATGGATGATGACGGGGTCGACGTAGTCGGGGCGCCGTCTCATTCTGAACGGATCGACTCAGGCATGTCGGCGCTACTTCGCGCCATTGACGTCGGCCCCTACGAAGTTCCGCAACTCAGCCTGCAGTTTGATGAAAACTATGCCGCGTCAGCGGTCGACGTGGAACCGTTTCGCCACGTGACGCCGTTCAAGTACCATTTTCTGGAGCAAATGGAATACACCGGACCCGGACGTGCGATCCCGGAACCGAGTCATGTGGACAGCGTGAAAATCGGATTCATCGGCCCCATCATGTCGACCGTGTCCGTCGCGACCGGTGGAAAGAGCCATGAAGAAGAACTCGGGATTGCGATGCTCCGCGGCGCACGAATGGCCGTCGAAGAGGCCAATCAACGCGGCGGTTATTTGGATCGAAACAAGCCTTTCGAACTGGTTGTCAGCAATGACAACGGCCTGTGGGGGGCGTCTGGCAATGAGATTATTAAGTTGGCCTACAAGGATAAGGTGTGGGCCATCCTGGGTACGATCGACGGCGCAAATAGCCACATCGCCATCCGTGTGGCACTCAAGGCCGAGGTCGTGATGGTCAACAGTGGGGACACCGACCCGACATTCATAGAAACCAATATACCCTGGGTCGCTCGTTGCATCGGTGACGATCGACAGATGGGTTATCTGCTGGTCGATTACATGTTCCGGAAGAAGGGGCACAGACGCATCGGAATCATCCGCGCCTCCAACCGATACGGGCGATTCGGCATTCGTGAAGTGAAGGACGGGGCCAGACGCTTGGGTTACCCCATCGCGCTGGAAATGGCCTATCGCGTCGGCGCCGGAGATTACGCGCTCCAATTGGAAAGGCTGGCCGCCGCCAATGTAGAGGCTATCGTGCATTGGGGCGATGCCGAGGATGGTGCACATATTCTCAATCAAATGCGCGAAATGGGAATGAACCAGCCGTTCTACGCGTGCGACCGGTGTGTCAGCGACGAGTTCCTGGCAATCGCCGGTAAAAACGCCGAGGGTGTCATCTGCGGTTACCCTTGGAATCCGACGCGCGACGATCCGAAATTTCTGGCGTTTAGACAGGCCTTCAAGAAAGGTTATGGTCTGGAACCGGAGACGTATGCGGCACACGGCTATGACGGCATGAACATGTTGATCTGGGCGATACAGGTGGCCGGGTTAAACAGAGCGAAGATCCGCGACGTCATCGCCCATCGGTCGACACCGTTCCAGGGTGTGACCGGCGAGATTCCGTTAAGCGCCTGCCTGGACGACAGCGGACCGGTCTACTTCGCCACAGTTGAAAACGGCACATACAGTTTCTATTCACGTGAGGATTGGGGCGTACCCCGCGGTGTGATTCACCCCAGAGATTCCGCAATCCGCAAGACGGTTAACAGTGATTAACGCCTCCGTGGTTTGACTCGGTGCACTCTGATGACTTGCCAAAGGCCTGGCATCGATAACCCGCTCGCAGAGGAAGAGCAGGGAGACCGCAAGAGAGGTGAGCAGCCGACATCCATTGCGCCTCCGCCCGGCCACTTCTGGTGGCGCCGGCATGGAGACTATCGCCTGTCTTGCCTCACGTTAGCGTGGTCGGTGACTTGGCTGCCTGCGACGTCTAGCTGGACTTCGATGATCCGGGCGGATGACATGGCACTCGACGCCTCCCGCGCAGTAAGTGCCGCGGCTGATTCGCCTTTTTTCGACGCGCGGCGGTGCGAGGCGCACTACCATGGACCCGGCCGGGAAGATCCGATCCCAGATCGTCTTGGTGCGATCAATCTCGGCTGGTTTGGGCAGTGTGAACATACTGAAGGAACAGACGTCGGCATGTTTCATGCGGCCGAGATGGCGATTGAGGATGCCAATCATGCTGGTGGATATGACGGCGTACCGTTTCGGCTGATTCCCGCCTGGTCTGCTGATCCGTGGGGCACGGGCGTCAGGGCAGTCACGCGCCTGGTTTACGACGACCAGGTCTGGGCGCTCCTCGGCGGCCCGGATGGAGCAACCACGCATCTGGCCGAGCAAGTTGTAGCCAAAGCCAGGCTCCCTCTGATCAGCCCTGTGGCCACGGATACCAGTGCGAATCTCGCGAATGTGCCGTGGGTTTTTTTCGTTGGCGCCGAGCGATTCCAGGATCGCCGAAGCCCTGGCAGATGCGATAGCGCGGTTCGCAGGCCCGAAACAACTGTCGGTGGTTTCCACGCTGGATCATGATGCGCGGGCACTCTCGAGTCGTCTATTGCGCGCGCTGGCGGCGAGAACGATCTATCCTACGTCGCAGCTGCAAATCCAATCCCAGGCAACGGACACCCGCGGTCAGTTGCAGCGGCAAGCCGGCCTCAGAGGTCCAATCGTCCTCATTGCCAATCCGATCGACAGCGCGAATCTGCTAATCGAGATAAAGGCGTCGGCGGAGGGCCGCCTGGTGTTCGGGGGGCCGTCCTTCGGGACGCAGCAATTCTTGGCTATGGCCGGCGACGCCAGCGAAGGCGCTGTGTTTCCGATCTTATGGCACCCCAATGTCAACAACGCCGCGGTCAGCTTCTCCAGAGCATTCCGAAAGCGGTACAACACCGAACCGGACTACTTGGCAGCCTTCGCCTTCGACGCAACCGCCCTTCTGATCAGGGCGATTCGTCGTAGCGGTCCGAATCGCGCCGGCATATGCGACGCGGTCCGCTCGCTGTCGCGTTTCAACGGTGTTTCAGGATCAATCACATGGGACCCGAATGGGCGCAGTGGAAAGGCACGTGTCATCCTTGGCAGAATCGATGAGGGCCGTATACGCGCCCTGACGGACCAGCATCAACCCCCCGTGCGATAGTCCGCCCTTACGGTCGATGGTTGCGAGAACCACGGGTAGTATTCGCAACCCAATCACTGCTGTCGCCGGCGCCTACGAACTCAATCGTGACATGACGGCATCGGCCACACGTTTCGCTTCCGTTGCGATGTGCGGATCGTCGGTGTTCTTGTCGATGCCCAGTGTTGTGACGTCGACATGCAGATCGACCGGCATTCCGGCGCGTTCCAGAATTCGTCGTGCACAGTCGTCATCGCACCCATCAACAACAACGCGCCGGGCGGCATTCCGCGTCCTCTCGAGTTTATCGGGTCGATCCGCAGCGATCGCCGCCGCGCAATAGAGTTGTCCGGCGCCCTGCATCATAAGGACCAACCCCGCGCGGTTGGCCACCTGTCCGCTGTGGGCGGCGCCGGCACACGTGAACACAAGCGTTTCGCTCTTGTTGTCCGAGCATTGTTCCACCATGATTCTTCTCCCAAAAAGAACGCGTAAGGCCTACAAGCGGTTTGCTGTGTGGCGCGATGGATCATATTGGCAGCCGTATCCACGATGACTGTAATCGCGTTAAACAACGCCATTATCGAATTGCCCATTGCTTTGACAAGCGGCGGGGGGTTGGAAGCGGTGGCGCAGACCGTGCCACCCTTGGCGAGCGCTGACAATCGGTTGGGTACGATTCGTCGCGCGTTTCGGGGTTGAAGTGGGACTTTGAAATGGGTTTGTTTTGTCATTTTTTTTATCGTAGTGACACGTTGTTGGCATTGTTGGGGGAAGCGACGGAGCGACGGAGCGACGTAGGGGAGGACAAATGGCGACCTTGAGGGCGAGGGGATCAGGGCGCAGGGCGGTCGATGTTGGACGTTGCGTGTGCGTTGTGGTGCGGCGTTGGCTGAAGGCGGCGTCGGGCATGGTGCGGACTCCTAGGATAAGAACGTGCGGGGTGATCGAGGCGGTGGTTAGTATTTAGTGATCAGTGATTAGTTGTCAGTTTTCAGCCAGCAGCCTTCAGCTTTCAGCCGATGGGTTTGGGGTACGTGGCAGCATACGCGGCTTCCACGCCAAACGGGGGCACAGCCTGAAAGGCTGATAGACGGCCGGGGGCAAGTCCCGGCCTGCCAGGACGCCGCCCCCGGGCCGGTGTGCCTCATATTCTCGTTCGGGCCTGAAGGGCTCGCAAAACCGTGCTCGAGCAACTCACCGATTGTTTTCTACGACCCATTCAGGGTCGTGTGCATTTTGGGGGGGTGCTTAGTCCGGTGGCGGCGTCCGCCTGCGGCGGACTTGCCACCGGCTACTTTATGGCAGGCCATCAGCCTGCTTTCGCTCGGCACCATTTGCACGCTTACGCGTGCGACGCGTGCCGCCGTTGGTGTCATGGATCCTCAGATTTGGCCGGGCGGTTGAGGGTGCGTGACAAATTCGGCGGGGCATTGATTCGGTGCAGAGGGCAGTGGGCGCCCTGCTGCAGTGGGGCGGTGGGCGCCCTCGTGATGGCGTGTCCGCGGGCTGGCGCCGCGCGGCTCTGACCGGAACGTCCTCCGTCGAAATCGCAACGAGCCGCCGATACTGTCACGGACCCGGCGGTTGATCGCTTGTTGGCACTCGTGGCTGAGAATTATGACGGGATAGGCTTTTCGTCCATCTCCCTACGAATGGACTGTCTTGTCACGTTTTCTAGACCTGCTACAGCCACGCACCCGCACCATCGCAGACCTGGCCGACCGCGACGATATCGCCGCCGACATCCTGTGAGCCATCGTGGCAGGCGACCGATGACGTCCGCGTGCGTATAATGCCTTGGTGGACATAGAACCCGGAATAAGGACCGCGGAGTGGATTGTCCATCCCAACTGCCGGCTCGCTGCAGTGCCTATCCACCAACGCCGGGATTCGGGGCGGCGCGAGCAGATAGGAGCGGTAACATGGACATGATTCCTTGCCCGCAGCCGAGTCACATGTTCACCGGTCCCGTGGGCCTGTTTCTTTCCTGGATCGCTGAGGTTTCATGCACATGTTGCCAGGACCCCACACCATGAACACTAGACGATTGACAAGCCTAACGACCGTCCAGTCGTTCTTGGTGTTGATGATCGGCTTCCACGCAGGAAGCGACGCTCACGCCGCGTTGGCAGATACCGTCGGTGACGTGTGCGAGACGCCGAGCCGACACTTCGCGTTCATTGAGAACAGCCTTCAATTAGTGCGTGAGGGCCGGCCGAAGGCGGAAGTGCTCGACGCGCTGCGCTGTATTTGGTTTCGCTCCGACGTCTCCCCTACAATACGTCTTGGTGCGATGCACGCCTATTTGCATATCTCCGGCGATGATGCCGTGAATCGAAACACGCTGCTCGATATGCTGGACTTGACAATGAAGAGAGACGGATCTTACGAATACGGGATTTGCATGTATTTGATGTACATAGAGACTCCCACGGTGCGCGATCGACTCATGGCTGTCCTCGAGGAGCACGGCACAAGGTGCTCCGGGGCGCACACGGCCCTGCTCGAACTAGGCGAACCAAGATTGCGTGAATGGCTTGAGTCGAGATTGGTCGCGGTCGAAAGGGACAAGACAATTGGCGAGACGATGCTTCGCGGATACAAGGAGTATCTTCGAGAACAAATGACATACCTGGACAGCCAGCAGTCTCTCGAAAAACTTCTGGCTTTCTTTGCATCAGGGCGGCAATTTGTCACAGACAATCAAATTGAGAAGTCGCTCGTGCGGCGCGGCTGCACACGCGAACAGCTTCGCGCGTGTTACATCCAGAAGCTGAAATCGTTCGATGAAGAATCCAAATACTTGAATGCAACACGATCTTATATCAGTTTCTTGGTTCACCGGGGCGTGCTGCGCAAGGAGGACTTGGCGGAATTGCCGCCTTCTCTTCGAGAGCTACAGCCATACTATGAGGACGATATCGATGTCACGCCGCGGTGGCCGAGGTGGGCGAAGTATATGGACTCGAAAGAGGCGAAATTCTGGGATCCTGACGACATCATGCACGACTAGCGATGTCGATGGAGTCGTCCAATCCGACTGCCAATTCGCCGCCCGAAGAGGCAGGTCTGACAGTGCTCGCGACCTCGCGCACGAGATGAGTGGCGTACCATGATTCGATTGAGGCATCACTTCCCCGAAAACTGTGGACCACGAAGATGAAGGAATTGCAATTCTGGAGAATTGGAGCAGTAAGAACAGCAGTATTCATTGTCGTACTTGCATCGACCATCTGCAGCAGTTGGGAGACGTGCCGAGGGCAGGCGGTGCCTTCCGATTGCCTTGATCGTATGACGGACGTGTCCAGTAGCCTCGGGTTCGTCATGAGCAGCGCGCGCAGAATCGAACAAGGGGCCGATTTGGCGGAGATACTGGATGCCCTGGAGTGCGTCGCCATACGACCGGGATGTCCCGGTGCGCCCATTGCGATGTTTCATCTCGGCGCAGGCGATCCAACAATGCAAAACCGACTTCAGCGGATTATTGTCGACCCTGCATCGTCCGAGGACATCAAGATCGAGGCATGTTGGCTTCTTCCCCTTATATGCGACGTTGAGGTCCGACAGGCAATGGTCGCACACGCGCGGCGCGAGTGGGGCTCGCTTGACCGGCCTTATCAGCGACGCTTCCTAATGGACCTAGGCGGTGACGACGCCGTTGAACTGTTGCGCGATGCGATGACGACCACGTCCCAGCCCGCGGTCATGTTGCCGTTCCGAGAGAAAGAGCTTATGCTGGCGCGCGCCGCAAATGATGAGGAAAAACTGCTGGAGGTGTTGGCGTCAGGAGTCTTGCTGCCCGAGAGATACTGGCTCGTACAGCAAGCGGCAAGACGTGGAATGGACCGTGACAGAGTTCGGTTGGCGGTTCTGCGATATCTCCGGCTACGCCTGTTCAGGCCCGGCGAGGGGCGGAGTGCCCTACTAAAGGCATGTAACAGACTTGAAGTATTCATGGCGGAGGATGAACTGGAATGGCCTGAACTCGCAAACCGATTTGTGTCGATGTGCAACGATGAGTATTTGCCCTGGGCCACGGAGCACAAACGTCTGATGAAGGAGTGGCGCGCCGCGGCGCCGTAGCGTATCGTCGACCCGGAAGTTGCGACTCGGGTTGCCGTGATCCGAGCCGCGCCCGTCAGGAAGCGGACGTCAGGCGGCTGCACAGATTCGAGCCTGATTCCGAACGACGACCTGCCTGTGTCGCGGCCGCCGCCACCGCGACGGACTGAATGCGACACGGTGGGTTGTCCAATCTAACCGGCAATTCACGGTTCGACGTGGCGGGCCCTGCGACGCCCACAACCTCGAACCGCATCCTGGGGCGTAGCGTCCCGGTACAAAGTTGGTGGGAAGATTCCACGAATCAGGCGCCTTTCATCATGAATACAAACGGCGGACCAGCCAGAAGATTCGGACTTGATTGCCTCGCCTTGGGGTTCGTGCTCGGCGCGTGGCCGGCCATTGCAATGGGAGCGGACAGGGACGTCGTACAACCCTGCAAGATTCCGGACAACCCTTTTGGCTATGTCCGCGGATCGCTCAATCTGTTGGAGGCTGGCAAGCCGCGCACAACTATTCTCGACACGTTAGCCTGCATAGCAAAATCCCGGGACGTTCACAGGGGCGGCGAAGGCGCGTTAAACGCGATCATGCACTTGGCCGAAAATGATGAGCAAATTCGCGAGTACTTTCTTCGGGTTCTTGAAGACCCCAAGACCGATTTGACAGTTCGTTGGGAGGTGTGTGAGCGGCTCGTTTTTGTGGCAGATGGGCGGGTACGCAAGTTCCTGCTCGAGGAATATGAGCGGGAATGGGCAGTTGCGCCGACGCCCAGTACCATATTAGCCAGCAATTACAGCAGGGCCTTGGTTACGCTCGGAGACACGGGATTCCTCAAGGCGCTGGAGGAGGTCATGGAGTCGCTCGGCCCAGGTGATCCTACTCACCGTCTACTCACTGCGTGGGCAGACCGTGTTCGAGTACAACGCGATTTGCAGTCCATGCTTGACGCGATTCGTTCAGATAATCCGCCAACTGACCGAGGTTGGATCATTCGTCAAGCCCGTCGACATGGTGCCTCCAAAACGCAATTGCAGACGGCCGTGCGCGAATACGTATTACGCTGCCGGTCTAGACAAGAGAAGATCGCGAATCAGTCTTCACTCGAGCGGGCCTGCAAGTTATTAAGTTTATTTACGGAAGAAGAGGCAACGGCGATCGGGCTTCCAGGAGCGAGCGCCAATCCGGATATCAAGCCTTATAGTCAATTCTATCCGTCATGGGCGACGGGATATCGGGAGAAGTGGGCTCAGTTTTGGGGTGTTGATCGTATTGAATCTGAATAGGAAGATCCGTTGGCAACGTGCGTAGCTGTCAGAAATCGTGCCGGCCGGTACCGTCTGCCGTGGACGACGATGAAAATGCCCTTCGTCCCAACGGGGTATTTGGCGATCCGCTGATTCCGGATTTGCGGCTTGTGGCGGAATAGGCGTTCTGTACGACTCCTCGCAACCTCGAATCGCATCCTGGGGCAGAGCAGCCCGGTATAATGTCGGTGTGGAGATTCCACTCATCCGGTGCCTGTCATGATGATCACGAACGGCGGCTCAACCAAACGTTTCGGCCTTGCGCGCCCCGCAGTGAGCTTCGTGCTCGGCGCGTGGCCCGCAATAGCACCCGGACAACCATGGGCTCCCACGGAGGCCTGTCATCCTCTGGGCAACGCCGCCATCGTCCGGGCCGCACGCGAACAGATCGCCGGTGGTGAGTCCATCGCGAGTGTCACGAATGCGCTGTCTTGCGTAGCGCGGAACCACCATGGTTATTCAAGGACGAACACCAAGGCGGTGCGCGTAGGATTCGCCATTCAAGAAAGCGACGCGGGTGCTCGGCTTTTCCTACTCGGGATCATTCGAGATGCCTGGGCGCCCGGGCTGGTACGCGAACTGGCCTGCGAATTGTTGACATACGTTGCGGATGCAGACGCGGAAGCCGCGATATTCGATATTTTCAGCAACAGTTGGGCATCGCAACCTGCGCCGACGTATTTCGGAAATCTTCGCTCTCTTGCAAGTACGAGATTCCTAACTTGGCTGGACATGCGGCTTGAATTGCGCGACCACGCACCCGTGCCGCGAGTCATGCTTGAATCCGAAGTCGAGTTGATTCGCGCGCAGCAAAATCCATCGCGCGTATTGCAGTATATCACATCGTCAGAAAACCCAACTCTTTTTCGAAAGTGGCTCGCACTTCATGCGCTTCGTTGCGGAGTGACTCGTACGGAGTTGCGAGAGGCTCTCTTGCCAGTTTTCGAATCGGCTGCCACGACAGGCCCCGAGTATTACGCACAGTTGATGCTTGTTGAATCGCTGGATGAACTTCGAGTCTTCGGTGAAAAAGACAATGCGCTGTTGAAACCTCTCCGTGACACCCTTGGCAGAGCGGTTACATGCTATGGAGACGAGGGGCCTGTATGGGCGGAGCGAATCATTGCAGCAAAGCGGGCTGCGTTTCTTCGTGCGCCGCGCGGCCAGGGGGACGCCCAGTGACCACCCATTCCACGCACTCTTCGAACAGAGCCATGATGATCCTCGCGGGATGGTGCATGGTCGTCTCATCCGGCAACGAGGGACTCCGTGCGGCCGACGATGACTGCTCAATGCCGCCCGTTGATTCCCGATACGTCGAGAGAAGCCGCGAATTGGTCGCCAACGGGGTACCGCTCGACGAGGTACTCGGCGTGCTGGCGTGTCTGGCGCGCAACCAATGCGCAATCGCACGGCGCGAAGGCATACCCGCCCCACCCCCGCTCCCAACATGGGGCAACCGCGCGGCCGACACCAATGATGACCGCAGAATCCCTGCCGATGCATGGGAGACACTCAGCCGTGTCATACTCGGCCCGCGCGCCGCCCGCGCACTCTTTCAGTTGTGCGACAGCGACGATTGCATCAGACGGTATCTGATCGACATCGCGGCCGACCCGGATACGAATTCCTACCTCGAAGCTCTCGTGTGCAGTTGGCTGCCCTTTGTGGCGAATCAACAGGTTATAGAGCGTTTACTGTCGCTGTCGAAAGATACATGGGGAAAATCCTCCAAGTTCTCCGCATACGCCAACGCGCTTCAAGATATCGGAAGCACGGAATTCCTGCGATGGCTGGATGCCACAATCGAGCGCGGTCTCGAGGACGGAACGCTCATTTCGCAGCAAGTGTCGCAGCTCAGAATGCGCGCTGAGCACATCCGTATCCAACAAGACCCGCAACGCATTCTGGACTACTTGTCTTCGTTTGACGGCTCGATCGACCCGGTGTGGGCGGTCCACCAGGCGTTTCGCCACGGTATTGACCGCAACCGCATTCGGTCGGCCGTCTTGGCGGGCCTTGCGAGCGGAAAAGACGACCGGAGAAAGCGAGTCCACTTCAGATACCTTTTGTCCCAGTGCCAAGCGTTGGGCTTGCTGACGCGCGACGAAGCGAAGGAGTTTCGCGTATTCCCGGCATACATCATCCCCGGGGAAGAAAGAGGAGAAAGTACACATTGGGCAGACGCGAAACTGAACGCCAAGCGACGTGCGTTTTGGCACACCACCGACTTGAGCGCTGGTCTGGGACCGTAGAATCGCAACGGGCAATTGCGGCGGATTGTCCGCACCGAGGGTACCGCAGGCATCCCTGCCCGCCGCAGTCGTACCGCAGGCATCCCTGCCTGCTCCGCGCGGTCGGGGTCAACCACG
>Ga0210124_1001013_pt1 | contig 12898 bp, 15 predicted proteins | sample Muzzi_PWC_D2_FD_185554 | JGI IMG/M metagenome (GOLD analysis project Ga0210124, IMG submission 185554) | Wetland microbial communities from San Francisco Bay, California, USA, that impact long-term carbon sequestration - Muzzi_PWC_D2 (SPAdes) | ecosystem: Environmental > Aquatic > Marine >... | reverse complement strand
ATTTGACTATGCGAAATTTAATGTCGCGACCAACAACCACGAATTGACAAAACACCTTAATATCATTAATCTAATGATGACCGCAACACTAGAAATTTAGGAGATTCTTGTGCCGTCAAATACCACCCCTAAAGACCGAACTCGCCTCATCACCTGGGAAGACCCTACGATATCAGTTAACGCCGCTCAGACCATGAGTGGGTTCGATATTCTAAAAGCAATCGCCGCTGGCAGCCTCCCTCCCCCACCAATTGCCATACTGATGAATATGGATTTGGCCGAAGTGGAGGAAGGGCGGGTTATCTTTACGGTAGACCCGGCAGAATATCACTATAATCCGGTTGGCGCTGTTCATGGGGGCTTGGCGGCAACTCTTGTTGACTCGGCCATGACTTGTGCTATATATTCAGTCGCCCCAATCGGAATGAATTACACCACCATAGAATTACATGTCAATTATATTCGTCCTATCACAGTCGATACCGGCCATATCCGCTGCATCGGTGAAGTCATTCATCTTGGTCGCCGGGTAGCCACCGCTGAAGCGAAAATTTTAGATACCAGTGACAAACTGTATGCCCACGCTACTACAACTTGTCTGGCCGTTCAATTAAATCAGAATAATCGTTAGCAATAGAGGTTTACAATATGAATAACTCCTTACCCGATGGCTTGATTGCCGTTGTTAAACGCGACTGTCCAACCTGCATCCTGGTCGAACCGGTCTTGGCACAACTGACGAAAAGTGATACATCCCTCACGGTCTACACCCAAGACGACCCAACCTTCCCGGCCAGCATACCGGACGTTGTGGACGATACCAGTTTGGAACGTTCCTACCACCTCAACATCGAGATTGTGCCGACTCTTATCCGGGTAGAACAAGGCCACGAAGTTGGGCGAATTATAGGCTGGAACCGGGCTGAATGGGAATCTTTTACACGAATAGACAACCTCGGCGAAACGTTGCCAGAATTTCGACCTGGTTGTGGGTCTCTCAGTATTGAGCCGGGTACCGCCGAAGCGTTAGCCATCCGTTTTGGTGATACAAAATTGAAGGCACGCCGTATCGAATTAGCCTCTCTGGAAGATGATATCGAAAGCTGCTTTGAACGTGGCTGGACCGATGGACTGCCGGTTGTTCCGCCAACAGAAGCGCGAGTATTGCGTATGCTTGAGGGCACATCACGGCCACCGGACGAAGTAATTGGCATTATCCCCCCTAACAGAGTTGAATGTACCGTTGAAAAGGTCGCCATCAATGCTGTGATGGCTGGCTGCAAGCCGGAATATATGCCGGTTGTGCTGACCGCCATCGAGGCCGCCTGTATCGACGAATTTTGTATGCAGGGGGTTCTGGCTACAACGTACTTCTCTGGTCCGGTTATGATTGTGAACGGCCCCATTGCCAAAGCCATTGGTATGAACTCCGGCATAAATGTGCTCGGACAGGGTAACCGGGCCAATGCTACGATTGGCCGCGCTCTTCAGCTTATTATTCGGAATGTGGGGGGTGGGCAACCGGGGGGTGTTGATCGGGCCGCGCTGGGTAATCCTGGCAAATACACCTTTTGCTTTGCCGAACGAGAGGACGATTCACCTTGGGAGTCGCTAGCCGTTGAGCAAGGCTTTGTCCCAGATACATCCACTGTCACCCTCTTTGCCGGAGACGGTGTCCAGCCCATTTCCGATCAGATTTCCCGAACCCCGGAGTCGCTGGCCCGCTCGTTTGCCGCCTCCCTTCGGTCGGTGGCCCATACCAAATTGGCTATGGCCGCGGATGCTTTTCTGGTGATTACGCCGGAACACAGCAATATTTTTGAGCAGGCGGGCTGGTCGAAAACCCGGCTTTATGAGGAGTTGAACAGCCTCCTCCAAATCCCGGCCAGTGAACTAAGGCGGGGAGCTAATGGCATCGCCGAAGGTGTGCCAGACCAACTTATTGGTGATCGAGAAACACTGTCTAAATTCCGGCCCGGTGGTCTTCATATTGTTCGAGCCGGGGGCACGGCCGGCAAATTCTCGGCGATTATTAGCTGCTGGCTTGCCAGTGGCCCTCGAGGCAGCCAGCCTGTAACCAAAGAGATATTGGTGTAGATAGATTATGCATCTCCTCAATCTTTTCGATTACGAGCAGGCAGCTAAGGGAAAGATGTCGGCTCCCAGTTATGCATATTACGCCGGTGGTGTGGCCGATAATTTAACCTTACGCGATAATCGAGCTGCCTTTGAACGCCTGCGCTTGCGGCCCCATGTGTTGGTTGGTGTTGAGAATGTATCCCTGGCAACCACCGTGCAGGGACAGGCGGTGTCAATGCCAATATTGATTGCCCCGGCTGGACATAACAAGATTGCTCACGCCGATGGCGAACTGGCTGTGGCTCGTGCGGCAAAAGAGGCCGGAACTATCCAGATATTGAGTACCATGTCCGACACGGTGGTTGAAGAGGTTGCTGCTGTTGGTGGCTCAACCTGGTTTCAGCTTTATGTAGCTCGCGAGCGGCAATATTCTGAACGGTTAATCGAGCGAGCAGAGGCAGCAGGGTGCGAAGCCCTGGTTCTTACGGTGGATGTGCCTGTCCCCGGCCTGCGCGAGAATCTTATACGAACCGGTTTTCGACCATCTGCTTTACCCCCTCACCTTGATCCCGAAAAATTCAGCCAGACTGATAATAATACAAACACCTTCCGAGGACTGGCAAACAACTATCTCGATCCTTCACTGACCTGGGATGATGTTCACTGGCTCAAATCTGTAACCAAACTTCCCCTATGGTTGAAAGGGATTCTGCGTGGAGATGATGCCCGGCGGGTAGTAGATTGCGGTGTGACCGGTATAATCGTCTCCAATCACGGAGGACGACAACTGGATACGGCCATCGCCGGTATTGATGCCTTACCCGATGTAGTTCAAGCTGTTGAGGGTCAGTGTGAGGTGTTGGTGGATGGTGGTATCCGGCGCGGCACTGATATTGTGAAAGCGTTGGCTCTGGGGGCCAAGGCGGTGTTAGTTGGCCGTCCTCCGCTATGGGGTTTAGCCGTAGAGGGTCAAACCGGTGTCACTAATATACTAAACATTTTGCGCCATGAATTGGAGACTGCAATGGCCTTATGTGGCTGTCCATCCATTAAAGATGTAGCACCTGACCTTATTTTTAGGCTATAAACGAAGGAAGGAGACCAGTTATGAATCCAAAGTATTTGATTGAAGTTGCCCGGGCTACCCTCAAAGTAGCGGAGTTCTGTTTTCTCATTACGGTGAACGAGTCTGGCCGGGCCGAGGCCAGACTCATGCAACCCTTTGAACCTAAGCCGGATTTAACCATATGGTTTGGGACCAGCCCTCATTCTCGCAAGGTGCGGGAAATTGAAAGGGACAACCGGGTCACACTAGGCTATACCCACTCTGAGGCAGGAGCTTACGTTAGCTTGATGGGAACAGCCTCCATAGAAAATGATGGAGCTAAAAAGCAGCAATATTGGCGGGATGATTTTGCTGCCTTCTGGCCAGGAGGTCCTCTCAGTGAAGCCTATGCCCTACTCAAGTTTGTCCCCACCCGCATCGAGTTGATGCATATTGGGCAAAAAGTAGCTCCTGAACCTTTTGGCCTGCAACCTGCAGTTCTCGTTCGTGATGGAGAAGCGTGGGAATTGGAAGGAAGTAAAAATGAGGCATAGGTCCAACGCTAATAAAAACGAAAACACAACCCAGGAGAAATGACTCCGTATGAAAAAACGCTCGTTTCAAGCCATCATCTTCGACCACGACGGCACACTCATTGATACCGAAAGTCCTGATTTTGAAGGATGTAAGTTACTATGCGAAGAGGTTGGCTTTACCCTGACCTTAGAAAAGTGGGCCGATACAATCGTGGGCCGCATGGATGGGTATGATGATCTATTCATGGAAGTCATTCGGGCCAGCGGCAATGGCCTTACCCCGAACCATCTGTGGCAGCGCCTCAGGGCGTTGTGGGAAATCACCTTTGAAAAAGTCGGGCTGATGCCGGGGGCAAGCACCTTGATCTCGCAGCTACATGGGGTGGGCTACCCCCTAGCGATAGCGACGGCCTCGAATCAAGAATGGGTCGATAAGTGGATGAACAAATTCGATTTGCTTCCCTACTTTCAGGTAGTCGCCACCAGCGATAATGTGACTCATAACAAACCGGCCCCCGATGTTTATCACTTCGCTGCTCAACAATTGGGCGTTCCACCAGAACGGTGTCTGGTTTTCGAAGACTCTGTCGCCGGGATGCAATCTGCGAAAGCCGCCGGGATGACCGTCATCGCTGTACCCAATCACGTCACCAAAACCCTGAACTTTAGCCAGGCCGACGGGATTATTGATGGGCTACAACATGTTACTCCTGAATGGATTGAAACTTTTGGGCAACGTCATTAAGCTAAAGATTTAACCCCTTCCCCCTTTGGGGGCACAAGCGGAGAGGCCCGGAGGAAATCATGCAAAATTACTTCGAGACGATAAAATCACCTATCTTTAGTGCCGATTTTCATTATTTTCGCCTCTCACGCGAAAAATGGGAACTCATGTTGACTCGATTGGTTCAGATGGGCGCTACTATGATAACTATCACTGTTCCCTGGGGCTTTCACGAGTTTGAAAAAGGAACCATTGACCTGGCCGGCGTGACCAATGCTCGACACGACCTACTTGGATTGTTGGATTTATGTGCTGCCCTTAACCTTCACTGCCTTCTCAAAACCGGGCCATACAGCCATAATTGCGACATCTTGAACAACGGGCTGCCCCACTGGCTTTCACCGGCCTCGGACAACTTTGAAGCGACTCTAGCCGCAGCAACTTCTAATTGGTATCAAGCTTTAAGTAAAGCCGTGGCCGATAGGCAATGGCCCAATGGCCCAATTGTTGCCTTGCACATTGACGACGACGAAGCGGGCCAAGAAGAGCATCCGGTTTATAGCGAACAACTGACCGAAGTCAAATGGCCCATTTGGCTGCGAAAGCGGTACAAGGGTATCGACGCCCTCAACGAAGCCTATGGTACCAGCTATCGCAGTGCCAGCGATGTACCGTTCCCTCAGAGTTGGAGCAAGAAAACCACCCCATTAGAAGCAGATGCCCGTGAATTTTTAGAGGAAGTTGAAGCGGAGACAAAAAGCAGTACCGGCCAATCCCTCATCGAGGCCGGTTGGCAAGTACCTATCTACCCTTCAGCGTTAGAGGCCGAGCCAGTGTTACCCTCAATGCAGAGCTATTCATTGGCAGCCGCCGGTAAACTACCCAGTCTCGACCCCAAAAATACGATAACCAACCTGCTCGACCCTATTCAAGTTGACCCCGACCCGGCCGATATTGGAACCGGCCCGGTGTGGGCGAATGATGCGCCAATTCGGGCTGATGGTTCACTGCGACGCAAATTTTGGGATGTCCGGCAATATTTATGGTCACATAAGCTACCGGGCAGCCGCCTCGACGCGGGGATGTTCACCGCTTCTTTCGAGGTAGGTGGACTGGCAACCTCCGGGCAGGATATGCCTTTAAAGATAAGCCTTACCAAAGGAGCAAAGCCGGTTGCTTATCGTTTAGGCTTCAATGGAGAGGCACAAATCAATGATGACCTAAAAGTTGCCCGAGGCAAGCTTGGTGGGCCTTATCTGGCCGAAGACGAGACTAGCCAAACGGATTTGATTTTCTTTTTGAACGACCCAACCGTTCCGCTCGACGGTTTCCTTTTGACGCATCTGCAAACAATGCTCAACGCTCAAGCCCAAACCTTGAATCGTGCCGCCGCTCTGGCTGCGAAGTTAGGCAAAATGCTTGGGCCTGCCCAGGCCAGTACTGAAGCCAAACCAGCCAAATCTCCAAAGCCAACCTCGTACACCCTACGAGAGGCCCGGCGCGGTCTGCGAGAGGCAGATGCAATCCTGAGAAAGGCGGTCGCTTCCGTTGGGGGATTGGAAGCAGGATTTGATGTGATGCTGAATAGGAAAGAGACAGATATCCCTGAACCGGCTACCTCTCCGGTGGAGATTAGCCCGGAAATATTCGAGGGCAGTGCCAGAGAAATACTCATCGAAGCCGGTAAAGTCCTGACATCTAGTGTCTCTCATCTGAAATCGGCAGGAAAAGCCTTACAAAGCACCATCGATTCACCCCAGGGCTTTACTGTCGAGCAGTACCAGCAAAGTTATGCCCAGGCCACATTGACAGCCCAAGAAACCCGCCAATCGCTGCTTGAGATTATCGCCAAACTCCGGGTTGAAATGGCTTCTGAGAAATTGCCTCTCGTTGCCTGGCGAGTGCATAACCAGATTCAGGAAATTGCCGAGAATTTACGGTGGGGTGTTTTACGTAATTAAAGGAAGCTCGCATCTATACAGCAGAGTATATCACTACACGAAGGGCACTGGCTCCCAAATTCGTGGCTAAGCTAGGTGTTTCTTCACGACATCCGCTAATCTTTGGACGCCCTCCTCAATCTCTGGCAAATCATAATAGGCAAAGCTCAACCGGGCATAATTTCGTAGCCCTTGATGGCTGGAAAAACTGATTCCCGGCTCAAAGCTCACATTGTGACGCCGGGCTTCCTCACGCAATTCCATTGTATCAACTTCTTCTGGAAAGCGCAGCCAGATAAAAAAGCCACCTCCCGGCTCGGCAAACGTCACTGATGGGGGCAGGTGTTGGTGTAAGGCGGTGCTCAGAGCAGTGGCTCTTTGGCGATAAGACGCTTTCAGATAATTAAGATGCTCCTCTTGCAAGCCCAGCTCAATGGCGCTCCGCACCATATCTGAGGTGAATGGGTTCAAGCCGCCACCACTTTCAAGCAGGCCGGAATCAACGAGCCGCTGCATCGAGGTGGGGCCGGTCTGAATCCAACCCAATCGAAGCCCTGGTGCTAAAATTTTGGCAAATGTACCTAAAGAAAGAACCGTTCCTGTCCCAATATAGCTACCCAGTGGTGGTGGCGGCGCATCCGCGAAGGTCAACAAATGGTAGACCTCATCGGCAACAATCAAAAAATTATGTTGTTGGCTGAGTTGAACCAACCGCTCACGGCGTGACTCAGACAGGGTAACGGCTGACGGATTATGAAAAGCAGGAATAGTATAGAGGAAGGCCGGTTTGTGTTCCAGTAGCTTTTCTTCTAGGGCTTCAATAATTAAACCCTCCTCATCGATGGGAATGCCCACCACATTGAGCCGGTGGTCGGCAAAGATACGCAGCGCCAAAAAATAACTTGGCTCTTCGACAAAGATAGTATCACCAGCTTTGCTAAAGAGAGTGCAGACAAAATCAAGTCCTTGAGAGATACCAGTTGTGATAAAAAGGTCGTTGGGCTGAACCGGCGTGCCATACTTTTCGCTGAGAAATTCGGCCAAGGCAATTCGGAAATAGCCATTGCCCTGTTCGACGCCATAGGCTAGCAGCAAGGGATCATCATGGCCCATCCGATGGGCCACTGCCTTTCGCATGGCCTCTAGCGGCAGGAGTGATGGCGCTGGCTGACCGACTCCAAAATTAATCATACCTTCGGGAATGTTAAGTTGGGTAATTTGAACGTCAGGCATTTTTTTTCCTCATATAGAATGTCTTTAATTTTACACCAAATTCTGATAATTACACGTTGATTGCCAGTCGATAGTCTGATATGATAGGTAAATGGATGTCGAAAAAACCTATTGGTTCTTCAACCTTTTGATTTTGGGCCTATTAACCAGCGAATTTTACCTCAAAACGGGTCGTTCCCAACGTCTAGGACTGGCTTTAGGCTTAATCATCGTGGGGTTGTTCACTGCCTTGAGGATTCGGCAAAGTAAAGAGATTATCAGACGACACTGGCTGGCCATCGGAGGCGTTATTTTTTTAGTGGTATCGCTGACCTGTACTGGCGAGCAATTATGGCACGAGTCGCAGTTCAAGGTTATTCTGATGTCCATTGTGATTTTCACGGGTATGCTTAGCGCCTGGGTCAAAGGAGAATGGGGCAATCTGCCGCCCACCTTTTGGCTCTTGTTAAGCGGCGGCGCAGTGGCCACAACCTTTATCTTAGGGCTGGGGTATGTCGATTTAGGGGCTTATGTAGGGGCTTGGGCGTGGTTGATTTTTGGCGCTGTATTCAGTCGCCTTGAAAGTGACACAGAATGACAACCCTAGTTGATGTATGGTCGGGCTAACTTTGATTTATTGTGTGTCGGGTTCTCGCCTCTTCTCCTCCATAAATTCACTAAATTTGAGAGAGAGTCCATTTCTTGTGACATGGTATGGTCCACACGGTCCATCAAAGTGGTCACAATTACAACAAGTGGAGATAATCCGCCGACCATTGGAGATTTGATCAGTGGGGATATGCTTACAAGCTCACCAATGATGCACAAATTTGAAAATGATTTCAAATTTGTGCATCTTCCTCTTGACAAAAATCAAAATATCCCATATAATATAATTCATATTCGTGAGCATCAATTCAACTTTGTGCAAAGGTTACCGTGGACGATAACCGATTGGAACTACTAGGACAAGTAGCGGTTTGGTACTACGAAGATAATATGGACCAAACTGAAATTGCAGAGCGCATTGGTAAATCCCGCTCAATGGTATCTCGTATGCTCAACGAAGCGCGTGATCTTGGTTTGATCGAGGTTCGGGTTAAATTTCCGTTGAAAACAGACCAAGCGTTGGAAACAAAACTCTGTGAGGTCTTTCACCTTACTCATGCCCGCGTTTTAGCGGATCCTCCAGCCGACTATGCCACGCTATTAAGACGATTGGGACGCCTCGGTGCCTACTACTTACAAAGCCTTCTTCGTGATAACATCAAAATTAGTATTGGGTGGGGTGCTACCTTACACCATCTTGTAAAGGCGCTCCCCACATTCCCCATAAGAGACGCCCTGATTATTCAAATCATGGGATCAATTGGCCAGGGTGACCCCATGATTGATGGGGCTGAATTAGCCCGCTGGCTATCCCAAAAATTAACGGCCAAACTCCACTACCTACCGGCTCCTCTAATTGTTGAGAGTGAGGAAATTGCACACTCTCTCTTAAATGATCCTATAATTTCCAATACCCTGTCGCTGGCTAGCCATGCTGATATTGCCTTAGTTGGCATTGGTCCGGTTGACTCCCAACTCTCCGGTTTGTACCGGACTGGTTACCTGACTGAGGCTGATGCCGAAGCATTTACCGCAAGTGGAATAGTAGGCGACCTGGTGGGCCGCTTGCTAGATGTTAATGGTAATTTGTCTGATGCTTATATCAACCGCTGTATTGTAGGACAGGATTTAGAATCCCTAAGACAAGTACCCATAACTATTGGTATTGCCGGTAGCGTTATGAAAGCCCCGGCTATTCTGGCCGCCTTACGCACCGGTTGTCTCGATGTCATCATCACCGATGCTTTAACGGCCACGGAGGTTTTGGCGGCACAATTGAATTTAGCACCTGCGCAATCTCTATCCTTAACCTCTAGCTAATTCAATTAACCAAATAGCGTTTCAATCGCGACAATAAAAAAGGAGATACTTGCCACCGCCAAGTAGACAGTATCTCCTCGAGATTGGGTTCACGCTTGAACTGTACCTCGACATAGCAAATGTTGAGGTAGGGTCCTTTTACGTTCGCCTATTTATATTCTACCAGGCGAAACTAATAAGTGAAAATTATTACTAACAAAATAGCCCTGAAAGGAGAGAAAATGTTTGATGTAATCGCTGAAAATGGGGGAACAATTCTGCTAGGTCTAATAGTTTTTTGGTTTGCCCAATATATAGGAGCTTATTGGCAAATGCGTCGCTTCTACCGGCGTATGACGGAGTTGCGCAGAGGAGGTTTGACCGCGGTGGGACTGAACGGGGATCGCTACAAAGGCCGGGCTTATGCCGTTTTGACCATCGACGAAAACGACCGAGTCGTTCACGCCGAACAGTTCAGCGGCTGGACCGTATTTGCCAGGTTACAGCCGGTGCCGAATATAGAGGGGCTTAACTTGGATGATGTCTTGGCCAATGATATTCGTTTACCGGTATCAAAAAAGTTGCAAACGGCGTTTGCCAATGCAGCTAGAGATTTGAGGGAGGCACGCGAAAAGCAATTAAACACGATCCCAGAATATGCTTGATGTTAGCTGAATTCAGTTTTATTCCTCCGGGATCGAGATTGACGGGGCTGCTATAAATCCCCTTGAAAAAGAGTTTGCTGTGTGCCAAACATTGTTGAGAAGGAGGGAGGTTAAAAGAACCAAAGCACATAAAAAATTTACCAGGAAATTTGTTTGTTGAAGTTGTTGTTGATAAATCACTATTTAAATTTACTTAAGGAGATAAAAATAATGGATACTTTAGTTTGGTTAGCCACGCATTTTATCGGCATGTTTCAACAGGGCGGCGAGGTTTTCACGAGCCTGGTCACCGGGATTGTACCGCTGTTGATCGTGTTGTTGACCGGCGTTAACGCTCTGGTCGCCTTGATAGGTCATGAGCGTATTGAAGGCGTGGGCGAGTGGGCGGCGCGGGATGGGTTGATTTTTTACCCCATTCGCTATCTGGTTTTTCCGGTTCTGTCAGTGTTCTTTTTGACCAACCCCATGGCCTACACAATGGGGCGCTTTTTGCCGGAAAAATACAAACCAGCCTTTTACGACGCCGCTGTCTCTTATGTTCACCCACCCTTGGGCATTTTTCCGCACATTAACCCCGGCGAACTGTTTGTTTGGCTAGGGATTGCAACCGGGATTGAAACTCTGGGCCTGTCTGTTGTACCGTTGGCAGTGCGATACCTACTAATTGGAATGGTGGTTATTTTCATCCGTGGCATTGTCACCGAGCGTATTACGGCGGTTATGTGGGCCAGAGAAGGCGCCAAAACGGCCGCGGTACCTGCTGCATAATAATTACAGAATTTCATAAAGATAAGGAGCAGAAAAAATGCAAGCGTTTCTTTCTAATTTAGGACGAAGTGTTGGTAGTGTCGTTGGGATTCTGTATCAATCCGGTCGAGAGTCGATCGATCAGATTCTCAAAAACATTCTTCCCTTTATGGCCTTTATTGCGCTGGTTATTGGGATCATACTGTATACCGGCATCGGCGATTGGATTGCCAATTTGATTGCACCCTTGGCCGGCAGTTTGGTCGGGATGTTGATCATCTCCATCATCTGTGCGTTACCGTTTCTGTCACCTTTGTTGGGGCCAGGCGCCGTTATTGCCCAGGTTGTTGGTACGCTGTTAGGCAGTACCCTTATTGCCAACGGCTCTATTCCGGCTCGCTTTGCTTTGCCGGCATTGTTTGCCATCAACCCGCAGGTCGGCTGCGACTTTATTCCGGTTGGTTTAGCCTTGGGTGAAGCGGAACCAGAAACTGTGGAAATTGGCGTTCCCGCCGTTCTACTGTCACGGATGATTACCGGACCAATTGCTGTTGTGCTGGCTTATCTTGCCAGCTTCGGCCTGTATCCGGGTAATTGATTTAGCATTTAAGAAAGGAATAGTGACATGAGCTTTTGGGAGAAGGCAAAAAAAGTATTGATTGGCGACCCTCCCCCCCCTAAAGAGAAAAAGTCACCAGCCGCCGAAGAGCCAACCGCGCAACCGACACCGGCGCCCGAAAGGAAATCAGCGGGTTCAAGCGATTATAAGCGGGTTCAGATTAACCGGGGAGGGCGTGGCTGGGGTGGGCCACTCATCATTGAACCTACCCCGGAAAGACCACTGATCTATTGCGTAACCGGCGGCGGTATTCACCCTGTGGCCCAACGCATTGCTGATTTAACTGGCGGGAAGCCCTTTGACGGCTTTAAATCAAAAGCCGATTTCGATCAAATTGCCGTAGCCGTGATCGATTGCGGCGGCACGGCCCGCGTCGGTGTGTACCCCATGAAAGGGGTGCTAACTGTAGATATTCACTCAACGTCACCGTCAGGGCCACTCATGAAATACATCAATGAAACTAACTTTGTCTCCGGCGTTACCGAAGACACCATCATCGCCTTAGACGACTAGCGCAATTGCGAGGGAACACGTGACTTCTTCCCCATGAGTTCCCTCCCTTTGCTATAATGAGTGTGAAAAATGACCGTTACAAAATACGAAACTAAAGTTGAGCAAATTGGGCCTTTAGCCCAGGATTTCATAGACGAAGGTATTCTGGTATTTTTTGGGATGAACGCTCCCGAAGAATTAAAAGAATTCGCAATTTTGCATCACCATACGCAGCTTCTGCAACCCATCAAAGCCGGAGATACATTGGTTATTGGTGATGATTCAATTCAGATATTGTGTGTTGGCGAAGTGGCCAACGAAAACCTGTCTAACTTGGGACACTTTGTGGTGAAGTTCAATGGCTTTGCCGAACCGGAAATGCCGGGCGATATCAGCGTTCCAAAACAAGACAACCTGCCCACCGTTGAGCCGGGTGTTGTTGTGAAATTTATAAGCGCAAGCTAAATCACGCCTAGATATGAAAGGAACTGTAATATGACATTGTATACCGAACTTGTCGCATATGAAAGAGCCGGTAACTGTATCAAGGTTGGGCTTGTTGGCTCTGGGCAAATGGGTGAAGGGTTAGCCTGCCAGATGGAAACCATGCACGGGATGAAGGCTTACGCCATCGCCGATGTCATTCCTGGTCGGGCGATACAGGTCTACCAATCGGCCAAGGTGCCGCTAGAGCAAGTGGTGGAAACTGATGATATTGACTTGGCCGCGCAGGCAGTGTCTGAAGGCAAGCGTGTGGCCACGACACAATCATCACTTCTGGCTAAACTCCCCAATCTGGACATCATTGTCGAGGCCACCGGGATACCGGAAGTAGGCGCTCGCGTGGCCCTCGACGCGATTTTGGGCCGAAAACACGTACTCCAAATGAATGTTGAAACCGATGCCACCGTGGGCTATTATCTGCGCAAAA
>Ga0210124_1001012_pt1 | contig 12945 bp, 4 predicted proteins | sample Muzzi_PWC_D2_FD_185554 | JGI IMG/M metagenome (GOLD analysis project Ga0210124, IMG submission 185554) | Wetland microbial communities from San Francisco Bay, California, USA, that impact long-term carbon sequestration - Muzzi_PWC_D2 (SPAdes) | ecosystem: Environmental > Aquatic > Marine >... | reverse complement strand
CCCCCCCCGCCACACCCTAAATTATCAAGAACTGAAGCAGTTGGCTCCCATGCTACCCAACACCGAAACCTATAACGCTAATGAGATAATTTTTGAACGAGGCGAGCAAGGTGACAAATGTTACATTATCGCCAGTGGACAGGTAGAGGTTCTGGTTCCCGATGCCTTAGGCAATGACATCATTGTTACAAAACTTGGCAAAGGTGATTTCTTTGGTGAGATTGCCTTAATTAAAAAAGTTCCTCGCACCGCAACTATACGAACAGTTACGCCTACCAAGCTGGTAACAGTTACGCGCCGTTCACTCAGCCTGGTTAATCATAAAGCCCCTGATGTACTGGCCCTTTTAACCGAAATTGCGCAACGCCGGTTAGAAGCTCGCTCAAAAGACCCCCAGGAAATTGTCTCCCCCTTGCGTCGATTTGCCATCGAAGGCTCTAGTCTTATTCGAGAAACCCCGGTTGACGTGCGTGAATTAATTGCGAATGACCGCCGCACCGTAATTCTGGGAGAAGCTGGGGCAGGCAAGACCACCGTTTTGCGCCGCATTATGCTAGATGTCGCCGAGTCTGCCTATAGTACCTTAAGTACAGCGTCGCAGACGGCAGTTCTACCTATTTTTATCAAGCTCAACACCCTGAGTATAGATAAAACCGTAGAACAGGCCATCCTCGATCTATTTTCGAGCTATGAAATTTCTGATATCGAAACGGAAGAATCTGTTGTAAAATTGCTCAATGGCGAAGGCCCGCATGAAACGACCATCCCGTCCATCATATTTTTGATGGACGGCCTCAACGAATTGGCAGGACAAGAAGAGACACGCCAGGAGTTGAACCGTTTTATTCAACAATATGACCAACATCGCTTTATCTTTTCCTGCCGGTCGCAAGATTATACGGCCTTACAAGGCTTCAGAACTGCCATGTTACAACGCCTATCCGGTGAGGACATTGAAGCCTTCTTGGTAAATTATCTCCAGGCCGAACACGGTCGAAATGTAGCCCGAGAAATCTATAATGACCCTCAACTTGAAGATTTGGCTCAAACTCCGCTGGCGCTGTTTATGCTGGCTCAAATTGCTAAACGGAGCGATGAGGAGTTACCTAAAAACAGAGGAGTTCTGTTTGAAGTTTTTACCGACAACCTTCTGGAACGCACCGATACGGAATGGCAAAAGGCCTTTACCCAGGCCAGGTCTCAAGCGCCCCTCAAGCTCCGTAAAAATTCAGCGGCCAGTCTTGGTCTGGCGATGCAAGAGGAAGAAGCCTGGACCTTCTCATATGACCGTTGGTTAGGTATTATTACTAATGAAATTCGAGCTTACCGTGATAATGCTACCCCCAATGAAATCAAAGAGTTAGCCTTACTCACCCCAGAGGATGTTCATCAAGAAATCAAACGCAGCGGGCTGGTACGTTACGCCGAAAGCCAGGCTTGGGTAGAATTTGCGCATCACACCTACCAAGAATTTTATGCGGCGCTGGCCCAACGAGACAAAGGCTTTGATCTCGAACCACGCCTACACACTACCGAAGCCCGCCGCCGTTGGCAAGATACCATTGTATTACTTTACGGCATTACCCAAGACAAATCGACTCTATATTCTAAAATATTGGGTACCGAAAACAATTACGCCCGTATCTGGCTGGCTGCCCAATGCATGGCTAACTCTGGCGAAGAAATCGCCATAATACTTCAACGCCTTGAGCGCACTTTGCCTATGCCTCAACATCCTGCCTTATTATTTAGCGCGGGTTTAGCCAGCCGCCAACTTGGCCGGTACCCCGAAGCGTTGAGCTATCTGACAATGGCCAGTGAAGAAGCGCCTGGCTCGGCTGAAATCCAATATGAACTCGGCGCGCTTTATCGAAAAGTAGAACAGTTCGAGCGGGCTATCGAACGCCTGGAAGAAGCCATCCGGCTCCGGTCGGATTTTGTTGATGCTTATAATCAGCTTGGTATCACCTATCACAACCAGGGTAAATATCTTGAAGCCTTGACCGTGTTCAAAGCCACAACTCAGCTTGAACCTGTCAATGCCCATCATTTTTACAATTTAGGCAATGCCCAAAAAGTTGTGCGAGATTATGCGGCTGCCCGCCAGTCGTTCCAGGCGGCCCTCAAGCTCAAGCCAGACTACTCTGAGGCTCAAACCCAACTCGACCTTCTTGAAAAGGCTATGGCTACCGGCGTGGTGCTTGTATTGGAAAATATCCCCATTTTAAGCAAGATGACTTTGGAACAAAGCGTGATTCTGGCTAACCGCCTCAAAGTGGCCGAATTTCGACCCGGCCAAATTATCTTTCATATGGGCGAGATGGGCGATACCTTCTACGTTATCGAAACCGGAGAAGTTGAGGTGCTGGCACCCGATATGGGAGGGCAGCCAAGTGGTGTGATTAACCGGCTTGGCCCTGGCGACTTTTTTGGTGAAATTGCTTTGTTGCGAGCTATCCCCCGCACAGCCACTATTCGGGCGATTAGGCCAACCCGTCTACTGGCTATCAGCCGCGAAGATTTTGAAGGCGTGGTGCAAAAATATCCCTCGATTGCCCATACTCTGGCAGAAACTTCGGGTCTGCGCCTTTTACGTGACCGCCAGATTGGCCGCCGAATCGATCTTGAGCGCTATTACGACCCCGGCTATATCGCCGAGCTGACCCATCAAAACGAAGTGACGGTGGTCATGGGTGATATTCACGGCTCGACATTTCTTACCAATGCCATTGGCCCAGAACTGATGGTGGCTTATTTAGATGAATATCTCCTACGCATGTCGACGATTATGGTTCAAGCCGGGGGGGCTATGGATAAAAGTTTAGGTGACAGTGTCATGGGCGTATTTGGCAACTTCCCTGGCCGCCACGAAGATAGCCAGGTAACTTCGGCCAACTCTGCCTTGCTGGCTGCCCTAAAAATGCGCGAAGCTTATCGGATGCTTCGTGCCGAATGGAAACGTGAAAGCCCCGAATTTGCCCAAACCGGTATGGGAATCGGTATTAGCACCGGCACGGTCAAAACCGGAACGGTTGGCCCCGAAGCGACAATGGTTGGGCCTGCCGTCAACCTATCTAGCAAATTAAGCAAATTAGCTATCAACGGCCGTACCGAAAGCGAGATTTATGTCGATCTTCGCACTTTGGAACTCATCGGACATGCCTTTGCCACAGAACCCCTTGATATGGAGTATACAAAGAAAAAAGTTGGGGTTGATTTAGAGGCCTACCGTATTAATCAGCCACGTTAAGGATTGATTCTTTTCCAAGTCTACAAATTAATATTGTGAATTGCCACATGCAATCAATTGTGAGTCATTAATGAAAGAGCAAACCCTCACAATCCATAGTTGACGCTGTATCATTCACAAAAATTGATCTGTCTTTTCTATTTATCAATTATTCTTCAATTATTTAAACCAGGAGAACACCATGCTCAAACCCCTAAGTAAACTCTCAACAATTTTTCGAATCCTATTCGTTCTCGTACTTCTACTTGTTACCCTAGCTTATGATGCGAAGGCAGTCGAACCCACCAATCAGGGTCAAGCCGAATGGTTGGTGATGATTTACCAGGTAGCTGATGATGAAACACTGGAAGAAGATATTATGTTTGACCTGCAAGAGGCCGAATTCATTGGTTCTACCGACCAGGTTCAGATTGTAGCCCAAACGGATCGCTTTAACGGCAGTTTCGATGGTATGGGCGATTGGACCTCAACTAGACGTTACTACTTAACCGCAGATGACGACTTCAACACCATCAACTCGGAAGAGGTAGCAGACCTGGGTGAAGTCAATATGGCCGATGGTGACACTCTTGTTGATTTTATCACCTGGGCTGTAGAAAACTATCCGGCGCAAAAATATGCCCTCATAATGGAAGACCATGGGGCGGGCTGGCCTGGTGGCTATGGAGACCCAGACCCCGGCATATTGGGCGCGGATGATGTTGTGTTGGCCGAATTATTTGGGTACGACAACATCTGGTTAATGGAACTTGACAAGGCCCTGTCTGAAGCCCTGGCTCAAACAGGGATAGACCAATTGGAGCTAATCGGCTTTGATGCCTGTCTGATGGGTCAACTCGAAGTTTTCACGGCAATGGCCCCTCATGCCCGTTATGCCGTGGCCTCCGAAGAGGTTGAACCGGGAGTTGGCTGGGCCTACGCCGCCTTTTTAGACGAGTTAACGCGCAATCCCGATATGGATGGCGCTCAACTGGGGCAATCGATTGTTAGACACTACATCGACCAGGATGTTAGGGTTCCCCCAGAACAGACTGCCGAATTAAGCGCCGATGTTACCTTGGCCGCCATTGATTTGGCTGCCATCTCGGATGTGAACGCCGCCCTGGATAACTTTACGGCTGACTTAGCCCAAATTGACCAAAATACCGTGGCTGAAGCTCGCGCCTATGCCCAAGCCTATGAAAGTGTTTTCGGGGAGGATGTTCCTTCATCTTATATTGATTTGGGCCACTTTACCCAACTGATTCAACAGGTCAGCCCTCAGGTGGGAAACTCTGCTGATGAGCTATTATCAGCCATTGAAAGCGCCGTCATTACCGAACGACACGGTCCGCAAAGACCTGGCTCAACCGGCATTGCCATCAACTTTCCGGTGGCGCAACAGTATGCGATAGCCGATAACCTTGGCTACAACATCATTGCCGAACGCTTTGTCAATGAAACGCGATGGGATGAGTTTCTCACGATCCATTTTGCCGACCCCCGTCGGGAAAATATCAACCGCCCCCAAGCCTCAGAAGAGCCACAACTCGAACAGGAAATCATAGAAATACCGGGAATCACCTCGGATGAAGACCTGAATATCCTGTTTGAAGATATTCAATTCCTGGTCGATGAGGGTTACCCAGCGAAAGAAGCCCTGGAGATCATGGAATTTGACTATGGCTGGCCGCCCGAAACCGTCGATTTCTTAAAAGCCCAGGGGGTGTTCGAAAATGCCGCTCGCTCCCGGTCAGGCGGAGCCGTCGCCAAACCGATTAGAGTAGAGCCGCTGGCGTTATCCTCCGAGATTGCCACGCCCGACCAGCCGGTTCTTATCCAAACCGACGTTTCAGGCAGCCGGTTGGGTTACGTTTTTAGCTTTATTGGCCGCTTCCTACCCCGCGAAGATGTCCTCATCATCGAAGATATGGACTACATCTTTGCCGATGCCAGCCAGGAAACCAATGGCGTGGTTTATCCGGCCTGGCCGCCGGAAGGGATTGCCATAGATTTTCCATGGGAACCTATCGTTTTTGCCATTAATGATGGCGAAACCTCGGTTCGGGCCTTATTTCAACCCGAAACTTACGACGACTCACCCACTTATATGGTGGAGGGGCTTTATACCTTTGCCGATAGTGGCTCAAGCCGTTACGCCAAACTGTTCTTCCGCGACGGAGAACTGTTCCAGGTCTTTGGCTTTACCGGCGATAATGGGTTTGGTTCGCCCCGTGAAATCACCCCCAAACCCGGCGATACCTTTACCGTGCTGGAACAAGGGTTTGATCTCAGTAATGACGCTACAGAAGAAGCCGTTACTCGCGAAGGGGGTACGGTAACGTTTGGTACTGAAAAGCTCTTTATTGAGGAAACACCGGCCCCTAGCGGCAACTACATTGTTGGCATTATTGCCGAGGACCTCGATGGTAAGCAATTTGAGCAATATGAAGGCTTGTTTGTTGTCAGTGAAGATACCTCGGCGGTGGATGGGTTTGTGCCTTATGTTAGTCAGGATGTCGGCTTTGCCTTGTTATATCCAGAGCTATGGTCAGTGGAGGAAGATACAAATCAGGGAACCGTAACCTTTAGCGACGCAGATAGTGGCACAGCCATTGTAGTTGCCCGCAACAGTTATCCCGACGCGACAACCTCGGATGAGGCAAACGACTCGGCTATTCAAGAGATTATCGAACAAATAGAAACAGATGGCGACCTTGAAAACCTTCAATTCATCACGGAAGAGCCAGAAGATTTTGTGCTTGGTGCGTTTGATGGCAAAATCTTCGATTTTACGTATGAACTTGACGGCACTCCTTTCTACGCCTCAATTATCGTGGCAACCCCCGTTCCAGGGACGACTTATGGCCTCGTCGCTTTGGTACCCGATGAGAATTTTGAAGACACGGTAGATAACGTTGACTCGATGTTCGCCAGCTTCGACGTTCTCATCTCTGGCGTCAGCAAAGAGCAGATTGGCCCGCCTCCGCCTGATTTTGGACAGGAACTATTCTCCGATGATTTCAGCGATCCAAATAGCGGGCTAATTCAAGATGAAGAAGAGCAGGAATGGGGTCGGGGTTATTATGCCCCCACGGGCCAATATGTCTTTGAAATGAAGCCCGACCCCGGCGCAATCTACGACTTCTATCTGGATGGGCTTCTACCAGATGAGTTTCTATTGCAAGCTACTACCTCCTTTGAGGGGGCCAGGGATAATGTATATGGTCTAATTTTCCAGCTCTTACTTAGCCCAGATGAGGATAGTGTGGACCGTTTCTATACCTTCCGCATTACCGGTGATGGATTCTACACCGTTGAGAAAGTCGGCGGAGAGTTTGTCCCCATCATCGATTGGACATTCAGCGGGGCCATTAACACTGAGGAAGGCGTCGAAAATGTGTTAGCGGTTGAAGGTTTGGGCAACGATAGCTATAATCTTTACATCAACGGTCAACGGGTTGACAGTTTCACAGATACCTTGCCAGACGATACCGCAACCGTCGCCGGTGGAACCAGCGCCGATGCCGGTAATCTTAGCTACCGTAATGGCACCTTTGGCTTCATTGTTGATAACTATGATGGTACATCGCCTGTTACCTTTACGTTTGATGACTTAATCGTTAGTACACCCTAAAAAAGGAGTGCGGAATTTATTCCGCTGAAATTCGCAGACTGAAGTCTGCACTCCAATTTAGAGGTATACTCTAAGTCCAATTTTGCCTCAAAACCCAATAAGGGTGCATCATGAATGCACCCTTATTTTTATCAAAACAGGATTAGTCTTTGAAAATTGCCATCGATTATACGGCAGCCCTCAAACAAGGTGGGGGCATTGGCCGCTATACCCGGGGTTTAATCACAACCCTGGCCCAACTGGACCAACAAAATAACTATACCCTTATGTTCACACCTGATGCGCCCCGGAATGGTCTGCAATTCTTCCAGAAATACCCAAATTTTAGCCACAAAAGCTATCCCCTGCCGGAGCGATGGATGACGATTGGTTGGCATCGACTCTATTTGCCGCTGCCGGTAGAGTGGTTGACCGGGCACGTTGATTTATTCCATTCGCCCAATTTTATATTACCGCCGATCCGCCATGCCAAGACCCTGCTGACCGTTCACGACCTCTCTTTTATTCGACACCCGCAAGGGGCTGTGGTCAAATTACGGCGCTGGCTGGAAAAAGTCGTACCGCGTAGTTTAGCCCGGGCCGACCATGTGCTGGCCGACTCACACAGCACCAAACAGGATTTAATCGACATCTACAACATCCTTCCGGAAAAAATCACCGTTGTTGGGGCTGGGGTCGAAGCACGTTTTCGACCTATTTTGGACAGTACCGTATTGGATAGCGTTCGAAATCGTTACCGATTGCCTCCTACCGAAAAATTCATTCTGAGTCTTGGCACGCTGGAACCTCGAAAAAACTTTACCGGCCTGATTCAAGCCTTTTCCCAATCGCCTGTGCGTGAGACCCATCATTTAGTCATCGCCGGGGGTAAGGGCTGGCTCTATGATGAGATTTTTGCCGCCGCCGAAACCTCGTCGGTGGCTGACCGGATTCATCTGATAGGATTTGTAGCCGACAATGACCTCCCGGCCTTGTACAGTCTGGCCGATATTTTTGCCTACCCCTCTCATTACGAGGGATTCGGTATTCCGGTCATCGAAGCGATGGCCTGCGGAACGCCCGTTGTGTGTGCCAACAATTCGAGTCTACCAGAGGTTGCGGGCCGGTCAGCTTTGCAAATTATCGCTACTGATACGGTAACCCTGGCCGAAGCGCTACATCATATGGCAACAGACAACTCACTACGCGAAAACGCCATTGCTGAGGGGTTTATTCAGGCTAAAAAATTTAATTGGCCCGACGCCGCAAAGCGATTGCTAGAGATTTATCAAGCCCAGGTAATAGCCTAACTTAAACAGGGATATTGCAAAGTAGCTTGACAAGCCTGCCAGACCGCAGACGACCGACGGTAGACCGCCCTAAAAAACCAGGTTCGAGACAAATTGCGGCGGTCAACGGTCAGTGGTCGGCGGTCTGGGGGAAAAGAATGGCCCTTTTTCAATAACTACGCCGACTTTACAACAGCCTTGCTAACTTAAACCTTAAAGTTTCGTCTTGAACCAGATTTATGTTATACTAAAATAGAGTATCTCAAGTGAAAATTAGATATTAGAAAGGCATTCAATTCCTTAATCTATAACATCTACTTTCTAATTTCTAAATCTCTGACGAAATCAGTACATATTCAACTGGTAAATAGTAAGCTACCCTATTGACAACTCACCAATTATGTCTTTAATTTTACTCAACGAGGATGAACTCAGACAAGTTATAACCTTATCTGAGGCTATAGAAGCCGTGGAAGGTGCCTTTACCGCCTCGGCAGAGAAACGAATAAATATACCGGGCGATTTTGTGCTGAACCTGCCAGGGGTTAACGGCGCAGTTGATGTAAAAGGCACCTACCTACAAGATGCCCCCTATTACGTCATTAAAATAGCCAACAACTTTCAAAATAATCCTGAGATTAACCTTCCTATCAAAAGTGGGTTGATTGCCGTTTTCGATGCTGCTACAGGCTTTCCGGCGGCCATTATGGTAGACAATAGTTATCTGAGTAACATCCGAGCCGGAGCTGCCGGGGCGCTCGCAGTTGAGTATTTGGCAAATAAACAGATAGATCAGGTGGCCATTATTGGGGCGGGGAGTGAAGCATATATCCATCTGAAATCGTTAATGGTGGTGAGAGATATCGGCCGGGTGACAGTCTGGGACTACTCGCCGATGGTAGCCGACAATTACGCCCGCCTCATGGTAGAGGATCACGACCTCAATATACAGATTGCTCCTTCTGTTGAAGCAGCCGTACAACAAGCTGACATCATTATCACGAATACCGGCAGTGAAGAACCTTTGCTTGAAGCAAGGTGGCTTAAACCAGGCGTACATATCACCGCTGTTGGTAATAATAACCCTAACAAACAGGAACTGCACAGCGATGTTTTGCAGCGAGCCGATGTCATCATTGTTGACAATCTTGAACGACACACCACACTCGGCGAAGTCCATCACGGTATAAAAGCCGGTATCATCACCGTCGAAGATATTCAGGGAGAACTCTGTCATCTGATTATACATGAAATTCCTGGTCGCACCGATCCCAGCCAAATCACATTAGCCGATTTAACGGGGCTCGACTCACAAGATGCGGTTGTAGCAACTTTAGCTTTGGAAAAGGCGCTTTTCTTGGGGCTTGGACAACAAATCGGTGTTGGTTTGGGTCAAAGCGGATGAAGCCCAATGGTAGAAAATCTATTGTGATGGGGCCAGCTTGATTAGCGTTGCCAAAATCATCGATGCAGAACAGGTATAAATTACCCTGGCTCTATGTGACGCTTCTGTTGGCCGCCAATCTGGCTTTGTTGCTTCCTAATGCCAATCCACTCCGGGTGGCTGGGGCGTTGCTCATTATCGGCTTTTTGCCCGGCTGGGGTTGGGCTAATCGCCTCCTCTCCAATTCAGCAATATCTCTTCGTTTGACGATTGCAGCCGCTCTGAGCTACACTCTTACCAGCTTGACGGCATTGTTGCTCCATTATCTGCCTGGGCCGGTTTATGTCTGGCAACTGCTTGGTGTCATTAATGTTGTTGCTCTATTCCCTCTTCTGAAAATAGCTTTTGTAGGGGACAGGTCTGAGACCTGCCCCTACACATTTTCATTTTCGTTGCCGTCCTACAGGGACTATCGCACTCTTCTGCAAATTCGAAGCCGTTATCCAAAGTGGTTCCCCTCCTCTGAAGAAGTGAAAAACTATAGTTTTTCACTCCTGTTGGTTCTTGTTATCACCTTATTCCTTCGTGGGGCCAACCTCAATTATAGCGAATTTCAGGGCGATGAAGCCCTGGCTATGATTTCCGCTGCCGAAGCCCTGGAGGGCCACGAAGATGCCCTCTTTCTTCGCTCCAAAGGCCCCGGTGAAGTTCTACTTCCTATGGCTCTCTGGCGACTCAATGGTACCATCACCGAAGGCAGCGCTCGTCTCCCCTTTACGCTGGCTGCTCTATTAGCCATTGTTACGATTTATTTCATCGGCCAAATTGTCGGAGGCCAGCGATTAGGGTGGCTGGCAGCAGGATTCTTTGCCGTTAATGGTTTTATGGTCGCTTTTGGACGTATTGTGCAATACCAGGCCCTTGTAATCTGGATGAGCGCTTTGGCCTTTTTGATGGCCCTCTACTGGCGAGAAACGCGTCAGACCCGCTTTGCAGTTCTAAGCGGCCTTTTTCTAGGGACTGGGCTGCTGGCTCATTATGATGCCATATTGGTTCTTCCGGCCATAGGCTGGCTTTTCATCTCTGATATGATTATACGGCCTCGACCTCAGGCTACTTCCAATAACAATATTGCTGACTCTCCCTTAATCTCGACGGCTAAAGACTTCTTGGCCTTACTTATTGCCTTCTTAGCGATTGCCTTACCCTTTTACGTGCCTTATTTTCTTGACCCACAAGCCAATCGAACCGGTGCTTATGTTGGGCAGCGAATCGGCAATGAGTTACGTAACAACCTACCCGATTTTATCCACTTCAATACCTTCTATAGTTCATCCTATTACATCATTATCACGGGCCTGCTTGTGCTGGGGTTGTTTATGTGGTTACTCCAGCGGAAGTGGCGCTATCGCATGGTGCCAATACTGGCAATTATAAGTATTGTGGCCGTTCTTCTTGATCCCCATTTACTGGCCGGTTTTGGGAGTGCTCATAATTTCGCCGTACTACCCTTTGCCTTGATTCTCGTGGGAGTTTTTTTTGCTCTGCCCTTGGCCTCGCTTTGGCAGGTTCTTGTGGTTTGGTTAGCTGTGCCTTTTCTAGGATATAATTTTGTGGTAGCCTTGGGCCTGACTCACATTTACACCATCGTCCCGGCCTGGTCGATATTGGCGGCCTGGGCCTGGTATCAATTTTTCGACTCGCCAGACCGCAACCTAACCCTATCCTGGCCTACTTGGGTCTCTAATGGCCTTTTGAGTATCGGGTTACTAGGGGCGACTATATTTCTCTGGAATGCCTTTGTTCGGCACGATATAGAATACTGGCAAGATTATCCCAAAGGCAATCTATCGTTCTATTGGGACCCTTATGATGGACTACCGAAAGCCGGATTCTTCGGTTTTGCTCACCATAGCGGCTGGAAAGTGATTGGGCAGAAGATCATGAGCGGCGAATTAATCGGCGATTATGGAAGCAACGAGGAGCCGGATGTCACCACCTGGTACACTAGAGGCGCGCCGCGAGCCTGCGACTCGCAGCCGGAGTTCTACTTCCTGGCTGATGATTTGATTGACCCAGTTGCAATCCCAAATGATACAATCAAGGCTCATTATGAAAAAATAGGGGTCGTAACTTTGCCCAACCTCAAACAAATGCAGATAATGCAGCAGGTTCCCACCACCAATACGCTGGGTGATTTGGCTGAAATTGTATCCGCCCAAGATTTTGACCGAACAGCTACACCTACCGCTTTTGCCCGCTCTGCCCGTGGCTCGCTGCCTGCCGAGGCCAACTTTGGCAACATGATTCAGCTTATCGGCTATGATCTTGACACCCGGCGGGCCTATCCTGGCGGGCGAGTACCGGTTACACTCTACTGGCAGGCGCTTACTCAATTTGAAGACAGTTATCAAGTTTTTGTCCACCTGGAGAGTGAGGCCGGTCCAGTGGCCCAATCCGATGGGGTGCCGGTTTGTTGGACCTACCCCACAAATGATTGGCGGCCAGGCCAAATCATCGCCGACCAGCATACCATATCTATCTCACCTGATGTGCCACCCGGCGATTATCCATTAGAAATCGGCCTCTACCTACCTGATAACTTTGAGCGACTTGATGTGATGGATATAGCGAACAATCCGGCAGGAACCAGTATCACCCTGGATAGTGTCACCATCAGAGATACTATTGGAGATTAGAGATTAAGAAACCCCAATTCATACCCTTAAAAATCAGGAGTTGGTTGTTGACTCTGGGCCTCCTTCTCACGGGTATTGGTGGCGGCTTTGCTCCGTGGATTTGGCGCGAGAGTGTTGCCTTACAATTAACGGCTCCCGGACTGGCTGAATTTGTTAAATTCCTGCCTGAGATACGCAGCGGCCAGATAGAGATAGAGCGCCTCTCTTTTTTGTTACCCCTTTTCTTAGCCATGCTGATGTTGCCCCTGTTGGCATCGAACAGCAGGTTAGCTCTGCCAAATTGGTATCGGTGGAGCCTACGGTTGGTTGTTGTGCCTTTAGCTCTGGCTTCCTTGTCGCCGGTGTGGACCCCGGCTATTTTACGTGCCCCAGAATTCCGTTTGCAGACCCTATTGGCTGTTATAGCTATTGGATTGGCCTTTACTGCCCCCCTTCTCAAAAATCTACCATTGAAATTATTGGTCATTCTATCTGGTGGCGGGGGAGTTATTGCCCTGATTTTACCAAGCTGGCAATTTAGTCTGGTGCAAGCCTCGATAGCCGAAGCGTACCACGAGCCGGTCTCGTTGGGCTGGGGCTGGTGGCTGACAGTATTAGGTATTATTTTGAATCTTGGTGGAGGACTATGGGCAACTTTTATGTCTGATCCCTCTCCAAAAGATGCGACCGACCTAAACTTTAACGACCATCCCACTTTAAGCAGTGACACGCTTAACCTTAATTTCCAA
>Ga0210124_1001010_pt1 | contig 12950 bp, 8 predicted proteins | sample Muzzi_PWC_D2_FD_185554 | JGI IMG/M metagenome (GOLD analysis project Ga0210124, IMG submission 185554) | Wetland microbial communities from San Francisco Bay, California, USA, that impact long-term carbon sequestration - Muzzi_PWC_D2 (SPAdes) | ecosystem: Environmental > Aquatic > Marine >... | reverse complement strand
ACGGTCGCCATGATGGTGATCGAGATCGGCGCCGGGACGGTGTTCGGGTCGATGGCCCTGCTGGCGGACGGCTGGCACATGGGGACCCACGCGGCGGCGCTGGGCATCACCGCCTTCGCCTACCGCTACGCCCGCCAGCATGCGGACGACCCGCGCTACAGCTTCGGGACCGGCAAGGTCGGTGTGCTCGGCGGGTTCGCCAGCGCCGTGGCCCTGGCGATCGTGGCGCTGTTGATGGCGGTCGAGTCGGTGCACCGGCTGATCACGCCCCAGGCGATCCGGTTCAACGAGGCGATCGTCGTGGCGGTGGTGGGGCTGGCGGTCAACCTGGTGAGCGCCCTCATGCTCCAGGGGCACCACGACCATGACCACGATCACGCCCACGAGCAGGGACACCACCACGGCCACCACGACGACCACAACCTGCGGGCCGCCTACCTGCACGTCCTGGCCGATGCCCTGACCTCGGTGCTGGCGATCGTCGCCCTGTCCCTCGCCAAGCTCCTCGGCTGGGTGTGGATGGACGCCTTCTCCGGCATCGTCGGCTCCATCGTGATCACGCGCTGGTCGATCCACCTGCTGCGCGATACGTCGCGGATCCTCCTCGACAGCGGCGTGCCGTCCGCGATCGTCGGCGAGGTGCGGGAGGCCATCGAGGCGGATGCGGACAATCGCGTCGCCGACCTCCACGTGTGGCGCGTGAGCGCCAGCCACGCGGCTGCGGTGATCTCGGTGGTGACCGACCACCCCAAGGCGCCGACGCACTACAAGGACCTGCTCGCCGACATCGCGGAGCTGTCGCACGTCACCGTGGAGGTCAACCCGTGCCGCGGCGGGTGACGGGGCGCTCCTGCAGGTAGCCGTCGCACGGTCGGCATCGGCATCGTACCTGGCGAACGGGCACGGCATGCCGTGCCCCTACGGGTGGTCCGTCCGCGGCATGGCGGTCAGGCGCCCGGGGCGCGGTCCTGGACGTAGAGGCCGCCCTTGCGCAGGGCGTGCTCGGCGCGGGTGAGCTCGCGGCTCAGGTAGGCGGTGTGGTCGAGGCGGCTGACGAGGCGCTCGCGCAGGAGGGTCGCCATGACCTCCACCGCGTTGCTGCCTTCGATCACGGCGTCGAGCACCCCGTTGGTCTTGTAGTGCTCGGCGATCAGTTGTCGGCGGTTGGCGTCGGTGTAGATGACCACGTAGCCCGCGGGGTCGAGAACCAGCTCGCACGGGGGCTCTGCGATCACCGTCCGGGCGTTGCGCTGCAGAGGGGGCACGGTCGCCAGCGACCCAGGATTGCGCGCGGCGAGATCGGACACGGCGGCGGCGATCTCGCCGGGGGCGGTGGCGCCCCGCTGATCGACCATCTCGATCTGCTCGCGAAAGTGGTTCACGACCGTGCGCTCGATGTTGCTCAACACCGGACGGGTGCCTCGGGCGCCGCGGATACGGCCGCCGGCATTCACCCCCTGTTGTTCCAGGGCGACCAGGGCCTGCCCCGGCATATGGCCGACCGCGGCGGCGGTGTCCGCGCCGCACACCAGGAGGAAGCGGATGTGGGGATTGGCGACGACGTTCTCGATGAGGTGCTCGATGCCGAGGTTCTCGGTCTGCAGGGAACCGACGATGGCGAGCCCGGGCGGGGCTGCGGCGGCGATCTTGTCGACCAGCGTCCGGCTGTGGAGGGTACAGACCGCGACCGGCGCGGCGTAACGCAACACGCGGTAGTGGCCGGGGAGGCGAGGCCAGGCACCGCGGCGCTCCACCACGACCATCTTGCAGCCGACGCCGGCCGGCAGGTGACCGAGCTCCGCGGCGATGTTCAGGGCATCCGCCGGCCAGCACACGTCACACCCCTTGCACTCGGACTCGCGCGCCCCCAGGGCGAGACGGGCCTCTTTCAAGGGCTTGGCGAGGGGGGCGATGAGCTCGGAGGTGACGAGGCTGTCGACCGCGTCGTGAAAACAGGCGCAGGTGTGGCACTTGTCCGCGGCCGTGGCGGCCTCGATTGCCTGGGTGATCTGGTCGACATCGCGCCCCACCGACGCCTCCACGGCGAATGACGGTTGATCGACCGTCGAGCAACTAAGGACTGGGCAGGCGAAACCTCATGCTTCACCGCGGAGATACAGAGGCCGCAGAGCGCAAACCAATCGCCGTGCCCTCCGTGTCTCTGTGGTGAGAGCCCCAGCAGGAAACGAGGAATTACCTGAATGGTTAAGAGATCGTCGACGTCAATTGGGATCGCGCCTGGGCCACCAGGCCTGCGAGGAATCCGTCGCGGAGGCGGTAATAGGCCATGCGGCCGTCGTTGCGGTGGGAAACGATGCCGGCCTCCCGGAGGGCGCGGAGCTGATCGGACGTGGCGGACAGGGAGATCCCGAGGGCGTGGGACAGGTCGCACGCGCACAGCTCCTCGCCGGAGGTGAGGGCGTCGACGATCCGCAGCCGGGTGGGGTCGGCGACCAGGGCGAAGAGCCTGGTCAGCTCGCCCAGGACCTCGTCCGACGGAAGCCGCTCCTTGAGAGAGGCCACGAGGGTGGCCTTGTAGCACGGGATTTCACACTCGTCGGGACTTTTCATCGCGCTTCCCTTACCACGACCTATGTGCCAGTTTCGAAATTGATTCGCCGGGCGTCAACCGGCGCCACAACCTCCCGACGATGCGACCGCTGCCCGAGATCGAGGCCCAGCCGACTAACTCCAGCGCCGTGCCCGCTCGCGACTGGCGGCGCATCGGCCTCTGGCTGGTCGGCGCGACCCTCGCCTATAACGTCGTCGAGGCGGGTGTGGCCCTGTGGGCCGGAGACCGCGCGCGGAGCATCGCCCTGGTCGGCTTCGGCCTCGACAGCCTCATCGAGTGCGCCGCCGCGACCGTGTTGCTCTGGCACCTGAGGGCGGAACGACGCGGCATCGATGCCGAACAGATCGAGAGCCGCGAGCGGATGGTGCATCGCTTCGTCGGCGTCACCTTCTTCCTCCTCGCCGCGTACGTCGTGGCCCAGGCCGGCTGGACCCTGTGGCGGCAACGCCCGCCCGGGGAGAGCGTGGTCGGCATCGTGCTCGCATGCGCGTCGCTGGTCGTGATGCCTCTGGTCTCGTGGGGAAAGCTGCGGGCCGCCCGCGAGATCGGCAGCCGCGCCCTCGCGGCCGAGGCGAAGGAGACCCTCGCCTGCTCCTACCTCTCCCTCTGCCTCCTGATCGGCCTCGTGCTGAATGCCGCGGCCGGGTGGTGGTGGGCGGACCCGGTAGCGGCGCTGCTCATGGTGCCGTGGCTGGTCCGTGAGGGCCGCGAGGGGTGGGAAGGGGAGGAGTGCGGCTGCCACTAGGCCGCAGTGCTCGCCGGGGATCTGGCGCATTCCTGGAACGCCGCCTGAGCAAGGCAACCGAGTCGTAGGGCCGAATTCATTCGGCCGACACCGTGTCCCGGACCGTCCGGCGTCGTGTGAATGAATTCGCACCTACGGGCAGGCGTTTCACCGGATCGGAAGCGATAGACGAGGCCGTCGTGAGACAGGCGGCCAGGCCGACGGGGACGCCCCCGCGCGCTCGGAGAGATGTCTGATTCCGAAGACGACGGACATGCGACCGTTGGCGGCCTACCAGAAGTCGATTCACGCGGGAAGCCTGGAAACCAGGAAGAGATTTCCAAGGGAGTGTCCTCCTGGCTTCCTGGGTTCCCGCGTTCCACAAACGGCCTGCTACAACCTTCGGGACTCCGCCGGGCCGCCAAGGGGCGAGGATTCACGTCTCTCTTCCCGTGCCCTACCACGGAGTCGGTGTCCACCAGGGAGTCTTCTCCGGACGTGGAACGCCGTCCCCTGAGCGACAAAACCATGCCCGACGCCCCGGCCCGTGACTCGATCCTTTGCAATCCGATCGGCGCGGGAAAGAATGGCCGGGGCGCGGTGGGTGGCGCCGGAGATTGCCGAGGCTCTGTCATGCGATTTTTCCCGCTGTTCGTCGTCCTGTTGCTGTGCCGCGTTCCGGCCTATGCCGGCGACGATCCCCTGGCGGCGGAGATCGAGGCCCTGAAACGGCAGGTCGCGGAGCAGGCGCAGCGCCTCGACGAGCTGTCCCGGCGTCTCGCCGAGGCGCAGGGCAGGGTGGCGCCGGCCGCGCCCGATTTGCCCGGGGCCGCGAGCGCGCCGAGCGTAGCCGGCGACGCCGCGGGTGATCGCTGGCTGCCGGTGGAGGCGTCGGAGCCGGCCGGGGCCTCCCTGCGCGGCTACGCGGTGGTCTCGTACCGGCGGGCCGAGGGGGAGCCCGACACCTTCGACCAGGAGGAGTTCGCGGTCTACTTCAACTCGCCCGTGAGCGACCAGGTGAGCGTCTTCGCCGAGATCGAGTTCTCCAACGGCGTGCGCCTGACCAACCCGGAGACCGGTGACGACGAGGATGTGGGGCGGGTGAAGGTGGAGCGCGCCCTGATCGACTACCACCCGATGGACTGGGCGCAGGTGCGGGTCGGGAAGTTCCTCAACCCCTTCGGGGACTGGAATGTGAACCACGCCGATCCCCTGCACTTCACCACCTCCCGCCCGCTGGTGGTGCAGCTCGTGTATCCCGAGACCCTGACCGGGGTGCTGTTGCAGGGGACCTTCTTTCCCGCGGACTGGGAGGTCGATTACCGGGTGCACCTCTCGAATGGCGGTGGCGAGCAGCCCGACAGTGTGGATGGCAACCTACGCAAGGCGATCGGCGCACGCTTGGCGGTGCGGCCGCGGGGGGGCGTGCAGCTCGGGGTCTCGTTCTACGACGATGCCGACGATCGCTATGACGCCTCGCACCAGCAGAACTTCGGTCTGGACTTCCAGTGGCGTCCGGGCGCCTTCCAGCTCATCGGCGAGGGGCTGGTGAGTCGCGCGGTCGGCGGCGGGACCGCCGGAGCGCCGGAGGGGATGTTCGTCGAGGCGGCCTACACCTTCGGCCAGCGGTTCTCCCCGGTCCTGCGCTACGAGTGGATGCGGCTACCGCAAAATGACGCGGCCTCGCGGGTGGGGGTCGTGGGCGTGGCCTACCGGCCGATCGCGCCGCTGTTGCTCAAGGCGGAGTACCAGGTGCACCGCGGAGGCACCGACCGGTGGCAGTCCAACGCGGTGCTCGCCTCCGTGGCAACCTTCTTCTGATCCCAGGCACCCCGTGAGGCCAGCCCGCAACGCTGAAGCCGCCGCCGCCGGCGCAGATGTGCCCGCGGCGCTGCGCCGGGGTCTGGCCTGGCTCGCGGTGTGCGCGTCCCTGACGGCGCACACCTGGGGGTGGGCGGCAGGGCCGGCCGAGTTTCTCGGCGACCCGCCGCGGATTGGCTTCCAGGTCGTGGTCCGCGACGACCATGCGGGAGATGAGATCACGCCGCTGCAATTGCGGCGCATCTTCCTGCGTCAGATCACCCGCTGGCCCGACGGCCGGGCGGTGGTGCCGGTCAACGGGCCGCCGGACTCCGAGCTGCGCCAGGCCATCACGCGCTGGCTGTTCGCGGAGGGGCGTGCCGGTCTCGTCTACCACTGGAACAAGCTCTACTACCAGGGGATCCTGCCGCCGCGCGCCCTCGCCTCCTACTCGGCGGTGGCCTTGATGGTGGCGCGGGTGCCCGGGGCGATCGGCTATCTCCCGGCGGGACAGCCGCACCCGAACCTGCGCGTCCTGCGGGTGACGGGGATGCCGACCTCCGACGGGTCGCGGACCTCGCCGGACACGCCGCAAGGCTTGCGCGGCATACCGCGAGGTGACCCAGCCAGGTGGACCGCGACCGATCCTGCGGCGACACCTGATCCGTCATGACCATCCGCCGCAAGCTCACGGCTGTCCTGCTGTTCATCGCCCTGTTGCCGGTGATCGGCCTCATGGGGGTCGAGTACGGCATCGAGACCGGACAACTCGTGGAGAGCGAGGGCCTGGCCCACGCCGATGCCGCCGTCGGCACCCTCGACAAGCTCGACCGGCTGCTCTTCGAGCGTTACCGCAATCTCCTCTCCTGGGCCGGGCTGGAGGTGATGGAGGACATCCTCGTCGACGACATCGACAAACGCATCGCCGACACCCTGCGCGGGCTGCGCACCGAGTACGGAGTCTACTCGACCCTCTACTGCCTGGATGCCGCAGGGAACGTGGTGGCGGACGGCTCGGAGCTGCCGCGCACCGGCAACGAGGCGGGGGCGCCGTGGTTCACCTCCGTCATGGCGGGACAGCGCTGGTATCAGTCCGCGGAGTTTTCCGCAGGAGAGGCCGCGCCAGTGGTGCGCTTCGCGGCGCCGATTCACTCGCGCATCGCCTCCCGGGGGCCGATCGGGGTGCTCGTGGTGGAGGTCGATCCCGCGGCGATCGCATCGGTGCTGGATGATCTGCAAGACCGGCTGATCAGCCTCGGCCATGTCGCCCGGCTCCGGCTGCTGGATCGGACCGCCGCGGGAGATCTGCCGCCGCTGGAGCGGGGCCGAGCCTGGCGGGTGGAGACCGGGCAAGACGGCCAGCAGGAGGTCACCGGCTATGCCGAGAGTAGCGGCTTCCGGGATTTCGAGGGGTTTCACTGGGTGCTGGTCGTGGCGGAGCCGATGACCGCCACCCTGGCACCGCTGCAGCGCACGCGACGGGTGATGCTCGCGGTGGGCGCGATCGCCGCGCTCATCTCGCTCGCGGTGGCCACGCTCCTGTCGCGCGGCCTGGCACGTCCCCTCGAGGTGATGACCGAGGCCGCGCGAGCCATCGAGCGTAGCGGCGAGCTGAGCGCGTCGTTGCCGGTGGTCGCGGAGGACGAGATCGGCGCCCTGGCGAGGACCTTCAACCACATGCTCCAGCGCCTGCGGGTGGCCCAGCGGCAACTGGTGCAGCACGAGCGCCTCACCGCCATCGGCCAGGTCGCGGCCGAGGTGGCCCACGATCTCGCCACGCCCGCCACCACCCTCGCCAACCTGAGCCGCCGGCTCCTCAAGGGGAGCGACGCGGGGAGCCGCCAGCACGAGCAGTTGCAGCTCGTCCTCGACTCGGCGGTCTACGTCCAGGGTCTGGTGAGCCGGCTCCTCGATTTCGCCCGCAGCGATCAGCCCGAGCCGCGGCCCGTACACCTTGCCGAGGTGATCGGCGACGCCGTGCGCCGCACGGCCGACGGGGCGCAGATCGAGCTGCACGTCGAAGGGTCGCTGCCGGAGATGCTGGGGGACGCCACGGCGATCACCCGCCTGCTGGTCAACCTGCTGGAGAATGCGGTGGAGGCCGCCGGCCCGGAAGGCAAGGTGGGGATCCACGCGCGCCACGACACCGTGACGGGGGCGGTGGAGATCGAGGTGCGAGACGATGGACCGGGGATCTCGGAGGAGGTCCGCAACCACCTGTTCGAGCCCTTCGTCACCACCAAGGGGCAGGAGGGTACCGGCCTCGGTCTGGCGATCGGCTACCGCATTGCACGGGATCACGGCGGGACCCTCGCCCTGGTCGACGGTCAGGCAGGGCAGACGACCTTCCGTGTGCGCTTGCCGGTGCCGCGATGACCGGCGTGGATCGACCGCAGGTCAGCCGACGATTATGGTGACACGATGACCGTCTTCAGTCGCTCGGAGTCCAACGATACCATGGGGGTCCGTCCGCACGGCGAGACCGGCAGGGTAGGGGCGTCGGGTGAGATCTCTCGCGCCTGGCCAGGAACCGCCGCGATCGTTGTCAGGTGGGGCAGATGAACATGGAGCCGAGTGCGATCCTGGTGGTCGAGGACGACGCATCGGCCCGCCACGCGTGCCGCATCCTGCTGGAGGATGCCGGGTACCGGGTGCAGGTCGCGTCGAGCGCGCAGGAAGCGGTGCACATGCTCGAGCAGCGTGGCCACTTCCACCTGGTGTTGACCGACCTGCGCATGCCGGGCATGAGCGGCCTGGATCTCCTGGCGCACATCACGATCCACTACCCCGGGCTGCCCGTGGCCCTGATGACCGCCCACGGATCGAGCCAGCAGGAGGCCGAGGCCTTTGCCAAGGGGGTGCGGGCCTTCATCCCGAAGCCGTTCACCGAGGAGGAGCTGCTGGCGACGGTGGAGGCGACCATCGACCGCAGCCGCCTGGTGGAGGAGAACGAGGCCCTCAAGCGCCGTCTCCAGCAGAAGGACGCGCCCCACGGCATCGTCGGCAGCAGCGAGGCAATCCGCGTCCTGTTCTCCCGCATCGACAAGGCGGCGGCGGCGGATTGCACCGTGCTGATCACCGGCGAGAGCGGCACGGGCAAGGAGCTGGTCGCGCGGGCGATCCATCGCGCAAGTCGGCGGGCCGGCGGGCCGTTTCTCGCCCTCAATTGCGGCGCCGTACCCGAGTCCTTGCTGGAGAGCCAGCTCTTCGGCCACATGAAAGGGGCCTTCACCGGCGCCGACGAGGACCGCGAGGGGGTGCTGGCGGCCGCCAGCGGCGGCACCCTTCTGCTCGACGAGATCGGCGACCTCGCGCCGTCCCTGCAGGTGAAGATCCTGCGGGTCCTGCAGGAGCGCGAGGTCACCCCCGTGGGGAGCCACACGCCGCGGCGGGTCGACGTGCGCATCCTGGCCGCCACCCACCGCGACCTGCGGGAGGCGATCGCGGCCGGCGACTTCCGGGAGGACCTCTACTACCGGTTGGAGATCCTGCCGATCCATCTGCCGCCGCTGCGCGAGCGACGCAGCGACATCCCGCTGCTCGCCGAGCACTTCTTGACGGAGGCCCGCACCGAGGTTGGCAACGACCACCTGCGGTTCACGGAGGGGGCGCTGGCACGCATGGTCGGGCACCCGTGGCCGGGCAACGTCCGCGAGCTCCAGAACGCCATCACCCGGGCCGCGGTCCTGGCGGATGGGGATGAGATCGACCCGATCCCGCCGGGCAGGCCGTCTCTGACCCAGCTCCTGCCCCGGGAGTCCCTCGCCGCGGATCGCATGCCGACCCTCGCCGAGGTCATCGGCGAGGCGGAACGGGCGTACCTCGTCGAGGTCCTCACCCAGTGCGACGGCAACCAGATCAAGGCCGCCAGCATCCTCGGCATCAACCGCCGCACCCTCTACAACAAGCTCCAGATCCACGGCATCAAGAAGACCTTCCGCAGCGAGTGACCGGTAGCCCGTGCGGAGAGGCTCGCCCGTGCCAAGCCGCTGGCACGGCCATCGCGATCGTTTCCGTCTTCGGACGGGGAGACGGTGCGGTCACTGCGTCACGCCGAGGGCGGCCCGGAATGTCCCATACTGAGACCGTCTGATCGGAGCGGGGTGCCGACCTGGTGCTCCATCAAGGGGTTAAGAAACGGCATGAAGATTGCTTACCACTGCAATGCTGTCATGGGTAATACTCGATGTGCGCCTCACGACGAGCGCCTCGGGTGGTACAAGTGGCGGAAGTGGCGCAGGGTGCAGACTTGGGCCATCGTGCACCAACCAGAAACCGCGCGTCGTGCCACCGGAGTCCCCCGATATCTTCATGAGCCGCACCCTGATCCTGTTGCTCGCCGTCGCGGTGATCGGCCTGGGTGTCCCGGCGTGGGGAGCGGGTCCGCCGGCGCCAGCGCCAGGCCTGGAGAAGGTGGGACCACGACTCGCGGCCCTGCACGCGGCCTTCATGAAGGGCGGCACGGCCGGTGTCTCGGCGCTGGCTAGTCGTTGGGGGGTTTCCGTGGATCAGGACCGCGTGCAGGCGGTCCTGGAATTTGCTCCGGGAGGACCGGTCGACGAGGCCGGCGCCACGGCCCTCGGCGCGAAGGTGGAGCGGCGCTATCGCCACCTGCTGCAGGCGTGGGTGCCGTTCAATCGGCTGCCGGCGGTGGCCGGGGGCGTGCCGGGATTGGTGCGGATGCGGTTGCCGTTTCGCCCGCACGCGGTGGTGGAGAGCCAGGGGGTCGGGATCACCGGCGCCGCCGACTACCACGCCCTCGGCCTGGATGGCTCGGGGGTCAAGGTGGCGATCATCGATCTTGGGTTCATCGGCCTGTCGAACGCGCAGGCGGCGGGGGAGCTGCCGGGCGACGTGATAGCGGTGGACTTCACCGACACGGGGATTGAGAAGACAGAGAAGCACGGCACCGGCGTCGCGGAGGTGGTGCACGACATGGCCCCCGGCGCGCAGCTCTACTTGCTGAAGATCAACAGCGAGGTAGAGCTCGGGAATGCCAAGGATTACTGCATCGCCAATGGCATCCAGATCATCAACCACTCGGTCGCGTGGTTTCTGCTCGCCTTCTACGATGGCACAGGGTTCGTCGACGACATCGCCAACGATGCCTATGCCCACGGCATCCTGTGGGTGAACGCCGCCGGGAACTACGCCGGGAGCCACTACCAGGCGATCCTCACCGATACGGACAACGACACCCGCCACGAGTTCGCGACCGGAGACCAGGCCCTGTCTTTCTCGGCCGGCGGCAAAATCACGATCTACATGAACTGGGATGCCTATCCCACCACCAGCGTTGACTACGACCTCTTTCTCTACGACGTGGATCCGGATATCTACACGGGCGCCTTGCCGGTCGCGTCATCCGAGAATCCCCAGGGGCCGGGAGGCGCCCAGTGGTATCCCGTCGAGCAGCTAGTCTACACGCCTCCGACATCGGGTACCTACTTCCTGGTGATCAAGAAGAAGGCGACCAGCGACGCCAATCGGGAGCTAGAGCTGTTCTTCTTCAACATGGGCTCGCTCCAGTACAAGACGAGCGGCAGCAGCGTGACCCAGCCGGCGGACGCCGCCGGTGTCCTTGCCGTGGGGGCGGTCAGCCTGTCCGACAGCCTGCGCGGCTACAGCTCGCGCGGCCCGACCAACGACGGGCGGACCAAGCCGGACGTCGCCGCGCCGGACGGGGTGGCCAACTGGACCTACGGCTCGTTTGCCGGGACCTCCGCCTCCTCCCCCCACGTCGCGGGCGCCGCCGCCCTGGTCCTCGAGCAGTGGCCTTCTCTGACCGTCCAGGGGCTGTGGGACCGATTGGAGATCGACACCGTCGAGCTGGGCGCGGCCGGCAAGGACGACCTCTACGGCTCCGGGCGCATCAGCCTCGACGCCGACGACGATGGCGTGATCCACGACACGGATAATTGCCCCCTCACCGCGAACGCCTCCCAGCTCGACAGCGACGGAGATCAGCTAGGCGACGCCTGTGACAATTGCCCGGCGGCCGCCAATGCCAGCCAGCTCGATACGGACGGGGACGGGGTAGGGGATGCCTGTGACCAGTGCCCCGGCTTCGACGACACGGCGGACGGCGACATCGATGGTGTCCCGGACGCCTGCGACAACTGCGTCGGCGTGGCCAACGCCAGCCAGCTCGATACCGATGGCGACGGGCTGGGCAACGCCTGCGACCCGGACGATGACGATGACGGTCTGTCGGATGTGGACGAGACCGCCGTGTACGGGACCAACCCCCTGCTGTTCGACACCGACGGCGACACCTACGGCGACGGCGACGAGGTCGCGGCGGGCTCCGATCCCCTCAATCCGCTGTCGGTTCCGCAGACCGCGACCGGCGACGTCGCGCCGCGCGGGGCACCGGACGGCGTCGTCAACACCGCCGACCTCCTCGTCCTGCTGCGACTGGTCGAGGGGCTGGGCGATCCCCCCACGCTCTACGAGCTGACCGCCGGCGACCTCACCGGCGACGGCCTCCTCGACCTCCGCGACGTCCTCGCCCTGACGAAAAACCTCGGGTTCTGAGCAGACACGGCGGCCGGCACCCTCACCAGCGCCCCTCCACCTCGGTTGTCCCCGCCGGCCCCACCGCGGACACCGACCGTCATGGCGACCTCTGCGACAACCGTACGCGGGTCGATAACGTCGGCCAGACCGACACGGACGGCGATGGATTAGGAAACCCCTGCGACGGCGACTTCAACAACCTCTACCCCGTGGTCAACGCCTTCGACCTCGGCATCTTCCGTCAGATACTCCGTAAGCCGCCGGGGCCGTAGGAGGGTAGATAGATATTGAGTCGTCTGGCCGCCTTGATCGTCTCATCATGCGACAAAAAAGTGGGTAATTTGTATCATATTTGATGGGGACGATCCGGTGCGAGCTCGCCGTGGCATCTCGAACGGCGACCGGCCGTTGTCGCGCTGCATGGCGTAACCCAATGTTTCTGAACGGGACATCGGTGCGAGGGCGCTTCGTGTTGTGCAGCGTTGCTCGCAGCTCCGACCAGGCACGGCGGTTGCTATGCCATTTCCAGATAGGGATGCGCCTGACACCGGCAAGTGTCGCCATTTGCCGGATTGCATGATTCCAACGACCCGTCAGTGCGCCGAAACTGGGGAGAGATCATGATCGTCACGAAAAGCAACTCTCGTCCTTGCGGGGAAGCGGACCGTAGCCAGTTCTGGTTTCAGGCGCAGGGGGAGGAGGCAGGCGGGAAAAGGCGCAGATGTCGTTGGCTGACAGCGGTCTTCACAGCGGTCCTGGGGGTGTTGACGGCGCAGGTCTCTGTGGCCGCTGGCGAATATCGGTTTACGCGCATCGCCGACGATAGCGGGGGGTTCGCGCCCTTCACTTCCGCTCCCGCCCCGTCGATCGCGCCCGACGGCACCGTGGCGTTCATCGCGACGCTCGACGCAGGGGGCGTCACCAGCGTGAACACCGGAGACGGCGGGCCCACCACCGAGCTGGCCCGAACGGCGTTCCTGGGATTGGCCGCCATTACCGGTCCGACCTCCCAGGACGCCGCCGGCGCGGTCTACTTCCTGGCCCAGCCCACGTTTGGCGCCATCGGCGTCCACAAGGCCACCACCAGCGGTGAGGCCGAGCTCTACGGCGGCACCGGCCTCTCCCTGCACACGGTGCCACGGGTAAACGACGGCGGCGTGGTCGCGTTCCGGGCCTCTGCGGAGCAGCCCATTCCGGGCAGCAAGATCTACAAAGGCGATGGCGGCGATCCGACCTTGGTCGCCATGGTCGGCATTCAGGGAGTGGCGAGTCTCGAGCCGCGGCCCGCCATCGATGCCAACGGCGTGGTCGCCTACCTGACGGGGGACGGGAGCG
>Ga0210124_1001009_pt1 | contig 12968 bp, 8 predicted proteins | sample Muzzi_PWC_D2_FD_185554 | JGI IMG/M metagenome (GOLD analysis project Ga0210124, IMG submission 185554) | Wetland microbial communities from San Francisco Bay, California, USA, that impact long-term carbon sequestration - Muzzi_PWC_D2 (SPAdes) | ecosystem: Environmental > Aquatic > Marine >... | reverse complement strand
CTGGGAAAAAGCCGACCACACGGCCATCTACACGGCAGCGAAAACCGACTACGACCTCGGCAGCAATGACGAAATCGTCGTGCCGCTGACCTGGCGTAACGCCCAGGGCATCGAGGTGGACAAGACGCTTCGCTTTAGCCGCGGCAGCTACCGGATCGATATCAGTCATCACCTGATCAACGACAGCGATACGGAATGGAATGGCGCCGATTACGCACAGATTCGACGACGCGCGCATACGAACAAGCGAACGATGTTTGATGTCGACTCGTATTCGGCCGACGGACCCATTATCTATGACGGCGACAAGTCGCAGAAATTCAAGCCCGCTGATCTGCGAGAGGAAGGGCCGGTGGCACTCAAAGCGAGCAGCGGATGGCTCGGGGCAATTCAACATCATTTTGTCAGCGCCGTCGTGCCGCCCGCGGACGCGCAATACAACTACACCGTATCGATAGGTAACAACGTTACGACCGCGAGCCTGATCCGGACACCAACGATTCACGTGCAACCCGGGGCGCAGCATGATTTCGAGACGACGGTTTTCGTCGGGCCGAAACTGCAATCGCAGCTCGCGGAGATCGATCCCAGCCTGAAACTGACAGTAGACTATGGCTGGCTGACGATCATCTCCCAGCCGCTTTTCTGGCTCCTGAGCAAAGTGTTCTCATTGGTAGGCAACTGGGGCGTGGCGATAATCCTGGTCACGGTTATGATCAAAGCGACGTTCTACAAGCTGACCGAGGCCAGCGGCCGTTCGATGGCGAAGATGCGTGAGATCCAGCCACGCATGAAAGCCCTCCAGGATCGCTACAAGGATGATCGGCAGGCCTTGAGCCAGGCGATGATGGAGCTCTACAAGCGAGAGAAAGTCAATCCGGCGGCCGGTTGTTTGCCGATCATCATCCAGATGCCGTTTTTCCTGGCGTTTTACTGGATGCTGCTCGAAAGCGTCGAGATGCGGCAGGCGCCGTTCGCACTGTGGCTCACCGACCTGTCATCACGTGATCCGTATTTCATCCTGCCGATCATCATGGGTGTGGCGATGCTCGGGCAGCAAAAACTCAACCCCACACCGGGCGACCCCGTGCAGGCAAAAGTGATGCAGGTAATGCCCATCATCTTTACCGCGTTCTTTGCCTTTTTCCCATCCGGTCTCGTGCTCTACTGGGTTACCAACACGATCCTGTCGATAGCGCAACAGTGGTATATCAACAAGCTTGTTCATGAGGAGGCCGCTGCCCGAAAAGGCAACAGGAAGAACAAGGACAAGGCAAAGTCCTGACGCATTGTCGGCATGAACGAAGCGCCGGACTACATCACAGACACAATCGTTGCAGCGGCAACGCCGCCCGGGAAGGGCGGTATCGGGGTCGTTCGCATCTCCGGCAGAGGTGCCGAGTCCATCGCGATAAAAATGCTTGGCGAATTGCCACAACCCAGAGTCGCAACAACGGCAACTTTTGTCGACGCCGGGCAGGCCCCGGTCGATTCCGGACTGGCCATCTATTTTCCTGAACCGGCTTCATTCACCGGGGAGTCCGTTATCGAGCTGCAGGGGCACGGTGGTCCGGTTGTCATGTCGCTGCTCGTTGAAGCAGCGGTTCAGTTGGGCGCCCGAAGGGCGGAGCCCGGCGAGTTTTCGCAACGCGCTTTCCTGAACGGCAAGCTCGACCTGGCCCAGGCGGAAGCGGTGGCCGACCTGATTGAAAGCGGTACGGCGCAGGCGGCGCGAGCGGCGCACCGCTCACTGACCGGTACATTCTCGAGATCGGTCGATGCACTCAGCGAAAAGCTGATTCGATTAAGACTGCATGTTGAAGCGGCAATCGATTTTCCACAGGAAGAAATCGATTTTCTCGCGGATGAACGATTGCGGAAAGAGCTCGACGATTGCGCGAACGATTTTCGGCAGCTGCAAGAGCAGACGGCGACCGGTCGCATACTGCGAGATGGTTTCCAGGTCGTCATTGTCGGCAAACCGAATGCCGGCAAGTCGAGCCTGATGAATCTGCTAAGCGGAGAAGAGGCAGCGATCGTCACGGAATATGCAGGCACGACGCGCGACGTCTTGCGCGAGCAAATCGACATCGACGGACTTGCCGTCGAAATCGTGGACACGGCGGGCTTGCGTGACGATCCCGACCAGATCGAGGCGGAAGGTATTCGCCGTGCCAGGGAAGCGCTGAACAATGCAGACGCTGCATTGTTGATCCAGGACGCCAATCTTGGTGATGATGGCACCGATCACAGTTTGCCGAACGACATACCGGTCATCGTCCTGCGAAACAAGATCGACGTCAGCGGCGATTCGCCGGGGGTCGTGCGGGCGGATCCGCCGACTTTGAATGTGTCGGCGAAGACCGGTGCGGGCATCGACGTTCTGCGTGAAACAATTATGCAACTGGCCGGCTACGGGAATAGCGGTGCCGGTGCCTTCACAGCCAGGAAACGCCACGTCGATGCGCTGGCCGATGCTGCACATCATTTCACGGCAGGACACCGCGCGCTTGTCGAAAACGAAGCCGGAGAATTGCTCGCCGAAGAGCTGCGCCTTGCACAGGAATCGCTGGGGAGCATTACCGGCGAGTTCACGAGCGACGACCTGCTGGGACGAATCTTTTCCGAGTTCTGCATCGGTAAATAGCCGGATTTAGCGTTGTTTTTTGACAACAAAATTAACTTCGAGGTGGAACTGGATCACAGTTTTCACATGCGGCGACAAGCATCTTTGCGAAAACGGAGAACGCAGTGAACCAGCGCACCTGAATTTCCTCAAAGGAAAGGGTAAGTTACACACCCGTGGTGCAAACCACGAACATTCTTGGGCAAATTGAGGAGAGCGTAATGTTACGTTCGATAATGGTCACACTCCTTGTTGCGTTTTCAGCTACTGTCAGCGCGCAGGGAATTAACTACAACTATGTACAGGGCTCGTACGGCCGGATCGAACTCGATAATCCCGGCGGCAACGTGGACGGAGACGGTTTTGGACTGAGCGCGTCATTCGCGATCAACGACAATTTTCACGTATTCGGTGAATACCAGACGGCCGACTTTAGTCCCGGCGATGTGGACCTGCTCGAACTCGGTGGCGGCTATCACAACAATATTGCACAAAACCTGGACGTTTATGCCAATCTCGGCTACCTGCAATTCGACGCCACCGGAGCCAGCAAGGAAGATGCATTTTCAGTCGGCATTGGTCTCCGCGGCGCAGTCAGCGATGCGGTGGAACTCTACGGCGGTCTCGACTACGTCGATTTCCAGGACTCTGACAGCGAGACACGCTCGAACGCAGGATTCATTCTGTCGCTGACCGAGACGTGGGGTGTCGGCCTGAAGGCCTCGTTCTGGGACAATGTAAATATCTACCAGCTGAATGCCCGCTGGTATTTCGAATAAGCATTGCAGAAAGTGAATTCTCAAACCCCGCCTCGCGCGGGGTTTTTTTTGCTTCAGATGCCGGCTTTGCTGGCGTCGGTATCGGAAATACCGATTTTTTCGAGTAACGCCTGCCAGCGCGGATCGCTGTGTACCGGGTCGAACATCGGATACATGCGGATCTCGATGACTTCATCGTTGTGTTGCTCGTAAGCGCGTTCCAGCCAGTCAAACGCGGTGTCGAATTCGTTTCGGTAAGCATAGGTAATGGCAACCTGCACCGGGCTGTCGTCACCCTCTGCCAGGATACGCAGCGCTGCATCTGACTCCTGGTCGCGACCGAGGTCGTATAACGCAAGCGCAGACCCGATCGTTCCCAATCTACCGCCAAGCGCCTGAAACTGGTCAAGAGCGGCTTCGGCATTGCCGGCGCCATACTGATACAGGCCATTGATCCATTTGCTCATGTCGGACTCGGCGTCGATCTGCCGCATTCTTTCGTTGAGTTCGGCCATTTCGTCGAGGCGCTTCACGCCGAAGAAAGCACCGGCGAGATTTCCGAGGACGGACATTGCAAGCGGATCACTCACGAGCGCTTCCTGGTAAAACGAGATCATCGAGTCACGACGGCCGAATATGCCATGCAGAACAGCGTACGCATTCAGGATACTCGGGTTTCCCGGCTCACGCCTGCGCGCCTCTGCCAGCAGTTTCGACGCCCGCACGAAATCCCAGTCGGCATACATCGCCAGCCAGGCCAGGTTCGACATCGCACGCGCATTCCCCGGATCGATTTTGAGCGCGCGTTCTGCGGAAGCTCTTGCGCGGACAAATCCTTCAGCCTCCGGCACGTAGCCGCTGCCGGTCTGGTTGGTCTGCACTGTGCCCAGCTCGACCCAGGCTTCGGCATACTCCGGATCGATGGCGAGCGCTTGCGTCAGAAGCGCCTGGGCCTCCTCGAAAGCGTCTTTTGAATGCCGATTGGACGCCGCCTTGCTCTGCAAATAGAGGGAATAAGCCTCGGGGTCCGTCACCCGCGCATGTGGAACGTCGCCAAGCAACGTGACCTTCAATGCGTCGACAACGGCAGCAGCGATTTCGTCCTGGATCGCGAATACGTCGTCCAACGTCCGATCCCAGGTCTGCGACCACAGGTGATAGCCGTTCGCAGCATTGATGAGTTGTGCGGTAATGCGTATTTCGTTGCCGGATTTCCTGACGCTGCCCTCGAGCACGTGGGCGACTTTGAGCTTGAGAGCGATCTCGCCGATTGAAGCATCCGAGCCCTTGAACGTGAAAGCGCTGGTTCTTGCAGCGACCTGCAGTTGCGGAATTTTCGCGAGCAGATTTAAAAGCTCTTCGGACAGACCATCGGAGAAATACTCGTTTTCCTGGTCAGCACTCATATTGACGAAGGGCAATACCGCGATGGACTGTTCCGGCGCTGCATCGGTGACCAGCGCTGTCGTTGCGACCGCGTCGTCCGGCGGTGCAGATTCGGGAATCAGCCGATCGGCGAGCAGCGCACCGAGTGACAACACCAGCAAAACGATGACCGCGGTATTGAGTTTCTTGGCCGTAACCGCCGTGATCGACTCGTCGCGTTTGACCTCGGACTCTTTCTTCAAACCCTCCGGCGTTATCTCGTAGGCCCATGAAAACAACAGGAACAGAGGAAAGCCGATGACGAGCAAGAGAAAGACCAGGCGGCCGGTTGCGACGGAAAGTCCCAGCAACGAAATGCCGACGTCGGCAACCTGCATGATCAGCCAGCTGGCGACCACGTACAGGAGCGCCACACGAAAAACGTTGCGGCGCTTTAACTCGGCGAATAACGACATACGATCCCGATTGTCGGAAGAAGCGGCCCATCATGGCGCAACGCGCGATATTGTCAATATTTCAGGGGCTTATGTCAGCTAGCCAAGGAGTCCTTCACGCCGGTACAGGCGGGCACACAGGTAGGTGAGCAGCGCACCGATGAACAGCGTACCGCCGACCGAGACAGCCACGTGCAGCATGTTCAGCGGCTCGTTCTTGATCAGCCCGACCAGCAACAAGTGCTGGCTCAAAGACGGCACGAACATCAGGGCGGTGCTCGGCCGCACCATCAGGATCGAAACGATGAGAATCGGCAGGGTGGGGGCAAGCAGGACAACGCTGACCCAGGTTTGCGCTTCTTTGAAGCTCCTTGTGAATGACGCGACGAGCGTCATCAACGAAGCGCCGACCAACGCAAACGGCACGAGGAAGAGGAACGCCTGCAATACGACCAGCGGACCGAAATTGGGCGTCATGCCCAGTTCCTGCAGCGGCATGAATTTCAAAGAGAAGTGGAAGCAGGTCAGGCTCAATGAAAGTGAAATCGCCATGAACAGACAGGCCGCAAGAATCTTGCCGAAGATCAGGTGATCGCGTTTCACCGGCAGGCAAATCAGGGGCTCGAGCGAACCGCGCTCACGCTCACCTGCCGTTGCGTCAATTGCCAGGTTCATACCCCCCGTCAACAGGGCAAACAGGAAGAAGTAGCTCAACATGCCGAGCAGAATTGCAGACCGGCCGCTGGGTGTCGAAACATCGACCTCGTCAATATTCAGCGGACGCATGACCAGCGGGCTGACGCCGCGAAGCGTGAGGCGCATGACCGCAAGCTCCTGTCCATAGTCGCGTAGCGCGCGGGTTGCCCGCCGCGTTTCCCGCTCAGCCTGTCTATTGGCCTGGTCGGTGATGACCTCCACGGTTGCAGGGATCATGTCCGCGAGGTCTTTACCGAATGATTCCGGGATCACAACGACGACGTCGTGCTCGCCGTTACTGACGCCGGCAAGCGCTTCTTCGCGGCTTGCCGGACCGTCGACGATATTGATGTTGTTGCTTTCGAGAAAGTTGATGAGGTTCGGTGCATTTTCGCGGCCGATGACCGGCAGGTCGAGCGGCTCGCTGGCGTCACTCAACGATTGTTTGACCGACAGGTTGATCACGAAGGCGAACAGGATCGGACCGAACAACGGTCCCATCAACAGGGCGGACATCAGCGTACGCCGGTCGCGGAAATTGTCGGTGACCTCCTTGGCGAAGACACTGCGTATCGTCTTCATGCGACCGGCTCCACCATCCGGATCGCCTTTACAAATGCATCTTCGAGGTCGTCACATCCGGTGGCGCTTCTTATGCCGTCTGCGGTGTCGTGCAGCGCAACCTGTCCGGATGCAATGATCACGATCTCGTCACACAACGCGGCAACTTCCTGCATCACGTGACTCGAAAACAGGACGCACTTGCCGGCACGCTTCAACTCGCGGATAAACTCCCGCAGTGATCGTGTCGCCATGACATCGAGACCGGTACTCGGCTCGTCGAGGATCACGTTCTGCGGGCCGTGCACGAGCGAACGCGCCAGGGAAACTTTTGTCTTCTGCCCGTGCGAAAAGCCCTTGGTGCGCCGGTCGGCAAAATCGTTGATGTCGAGCTGGTCGATGACCATTTGTACCGCACCGTCGATCGTGTCCTTCGGCATCCCGTAAAGCTTCGCGTAATAAGCGATGTTTTCACGAGCAGTGAGATGCGGGTAAAGACCGGACCCGTGTGGCAATGTGCCTATCCTGGCCCGTGCGGCCAGGCTGTCGGTGACGACATCGACGCCATCGATCGTGGCGGTACCGGAATCGGGTTTCAGGACCGTGTACAGGATACGCAGCGTCGTGGATTTACCCGCGCCGTTCGGACCCAACAAGCCCGTTATCTTGCCGTTATCGGCTGTGAACGAGACGCCCTGAACGGCTTTTATCTCACCGAAATATTTATGCAGCCGGTCAACCCGGATCATGGCGACGGTCCTGCAAAGTCGAGGAAAAAAGGCATGGCGTGCAAACGGTCCATGCAATCCGTTTCCAGGCCTTCGATGCTGGCTGAATCGACAAAATCAGCGATGATGTCTGGCACACAACCTCGTAGCGCCTGTCCATGACCCTGCTTTTTGCCTGTCAGGTGAATCGCGTTGCCGAGATTCACCGCGGCCAGGTCAGCGTACGAAGGCGGCGTTATCGGGTCTGCCTCGCCGGACAACAAAAGAACCGGCACATCCGAAGAAACCGCGACTTTGAATTCGTCGTCCATAACGCCCTTCGGCCAGACCGAACAGATGGCCTCAAGCGCATCGAGCTGAACCGGGCCGATATAGGTCGCGTCAAGTTCGTCGCGCGTAACATCTTCGTTGCTGAAATACGGTGCGTCCTCCGTGCAGACGACGGCATTGTGCATGCCGATACTCAAAGCGCTGGCCATGTTTTCGGCGATCATCATGAATTGCGCCGCGAGTGGCGCGTAGTTCTCGTTGGCCGCCTGATCGATCAGCAACGGCATCAGCGCAACGGAAGTCGGGTGGTAGCTCAGGAGCCGCAAAGCGCCCGCCATTTCCGTCGCCCCGAAGCGAACTTCTTCGGCTTTGCCGCTTAAGGGGTTGGCCATCTTTATGACGACCGGTTCAGCGGCAAGTCTCGTACTTAACGCGGCAAAGTCATCGCGAATCGTCGGAAAACGGGCGTTGCACTCCGGCGTCTCGGCGCAACGATCGAATATTGAATCCAGCGTATTTTGTGCTTTCGTGGCAATTTCCGGGCCGAGTGCGATCTGTGGGGCGACGACGCCGTCCAGTACGACGGTTCGCGTGGACGCCGGATAACGGCGAAGAAAATGCTGGGCAACACGTGTGCCGTATGAAATGCCATAAAGATTGAACTGTTCATAGCCGAGTGCGATACGCAGCGCTTCGAGATCTTCCACGGCGACGCTGGTCGTGAAATAGCGCGGATCGTGGGGCAGGGATTCGAGGCAGGCCCTGGTCTGCAGAATGGTTTGTTCGCGATCAAATCGACCTTCGATGATGTCTTCGTCCGCTTCGCACTTCATCGCGGCCGATCGGCCCGTGCCGCGCTGATCGATCAGGACGATGTCACGACTGCGCCTGACGGGCTCGAAAGCATTTACGGTCGCCGCGTAGAACTCCGATGATGCCTGGCCGGGGCCGCCGGCGATCGGTACGAGGGGATCGGGGTCCGGTTCGAGGTTGAGTGCCGGCACCACGGCCACAAACAACTCGAGTATCGCCGATTCCGGATCCGAGGGATTCTCCGGTCGTTCGAGCGTACCGCAACGGGCTTTTATGCCCGGGAATCCTTCTCCGGCCCGGATTCTGCAGTCTTCCAGCGGCAACGTCGGGGTCAGCCGGTCTTCCCGGGAATGTGCAGGGCTTGCTGGAATCACGACAAGCAGTGCCGCGAAAACGAGAGGGAAATGCTTCAAGTCGGGATCCGGAATCCAAAGGCGCCGCTATATTCCAGAATGGGTCGAAATAAGTAAAGGTTTATGGCGTCAGCCTGTCAGGGCATTTAGAATGACGCCGCCCGGGGAACTGATCAATTTTTGAACAATGTCCGCAGAATCGAATTTTGAAGTCATCGTTGTAGGCGGCGGCCATGCCGGTACGGAAGCCAGTCTCGCTGCCGCGCGGTCCGGTGCGCGGACACTTCTCATTACGCAGAACATTGCGACCCTGGGACAGATGAGTTGCAACCCGGCGATCGGCGGTATCGGCAAGGGTCACCTGACCCGGGAAATCGACGCACTGGGTGGGGCAATGGCACAGGCTATCGACCGCCAGCAAGGGTCCCGCCGTTCGTGCGACGCGGGCGCAGGCCGACCGGGTCCTCTACCGGCAGGCCGTTCGCAGCATCCTGGAGAATCAGCCGGGTCTGTCCATTTTCCAGCAGTCTGTCGACGACCTGGTCGTGGAGAACGGCCGGGTGGCGGGGGTCGTCACGGGGCTTGGACTGAAGTTCTTCGCGCCGGCTGTCGTGCTAACGGTTGGTACTTTCCTCGGTGGGCGGATCCTCATCGGCAGCAGCGAGAAATCCGGCGGGCGTGCAGGTGATCCGCCGTCAAACAGGCTCGCGGAGCGTTTGCGCGAGATGCCGTTCCGGGTTGCACGCCTGAAGACAGGCACACCACCGCGGATCGACGGCAAGACCCTGAACTATGATGTGATGGCCGAACAACCCGGTGACGAACCGGTGCCGGTATTTTCCTTTCTCGGCAGGCGCGCCGATCACCCGCGGCAAATCAGCTGCCACATCACGCACACGACGGAGCAAACCCACGACATTATTCGCGGCGCACTGTCGGAGTCACCGATGTATTCGGGACTGATAGAAGGTGTCGGCCCCCGTTACTGTCCGTCGATCGAAGACAAGGTCGTGCGATTTGCAGAGCGCAACTCGCACCAGGTTTTTGTCGAACCCGAAGGCCTCGGGACCCACGAGGTTTACCCGAACGGCATATCGACCAGCTTGCCGTACGAGACGCAGCTTCGTTTCGTACGCTCTATGACAGGATTCGAGCACGCGCACATCACGCAACCCGGCTACGCCATCGAATACGACTATTTCGACCCGCGCGAACTGCGGCCGTCCCTGGAAACGCGGCATATGCCAGGGCTCTATTTTGCCGGGCAGATCAATGGCACGACCGGCTATGAGGAAGCAGGCGCACAGGGACTTCTTGCCGGGATCAATGCGGCGCGCCAGGCCCGGGAAAGAGAAGCGTGGTATCCGTCGAGAAGTGAGGCGTACCTCGGCGTACTGGTCGACGACCTGATTACGCGCGGCGTCAGCGAACCGTATCGCATGTTTACGAGCCGCGCGGAGTATCGTCTGTTGTTGCGCGAGGACAATGCAGACCTTCGCCTGACGCCGGTCGGGCGCGACCTCGGCATCGTGTCCGATTCGCGCTGGCGCGTTTTCGAAAGAAAACGTGATGCTGTAACCGAAGAACAGAAGCGCCTGGAATCGATTGTCGTACACGCCAGTAAACTCAGTTCGGCGGACGAAGAAATTCTGGACGGCAATTTCCAGCGCGAATGTCGGGCGGCAGAGCTTCTGCGCCGGCCGAATATCGGGTACACGGGCGTAACTTCACTTTCCATGGTCGGCTGCGGCGACTGGCGGGATGGCCTGGCGGAAGAACAAGCGGAACAGGTAGAACTGCAACTCGAAGTCAAGGCGAAATACGCTGGTTACATCGAGCGGCAGCAGAAAGAGATAGAAAAGCATGCCAGGCAGGAACAACTCGCACTTCCCGAGGATATCGATTATGCGAGCGTGAGCGGCCTGTCGACTGAAGCAAAACAGCGCCTGAGTATGGCTCGACCCGCAACCCTGGGCCACGCGTCGAGACTGGAAGGCGTCACGCCCTCGACCGTTTCATTGTTGCTGATCCACCTGAAGAAACGGCGACTGCAGAAATCCGCCTGACTGCCGGTCGACACGGCCATCAATCGTCAGCACAAGCGCCACACCTGCTATGGAAACCATTCTCCGCCGGGCAAGCGCAGAAAATTGGTGACGCGCTGCACGGATTGCGGGCGCCAATAAGGTATTCTCTTTTCACACGTGAATAACTTCAGACACCCTAACAAGTTCGGCGCGCACCGCTTACTGTCGGTGTTGCTCATCACGCTGGCGCTCTGCGCCTGTGGTGATTCCGGACCAGAACCGGTCCAGGGTTCGGTGCTGAATCGCGGCACCGGCGAAGAACCCGAATCGCTGGACATGCACAAAGCAGCATCGACCAGCGCCGGGGACGTTCAGCGCGACCTCGGCGAGGGCCTGCTCGGGTTTACGCCAGACGGAGAGCTGCGCGCCGCGGCTGCGGAGCGCTGGACTATCTCTGACGATGGCCGCGAGTACACGTTCTGGTTGCGGCCCAATGCTCGCTGGTCCAATGGTGATCCGGTAACCGCGGAGGATTTTGTTTACAGCTTTCGGCGGCTTGTGGATCCGAAAACCGCGGCACTCTACGTCAAGTCCGTCGGCAGCATCGAGAACGCCGGCGCGATCATTGCTGGCGAGCTGACACCCGACTCACTTGGCGTCAGCGCGATTGGCCGCTACGAATTCAGGGTTCGCCTGGAACATGTCGTGCCGTATTTCCTCAGCCTGCTGACGCACCCCAGCACCTTTCCGGTACATCGTGGTTCGGTAGAAACATACGGTGCTGCGCATGCGCGGCCGGGCAACCTCGTGAGCAATGGCGCTTACAAACTGCGTGACTGGCAACTCGGCTCGCATATCGAGCTCGTACGCAACGAGTATTACTGGAACAACGCGGCAACGGCAATCGACAGGGTGGTGCACTTCGTGTCACCAGAACCGATGGCTGAACTGAACCGGTATCGCGCCGGCGAACTCGATACCACGCACACCATCCCGCCGGAATCTTTCAGGCAGATGATCGAGGAACGACCGGACGAAGTGCGGACGTCCCCTTCGCTGGCAGTCAATTACTACGGTTTTAACATGACGAAGCCGAAGTTCGGTGAGAACCCGAAACTCAGAGAGGCGCTGTCGATGGCGATTGATCGGGAGACGATCGCCAACGAAGTCATGGGGCGTGGCGAAGCACCGGCTTATGGCTGGGTGCCGGACGGTACGGCCAACTACACACCGCGACGGTTTTCCTACGCAAACCTGCCGAAAGACGAACGACAGCGGAAGGCAAGGCAGCTATTTCGCGAAGCGGGTTACGGCGAGGAGAATCCACTCACAATCGAACTGCGGTACAACACCTCGAACGTGCACCAACGGATCGCAGCCGCAGTGCAGGCGATGTGGAGAGACGTGCTTGGCGTGGAAACGAAGCTCGTCAACGAGGAATTCCAGGTGATGTTACAGAACATTGTGCAGAAGGAAGTAACGGAAGTATTTCGGCTGAACTGGTCCGGCGACTACAACGATGCCCACACATTCCTGAGCACGCTCGAAAGCGATAACCCGTCCAACCTGACCGGATATCACAGCGAGGAGTTCGATTCGTTAATGGATCGCGCGGCACGGCAGACGGACCCTGATCGCCGTAAGGTCTTTCTCGCGGAGGCGGAAAGCGTGGTGCTCAGGGATAACCCGGTGATACCGCTCTATTTCTACGTCAACAAGAGCATGGTGAGCAAAAGGGTCAGGGGGTGGGGAGACAACGTGTTGAATTATCACTACAGTCAGCACCTCCGACTTACCACTGAAGAGTAACCGTGCTGCGATACGCGTTACTGCGCATCCTGGGAGCGATACCAACGTTACTATTGGTTATCGCGATTGCCTTCCTCATGGTTCACGCTGCCCCCGGCGGGCCATTTGATTCGGAGCGCCGGCTGCCTCCGGAGATAGAGGCAAACATCGAGCGGGCTTACCACCTCGATGAATCATTGCCACAGCAATTCGTCCGTTACCTGAAGAGCGCTGTCCGCGGCGACCTCGGTCCGTCATTTCGTTATCGGGAATTCACGGTGTCCGAAGTTATCGGCGGCGCAATTCCCATCACCATGAAAATCGGTTCGCTCGCCATCGTGCTCGCGCTTGTGCTTGGTATCGGTGTCGGCATAACCGCGGGGCTTCGGAGGAATACATTTCTGGACAGACTGGTCACCGGCGTAGCGATGATCGGAATCTCGGTACCGGTGTTCGTATTTGCGCCCCTCATGGTGCTTGTCTTCGCTGTCACATGGAAATGGCTGCCCGCGAGCTACGCCGGAAGCA
>Ga0210124_1001006_pt1 | contig 12995 bp, 11 predicted proteins | sample Muzzi_PWC_D2_FD_185554 | JGI IMG/M metagenome (GOLD analysis project Ga0210124, IMG submission 185554) | Wetland microbial communities from San Francisco Bay, California, USA, that impact long-term carbon sequestration - Muzzi_PWC_D2 (SPAdes) | ecosystem: Environmental > Aquatic > Marine >... | reverse complement strand
CGCTTTATGGTCCCGGCACGCGCCCCATTCCCTCGAACCGAACCTTCCACCGCCTGGACCGACCACCGAGACGCACTCGAGTTCCCCATCAACCCAAGCCAACGGCGTTAGTCCGACAGACTCCTAGGCGGAAGTCGGTGCCGCGTTCCGCCAGGAGGTCGATGGCGGTGAGAAGATTGTGCGGCCCCTTGTCGTGCTCCCAGCGGGCGGCCCACAGGATGGGCAGGGGTCCGGTGGCCCGGGCCGGGCGCGGCGGGAAGGGGGCGATCCCGAGCGGGCGGACCGCGGACTTGGCGCGCACCTGCTCCACCGCGGATAGGGGGGCGTGGTCGGGCATGCGGCGCAGCCAGTCGGGCAAGGCGGTGAGGAAGGCGTCGCGGTGGAAGGCGGAGTTGAACCACACCGCGTCCGCGGCCAGGGCGGTGGTGAGGTTGGTGAAGGCGAAGTGGTGGTCGCGCTCCCGCTCCTCGCGCACCGGGTAGGTGAGCTGGTTCTCGTGGAAGTAGGCGACCGCCGGCAGGCGCGCGACGGCGTCCGGGGCGAGGCCGCGGAAACAGGCGAGGTCGAGCATGTCGGAGCAGAGGAGGCAGTCCCACGTCGCGCTGTCCGCGACCGCCTGCGCGACCTGCTCCGCCAGGGTGATCGCCCCATGGCGCATGCGCCACTTCCAGTGGTGGGGGGAGAGGCCGAGGACCGTCCAGTCGTGGCGGCTGTGGGCGGCCCAGCCGTCGAGAAACGCCCGGTGGCTGCCGCCGTAGAACGGCTCCAGCGCGAGGATGTTCATCGCCCTGCCCTAGCTGCAAACCGCCTTAACGCAAAGATGCCAAGGCGCGAAGGCGCAAAGAACAGAAAGGGGTTAACCACGAAGATCACGAAGGGCACGAAGAAGTAGGTGAGTGTCCTGCGCTGTACGAGCGGGCTTGCCCGCGAACAGACGGCGCGGCTGGGATGGTTCGCGAGCAAGCTCGCTCCTACAGGGGGCTGCGAACAGCTTTGGCGGGAGACCGGCCCCCGTCTCCCTGTCCCTCTCCCGCGTGGGGGAGAGGGGACTGCTTTCCGTGGCGTTCAGTTGCCCTTGCGCCTTAGCGCCTTTGCGTTGCGCGGTTTCTGACCTCACGCGGCGTTTTTGCCGACGTGCTCGCTCAGCCAGATCTTGATGAGGGACTGGTAGGGGACGTCGCGGCGGTTGGCCTCGACCTTGATCTGTTCCAGGAGCTCGACCGGCAGGCGGATGGAGATCGACTGGGTGGACGGCTTCAGGTTGGGCAGCACCGCGCGCTTGCCCTGTGTCCAGTCCACGTAGTCCGTCGAGTCGTGGCTCTCCCAGAAGGCGCGCTCTTCGGCCTCGCTCTGAAATTCGGGGATGGGCTTACGGCGCTTGCTCATAGAGCCTCCTCTCTCTGCGGGACATGTCGCGCGCAGAGATGATACGGATCTTGGTGCCGTCCTCGCGGAGGGTGAAGGTGACGTGTAGCAGTCGACCCGCCGCGCTCTGGCCGAGGGCATGGAATCGCTCTTCGTGTTGGCTGTGTTTCATGTCTACCGCGAGCCACAGCGGCTTTCGGAAGAAGAGCTGCTCCGCCTCTGCCTGCGAGACGGCATGTTTGTCTTCGCTCTTCCGAGCATTCCCGGCATCCCAATCGAAGCCGCTGATCCGCTGTAGCTCGATCATCTAGTGTATATCGCAGCAATATACACGACCGTCAAGCCTACAGCCGGTAGATCGCCCCGTGGCGCATGCGCCACTTCCAGTGGCGGGGGGAGAGGCCCAGCACCGTCCAGTGGTGGCGGCTGTGGGCGGCCCAGCCGTCGAGGAAGGCCCGGTGGCTGCCGCCGTAGAACGGCTCCAGGGCGAGGATGTTCACCGCCCTGCCCTACCCGAAAACCGCCTTAACGCAAAGGCGCCAAGGCGCGAAGACGCAAAGACCGGGATCTCGCACCCCAAGAAACCACTTAACGCAGAGGCGCGGAGACTCAGAGCCGCAGAGAACATCCAGGTCACCAGAGCCATCGCCATCCTCCCTGCGCCTCTGCGCCTTAGCGCCTTTGCATTGCGCAGTTTCTAGCCTTCTGCGCAGCGGCCGCCTTACCTACCCGTGGCAAAATTGACAAAAATGCCCGTCTTTTCACGTTGATGGGCATTCTTTTCCCATGCATGCAGGAAGCCGAGCCTCCGGTGGCTCGCCGGGGAATAACATAACGCATTGATAACAAATAATCCGTTCTGATTCCTCGGCTAATCCTGGATGGAATGGCAATTGCAACCGTTCTCCTAAGGTTATCAGGCTCGCCATCCTGGCCGGCACAATGCGCCGCAGTGCGACATTGACGCCATGAGGCGAGCCGTCGATCAACGACGGAGTGCGTGTTGGGCCTCTTCTTGGCAGGCTTATTCGTCGGTTTCTTATTGGGCGGTCTCATCGTCGCGATCGTCAGCGCGCCGAGCCCTGCGCCCGATTGTGACCGCTGTTACCGGGTCACCCGCGCCCGCACCGACGACCGGGGGCGGCGGCCAGCGGCGGGTACCGATCTACCGTTCGCGGACCGCAGGAGTCGAAACCGACGCCTCGAGGTCGGTGCGATCCGAGAAGCGCTCGACCCCCTGCCGCGAGCACAGAGCGCGCTCAGCTCCTCATTCTCTGTCCGAGAGGGAGAGCGGCCCGTCGCTCCGCCGCGTTGAGGCGCTGGCGCATGCGCCCCTTCCAGTGGTGAGGCGAGAGGCCGAGGACGTTCCTCCAGTGTTCTTCACCACGAAGGACACGGAGGGCACGAAGTCTGGCGCTTGGCGAAATCCTCGGATGCGGCGCATCCCCGCTTTCGGCTCTCGCCAAGACGCCAAGGCGCAAAGATGGCTCGTGGTTCCTTTGCGTCTTCGCGTCTTTGCGAGAGAAATCTTGTGCGAAGCGTAGTTGCGCCGTGAGTTTGTGCTCAGGTTGTTCGTGATGATTGTCCAAAGCCCCCTTCGTGATCTTCGTGTCCTTCGTGGTTGAACCAACGTTGCACGGCACTGGGAAGGGCGCCGGCTCTCCTCACTCCACGTCCGCGACGGCGACGGCGGCGACCCTCGGTCCCTTGAGGGCGTCGGTGAGGACGGCGGCGAGCTGCTCCTCCATGGGTGGCGGGAGGAGGCGGTAGAGGAGGCGGGCGCGGACCTGGGCGATGTTCGCGCCGGGGATCTGGTAGGTGAGGTGGCGCTCCTCGCCGGGCTTGAGGCGGGTGTCGGCGGCGATGCGGGTCGCCTTGGGGGGCGGGGCCGGGTGGCCGGCATCGTCGGCGAGGCGGGTGGCGAAGACGGCCTGGGGGTCCTCCGCCGGGCTGGCCTGGTAACTGCGCCACACCTCGTGGCCGGCGGCGTCCAGGGCCGTCACCTCCAGGTAGGCGTTGCGGAACGGGGCGCCGGTGGGGAAGCCGTGGGGCAGGTGGTTGAGGAGGGTGACGGTCGCGGCCACGCCGTCTTCCCCCTTGCGGGCCGTGACGTCCAGGGTGACGCCGCGCCGCACCATGGTCGCGTTGTGGCCGCCGGGCATGGAGTGGTCGATGAGCCCGCCCACCACCGGCATGTGGCACGACTGGCAGGTGATGGCGGTGGCCGCGGCCTGGTACTCGTCACCGGTACGGCACAGGGGCACACCCTGGGCGTTGTTGCGCCGGTCGTGGCAGCCCATGCAGGCGTCGGTGCGGGTCAGGAGGGGGCCGTTCGCCGCCACGGGAAAGGGGTGGTCCTCGACCACGCCGCTGCCGCCGGTGGGCCCCTGGAGGTGGCTGGTGGAGCGCTCGTAGGCCAGCATCCCGAGGCGCAGCTTGCCGTCCGGGCCGGTGATGCCCTTGTACTGGGCGAGGGTGTGGCAGGAGACGCAGGTCACCCCCTCGCCGTAGGCCGGGAGGGCGTCGAGGCGGGTCTGGCCGTCGATCGCCGCCGCCGGGGCGTGGCATTGCAGGCAGATCGGGTAGTTGCCGTTCAGGGTGACGCCGTCGGCCTGCGGGTCCCCCACCACCTTGCGGTAGAAGGCGCCGTGGATCGGGTCGCTCAACGCCGTGCTCTGGGCGTGCATGGAGGCCCGCCACTGGAGGTAAATCTGCCAGTGGCACTTGGCGCAGCGCTCCGCGGAGGTCTGGTGGATGGGCGGGGCGTCCGCCGCCGTGGCAGGCGCGGCCAGACACAGGGCGAGCAGGACGGCGCCGGCCAGGCGGCGGGCGAGGGACGGGGTAATCGTGATCACGAGCTCCTCCTGGGTGAGACAAGGCACGGCCGTGGGCGGTTTCTACACCGCCCCGGGGGTTCGATCCACATCCGCCCGTGCCGGGCGGGGTTGGACCGCGTGGAGGAGGCGGCGGCGGACGATCGCCGCTGTCGCTGCACCCGGTCGCCTGGGCACGGCATGCCGTGCCCCTACGGCGGCATGACGCCCCTACCCATAGGGTGTGCCAAGCGCAGCGCGGCGCACCGCGTCGGCGGGCCAGGACCGGCAGCGCGCGTTCGGTGCGCCTCGCGTTGCTCGGCGCACCCTATAGGTATAGGTCTGTGGAGAGCGCGGCGGACGGAAGGGGGGGGGACGGCAGGCGAACGCCCTACCCGGCCAACAAATCGTGCTACCGAGCCGGCCTGCCAGCCCCACCGTCTGGGCACGGCATGCCGTGCCCCTACAACATGCACCCCGAGATTCCACCGGCGCGCCAGTGTACATCCAGCGGCGGAAGATCTCGTTTTGTGCTCCGCGGGATGGTGCATAATTGCGTCGTGGAAATTTCCTATACCGATTTCGCGGTGGTGGGCGGCGGGGTTGCGGGGTTGCGGGCGGCGATCACCCTGGCCGAGGGCGGTCAGGTGACGGTGCTCACCAAGGATGCCCTGCGCGAGGGGGCGACCGAGTACGCCCAGGGCGGCGTGGCCGTGGCCCTCGGCGAGGGCGACTCCCCGGCCGAGCATCGCCAGGACACCCTCGACGCGGGCGCCGGCTACTGCAACCCGGCCACCGTCGAGGTCCTGGTCACCGAGGGACCGGCGCGGATCGAGGAGCTGATCGAGTGGGGCATCCGCTTCGACACCATCGGCGGCAAGCTCAACTTCACCCAGGAGGCGGCCCACCATCGCCGGCGGGTGCTGCACGCGGGCGGTGACGCCACCGGCCGGGAGATCCTCGACACCCTGATCTCGCGGGTGCGCACCCTGGAGAACGTGCGCCGCCTGCCGCACCACTATAGCCTCGGCCTGGTGGTGGAAGATGGGCGCTGCTGCGGCGTGTGGCTGGTGGACCAGACCAACGGCCGCGAGCGGCTGCTCCTCGCCCGGGCCGTGGTGATGGCCACCGGCGGCCTCGGCCAGCTCTACAAGTACACCTCGAACCCCGCGGTCGCCACCGGCGACGGCCTCGCCATGGCCTACCGCGCCGGCGCCGAGGTGCGCGACCTGGAGTTCGTCCAGTTCCACCCCACCGCCCTGCGCCTCGACGGCGTGCCGACCTTCCTGATCACCGAGGCGATGCGCGGCGAGGGCGGCGTGCTGCTCAACCAGGCGGGGGAGCGGTTCATGCTGGGCCGCCATCCGGACGCCGAGCTCGCCCCGCGCGACGTGGTCGCCCGCGCCATCTATGACGAGATGGGACGTCAGGGCGGCGCGCCGGTGCTGCTCGACGTCCGTCACCTCGGCGCCGACTTCTTGCCCGAGCGGTTTCCCACGATCTTCGAGTTCTGCCGCTCCCACGGCCTCGACATCTGCACCCAGCCGATCCCGGTGGCGCCGGCCGCCCACTTCATGATGGGCGGTATCGCCGTGGACGTGGACGGCGCCAGCTCGGTGCCGGGCCTCTACGCCTGCGGCGAGGTGGCGTGCACCCAGGTGCACGGGGCCAACCGTCTGGCGAGCAACTCGCTGCTGGAGGGGCTGGTGTTCGGCCACCGCACCGGCCAGAGGATCCTCGCGACCGAGCCGACCATCCCGACCCTGCGCGACGTCCGCTTCTACGACACCCCCGAGCCGACGCGGCCGTTCGACTATGTCGCGCGCCAGCGCCGGGCGCGGGAGATCATGTGGGAGTACGCCGGCATCTGCCGCACCGAGGAGGGGCTGCGCAAGGCGGAGGGGATGCTCGCCGCCCTCGCCCTGCCCTACCACCACTACCCGGCGGAACGACTCGCGGTGGAGACCGGTAACGCGTTGTCGGTGAGCCAGCTCATCGTCCAGGCGGCGCTCGCCCGCCCGGCGAGCCTCGGCTCCCACTACCGATCAGACGCGGCGACGCTGTAACGCGTCGTTGCGCGATGGCTCGGTCGGGCGCCGCCTGGCATCGGCGCCTCCTCCTTCCGTACGGGCACGGCATGCCGTGCCCCTACCTGGTGGGGCGTGGTGCGAAGTTCCACCGACGCCGCCGCGATGTGGGGCCGAATGAATTCGCACCTACGGGACCGCGCCGCACCGGATCGGGACCACGCGTCGTCGCTCGATGGCTCGGGCGGGCTCCACGTACCATTGGTGGTTATCCACCCGTACGGGCACGGCATGCCGTGCCCCTACCCCGCCGCGATACGGCTACGGCTTCGGGTCGCCCTTGCCCTCGTCGGAGAGGTTCACCAGATTGACCGCGTCGACCAGCTCCTGGGCGATGTCGATGACCTTGCGCCGCTGCGCGCGGGCGCGATTGCGCAGCAGGTCGAACGCCTGGCGCTCCGTGAGCCGGTGACGTTCCATGATCACGCCCACCGCCACGCTCGTCTGGCGCCCCTGGGCCAGGGCGCGATTGAGGTGGTACTCGGACTCCTTCAGATCGCGGATGTCCGCCGCGCGGGCGAGGGCCGCCTCGATCGCCGGGATGATCTGCGGCAGGTCGATCGGCTTGACGAGGTAGCCCAGGGCACCCTCCTCCGTCGCTTGCTGCACCGCCTCGGAGTCGCCATAGGCCGAGAGGAAGAGGAACGGCACGTCCGTCTCCGCGCGCAGTCGCCGCGCCGCCTCGAGCCCGGACATGCCCGGCATGCGTAGGTCGAGCAAGGCCAGGGCCGGTTGCTTCTCCTTACACAGGGCGACCGCGGCGTCCCCATCCTCGGCCTCGAACACCTCGTATCCCTCGCTGCGCAGCCCGTGGCCGAGGGTCGAGAGGATCAGCCGGTCGTCATCCGCCAGCACGATGGTCTTCTTGCCGTTCATGAGCGACTCGGGGGAAATGGGTTGCGCCATCGGCGAGGAAGAGGAACACGGTGGCAACGCCGAGCGCCGCGACTCCGGCCGGGCTGCATTGCCTCATCGCCTCACGGGTGAATCGCCGGCTCGCCGAGGACCAGCTCGGACACCACCCACTCGCCATCCTGGTACAGGGCCAGCGAGGCACCCTCCCTCGGCAGGAGGGCCATCACGAGGCCCAGCCCGGTACCGACACCCTGTCCCGTCGTCACGTCGAGTCCCGGCGGTAGCGGCTTGCCGCGATTGCGGATCGTCAGGCGCACGTCCTGGCGGCACGTCGTCAGGGCGACCTCCACCACCTGCGCCGTGTCGCCGTGCTTGATGGCATTGGTGACCAGCTCGTTCACGACCAGTGCCAGGGGCACGGCGTTGCCGGCAGCGATCTCCACCTCGCAGGGGCCGTCGCCGTCACCGGAGACCCGGCACACGGCGCCGCCGTCGCTCGCCGCCCGGAAGTCGATCCCCACCCGGCCGTAGGCGGCCTCGACGATCGCGTTGACCAGATCGCAGAAACCGGGCCGGGAGCGCGTGTCCCCGCCCTGTAGGCCGTGGACCGTGGCTACCGCCTGGATCTGCGCGATGGCCGCCTCCAAAGCCTCGCTGGTCTCGGGTCGATCCATCTGATGGCGTCGCAGCAGACCGACCACCCCCTGCAGGTTGTTCTTGATCCGGTGATGGACCTCCCGCACCAGGGTGTCGCGCTGGCGTTGCGCGTGGGCAAGGCGTTCGGCCTCCGCGTTCTGGCGCAGGATCGCCGCCCCGAGGGTCTCGGCGGCCATCTTCAGGGCGTCCACCTCGACGCGCGGCCAGCGCCGCGCCACGGTACAGCTATCGAAGCGCATGAGGCCCCACCATTGCCCATCCACGAGGATGGGCAGCGCGGCCAGCGAATGGATCCCCTGGTGGACGAGGGCCGCACGCTCATTTTCGGGAAACTCGGCCACGTCGCCGTACACGGGCCATCCCGCGGTCATCCACTCCGTCCATCGCCCGAAGCCGCTCGCCCCCCAGGGAACGGCCTGCAGGGCCGGATCGTCACCCTGCTGCGGCACCTCGGGCGCCACCCACTCGGCTCGCGAGGTGTAGGCCACGGTACCGTCATCGAGGGTGTGGTTCTGGAAGATCTGGATGCGGCTCACGTCCGTCGCGTTCCCGAGCCGCGCCAGGACCACGGGGATGCACTCCTGCCACGAGTGGGTCGAGAGGAATCGCTCGGCCGCGTAGCTGACCGCCTCGAGAATCGCGTCGCGCCGATGCAGCGCCGCCTCGACGCGCGCGGTCTGGACCACCTGCGCGGCGGTGTTGGCGATGGCCTGCAGCGCGGCATCCTCTTCATCGCTGATGGCCTGCTGCGAACAGAGCGCCATGACCCCCAGGGGCTGACCGTCGACGTCGGCGAGCTTGTAGCCCGCGAACGAGACCAGACCCAGCTCCCGCACCCAGTCGTGATCCTGGACCTCGGGATCGTGGGCCACGTCGTTGGTGAGGAAGCGATCCTCGACACCCGCCGCCACGCCCCCGACCTTGTAGCGACCGAACGGGACCCGGGCGTAGCGTCCGTCGAGGTGCGTGTAGCGTCCGCCACCCGCCACCAGGTGGAGACAGCCGTGGTGGTCCTCGCACACCGGCTGTCCCGGTGTCCCGTCGTCGTGGATGCACCCCGCATCGCAGAGATCGCCCGGGCGGATCAGCCAGATGCGACAGAAGTCGGCCGCGAATATCGCCACGGCGGTCGCGGCGATGGCCGCGAGCTTGTTCCCCAGGGTGCCCGGGCCAAGGAGCTCCTCCTGGAGCCGGTTGATGGCGCGCTGGCGCGCGAGGGCCCGCTCCCGGGCCTCAGCCGCCTGCTGGCGTTCCGTGACGTCCAGGCCGGTACAGATGATCTCGGCCAGGGCCCCAGCCGCGTCACGCCGCGCGACGCTCGACCAGGCAATCTGTCGCCGTTCCCCGTTCTGCGTGGTCCACACGCTCTCGTGGTAGACCGGTGACTCTCCCCCCCTTAGCCGATCCACTACCTGCCGCACGTGGTTGGCCTCATCGGGATTTTGCTGCACCTCCCACGGCCACCGGCCGCGCACCTCTTCGCTCCGGTGGCCGGTCACCTCCTCGCAGGCGCGATTGAAGCCGTTGATCCGCCCGTCGCGGCTCAGCACCACCACGAGGGCCGCGACCTTGTCGAGAACCTCCGAGACCAACCGGTCCGTAGCGTCCTGGCCCATGCGCCTATGTCCCCTGCCGTCCGCCAAGCTGGCCGAGCACGACAATGGTCACCATTATGGTTGGACATATTGCCTCACGCACCACTCGAATGCCACTGCTCACCGGGAAATAGGCCCTGGCGCATCCGGGGCGGCGCGATGAACCGGTCGGGCTCCGTGCCCCTACCCTGGGGGTGCTTGGCCCGCATTTTCACGACCGATGCCACGATGCGGTGGCCTCAAGGCGGCTTGGCGTCCGGCGGGCTGAAGCCCGCCCTACGACGAGCGCTGCCCCGAGCCGATCCGTAGGTCGGCTCAAGCGCAGCGGAGCCGACGCCCGCGAATGTCGGATCCGCCGCTGCGCGGCTTGATCCGACCTACCCTCCGGTGAGGTCGCCGTCATGGTGAAATGGGCTGGCGAGCCGAGTTGCCGCTAACGCACCACCCCGCGTTCCATCCGCGCCGCGCGCAGGCCCTCCACCCGCCGGCGGTTGACCCCCAGTCGGAGGGACCGAGGCGGGCTGCGGAGCGCACCATGCGCGAGCTCCCCCCGGCCGGTGGACACCCCTCCTGATCGTCGGCAAAGCCGAATACGGCGCGGTTGGCCTCGACGTGGAGATGGTCGCGGGTCGCCGTGACGACCCGGCAGCGGGGAATGGCGGTGGCGCGATGGTGCCGATCTCATCGACGGCGTCGGACAGGGTCTCGCGTATCCGTGCATTTTTCGGGAAACTGACCGCAGTCAGGCTTCTGCACCGGGTGCAGGCGCGACCGTTTCATGAGGGACGCATCGCCATGACCGAGAGCCTCGCCACGCTGAATCCGCTGACGCTGACCCCGCGCATCAATCAGATGTTTCCGAAAGACGGGTCCCGAGCTGTCCCCGGAGGAACTGGGTGCGGCGCACTGGCCACTCGGCCGGCGGCCCCACCTGTTGGAGACGAGCCTGCCCGGGGTGTTCGCCGTCGGTGACGTGCGGGCGGGCAGCATCAAGCGCGTGGCGTCCGCCGTCGGATCGCGATCGCCTTCGTTCACCAGGTACTTCACGAGTGAAGGAGGGACCATGACAGCGAAATCGGCTTGTGTGCATATCGAGGCGGTCGAGACCGTGAAACAGGCGCAGCGCCTGGAGTGCCAGGAGTGCGTCAAGCGCGGCGATAGCTGGGTTCACCTGCGTACCTGCCAGACCTGCGGCGCGACACTCTGCTGTGACAGCTCGCCCAACCGTCATGCCACCCGGCATGCGCACCAGAGCGGGCATCCGGTCATCGCCTCCGCGGAGCCGGGGGAGCGCTGGCTGTACTGTTACCCGGACGACGCTTTCGTAGAATACTGAGCGGCCATGCCAGCGACATACGGGTCGGCAACCGCCGGGTGATCGATGTCGCGACCGCGGCGCCGATGGTGGACCAGGACCGCCTACCCTCCCACAAGACGCCGGTCATCGACGCACGACGCCGTGCTCTACCAGCGCCGCGCGCAGGGCCTCCACTCGCCGGCGATTGACCCCCAGGTCGGAGTGACCGAGGCGGGAGGCGGAGCGCACCATGAGCACGCTCCCCCCTGCTGGTAGATACACCTCCAGATCGTCGACGAAGCCGAACACGGCGCTGCTGACCTCGGCATGGAGGTAGTCGGCCGTGGCCGTCACCACGCGGCTGCGAGGGATGGCGTCGACCGCCGCCTCCACCGCCGGCCATGCCGCATCCGGAGCGACGGCGAGGTCGAACGAGGCGACCCGGTGCGCGGCGTCGTCCGCAACGGTCGATACGCAGTTGGGCGTGGCAGGGCACGGCCGCAGGCGACCCTCGGACACCCCGAGGTCGGTCGGCCGCTTACCGGCACACGAGAACAGCGCCACGAGGCTCACCGCGATAAGGATGGTTCGCGCACATCGCCCGGGAGCTTGCTTGGCCGGCGCGGCGCGATGCAACCGACCAGACTCGTCGAGCGCCGGCCGTCGGGCCGGCATCGCGGGGAGCGTTGTATTACGGCCAGCGCCCGCGACGCCGCAGTGGCGCGGAGTGCCCATCATGACGGGATCGCGCCCCCTCGGGAGACATCCCGTGGAGTCGAGATCACTCACGGAGTCGAGTAACGGACACGTGAAATCTCCTAGTACACGGCCTCTTAGCGCGTGTTGTTCAGGAACGCGATGAGGTCGGCGCGTGCCCCGCTGTCCGCCAGGCCCTTATATTTCATCCTCCCGCCGGGCACGACCTTGCGCGGGTCGGTGAGGTAGGCATCGAGCTCGTCCGCCGTCCAGGTCAGTCCGCTGTTCTTCATGGCCTCGGAGTAGCGAAAGTCGGGCACGCTGCCGGCACCCCGCCCGATGACGCCGAACAGGGAGGGGCCCGTCCGGTTCTTGCCGGCCTTGACGCTGTGGCATTCCCCACATTGGGTATTGAAGACCTTGGCACCGTGGTCGGCATCGGCGGCCTGGGCGGGCCGCGCGGTGCCCAGGACCACGATAGCGCCCAGGATCAGGAGCCAGGACAGTCGGCCGGCAATGGGGAATCGCAGTTGTTCAGACATGTTCCATCTCCTCAGAGAGCCACCCAGACGAAGGCGTACAGGGTGTCGTTGTCGCCGGCGTCGCGCCCGCTGCCATCGTAATTGTCCCGATCGCCCAGGAACTTGGTGTACCAGGTGTATTGCAGGCCCAGGCGCACATTGGCCCAGGGCGCGCCCCATGAGTCTTCCTTGCCCCAGGGGGTCCAGTCGGCCTGCAGGGTGTAGCCACGGGTGGTGGGCTTGCCGGACCGGCTGGGGAACAGGGCGGCGTCGGCAGAGCCGCTGACGTCGAAGTAGCTCGCGGTCAGGCCGTAGGTCTCGTTGTGATGCCATGAGCCGCTCACGTCGAGACGATTGAGCCTACCCTTCCGGTCCGCGGCATCACCCGCGGCCAGGCTGGCGTCCCGGGTCTGGCGCTCGTGCACGTAGCTGGTGTTCAGGGCGAGGATGTTGGTTCGGTCGCCGAGGTACTGATAGCTGGCATCCACGCCGACGTCGCGGTACCGGTCGCTGGGGCCGCTCGCATATCCGGGCTGGACCTTCGCGCTCAGGACCATCATGCCCACGGACCAGGCCTGACTGTGCAGGTCCTGCAGGTAGGCGAGCCGCCAATAGGGCGCGGTACCCTTGACCTTCAGCTCGGCGTCCACATTCACCTTGTTCAGGACGCTCCGCGACAGGTCGCGGTAGCCGCCCAGCTCGACGTAGAAGCTGTCATCCCACAGGGCGTAGCCGGTGAGGCCCACCACCTGCTGGCCCAGTCCCCCGTCGAGCAGCACCGACGGCGCATCCACCAACTCCGCCTGCATGTACGGAAAACGCCAGGCGGGCACGGTGTTGAGGACGTCCTGCACGGTGGGGTTGTTGTTCAGGCTCAGCCCCAGGAGGACGTCCTTGTCACCGCTCTGGATGGGATAGGCGACGCGCACATCCACGTTGTCCATGGAGACCTGGCCGTCGGCGTCGCTCGCGGTGGTGGCCTGGATGAAGCTGCCGACGTGTTCGCTCCAGCGTCCGGCCAGGAACAGCGAGGCCTCCTGCAGCTCCTTCTTGTCGTTGCTGCCGCTGTCGGTGGGGTCGGTGTCGCGGCGGGTATGCCCGTAGGAGCC
>Ga0210124_1001005_pt1 | contig 13013 bp, 10 predicted proteins | sample Muzzi_PWC_D2_FD_185554 | JGI IMG/M metagenome (GOLD analysis project Ga0210124, IMG submission 185554) | Wetland microbial communities from San Francisco Bay, California, USA, that impact long-term carbon sequestration - Muzzi_PWC_D2 (SPAdes) | ecosystem: Environmental > Aquatic > Marine >... | reverse complement strand
TAATGCCCATGCACCCCCCTGCCGCACCGGCCGCGTCGCATCCTCCGCATTCCCGTCAATCCGCGGTGCCGCGCGGCACGTCGGCGCTGCGGGCGATCTTGTCCAGGCGCTGGAGCGCCGGGTCGGCGGAGTCGCCCAGGATGGCGCTGAAGCCGGCGTAGATCACCACCAGCAGCGCCCCCCCGATGGCGGCCACGGCCCACAGGGGAAAGGCCTTCCAGGCCTCGGGCGAGGACACCCGGGCCGGGGCCCATTGGGGCGACAGCTCGCTCTCGGGTGTCCCCCGGTAGCGCCGGATGCGCTCCACCAGGCGCTCCTGCAGCTCGTCGAGCTTGCGGTCGCCGTCGGGCATCACCATGTACTTGCCCTTGAAGCCGAGCCGCAGGCACAGGTACATGAGCTCGAGCAGGTCCAGGTTCGCCGCCGGGTCCTGGCTGACCCGGTCGAGGATGGCGAAGAACTTCGCCCCGCCGGCGGTCTCCTTGTGGAAGGTGATCAGGAGCGACTCGGCGCTCCAGCCCCCTTCGGCGCCCCAGGGGGTGGTCAGCACCGCCTCGTCCACGGCGGCGCACAGGGCGTAGCGGGCCGTGAACACCGTGTCCCGCGGGACGCCCCGGGACAGGGCCCCCTGCTCGAAGGTGCGAAGCTCGCCCGCCACCTTCTGGCGCAGGGCGTTGATGTCGCGGTGCTGGGCGGTGTTGCGGACCCGGGCGATCAGCGCCAGGATGGCGCCGGCCGTGGCCACCAGCGGGTTGCCCACGGGCGGGGCCACCAGGGGCGCGCCGCGCCCGACGTCAACGGGGGTGGGGCCGCCCGCGCGCCGTCCGCCCGGAGAAGGCAGGATGACGGTGTGGTCGTCGTCGTCCCCCGGCTGGCTTGGCAGGTCCGCCACCCGCGCCCTAGCCCCGGATCGCCCAGAACTCGAGCTCCAGGCCCGGCACCTGGCCCGCCACGTGGAAGGCGAAGGCCCCCGAGCCCTCCATCTGCTTCCAGAACTCGCTGCCCTTGTCCAGCTCGAAGTAGGTGAAGCCCGCGTGGTACGGGATCTGGCGCGGCGCCACCGGCATGGGCCGCAAGCCGATGCCGGGCAACTGGAGGTTGACGAGCTGGCGGATCTGCTCCACCGGCCCCACCTTCACCTGCTCGGGGAAGCGCTTGCGGATCACCTCGGGGGAGAGCTCGGCCCCCACCGCCAGGACGAATACCGCGTCCTTGAGCAGGGCCTTGTCCGACAGGGCCGCCACGCGCACGCCGTACTTGCGCTCCTGCATCTCGAGGGCCGTCGCGGTCTGCTCGAGGACCGTGGTCAGGCTCTGGCGCACGGCGTTCATCACCGGCTCGAAGGTGCCGGGCACGTCGTCGTGCCGGTAGGGCGGCAGCTCCGGCGGGCGCTTCTCGCTGGTGGTGAAGGTGGACAGCTCCCCCACCGTCTGCACCAGGGCGCGGTAGAGGGCCTCCGGGTGGAGCAGGTCCACGGCGGCCAGGTGGCCGTACAGGGGCTCCAGGCGGTTGACCACCTGCAGGAGCATGAAGTCGGCGATCTCCGCCGCGCCGCCCCGCCCGGACGCGCTCACCCGCGAGGCCAGGGCCTCGCCCCGGTGGCGCAGCATGCCCACCACCTCGGTGGCGAGGCCGCCCAGCTTCGGGTGCGCGGAGACGGACAGGCACGGCGGCACGTAGGTCTCGTCCAGGACCACCTTGCGGTCCGCCTCGCACTGCTTGATGCGCGCCACGGCGAGGCAGACGTAGCCGGCGCGCTCGTCCTTCTCGAGCATCAGGCGCAGGCGCAGGCGCCCCACCTGGACGCGCACCTGGTCGCCCACCTCGGCGGCTCTGTCGCCCAGCTCCACCTCGCGCGACAGGTAGCGCGCCAGCACCTGGGGTGCGTCGTCGCCGCTGACCTCGCGGCCTTCGGGACGGCGAACCGGCAGTGCCAGATAAACGGTCTGCTGGTGGGTGTTCTCGGGCACCTCGAGGGGCAGGGGGGCCTCCTCCTCGCGCGGCACGTCGAACGGCGTGCCGTCCGGCAGGATGCCCCGGCAGCGCGCCACGGCCACCTGGCCCAGGGCCAGCAGGTCGGCGTCCAGGCCCAGCTCCAACAGGCCCCAGCCGTAGGCCCGCACGGCGCCGCAACGGGCATCCACCAGGTGCTCGAAGTAGCGGTCCTGCTGCTGGAAGTGGTGGGGCCGGACGAACAGCCCCTCCGACCAGATGATCTTGTCGCCGGCTCCCATGGGCTTCCCGGCGCGCTAGCGCCGGACCACCGTCACGGCCTGCCCGCCCAGGCCGATGGAGAACTCGTTGCCGTGGTTCTGGCGGATCTCCACGACGGAGCGCCACTCGGCGTTGTCCAGGTCGCGGTAGGCCGCCACGACGCCCAGGTAGCGCGTCGCGTCGTCGAGGCGGCGCTCGATCTTGCGCCGCTGGCCGGGCTCGATCTGCATCTCGTCACGCGCCACCAGGTCCGAGCCCAGGGTGGCGGCCTCGTTATCGAACAGGTCGAAGAAGTCGGCCCGCTCGAAGGCGTCCTTGTCCTTCAGCTCGTACACCCGCACCACCAGGGGCGAGGCGCGGCCGCTCGGGTCGGGGTTGAGCGACGCCGAGGCCACCAGGCGCGCCTCGAGCTTGGTGGGGAGGAAGGACGCCACCTTCTTGGGGCACCCCGCCAGCGTGGCCATAACGGCCACGGTCAATATGAGAACAAGGGCGTCGGTTACGCGTCGCATGGCACTCCCGCCGGCGTGGCCGTCCCGGACCCGCACACGGTCCGGGCTCTGCCGCGCGTTGTCCGCTGAAGACCCCAATTTAATGCGGACGGCGTGGGTCTTTCAATTCCTGGACCTGTTTTTCGTACGCCTCGGTGAAGGCGTGGTCGAGCAGATCCATGAAGCCGTCCTGAGCGTCCTTGGCGATCTCGCCGAAGGTTTCGGTGAACACGTCCCAGCACTTCGCCTTGCGGGCCATGGGCACCAGCTGGTCGAGGCGCGTCTGCTTGTGGAAGCCGGCCTCCAGGGTGGTCGGGTTGAAGCGCTCCACGATGGTCTGCAGGGCGGCGCGCAGGGCCGACATGAGGGCGAGCTGGTGGGCCTGGACGTCCATGTACCCCTCCTGCACGGCCTGGATGGGGGGCAGAAACCCCCGGGCCTCGCGCACGATCAGGTAGCGCAGGGCGTCGTCGGCGTCCACGGAGAATTTCAGGGGGTTGTTCTCGGCCGGCTGGATGATGGTCACGTCCATGCGCAGCTCGCGCTTGAACGCGGTGCGCGCGGCGAGCACCCGCACCAGGCCCGCCACGGCCTCGCGCAGCACGCCGCCGGAGCGCTCCATGACTTGCGTCAGCGCCTCGGGCGGCACCTCGTCCGGGCGCAGACCCAGGGCCTGCACGAATGCCGCGAGGGCCGCCTGGGCGTCCCCCTCGGGCACGGCCGACGGGGCCGGACGCGGCGGCGCGGCGGCCGGCGGGGGCTCCGGGGTGCGCGGGGCCGCGGGGGGCGGCTCGGCCGGCGCCTCGCTCCCGCCGAAGTCCGCCGGGATCGGCTGGGGCGGCGTGAAGGCGTCCTGGGCCGCCGAGCGCTGGTCGAGGCCCGTGTCTCCCCCTAAGTCGAAGTCGTCCGGGATCAGGCCCCCGCCCCCGCCGCCGGGCTCGCTCCAGTCGTCGTCCGGGATCAGGCCGCCGCCCAGCCCCTCCACCGTGCCCTGGGACGCGCGGCCGGAGGCGCCGGAGCCGATCAGGTCGAGGGGATCGGGGGTCTCCTCCTCCATGCCCTCCAGGGGCCCGTACTGCTGCTGCGGGGCATCCTGGCGGATCGCCACGCTGATCTCGTACGCCCCGATGGTGAGCGTGTCGCCGTCGCTTAAAGCGGCCGCGTTGCCCTTGCCGACCGGCGCGGGGGCCCGGTTGACGGTGGTGCCGTTGGTGCTCTCGTCGGTCAGGACGTAGCGGCCGTCCTCATAGGCGATGCGGGCGTGGGTGTGGGAGATGGTGCGGGAGGGGTCCGGCAGGACCAGGTCGTTCTTGTTGCTGCGCCCGAGGGCACAGCCGCCCTCCCCCACCGTCACGGTGATGTCCCGCTCGGGCCGGGTGCTCTGGTAGCGAACGACGGTGAGGGTCAGGCTCATCGAATCCCCCGCGTCCCCGCGCCCGGCGCGGGCGGGGCGGCGCCGCGAAACGCCCGGGATTGTATCGGCCAGGGCCGCAAAGGTCCAACCGGCAGGCCCGCGCGCGCCGCGGCCGCCGGAGCTTCCACCCCGGCGGCCACGGCCGTCATCGCGTCAGTCCAGCCCGGAGGCCACCGAGCTCCTGAGGACCGAGACCCAGCCGCCGTCCTGGGTGCCCACCGGCACGGCGTCGAACCAGTCCCAGCCCAGGAGGACGATTTGGCCCGTGCCCACAGGAATCACCGCCACTTCGGAATTGGAGTTCCCGTCGGTGTAGATGGACGTACCCCCGGACGCGGTCAGGTCGGGTCCGACGACGGAGCCGCTCCCGTTGTTCGCGGGCAACGGCGTCGGCCCGCCCTCGAACAGCGTTCCCGCGGCCGCCGTGGCATCCAGGTCGATCGTGCCGCTTATGCCGGTGGCCGTGAGCTTGACCGTCGGGAACGCGGCGAAGATCAAATTCACGCCGCTGGATGGGTACATTGAGACGAGCGTGCCACCCCCGTCCACGAACGCGTTCAGCACCGCGAGGCCCGCCGCGTCCAGGCCCGTGCTCAGGTCACCGTTTTCCTGCTCGGGGATGATCAGCACGTCCTTGCCGGAGGTCGCCGCCGCCAGCGTGGCGGCGTCGATGTCGAAGAACGTCGTGACAGGGAAGCCGAGAGACCTGGTGACGGTGCCCTCCAGGTTGCTCGCCTCCGAGCTGGTGTTGCCGAGGATGTAGTCCACGAAGCCCGTGTTGGCGAGCAGCGCCACCCGGGTCGGTGCGGCGGTGTGGACCGCCGCGTTCAGCACCGACAGCCAGCCGCTGTCCTCGGTGCCCGTCGGGGCCGCGTTGAACCAGTCCCAACCCAGCAGGACGATCCGGCCCGCCCCGAACGGGATCTGCGCCACGATGGCGTTGGTGGTTGCTGCGTACAGGACCCGGCTGTTCACCGGCAGCGACGCGGTGGTCACGCCGCTGGTCGCGCTCAGGGACGTCAGGGAGGCCGGTCCGCCCGCGAAGGGCGTTCCCGCCGCAAGGGCGGCATTGAAGGTGATCGTCCCCGATCCCGAAGAAGCCAGCGTGAACCCGAACACCGTATTCAGCAGGTTCACCGCGCTGCTGGGGGAGTTCACCACGAGCGTCCCACCGGCCGCCACGTAATCCGCGATGGCCGTCTGTGCGGCCGCATCCAGGTCGGGCGTGACGTCGCCACTCTCCAGCTCCGGGATCACGAGCACGTCCTTGCCCGCCACGGCGGCCGCGATGTCGGTCGCGGTGATGCCCGTGAAGGTGCTCACCACCGACCCCATGTCGTTCAGCCCGGCCTCCATGTTGCTCGCCTCGGAATCGCTGTTCCCGGGGATGTAATCCACATAGGAGGTGTTGGCGAACAGGGCCACCTTGGGCTGGAACATCGTCTCGCTCGCCGCCCGCAGCAGGACGTCGATCCAGCCCCCGTCTTGCGTGCCGCCCGTTGTGGTGACTGCGTCGAACCAGTCCCAGCCGAGGAAGTGAATACGACCGGCGCCGAACGGGATGCGCGCCACGCTGGCGCTGCCGCCCCCGTCGGAATAGACCGCCTGCGTTGCGTGCGGCAACGAGGCCTCCGCGAGCGCATTCGTGGCGTCGTTGCCCGTCAGATCGGTGGGGCCGCCCTCGAAGGGGGTGGCCGCAGCCGCGATGGGGTTCAGGGTGGAGGCCGAAACCCCTGCGGAGGCCAGGGTGAACCCGAAGGTGGAGTTGGCCAGGTTCAGGCTGTTCGTGGTCGGACTGAACAGAATGAGCGTTCCGCCTCGGCCCACGAAGGCCGAGATGACCGTCTTGGTGGCGGCGTCGAGGGCGCCGGACAGGTCGCCACTCTCGAGCTCCGGGATGACGAGGACGTCGGCATTTTTCGTGGCCGCCGCGAATTCGGCCGCCGTGGTCCCGGTGAAGGTGGTCACCGCGAACTCGCCCGTGGCCAGGGTGGACTCGACGTTGCTCGCCTCGGAATTGGTGTTGCCGGGGATGTAGTCCACGAAGGCGGTGTCGGCGAACAGGGCGATGCTGGGCGTGGCGACGGTCGGATCGGTGCCGTCCTCCAGCTCGTCGATGTTGAGGAACCGGTCACCGTCGTCGTTGGCGTAGGTCAGGGTGGCGCCCGAGGTGTCGAAGTCGTTGGACGACCCGGCCACGACCGCCCCCGCGATCTCGGACGAGGTCGCCAGCAGCGTCGGCCCGAAGGTCGTGTCGTTGTAAAGGAACGTGAGCGTGAAGAGGTAGTCGCCCTCGGGAAGGACGAACGGCAGGCGGCCGGAGAAGGTGTCGGCGCCGCCGTCCACCACCAGGTCCACCAGGTCGCCCTCCTTCACGCCGAACGTCTTGGTGTCGACCACCTTGACGTGCACGATCAGGTTCGTGTTGTCGAGGGCCAGCTTGGAGAGCCCGGCCGGCAGGGCGGCCGATATGCCGTCTGCGCTCAGCGACCCGGCGCCCTTGCCGCCCGAACAGGCGACGGCGAACAGGGCCATGCCCATCACCAGGGTCAGCGCGATCTTCTTCAGGGCCGAAGCCGAAACGGGGACATACCCCATCTCATTACCTCCCAATACGTGGCTTGCCGCCATCCGTCACGGCGCGTACACACACCGTTCGCAGCGTCCGGAGCCGTTCCGTGTTGATCTCTCCGCCGTCAGTTGCTGGGCGTGGTGCCGCTAAAGGTGACCGTCTCTCCGCCGGCACCCCCGCCGCCGCCGCCACCGCCGCCCGCGACCGCCGCGGCCACGACGACGCCGCCCACGATGGCCCAGACGACCGGCTTCTGGTACCACGCCTTCTCGCCCTCGGCGCTCTCGGCCAGGGCCGGGCCACCGGTCGCGGGACCCACCGCCACCATCAGGGGCGAGAACGAGAAGCCGCGAAGGGCCGTGTTGCCCGCGCTGTCGGCGGCCTGAATGTAGTACTCGATGCCGGGGTCGCTGACGTCGCGCGCGTCGATCACGCCCGCGAAACGGTCGCCCGTGGTGGGGGCCATGACCAACTCGCGGTAGTCGGTGGAGCCGACCGGCCGGTAGTAGAGGGTCACGCGGTCCACGTTCACGTTGTCCGTGACGATCGCGTCGATGGTCAGCGGCTGCCGGCCGGGGACCGTGCGGGCCGGCGCGTCGTGCCGGATCTGCGGCGCGATGTGGTCCTCGGACCCCAGATTGAGGTCCTGCGCCCCCGCGGTCCCTGCCAAGAGGAGCCATCCGCCCATTACGGCGGCCCCCAGCGCGGCCAACCGATAGGCGGCCCCGCGCGAGAGAATCGTCCGATTCATTTCGCCCTCCAAAGGCTCTCATTCGGCCCCGCCGCTTGTGCCTCACATCCGGCGAACGGCACACGCACACAGCAGGTCCGGTTTGGGTACTTCCGGCAATGTAAGCAGTAACACGGTTTTTTGGCAAGTGCCCCGGACAAAAATCACCGGGCAGGCTTTCAGGAAAATTCAGGATTTCGGAGCGCCCGGCGGGGGCCCGGGGGCCGCTTCAGCAGCCGACGAGGACCACCGACACGTTGTCCCGGCCGCCGTTGCGGATGGCCTCGGTCAACAGCTGGCCGCAGGCCCCCTCCAAGGAGGGATTTCCGCGCAGGATCTGGGCGATCCGGTCGTCGTCGACCATGTTGGTCAGGCCGTCGCTGCAAAGCAGAAAGGTGTCGCCGGGCCGCACCGCCTCGCGGCGGACCTCGACCTCGACGTCGGGGGCGATCCCGAGGGCCCGGGTGAGCAGGTTGCCGAACCGGCCCCCCACGTGCCCGCCGCGGGCGGCCGCCTGGGCCCGGAGGGAGTGGTCCACGGTCATGGCCTGGAGGGCGCCGTCGCGGAAGCGGTAGACCCGGCTGTCGCCCACGTGGGCGATGGTGGCGCCGCCGGCGTTCACGTGCAGGGCCACCACGGTGCTGCCCATCCGCTCGCCGGACCCTTCGCCGGAGCCGTCCCCCGGGGCGCCCTCGGCGGCGGCCCGGATGCGGACGTTGGCCTTGGAGATGGTCTCGCGCAGCACTCCGGCGGGGTCCGGCACCTCGCCCACGGGCCACGACCGGCCCACCGTCTGGGCCACCATGGCGCTCGCCAGCTCGCCGTCGGCGTAGCCCCCGATGCCGTCGGCGACCAGGTAGAGGCCCAGGTCGTCGGCGACGAACAGGGCGTCCTCGTTGGTCTCCCGCACGGCCCCCCGGTCGGTCAGGCCGATCCCGTGGGGCTGGACCCCCTCGGAGATCATTGCAGGAACTCGGTGCTCACCCATTTCCATTCGTCCTTGACGCGCTCGAAGGTAACCAGCACGTACGGGGTGCCGCCGGACGTCCGGCGCGCCTCGGGCCGGACCAGGCCGCTGACGTAGAAGCGGATCTCCCGGGCCCCCGGGTCCACCCGCTCGAACACCGCCGCGGCGCGCCGGGTGACGGTCGGGAACATCTGGCTGTGCAGGCCGTCCAGCGTGTACAGCTCCTCGTACGGCCCGTCCGGGGCGACGGCCGCGTAGGGCAGGGAGGTGTACTGGCGCCCCGTGTTGGTGACCGCGACCACGCCCAGCGAGGGGGTCAGGACCCGGGAGGTGTTGTTCACCACCTGGATCGGCCACACCAGGTACGGCGTGCCCTTCTTGCCCTTGATGTGCGGGGTGACGGGCTGGCTCCAGCCGAAGTCCAGGCTCCCGTGCTCCGCCGCCGCCGCCGGGGCCGCCGCGAGGGCCGTCCCGAGCACCGCGCCGAGCACTGCACCCAACCTGGCCATCATCCACAGGCTTCCCGGGCCGCCTCGCACTTTCTGTCCTCCCGCTCGCTGCACGCGTCCGTTCTCCTTCCGTTTTCCATGGGCGCCATGTGCGTCCCGCCCCCGGGAACAGCAAACGCCGTGCCCAACCGGTTCAACCGGGCCCCGACCGGCCCGTGGAAGATCGCGCAAGACGTTGTATATAAATACATTTTTCGGTGTCCGGGGGCGCGCGGGAGGCCGTTCATCCACAGCCCCCGGAAGGGCCCGGGCGGGCCGTTTTCAATTGAAATTCGAAGGGGGTTTTAAAGGATTTGAAACGCCCCGGCGGGTAACAAGACCCGTCAGGCCTCGGATGCGCCGCGGGACTCGGTACGGATGTCGATCCCGTACTTCTTGAGGCGGTAGTAGATCGTCCCGCGGCTCACCTGGAGGCGCTCCGCCGCCGCGACCGTGTCCCAGCCGCAGGCCGCCAGGGTGTCCAGGAGCACCTTGCGCTCGGCGGCGTCCATCGGACCCCCGCCCGCCGCGTCCCCCTCGCCCGCCGCCGCGCCGGCCCGCAGGTCCCCGAGGTCGTCCGCGTCCAGCACCTCGGCCCCCCGGGAGCGCACCAGGGCGTTGTGCAGGGCGTTGTAGAGCTCCCGCACGTTGCCCGGCCAGGGGGCCGCCGCCAGGCGCTTCAGGGCCGCGTCGGTCAGGCGGGAGGGGACGCCGAGGCCGGTTTCGCCCGCCAGGTCGGCCAGGACGTGGGCGGCCAGGGCCGGGATGTCCTCGCGCCGGTCCCTGAGCGGCGGCAGGTCGATGCGCAACACGTCGATGCGGTGGAACAGGTCGGCCCGGAAGCGCCCGTCCCCCACCGCCTCCTCCAGGTCCTGGTTGGTGGCCGCGAGGACGCGCACGTCGGCCGCCACCTCGCGGGCGCTGCCGATCCGCATGAAGGTGTGGTTCTGCAGGAAGCGCAACAGCTTGGACTGGGCCTGGGGGCTCAGATCGCCGATCTCGTCCAGGAACAGCGTGCCCCCCTCGGCCGCGGCCACCTTGCCGTCCTGGGCCTGGGCGGCGCCGGTGAAGGCCCCTTTCTCGTAGCCGAACAGCTCGCTCTCGGTGAGCTCCACCGGGATGGCGGCGCAGTTGACCGCCACGAACGGCCCCATGCGGCGCGGGCCCGCGGCGTGGATGGCGCGCGCGACGAGGTCCTTGCCCGTGCCGGGCGCGCCCCGGACGAGCACCGTGGCGCCCGAGTCGGCCACCGCGTCGATCAGCTCGTAGACCGCCCGCATGGGGGCACTCTCCCCCACCAGCAGACCGAAATGCAGGTCCGCCGCCGCCGTGGTCTCGACCGGCGCGGCCACGCTGCGCCGGTCGATGGGCAGCGTCACGTCGTCGCTTTGCTCGAAGCAGCGCACCTCGAACGGGTGGATCCCCAGGCGGGACGAGGGCGGGAGCGGCGCCTCGCCGGTGAGGCGGCGGCCGTCGAGCAACAGGCCGTTCCGGCTGAGGTCGGTGACGGTGTAGCCGTCGTCCTTCCAGCCGATGACGGCGTGGCGGCGGGAGACGTGGGGGTTGTTGAGGACCACGTCGCTGTCCGGCGCCCGGCCCAGGGTGATGCGTCCCTTGTGCAGCACGGTGCGCTGGATCAGGCGTCCCTCGCAGAACACCTGAAGCTCTAGCACGACGCTACCACTCGATGCGCTGCCACTCGCCGCCCCGCTTGCGCATGGAGAGCTTGGCCGAGCGCCACGCCGCGGAGGGGATGACGGTGTTGCCGTCGGTGCCCACCAGGCGCTCGATGGTCACCACGGCGGTGGCCCGGTCCTGGACCAGGTTGAAGCCCGAGACGGAGACCTCGATGCTCGCATAGGCGGAGAAAATCTCCTTGAGAAACCGCTGCTTGTCGTCGGTGATGCGGGAGACCTCGGCCATGGTCGGCAGGTCGCGGTGCTCGTAGGCGCTCTTGAACACGGCCAGCATCTCGCCCACCACCTCGATGTCGGCCCGGCCCGCGCTGGTGGTGGAGCGGGCGATCGTTGCGCCCTGCTCGCGGGGGGTCTGCTCCCGCGGCGCCTCGCCGCGCGCGGCCGCCTCGTCGCGCCGGGCCGCGGCCTCCTCGGCCCGGCGGCGCTCCGCCTCGGCGGCCAGGCGGCGCCGGTCGGCCTCGGCGCGCTGGTCGGCGAGGCGCTGCCGGTCGGCCTCGGCCTTCTCCGCGGCGAGGGCGGAGGCGGCCTGGGTGCGGGCGGCGGTGAAGCCGTCGATGGCGGCGGTGAGGAAGCTCTGCCCCTCGTCCAGAGCGGCGCCCGCCTCGGCGTAACGGCCCTCCTCCAGGGCGCGGCGGCCCGTGGCGGCCCGGTCCACGCCGTCGGTCTGGCGCTCGCGGGCGCCGTTGAAGGTCTCGGCGACGCGGGTGTCGGCCCCCAGGGCCTCGGCGTTGGCGCGCTCCTCGGCGGCCCGGGTCTCCAGCTTCGCCACGTCGTCCGCCAGGGTGCGGGCCCGCTCCACCACCTCGGGCGACGGGGCCGCGGGAGCGGGGGCCGCGATGGGCGTCGGGGCGAGGGCGCTGGCACGCTCGTGGGGCGCCTCGGACTTCCCGCCGGAGAAGGCGAAGAAGGCCACCAGGGCCAGCACCACCACGCCCCCGCCCGCCCCGGCCAGGACCATCGTGCGCGTCTTCGGGTCCAGGGCCGGCATGCGCCGGGGCGGCTGCGGGGCGTAGCCCAGGTCGGCGGGGGTCGGAGCGCGTCCGGAACCGGTTTCGGCGGGTGCGGCGGGGGTGGCCGGGGCGGCGGGCTGGGCGCCGGTCATGCCGGTGGTCGCGCTCGCCCGGGGACCGGTGGGCGGCCGCTCCATCACCAGCGTGGCCTCCCCCGCGTCCTCGGCGGGCGGAACGGGCTGGGCGCCGCCCATCTCGATGGCGGCCCGGATCTCCCGTATGCGCGAGACCACGGTGGCGGCGTCGGCCACCCGCCCCGCGGGGTCGCGGCACAGCAGCGTGCGCACCAGCTCCCGCAGCTGCTCGGGCACCTGGGGGCCGAAGTCCAGGGGCAGCTCGGCGTCCTCGTACAGGAGCTTGCCCACGATGGCCATCTTGGAGATGGACTTGAACGGCGTGCGCCCGGTGAGCAGCTCGTAGAGCACCATGCCCAGCGAGTACAGGTCGCTGCGCCCGTCCAGCTCGTCGCCCCGGGCCTGTTCGGGCGACATGTACTCGGGGGTGCCCAGCACCTGGCCCGTAGCGGTCACGGAGATCTCGTCCGCGGCGGCGGCGATGCCGAAGTCGGCGATCTTCACCAGCCCGGTCTCGCTGATCATGACGTTGCCGGGCTTGATATCGCGGTGCACGATGCCCTGCTCGTGGGCGTAGGCGAGCCCCTGGGCGATCTGCTCGGCGATGTCCAGGCACCGGTCCACCGGCAGCTCCTCACCCGCCAGGATGACGCGCTTCAGGTCGGTGGCCGGGAAGTACTCCATCACGATGTAATGGGACCCGGCGTCCTCGGACACGTCGAAGACGCGGATGATGTGGGCGTGGTCCAGGCGGGCCATGGCGCGGGCCTCGCGCAGGAAGCGCTGGACGAAGGCCGGATCGCCGCTGTACTGGCTGTGCAGCACCTTCAGGGCGACGCCCCGGCCGAGGGCGGTGTGGACGGCCTTGTAGACCACCCCCATGCCGCCGCGGGCGATCTCGGACTCGACCGCGTATTTGTCGGAGAAGACCCGCTTTTCGGTCATGGCGCTACTGTAATTGCTCGCGCCCCCGGATGGCAATTTCGGCCGGGGGCGCGCCGCCTTGTGGCGCACGGGCCCGGCCGCTAGGATACCGGTGTCCCCACCTCGTGGAGTGTGCCGTGAACGAGTCCGACGAGCGCCGTATGCGCATGTCCTTCGACCTGCCCGCCGGAAAGCCTGGAGATGAGACCGGTCCCGCGGGGAAACGGGCGCGCCCGGCGCCCTTTCACCTGCTGGCCCTCGCCGACTGCGGCGGCACGGCCGGGGCCGGCGACCCGGTGCCCGTGACCCGCGAGGGCCTGGACGCGGTGCTCGCGGCCCGGCGGGTCCGGCTGGACCTGGAGGTGCCGAACCACCTGGGAAGCCACCCGAAGGCCCTCGTGGTGCGCCTGGAGCCGGCGGCCCTGCCGGACC
>Ga0210124_1001004_pt1 | contig 13015 bp, 12 predicted proteins | sample Muzzi_PWC_D2_FD_185554 | JGI IMG/M metagenome (GOLD analysis project Ga0210124, IMG submission 185554) | Wetland microbial communities from San Francisco Bay, California, USA, that impact long-term carbon sequestration - Muzzi_PWC_D2 (SPAdes) | ecosystem: Environmental > Aquatic > Marine >... | reverse complement strand
GTGGGTTTTGAATCGTGATTGGAACCGTTGGAATCGTGCTGCAATACGATCAATTCCATTGATGTGGGTATAAGGTAATTCAAATGACCTTCGGGTTTGTCATTTGAGATTTTCCTTTGTGCGGTTGATGGATTGTTCACGTATATTTTATATTTTTCATGGTGTTATTTGTAGCTGTGATCTGACAAAGTAGAATTGAGCAAACTCTGATTTATTGTCATTTCGAGCAAAGGGAGAAATCTACTACCACGTAACACTTTGAAAATACAGTTAGTAAAGATTTCTCACCTGCGTTCGAAATGACAGAATAAGAGTTAATCAGGTTCCTTAAATTGTATAACAGCATATTATTATTCCTTGAATGGGAGAACATCATTAAATGAAAAGAACCTGAGTCAAATCTCTGGCTCAAGAAGAGATCGCCGAGAAGGTGGTCTATACTGCATATTCACCAGACCAAGCACAGAAATAGGCCAGTAAATTGGCATACCAGAAACTCTGGTTGATTCACCGTTGCTGCAGCACATGGGTAATGTGTTACCAGAATATTATAGTGAATACACTTTTATACCTGGAATGTATATAACCTGATACGATGTTTCCGCTGTTCTGATTTTTCTTGATGCAATCTTCAGTGCTTCATTCTGAAAATACTAGGGAGGGGGAAAATGATGCGCACACCAATGAAGCTGTCACACTTGTCAATTCTGTTTCTGTTCCTGTCACTGCCTTTAGGTGCACAAGCCACCATAGACAACGACGCAGGAATCGTCCAGCTACGCACAAGTTGTAATGAAGCTGGTGCAACGATAAACAATTGTTTCACGGATCTGGATACGCTGAATGACTGGATACAAAACACGCGCGATCCCGGTCCTTCAACACCACTGGCCGTCAACATTGGACCAGGGACATTCCCCGGTTTCTTCGAATGCAAAGGCGATCAACATATTACCCTGAATGGTTCAGGTAAATCGCTATCTGTTCTGAAGAGAAAGGGTGGCACTGGACTTTCGCTACTTGTGACTATAAGCCTGTCTGAGGATTGTAACCTCAATGTAAACAATATTGGCATAAATAATATTGGCGGTGCAGCTGCAATTCACGTGGCAGATACCAGTGGTCCGGATCTAAATATGAAAACGACCTGGAATAATGTTGAGGTACTCACTAACGGGTACAGCTGGCTTGAAGAGCATTGCACCTCGAATAATCCTGTGAATAACAGCGTCCATTTCTGGACCAGCTCACGACTGGTTTCCACTGCCGCGCCGGGTGGCCTGACAAGTTTCGCGAAGGGCTATGTAAGTTGCGCCGAAAACTGGTTCCATGGAACTGAAATCACTTCTGATACTCCCGTATCAACTGGATCCAATCAGGCGAGCGCCTTACTGGCTTTGGGAGAAATTCATGTGTATGGTGGAGTAATACGAGTACTCACGGGCGCTGGCGTTACTTTCCCGGATCCGGCACCATTTAGTGGCGGTGCTGGCCCAGAGGGCATTGTTGCCATTTACAGTGCTGGAGATGCAGAGGTACACGTACACGGTACTGGTATTGATGTCCTTAGTGAAGAACCCAATAATATTGCTGGCGTTCTGCTCGAGGATGGTGGTCATGCGCACATTCTGGAGGCAAGCTTCAACATGCACTCATGCGACAACACTCCTGCCTGCGGCGGCGAACTGCGGCGCATAGCAAACTTCGGCGGACACATTCAAAGCTTCTTTGAGTGGCAAAGCAGCACTACACCACCCAACATTGCCTCACTTGATGGAAATGATTCATTTATAGAAACAGACTGTTCTGCAGCTGACTGCAGCCAGGTCGGCAATGAAACGCACCTGCTTATTTACAATTCAAAATGCAGCAATGTAAGTTCTACACAAGACCCCTGGTACGACACCGTCACTCATGCCTGTCGTGGCGGTGGTAACCCATAGTTCGCGACATCATCCACGGTCGCCTGAATAAAGCGGCCGTGGCATGGAAACGGTGGGCATGGAAACGGTGTCAGGAACCTTTTCTATCGTAGGATGAAAATATTCTGTCCTGTGTATACGACGATAGAAAAGGTTCCTGACACCGTTTCCACCCCTGTAGGCAATAAAAGGGGAGCGAAGGTCGCTCCCCTAAATTATCCCCTGTCAGGGACGGCGTCAAACTATCTCGGCTGACAGACGTTCTTCTTCCAGCGGCAGGCCGGGTCGTCGTTGCAGGATGTCTTGTCGCCGTATTGCGAGCAGTCCGCGGCAGCCTGGCAGTCAGGATCGGTGCTGTCGGTAAGTCCGTCGCAATCGTTGTCCAGCCCGTCGGAGCAACTGGCATCACCGACCGGTCCTTCGATGCCCGGCGTGCCCGGCGTGCAGGTATCAACTTCCGATCCGCCGGAGCAGCTCAGGTTGCCGGTTGAGGCACACACCCCGATACCGCAGCTCGTGGGTGAACCGATGGCGCCGTCGCAATCGGTAATGTCCGCGCAGTCCACTGCGCTGTCGCAATCATTGTCCTCACCGTCGAAGCAGGAGGCCTCGGGTGTCTCCGTCGGTGTACAGACCTGACAGTCCGGATCGGCTGTATCGGTGAGTCCGTCGCAGTCATTGTCCTGACCGTCGTTACAGGTCAGTTCCTGTCCGGGTTCTGTCGGATTGCAGGATGCCGGCGGGGGGGCGCAGTCAGCCGGGCAGTTGGTTTCGGTTTCTGCTCCCTCGCACAGACCGTCGCCGCATTGTGCCAGCGGCACCGGCCCTGCACGGCAGGCACGGCCCTTTGAGGCATCGACGCAGGCCTCGCTGCCGTCGGCACTGGCGCCGCAGCCGAGCGGGTTGGTCACCTGGCCGTCGTCGAAGCCGCAGCAGAACTGTTTGCTGGCCGAGCCCTTCTGCTTGCCGGCGCAGTCGGCGGCACAGGTCACACAGTTCTCGCCGTCGCCGGCCTCGCACAGACCATTGCCGCAGCGGGCACCGCTCACGGCGTCGCAGTCGTTCGGGCAGCTTTCGGTATCCTCACCATAGTCGCAGGTTCCGTCGTTGTTGCAGTTCGCCGGGTCGTTGGTGGTGCGGAACTGCCGCATCATTTCGTGATCCTCATGGTCGAGGATGTGGCAGTGATATGGGAAGCGGCCAGGGTAGTCCTCGAAGCGGGCGATCACGCGCACCTGGGTATGGGGCGATACCTTGACCGTGTCTTTCCAGGTATTGATCTCCCACGGGTCCAGCGGTATGTCAGCACCGCCGCCGAACGGCTGGCGATCCAGCACCTGGAAACGCACCAGATGGATGTGCATGGGATGCATCAGGTTAGTGTCGTTCTCGAACTGCCAGATCTCGGTAGTGCCGAGCAGCGGCTTGTCGGTGACATCATCCCATTGCTCTCCGATCACATTGCCACTGGCACCCAATGACTGGATCAACCACTCGAAGCCGCACGCAGTGCCCGGATCGTTGATGCGTACCAGGTTGAACCGTCGCGTGACGACAGCCTCGGATTCGGGGATCGGCGTCACCGGGCGCAGCGTGGCAGGGATCGTTCCGGTGAAACCTGTCTGACCCTGTACCACGAACTTCATGACGTTCGGCACCAGCGGAGTGGCCGGATCGTCGTTGCGCAATACGATCTCGGTACCGGCCGGGAAGCCGGTGAAGTCGACGATGACATCCAGGCGTTCCGCCGGCACGATGCTGCCGATGGTATCGATGCTGATCGGTGCGCTCACCAGGCCCGTGTCCGTACCGATAATGGTAAACGGAATCACTTGGGCGGAATCGGCCAGGTTCTCCAGGCGCAGCGCGTAGCTGCGTGCCTGCGAGCCGTTCAGGAAGCGGAAGCGGTACTTGCCCTGTTTCACGTTCAGGAACGGCCAGACCTTGCCGTTGGCGAGGATCTTGTCGCCGAAGAAGGCATTGGTGATGGCCGGCGGGTAGAAGAACGATCCGTCCGGGTCGAACTCACGGTCCTGGATCACGATGGGTATCTCGTACTCGCCGCTGGGCAGGCCGAGCGCGTCCTCGAAGTCATCCCGCAGGAGGTAGAAGCCCGCCATGCCCGCGTATACGTTCAGGCGTGTGATGCCGAGCGCGTGATCGTGATACCACAGCGTGGCCGGCTCCTGGTTGTTCGTGTATGTCAGCACTTGGGACTGGCCCGGCAGGATAGTCTTCTCCGGCTGGCCGTCGTCTTCCGCTGGCGTGTGGCCACCGTGCAGGTGGGTGGAGATGCGCGCCGCGTTGCCCCAGTAATTGGGGCCGTGGGCACATTCGTCCACTTCGAATATGTGACCGCCCCGGCGACCGCTCGTCGGCAGGTTATTGTTGTACGTGACCTCGATCGGCTCACCGCTGCGCGCTTCAATGGTAGCGCCAGGATAGGCGCCGTTGTAGGTCCACACATCGGTATTGGGCAGTTCGCTATGCAGTTCCTGGCTGGCGGTCTCGATATCGACGGTGTACTGTGTGACGCCCTCGGGTGTCACGCCTGTCGGCGCCAGCACTGGCGGGATTGGCAGGGCGTCGACGAACGGTGTCAGGCCGCAATCGGCGTTATTGTCGCCACAGGTGCTGGCCGCACCCTGGAAAGTTCCACCGCCGGCCTCGCAGACGTCACGCGCCTCTTCCGAACAGGACTCATCCTGGTTGCAGCAGGCACCGATGGGCTGTGGGCAGGGATTCGGCGAGCAGGAGTCGCTGCTGTCCGACATGCCTCCCTGGGCGGTACACGAGGCCGTGTCGGTCACCGTGCAGGCGCCGTTCTGGAAACAGCAGGCGAACACATCGCCGGTCGGGGTAAAATCGATGGTGAGCGTCGGCGGGTTGTTGCCCTCGCGGGAGCTGAAACGCCTGGTAGACTGACCCGCACCTTCCAGTCCGACGATCACCCAGCCGTTGTTGCCGGTGGGGTTGTCCAGCCAGCCCTGTACAACGGATACCATGGCGCCGTTACCGGCGACCGAGCTGTCCCAGATTCCCTGGCCGCCGTTGTTGTCGGGCACATCAGCGCTGGCGCTGATCGCACCGAAGTCTCCACCCGGGGTGTTCCATGCGGTCTGCCCGAAATGGGCATCCAGCCAGGTAGCGTCGCCCGTCCCTGCGTCTATGCCCTGACCCCCGCCACGGACCGAATCGCAATTGGCCACGCCTTCCCCCCAGTCCTGGGTGAGCGGACGCAGCGTCATGGTCTGGGGTACGTTGCCGCCCGAGCGGTTGACCGTCGTGGTGAGCGTCACGCTGTTGATGGTGGAACCCGGCGGAATGGCGCCCGCGATGTCGAAACGCACCAGGGCGCGGCGCAGCAGTCCGTCGTTGGTCTGGCCGGCAAAGATGTTGCTGCCGGCACCGCAGGAATTGTCCTCGAAGTTGGGATCCGTTTGCGTTGGATCGGTGCCCTGGTAAATGGTGTTGTCGTTGCCCGGGTTGATGACCACCTGTGCGGCATGACCGGATGTCCCGGCCAGGCCCAGTGTCGCACTGGCAAGCAGGGCCAGGAACGGCCTGATGAAACGGTTTTTCATGTGTGCTCCCCCTTGTTGATTCTCGGCAGGTTTTTCTTTCTGTCCGACGTGTGCAGATGGTGGTCATTTCCCGCCAGCTGATACACATGTCTACACGCCGCACAGCCGGCTGCTCCGGCTGAACTTATTCATTAGGCAATTACTGTGCCTGGCAGCTCGCCGTAGCGGAAGTGGCAAATGCCATTCTATCTTTTGATTTTCTCTAAATCCTGTCAGGCAGGTTATCCACAGGTATGACAGAAGTGTCATGCCATCGCGGACATGTTGTTGACATAATTGGCAGACATGGGGGGGGCCAGCAGCGAGCGCCATCGCCCTGCGTGGCAAATTGACGTGCCGGTTCGTGCGGGCAGGTTTGCCGGGCTGGTGAAATGGGGTCGTGCTGCCGGATCGGGTGCCGTGCGCTACCGATTACCGGTTCGTGGTGTCCGTTACGGGGTACAGGGACATGAAAAGGTGTCAGGAACCTTTTCCTTAATCTTTTCCTTCGTCGTATACATAGGACAGAATATTTTCATCGAACGATAGAAAAGGTTCCTGACACCTTTTTAATCCACTGCAGCTGACCCAATACGACACTATACCGTCTTTCAATCCGGTTTCTAATACGTGCATCACAGACAGGTCGACAATCGTGGGCCGCCTTTCTGATCAGGTGCAAATCTTCGCAGGCGAGTGCTTTGGGCATGACCGGCACCGCCCCGCCGCAGGCAGCAGGTCTCGATGTCGATGCCAAATATCCGTTTCAGACGTTGTGCCTTTATACCCTTTGGGTGCAGGTTATGGCAGCCTGGCACTCAACCAGCGTTTTCTCCTGTTCCTCATCGAACACCCTGGATTTTGCACCCTTGCCCCGCGCTGCCTTCAACACCAAGGCCCAGTGTTTGCTGTTGCACCCAAAGGGTGTGACGGCGCATACACCCATGGTAGAAGGTCAGTTTCACCCGCGGCTGCGGCAGAGCCCACCCCGCGAGCGCAGCGAGTGTTTTGGATGCCAGCGCCGCCAAGCGAGCCATGAAGTCTAGCGGTTCGAACACCACATGCGTGATGCCGTCCCGGTACGGTGTCTTGAGTTGGGCTGCTCCTGCGCATCCCTGCGCCCGCGGCATTCGTGAATCCCTTCACGTCATAGCAAGCTTGCCCATGGGATGTCAGCAACAGACGCCGCTCGGCAATGGCCGGGCGGGTGATGTAGCGGCACAAGCGCTCCAGCTTGCGCCGCTCGTGACGGGCGGCAGCCACCCCGGCATGCAGCGAAAAACCGGCGACTTTCGCTACCCGCGCACTGGTCTCTTCCAGGCTGCCCGTAGAAGGCAGGGTTTGCAGGCTGAAAGCCTTGCGGCCCTGCTGTGGATCCACGGCAATGCGGTACGACTGCATGGATGCAGGAGGTAGAGCAACGCAGGAGCAGTTGCCGAGGTAATGGAACTGCCGAGCACCCCCGCCAGACCGGTTCCCTCCGCCGGCTCCAGCGCCAGGTAACTGTTTGTCCATGTCGCGCAACAACAAACCCTGACGCTCCAGATAGCGTCCGGTTCGCTCGCTGATGGTGTAGACCAGCTGTTCCAACCCCGCCCGGTCCGGCGCCTTGACCCGCTGAAAGCGCGGCTGGCCGCCTGAGTCATCTCCTCCGGTATACACACCGTCAAGTAACAGCATGTGAATGTGGATATTGAGATTGAGATTGAGCGCACCGCCAAAACGCTGGATGAGCGTCACCGCGCCAGTGCAGGCGCTCCGGCGCATATGTCCGGCCTTCCGGATCTGGTGCATGGCCAGTGTGCGGTAGACGATGCCCAGCACCCGGCCCATCACCGCCGGCAGGTCGCGTACGGAAAACTCAGCACCCACTGCCGGACCGGGGCCTCGGGCAGGATATCGTCAACAAGAAGAGCCGCGCTCTCAACCATCCGCCGAGTGCCACAGCATTTCCTCGCATCCAGCAATATTCACCAGATGTCAGGCTATCTGTACCTGCACATCAAGGGGGGAGTCTTATAAAAAGTCTGTTTCCTTCGGGCTGCCTTGAACGACTGGCTGAATGCCATACTGTGCAGCAGGACCGGTGTGCTGATGTCCTGAGCGAGATTGGGCATATCCTCGATGCATTCAGTGCAGCACAAATGTCCGTGCTCTTTCTCAAGGGACCGTTCGTCGCGCAGCGATTCTACGGTGACATTTACCGGCGATCCTACCTGGATATTGATATTCTGATTCACCGGGAGGACCTTGTTGCAGCCGATCAGTTGCTAAGGGATATGGGATTCAACAGACTGTCCATGATGCTGGTCAGCCACGCTGCCATGACACGGTTTACCCATACCTATGATTATCACAAGTGCATCGCAACTGCCGGGTGTCAGGGACGGCGGCAGTTTATGCCGCTTGATCTTCACTGGCGGTTGCGGTCCCACTACTCGTTCCGTCTGGACTACGAAAATATCTGGGCCCGGCAGGAACAATGCGTGCTGCAGGGAAAGTCATTCCCGGTATTGAACGTTGAGTGCACCCTGGTCATGAACGTGCTGGGAATGATTTTCGATATCGAGCTCGGTATCATACGCCTGAAGAGTTTCCTGGATCTCTACAAGATGCTGGAGGCGGTGGATTCAGTCATGGACTGGGATGCATTTATCGAACGACGAACCGAGGAAAATATTTCCCTGATTGCCCTTAACGTCATAGACCTGCTGCTGGACGTCTGGATTGACGCGGCCGGTTTCCCGGAGCCGCGGCTCTAATCGAAAAGAACAGGCGATGCATTCGCCTGGCAGACCCGGTGGGCAAGTATCGATTGCTGGACAGGTCCCGTTTTGCTATCAGTAACAGACGCTGGGCACATGCTCTCTATCATGATCCGGTAATGCACTCGTTTCTGTGGACCCTGGATTCCCTTCCGTTCAGGATCGCAGCGCACGATCGTACTGTTTTTAAGCTCATGGGGCGGATGTGATGTCCTGGTCGACAGCAATCGAGACCGGAATTGACTATGCCACATGGATGTCCCGAGTCGAGGATGTAAAAATTGTCTTACTTTCTCAACACAGCTGCACAGGCAATCGATAGGCGGGTCGTATGCAGGGAATTCGTGAAAGACTGAAACTATATTACCTATATCTGATGCTCGATACACGGAGCCTATTGGGCCTGAGTCCGTGTTGCTTCGGCCTGGTTCAGAGAATGTCACCCACCAAACGCATTCAGACTATGGTCGGGCGTAATACGGATCTCTGTATCGAAGCACCATCCGGCTCAGGGAACAGCTACTTCGTCAATGGCTTCCGGATGATAAACCCTGATGTGCGATTGGCGAATCACCATCACGTGGCTGCCCAGGTAACCCGTGGTGTCCATTATAAAGTGCCAACTGTAGCAATACTGCGGGATCCGCTCGATTGTGTAGTTTCCCGCACGGCATTCTGGAATGCCCCGCTTATGGCAGGTGCGGTATTTATACAATGGATACGGTTCTTCAGGGCTGTCGAACAGGTTCGCGATCACATACTCCTGGCATCGTTTGAGTCCGTTACGGGAAAACCGGAGGTAGTAATCAAGGCAATCAATGACCGGTTTGGTACTGCCTTTAATTCCCAGTTTCCACCCATGGAACAGATTGCCGCGAGCATGGGCCGGCAATATACGGGGTACACTGACGGGCCGGAGCAGCAAAACCCGAATCTCCCCAGTTCAGAAAAGGAGTCTGCCAAGGCACGCATTCGACCGATTGTATTATCCCATCGGTTGGCCCGGCCGGCTTGTGATCTCTATGCAAGACTTGGTAAAACGGATATCTGACATTACTCGGCGCGTGGCTAGAAAAAACAGCTTCTCGCAGGCTGTGTTGTTTTCACGGTAACTTGAATATATTGAAATAGCCTGGAATCAAGCTGAATGAACTGGAGAATATTAGTTAACGGGCGCGGAAATTGAGTATAGGAAGCATAACCCACGTATTTCGCGAGCATCCACCCGGGAACCGCCCGTCAGACCGGCATCTCCGCCCCTGAATCCCCTCGAACCGGCTACCTGCAGGCCGTTCGCCACCGGCTTTCACCAACCTTTCCCCTTCACAACAGCAGTGGCCCGGCCCACCGGCCACAGCCCACCCTGCCTGCCTCCCCGTCGGGCCGGCATCCTGCCCGGGTCATGTGTATTCACGGATCCCTCACACGCCCCGTCAACCCCGCCCGCCGGGTGGCGGCGCGGCCCGGGGGCAACCGCACGACCTCACCACCTGGCGCCGTTTGCTCAAGATGTGCCAGAATCTTATCAATCACCGCCGTATCCTCGATGCTCGCGAGAGCCTGCCCCGCGAGCGCAGCGAGCGCTTTGGGCATGATCCGACTCGCCCCGCCGCAGGCCGGACAGGTCTCAACATCGACAAGGTGAATTGATGCGTAGCATCAAGAGAGGGTGCCCTGGGGCATCCGGAACACGCGTTTGAGGCGTTGCGCCTTTATGCCCTCTGGGAAACCAGGAAACCAGGAAACCAGGAAACCAGGGGCAGACCCCAGATTATGCTAAATATTAGGGAAAACTGGAATCTGACCCCTGTTTTTGTAACTCGCCGTGTTCAGTACAAGATGGTTCCCAGCCCCATAACAACCCCAAACAGCATCACGATCAGGAGTAAAACAAATGCCATCCAGAACTCAAACGGATTATCCACCCTGTGCTTGGTGATATAGGGAAAGCCGGAATAGTATCCGGTCGTCAGCATCAGCACCATGCAGTACCCCGCCCATAACGCAATCAGGAACCATACAAGCACATAAGCCAATCCCCACCGCTCACCGGCCAATAGCCCAAAAAGCCCGATCGCAAACAAGATGACGTAAGTCATCTTTATCTTGTGATCGGCTTGGTCCCGTGCCTTGTGTTCCAGTGCCTCCTCCCGGAGCTGCAGGTCATCCTGCTGCATGAGCTGAGCATATTTTTCAACTGCGATTCCGCAATTCGGGCATTGCCAGGCCGGGGCAGCATCGCTTTCCTTGCGTACATATTTACATTTAGGGCATATCATGCAATACAGTCCATGTCAGGACGCCCATGCAGTTCGCAATCGAGGCCTGATGGAAAATACTGTGACCGGCATTCTCCCGAGGTATCGGCAGGTGGAGAATACACCGTAATGGGCATGCGTGATAAAGAGCTTTATACACAGATATTGGGTATTCGGTCTCCGTGGAAGGTTGCCGATGTTGAACTATCGGTGGGGGCGGGTGAAGTCAAAGTAATTGTTGATCAGGAACCTGGGGTCGAGCAGTGCTGCCCGAAGTGTGGAGCGGTATGTTCAGGCTACGACCAGCGCCGAAGGAAATGACGGCATCTGGATACCTGCCAGTTCAAGACGATCCTGGTGGCTGATGTGCCCCGAGTAGAGTGTCGGGAGCATGTGGTATTAACGGTGAAGGTTCCCTGGGCGGAGCCTGGCTCGGGATTTACCGTCTTGTTCGAGGCGCTGGTCATCGACTGGCTCAAGGAAGCTTCGACGCTGGCGGTTTCGCGGCAGATGAAGTTGAGCTGGAACGCGATTGACGGGATTATGCAACGGGCGGTCAATCGTGGCCTGCAGCGGCGAGCCGTTTACGCACCGAAGCAAATCGGTGTGGATGAGACGCCATTCCGTAAGCGCCATGACTACGTGACGGTGGTTTCTGACAAAGCGGGGGCAAAGGTGCTCCACGTGGCTGATGAGCGAACCAAGGAAGAAAAGGGTACTGACCCCTTATCCCCGCTCCAGGAGCAGCGGCGGCTGGGCGAGGACCAGCAGAAAGCCCACGGCAGAAATTCGGGGATGCTCTCCAGGTCGTTCAGATCCAATCGCCGCGAGCGATCCACATACTCGTTCACGGCGAGTTGTTTGGGGTCGGGTTGGGGTTTGAGCGGACTCTTCTTCACATCCTCAGGACTGCGGTACCGACGGCCATGGCAACGTTCCCCCCTCTCTCAGACACTTTCAGGTGACAGACAGCTGACCGGGCCGCCAACGGAAGCAGACACGTAGCGTGTATCACCCCGCAAGCTCCGCATCTACTCCGCTGCTTTGCAAGCCGAGGTCACGGGGCTACGTCGGGTCGATGCCAGCGATGGTCGGTCGGATGACCGCCGAACGCCCGACCTCAGCGGCGGCACGAGAGGAACCGGCCGCTGGGTACCGTCGTCGGGCATGGCGCCGCCGCTCAAATCGGCTTGATGTTCTGGTTCATCCGGAAGAAGTTCGTGGGATCGTACTTCTTCTTGAGATCCGTCAGCCGCTGGTACGTCGCGCCGTAGGCGAATTCGATGCGGTCGCCATCCTCTTCGGACATGAAGTTGATGTACGCGCCGCGGCTGGTGAACGGCTTGGCCTTGGCGAAGAATGCGCGCGCCCAGGCGATGCAGCGCTGGTCGTCGGCAGCCGACTCCCAACGGCCGTGGACGTTCATCACGTACGAAACCAGGGTCAGATCCCAGATTAGGCTAATATTAGAGAAAACTGGGATCTGACCCCTGTTTTCCTTCCCTGATAAACAAAAAGACCCCGGATGGGGTCTTTTTGTTTATATGGCGGAGAGGGCGGGATTCGAACCCGCGTAGCCCTTGCGAGGCTCAACCGATTTCGAGTCGAGATCATAAATCAGCAACTTTCTTTTAATCAAACTGTTGCGCCATTCTCCCCTCTTGACTCCTACTCCGGAATACCGCCAGTTACGGATGTTTTGTGTTCAGGCTTATTACGTTTTCTCTACGCTGTTACTCCCGCAGTCATTGCGAGAAACACAGTGACGAAGCAATCTCCATGCAATGCGCAACTATCTCAAATGGCGCTGAACATCCATGCTCCCGTGCAGGATACGCACGACATCGATACCGCTTTCCACAACGAGATAAAAGACCAGGTGCTTGCCGGAAGGGTAAACGCGCAGCCCCTTGTACAGTTCATCCCGACACTTCCCCAGTTCCGGGTTACCTGCCAGTTCCGTACAGATATCTCTCAAGCTGTTTACGTAGTACCTGGCCTGCTGCACGCCCCAGGTCGCAACGGTGTAATCCCAGATCGCGTCGATATCGGATCGCGCCTTCGGCCGCAGCCGGACTTCAGCCACGCTTCAGCTCGCCTTCCCTGGCGCTTGCATAGGCATCAAAGTCAAAAGGTTCGGCCGGTCCGCTGTCGATTCCTTCCTGGATGGCTTTTCGCAGTACGGCCAGTTTAGTGTTCTGCTCTTCCAGCAGCCGCAGACCGGCACGGACAACTTCACTGGTTGAGCCGAAACGTCCCTGCGAGACCAGCTCTTGCACAAATTTCTGGAAATGATCGCCCAGGGCGATACTGGTGTTTTTGCTCATAATTGCCACCTCAATTCCTCTGATACCAAATAATACCTAATTTTGGTAACTGGGTATAGGAAGCATAACCACGTATTTCGTGAGAATCCACCCAGGAACCGGCCATCAGACCGGCCACTCTCCCCCTGAATCCCCGCGACCCGGCCGCCTGCAGGCCACACCCGAGCCCTCTGCCACCGG
>Ga0210124_1001001_pt1 | contig 13024 bp, 1 predicted proteins | sample Muzzi_PWC_D2_FD_185554 | JGI IMG/M metagenome (GOLD analysis project Ga0210124, IMG submission 185554) | Wetland microbial communities from San Francisco Bay, California, USA, that impact long-term carbon sequestration - Muzzi_PWC_D2 (SPAdes) | ecosystem: Environmental > Aquatic > Marine >... | reverse complement strand
GTCATTTCGCCAATTCAGAATTCGCCCGGCGCAACCTCGCTGACCCCGTCATGACCACGCCCCCCTGTTTAGGGGGATTGCAGAATGACGAACTACACGAAGAATAGCGAACGTGTCGATACGCGCCACGCCGGTGGCACTATTGAAATGAATTGTAACAAGCACGTTTTGGGTTGACATATGTGCGTGATTCTGCTACAAGAACCTGCAGAGTGTTCGGACCGCTTTAGCACCTAGATATCGATTCGGCAACCTCAACGAGCGGACACGATTCCAGCGAACGCGGGGAAGAAACCTGCGCTTCGTGTGTATCGGCGATAGCTGGGGAGCGATCGCGCAAGGCATTTGTCACGCGTTATTACCCCAGATCAGACATGCAAAATACGTAATCGGGTCGGAGAGTGGCTTGGTTTCATTGGCCAGCGTGGGTCGCGCGGATTCTCGGCGCGGACCGATGTCACGTCTGCGCTGAGCGCCTGACAAAGGTCATCAACAAAGCGAAGGAGGAGTTGGAGGAATGAGCTGGAATTCGCACACTCGCAGGTTGCTGGGGATCGTATGGGGCGCATGGTCTCTTTCCGTTGCGGGTGCGCTGCCTGCCATGGCGCAAATCGTTCAGACCTCCCCGGCCACCGGCGTCGCGCGGTTCGTGACGTCGTCCGATGGGAATGCGATTCCCGTGGCCGTGCCGGCGGGAAGGCAGTCGGCCGAGCCGATCGATTTCTTCCGCGACAAGGGGAATCTGTTCGGGATTACCGATGTAGACCGACAGCTCGTCGAGCAAGACGCCGTAACGGACTCGATTGGTCGCACGCGTACGACATTCCGCCAGATACACGATGGTGTCCCGGTCTTCGCCGGCGTGCTGCACATCCACACCGATGCCACCGGAGGCGTTCGCGCCGTCAACGGCACATTCATTCCCAATCTACAAGTGAACACCACGCCGCAGTTGACGGCCGACCAGGCGTCCGCCTCGGCTGTCATGCTCGTGACGAAGCAAAAGCCGGACGCCGGCCCTCTTCAGCAACTGAGCGGTACGCTCTACGTCTACCGCGTGAATCTTGCGCGCGGCGTGCCGGGGCCCAATGTGCTGGTCTATGAGATCGAGGTGGGCAACGGACGCGACGTGCGCGAGTTCGTGTATATCGACGCCCACAGCGGCTACCTGGTCGATCAAGTGACGGGCATCCATGACGCGCTGGACCGTGTCATCTACGACGTGGACTTCGACCCCGGCGCGATAGTCTGGTCCGAAGGCGATCCGCCGTACGCCGGTGGCGATATCGACATTGAACGACTGATCGACTACTCGGAGGACACGTACAACGTATTCGCCAGCGCGACCGGCGGCGCCTATCTCTCCTTCGACGGGCTCGATGCCACGATGCACGGTGTCGCCAACAACCTATTCGGCGGCGCGTGTCCCAACGCCTCGTGGAACGGCACTTACACCCGGTTCTGCGACGGGTATGCCGGTGATGATGTCGTGGCGCACGAATGGGCCCACGCGTACACGCAATACACGCACGGGCTGATCTATCAGTGGCAGCCCGGCGCATTGAACGAGGCGTACTCCGACATCATGGGAGAAGTTGTCGATCTCTTGAACGCAGCGGGCTCCGACGCGCCGGATGCCGCGCGGGCGGCCGGCGACTGCTCCGTCTTCGTCGGAGATCCGCCGCCTGCCCTCACCATTGACGCGCCGGGCATCACCGGGGCGCATCAGGCATCCGGGGCTGAGTTCAATCCGGCGCCGCCGCTGACGGTCACGGCAGACGTAGAATTGGTCAACGACGGCGCCGGTACGGTCACTGATGGATGCGAACCGCTTGCGGGTTTCACAGCCGGGAACATTGCCTTGATCGATCGGGGTACCTGCGCGTTTCTGACCAAGGCAATCAACGCCGCCAACGCAGGCGCCGCCGGGGTCATCATCGCCAACAACGGCGGTGACACGACATTTTTCATGAGCGGTGTGGGCACGCCGGGCATTCCGTCGGTGATGATCGGACAGTCGACTGGTGACGCCATCAAGTCCGACATACCGAGCGCATCCGCCACGATCACGCTTGCCGCCGCCACCGCCAACTCCTATCGATGGGTCCATGGTGAGGACCTGACCCCCGGTGCCAATCGGGACATGTGGAATCCCAACTGCAAGAGTGATCCCGATCGCGTGTCCGACGCAATCTACTATCACTGCGATACGTCGGACAGCGGCGGCGTGCACACGAATTCGGGTATCCCCAATCACGGGTTCGCGCTCGCGGTGGACGGCGGTACATTCAATGGACAGACTATTACCGGAATTGGATTGACCAAGGCCTTTCATATTTACTGGCGGGCGGCCAGCGTCTACCAAACGCCGGCCACAGATTTCGCTGATCACGCAGATGCGCTGGAGCAGTCGTGCGCCAACCTGATCGGCGTCAATTTGTCGGCACTTGACGCCACGTCGCCCACGGGCGCGCCCTCCGGAGAGATCATCAGCAGCGGCGACTGCGCGGAATTAGCCAAGGCCATCCTCGCCGTGGAGCTCCGCACACCCCCCACCACCTGCGGCTTCGCCCCGTTGCTCGATCCCGACGCGCCCGATGCGTGCGGTGCCGGGTCCGCATCGGCCGACATTTTCACCGAGGACTGGGAAGGCGGACTGGGGTCCTGGACGGTCGGTACCCGGGCAGTTGCCGATCCAGCGACCTTCGACACGCCGGACTGGGCGGTCGTCGGCAGTCTGCCGGACGGCCGCGCGGGGTCGGCCGCCTTCGTGCAGGACATCCTCGGTCTCGGCGATTGCGCCGCGGACACCGAGGCAGGCGTGCTCTACCTGGAAAGCCCGGTGATCGCCATCCCCGCCGGCGCCAACGATGTGCGCGTGACCTTTGACCATTGGGTGGCGACCGAGCTGGGCTGGGACGGCGGCAACGTGAAGATCAGTGTCAACGGCGGCGGGTTCGCCATCATCCCGTCTTCCGCCTTCACGTTCAACGCCTACAACGGCGTACTGAACGCGCCACCTGACAATCCCATGGGCGGCGAGGAGGCGTTTACCGGCACCAACGGCGGGTCTCTCGAAGGAAGCTGGGGGCAGTCGCAGATCGACCTCGTGGGTATCGCCGCCGCCGGCGACGACATCCAACTGCGTTTCGAGATGGGCCTCGACGGCTGCAACGGGCTGGTGGGCTGGTACGTGGACGACGTGCGCGTGTTCGAATGCTTTCCGGACTGCAACGGCAACGGCATCGACGATGTCCTCGACATCAGCGGCATGACCAGTCCCGATTGTGATGGCGATGGGTTGCCCGACGAGTGTCAGATCAACGTCAATTCGATCGCGCCCGGTGGACCGTTCTTCTGCACCGGGGACTGTGACTTGGACTGCAACGCCTCCGGCGTGCCGGACGCGTGTGAATTGGTGGGCAATGACTGCGACCTCGACGGCCGGCCCGACGAGTGCGGCGTGCCGATGGCTTGCGACATGACGGAGACCCAGAAGCTGACCGATTCCAATGCGGCTGCAGGCGATGACTTTGGCTATTCTGTTGCCATCGATGGAAATGTGGCAATCGTCAATCATTTTGCGTTTCGCTTTGACGGGTCGACTTGGATTGAGGAACAGGATCTATTCCCGTTCCACGGAAACGCGTTTTCGGTCAGCGGCGACACTGCCGTCATAGGGACCCAATATAAGGTGTGTGCGCTCGGAAATCAATGTGGCGATGCGTGGGTGCTTCGTTTCGACGGATCAACTTGGTCACCGGAAGAATTGCTTACGGCGTCCGACGAAGCGGCGCTAAAACAGTTCGGAGTTGCCGTGTCCATCGAAGGTGACGTTGTCGTCGTCGGAGCGGGGGGCGACGCATGTGCGGCCGGCTCGAATTGTGGCGCGGCTTATATCTACCGCCGGAATTCACTCGGCTGGGTGGAGGAACAGAAACTCGTGGCGCCGGATGGCGAAGCGGGGGACAGATTTGGGGATTCTGTTTCATTGAGCGGCGACACGATCGTCGTGGGGGCGAGGCTCAAAGACTGTGCGGCCGGTGGCGATTGCGGTGCGGCCTATGTGTTTCGCTTCGACGGGCTTAACTGGACCGAGGAGCAGAAGCTCGTTCCTTCAACCGAAGAGAGCTCGCAACAGTTCGGCGTTTCGGTCGCCATCCACCATGACGTGATTGTCGCCGGAGCACCAGGAGGTGACTGTCCCAACGGCGCTGATTGTGGTGCGGCATTCGTGTTTCGTCGCAGCGGAACCACTTGGGCCGAGGAGCAGAGGCTTGTCGCCGCCGACGGCGCCCCTGGTGACGGCTTTACGGTGTCGGTATCCCTGAGCGGTGTCACGGCTGTCATCGGGGCGGACGCGGACGACTGCAACGACGGTGTCAACTGTGGAGCTGCCTACGTCTTTCGATTCGATGGGGCCAGTTGGAATGAAGATCAGAAGCTGGTCGCGTCCGACCCGGCCTCACTTGATTACTTCGGATGGTCGGTTGCCGTTCATGGCGATACCGCGGTCATCGGCGCACCGTTAGATGACTGTGCGGGCGGTGGTAATTGTGGGTCCGCCTACATCTTTGATCTCAACGATGAGGACTGCGACTGTAATGGTGTCGCCGACACCTGTGAACTCGCGACCGGCTACCGCTACGATTGCAACGCCAACGGTATCGTGGATGCATGCGATATTGCCGATTGCACCGGCGACCCGGCGTGCGCAGACTGCAACCTCGACGGGTACCCCGACGAATGCGGCGTCATCGACGAATGCCTGTTGGACTTCCCCGAAGCTCCCGCTTTCCTCAACGGTTATGACGAGTCCGACGTCGACCTGGACGCCGAGCCGCAACTCACGACCGACGGACTCGGCACCTGGATCGCCGCATGGTCGTCTTACCACGATCTCGGTGGAACGATCGGCCCCGACCTTGACGTGCTGTACGCACGCAGCACAGACAATGGCGCCACCTGGTCCGCAGCTGCCCCACTCAACACTAATGCGGATTCTGACACGGGCAATGACGGTCTGCCGCAGGTCACCACGGATGGCCAAGGCAACTGGATCGCCGCGTGGCGCTCGGATGACGATCTCGGCGGGACGATCGGCACGGACGGAAACATCTTGTTCGCCACGAGCAGCGACTCCGGGGCGACCTGGTCGGCCCCGACAGCACTGAACAGCAACGCCGCGTCCGACACAGGGACCGATTACTACCCCCAACTCGCTACTGACGGCTCGGGCACCTGGGTCGTGGTGTGGGGAACCGTCGATCCACTAGGGGGTTCTATCGGTACCGACTTCGACGTCGTATTCGCGCGCAGCACGGACAACGGTGCCACCTGGTCCGCTGTGGCACCGCTGAACACCAACGCCGAGACGGATACCGGCGGCGACCGCATGCCTCAAGTCACCACCGACGGACAAGGAGACTGGCTGGCCGTCTGGTACTCATGGGACGATCTCGGCGCGACCATTGGCACAGACACTGATATTCTGTTCGCGCGCAGCACAGATGCCGGCGTGACATGGACCGCACCTGCGCCGTTGAATAGCAACGCGGCCACGGACAGCGGGAATGATTTGGATCCTCAATTGACCAGCGACGCCCAAGGAACCTGGGTGGCCGTCTGGCGTTCGTTCGACGATCTCGGCGGAATGATCGGCACGGATGATGATATTCTCTTTTCACGAAGTACCGACCTTGGTGCCAGTTGGTCGGCCCCGGCAGCGCTGAATGCCAATGCCGCGTCAGATCTCAATCCGGATATCCAGCCGCAACTCACCACGGATGAATCAGGCATCTGGGCGGCTGTGTGGACGACCGCTAACGATCTCGGCGGGTGGATCGCTACCGATTACGACATTGTCTACAGTCGCAGTCTCGACGCCGGCTTGACGTGGACCGACCCGCTGCCCCTGAACACCAACGCGGCCGAAGACACTACCCACGACCTCAGGCCGCAGCTCGCCACGGACGGGCGCGGTCACTGGGTCTGCGTGTGGGATATACAGATTAACGACCCGGGGAGTAACGACAACGACATCTACTTCGCGCGCCTGACATCCGTCGACAGCGACGCGGATTGCAGCGGCGTGGCGGACACGTGTGAGAACGTCGTACCCGTAGCCGCCTTCACCATGTCACCGAACCCGACCGGTTGTGGAGGAGTCGTCACGTTCGACGCATCGAGCTCTTACCACGTCGACCCCTGGCGGACGCTTCAATACGAATGGGATTTCGACAACGACGGCATCTTCGACGCCACGGGAGAGGTCGTACACGAATTCGCCACCACGCTTGGCGACAGCACCGTGGTCCTCCGCGTGACCGACGACAATGTGCCGGCGCAAACGGACATGACGTCGCACACACTGTCCACATTCAACGAGGCGCCTGCCGCAGACGCCGGCAAGCCGTATCAGGCGCTGGTCGGCGAGAGCATCACGCTCGACGCTTCCGGCTCCAGCGATCCGAACGAACGGTGCGGCGACTCGATCGTGCTCTTTGAATGGGACATCGACAACGACGGCACGTTCGATCGCAGCGGGCCCGATCCCACCACCACGCTGACGCCCGCGGATGTGACGGCCTTCGGGCTCGATGTGGACGGCGGGCTCAACACGGTCACGTTGCGCGTCACCGATGCGGAGGAAGGCCTCACGGATCAGGACACCACGGTGGTGATCATCTACCCCGGCTCAGCGTGCGAGTGCCCAACGCAGGGCAGCGGCTTCGCCGGGGGCGATGGCTCTTTTGCCGATCCGTACCTTGTGTGCAACCCCGCGCAGCTTCAACTCGTCGGCAGTCACCTTTCGTCGCAGTTCAAACAGACGGCCGACATCGACATGACCGGCTTCAACTTCACGCCGATCGGCAACTCCGCGACGCCGTTTGCGGGAACCTACAACGGGCAGAACTACACTATCAGTAATCTGACGATCAACTTGCCGGCAGTAGATGAAGTCGGGCTGTTCGGAAACATCGCTGCCTCAACCTTTCTATCGAATGTCCGCCTGCAAGACGCCGATGTCACCGGGCGCCTTCGAGTGGGTTGCTTCGCCGGTCAGAGCAATGGAAACATCAGTAACGTCGCCGTGCGGGGAATCGCAAATGCCGCTACAAGCGGCGGAACTTTAGCAACAGCTGGCGGACTTGTCGGACAAAACAGCGGTTTCATAACATCATCAAGCTCAGAAGGAACTGTTCTGGGAATGTCGGTCGGTGGATTAGCGGGGGCAACAAGTAGTGCCTCAGGTATTAGTAACTCATTCTCCCTAACTGACGTAACGGCCAGCGCGGATCGCGCCGGAGGGCTGGTTGGGTCCGTTGGTGCAGACGTAACGATCTTCAATTGCTATGCGGCTGGTGCAGTTGGCGGGCCGATCGTGGGAGGGCTGTTTACCTGGGTGCATGCGAGTGCTTCGATTGCAGACTCCTTTTGGGACACCGATTCCAGCGGCCAAGCGATGAGTGCCGGTGGCGTCGGGAAGACCACCGGCGAGTTGTACGTCCGATCCACTTTCGACCCGCCGTGGCTCTTCGATTCCATCTGGACGATCGACGAGGGTCGGGGCTATCCGCGCCTCAAGTGGGAAGTCGCCCTAGAGCTGAATGACTGCAACCGCAACGGCATTGACGACGCCACCGACATCGCCGACATGAGCAGCGCCGACTGCAACAACAACACGATCCCCGACGAGTGCGAAATCTGCCAGTGGAGCGGCGCCCCCGGCGGCCCCTACTTCTGCTTCGGCGCCTGCGCCCCCGACTGCAACGGCAACGGCATTATCGACACCTGCGAGGGCTTCACCACCGACGGCATCGTACACGTCGACGCCGACGCCACCGGCGCCAACGACGGCACGAGCTGGGCCGATGCCTACACCGATCTACAGGACGCGCTCGACGCGGCCGCAGCGCCCGGCGCCGGAAGCTGCATCAGTGAAATCTGGGTCGCACGCGCAGGCGGGCACTTGTACACGCCCGACCGCGGCAGCGGCGACCGTACGGCTACATTCCAGTTGCACGACAACATCGGTATCTACGGCGGCTTCCTGGGCACCGCCCATTCCGGCGGAGGCGAGACGATGCGCATCGAACGCGACTGGAACGCCAACGAAACGATCCTCGGCGGCGATCTTCTGGGCGACGACGGGCCGGGATTCGCCAACAACGCCGACAACACCTATCACATTGTGACCGGAGGCAATACGGATGCGTCTGCCATCCTCGATGGTTTCACCGTCACGGGCGCCAATGCCGACGATCTGGACGGTACGCCGGGCAACACCACGATGGACATTGGAGGGGGTCTCTACAACCAGCTCGGCAGCCCGACGATTAGGAACTGCCGGCTTGCATTGAATCACGCCGAGAACGTTGGCGGGGCCATGTACACATGGGGCGGCAGCCCGACCGTGGAGAACTGCGTCTTCGACGGGAATACGATACGCAACGGTGGCGGCGGTGCCGTGTGGAACCGCGCCGGGAGTCATCCGACGTTCCTCAACTGCTGGTTTGAAAACAACACTGCAGACCAGGGCGGCGCCATGGCCAACCGTGAAAACTGCGACCCGACGATGACGGGCTGTACTTTCTTGAATAACGCCGCGTCGACCGACGAGGGCGACGGCGGCGCCATCCTGAACTGGGACAACTGCAACCCCATCCTGACCGACTGCGACTTCGTGACCAACAGCGCGGTGGATCGGGGTGGCGCTTTGTACAACATCGTCGGCAGCACGCCGAAAGTGATCGGGTGTACGTTCCAGGAAAACACCGGCGCAGGTGGCGCGGGCGGCGCAGTCTACCAGAGTGGTGGCGTCCTTACCGTCAGCAACACACGTTTTGCGCGAAATAGCGCACCCAACGATCATGGCGGTGCGATTGTCCTCAGAGACGGCGCTGCGCTTCAGTGCGCCAACTCTGAATTCCTTGGGAACAATGCGCAGAACGCCGGCGCGATCCATGGCAACGGGGCGGACACGGCACAAGTCGCCAATTCCATCTTCGTCGGAAACGAATCAGCGGTCGACGGCGGCGCCGTTGGCTTCGACGGCACGCTCAGCATGCACAACTGCACGATGGTCGAAAACCACGCCGGCCCCGAAGGCGGCGCGATCCTGATCGGCGATGCCTGCCCCGGCTGCCCAAAGAGTGTGGTGAATTCAGTGATCTCGGCCAACACGGCCACGCTCGGAAACCAGATCCACGATCGGACGGCCGGATCGCTTCAGGTGACATACTCCTTTGTGGCGGATGGCTGGGCGGGCACTGGGAATCTCCCGGCGACGCCCCTACCGACGTTCACCCTGGATCCGGACTCGGGTCTCGACAGCGACTGGGGGACGGCGGACGACAATTACGGTGATCTGCGACTGGTGGTGCCATCCGCCGGGATCGACGCCGGAACCAATGATGGTGTGGCGAGTGACTGGACGGACCTGGACGAGGACAGTGATGTTGTCGAGTTGGTTCCGTTCGATCTCGCCGGCAACGATCGATTTGTCGACGTGGCATCCGTCGCCGACACCGGCAACGGCACGCCGCCCATCGTCGATATGGGTGCCTACGAGGCTGTCGCGGACTGCAACGGGAATGGTGTAGACGACACGCTCGATATTGCCGGTATGACCAGCGACGACTGTGACGGGAACGACTTACCGGACGAATGCCAGATTGGCGAAGGGAGTGCCGCGCCAGGTGGGCCGTTCTATTGCAACCCGTCTGCACCCTGGCCTCCGCTCACAGCGTGCGATGCGGATTGCAATGACAACGGCATCATCGACGGTTGCGAGGGATTCGTTCCACCGGGGGTTTGGTACGTCGACGCCGATGCCACCGGCGCCGGGAATGGTACGAGCTGGACCGACGCCTACACCGATTTGCAGGACGCGCTTCCGACAGTCACAGAAAACTGCATTGGACAGATCTGGGTCGCGTCGGCCGGCGGGCACCTGTACAAGCCGGACGGCGGTACGCTGGACCGCACGGCGACCTTCCAAATGCAGACCGGCCTGGCGGTGTACGGTGGTTTCCTGGGCAACGCTCACGGCGGCGGCGGGGAGACCATGCTGAGCGAGCGCGTGCTGGACGCCGAGGGGCACCCGGTCAACGAGACGATCCTCAGCGGTGACCTGCTGGCCGATGACACGCCGGGCTTCGGGAACACGGGAGACAACAGCTACCACGTGGTCACTGCAACCGGCGTCCTCGCCACGGCCGTCCTCGACGGCCTTACCATCACCGGTGGCAGCGCCATCTCTACCGCTCCGGATCTCCACGGCGGCGGATTGTACATTGACGGCGGCAGCCCTACTGTCAGCGCCTGCAAGTTCGTGGGCAATCAGGGCGTGCGCGGCGCCGGCGTGGGCACGTCGACCGGCAGCCAGCCGGCGATTTCCGGGTGTACGTTTGAAACCAACACCGCACAGTTCGGCGGTGGCGGCGTGTACATCGACGAGGGGAGCACGATGGCGCTTTCGGCGTGCACGTTCCTTCAAAACGCATCGGAAATCGGCGGCGGTATACTCCGGTCCGGCACATTGGATTTGGTCGTGTCCGACTCCACGTTTGACCAGAACACCGCATCCGACACGGGCGGCGGTATGCACCTGAGTGGCGATGTGACCCTGTCGAACACCAACTTCTTCAACAATACGGCATCGATGCAAGGCGGTGGTGGGCTGTTCCATGCCGCCGGCCTCCTGACGATCCAGGGGTCCACTTTTGAGGGAAACGACGGCACTGCGCTGGGCGGCGGCGTGTTTACACTTAACGATACCGTGAACATCGACCGGTCCGTGTTTTCCGGCAATTCCGCCGAGGAAGGCGGCGCGGTCTACCTGTACACCCTCTCCGATGCGGACGTCTCCAACACACGTTTCGTCGGCAACACGGCCGTTTTCTCCGCGTCGGCGTTTGCGGTGAACGAGCCGTCGTTCACGACTTTCACCAACTGCCACTTCTCCGGCAACGAGGTTCCGTTTATCGGCGGACCGGGCGGCGCGCTTGTCGTATCGGGTCAGCTCAGCGACGTGACGGTCACCAACAGTACGTTCAGCCGCAATGCCGCGCCCTTCGGTACGGGTGGCGCGATCTACAACGATACGGTGAGTGCGGGCACCATCACGAATGTCATCAATACTATCTTCTGGGAAAACAGCGATCAGTTCGGATCGCTGGAATCGGCACAGGTTCACGTCGCGAGTGGATTTGTGCTGGCGGAATACTGCGATGTCCAGGCCTACGTGGGCGGACCGACATTCGTGAGCACCAATGGGATCGATGCCGCGCCACTCTTCGCGGACGCGGACGGGCCGGACAATACGGTCGGTACGGCCGATGACGATCTCCGGCTCACCGAGGGCTCGCCGTGCCTCGATGCCGGCGACAACACGGCGCCGGGCCTTGTCGGTGTGCTCGTCGACCTGGACGACAACGACCGATTCCAGGAATACCCCACGGCACCGGATACAGGCAACGGCACGCCGCCTCTCGTCGACATGGGTGCCCTGGAGGCGTTTCCCGACTGCAACCACAACGGCATCCACGACACGGATGACCAGGCAAACTGCGCGGGCGAATCCTTCTGCATCGACTGCAACAGCAATGGCACGATGGATACTTGTGAACTGACGGCGGCCACCTACAGCGTGGACGACGGTATCTCCGAAGGTGCGTGGGGTGCTGCCGACGGCACGCTGATCTGGCTGAACGAATTCACTGTGCAATCCGGTGCGGAAACGGTCACCGCTATCGACATCGTATGGGGGAATGCGGCCACGGGCACGCCGGCCACGCTGGTGCTCTGGGACGATCCCAACAACGACGGCATCCCCACCGATGGCGTCGTCCTGGTGTGGGTAGAAACCACGAGCACCGGCCTGGTGCAGGGTGATAACACCGTGACGCGTGTGTCCGTGCCTCCGACCAATGTCGGCACGGCGGGCGACCGGTTTTTCGTGGGCGCGATGATGGCTCATCAACTCGGCGAATTCCCCGCCAAGTCGGACGAGACGAATCCGCAGGGGAAGAGCTACCTGGACGCCGCGGGGCCCGGTGATATCAACGATCTCAGTGGCGTGAGCATACGCAACGATCTCAACTTCATGGTGCGGGCGATCTACGGAACTGCTACGGACGGCGACGCGGACGGCCTACTGGATGAATGCGACACGACGGACGAGTTCACCGTCGGTGACGGCGTGACGGTGGACATCACGCCGATGAGTCCCAATACAGATCCGACGGAACAAACGACTGTGTCGTTCACCAACAACAGCGGCCAAACGGGTGACGTTTCTGTGACGCTGTCGGAGACGGCGGTCAATCCTCCGGACGGCACCTATGAGCTGTTCGGCGAGTCGCTGGATATTACGACGGATCTGACCGACGGCACGTATCAGATGACGGTGTCGATCCCGTTTGTGGAGGCGGATCTGACCGCCGCCGGGCTCACCGCCGCCAATCTCGACCAGGTGGATCTGCGGTTTTACAACGTGTCGACCATGATGTGGGACCTGGCGGTGGAGGGGAACTGCGGCAATCCGCCGGCCTGCGACGCCGGTGCGGTGGGCACGCGCTTCCAGGTGGAAGATTCGACAACGCAACCACCGCCGAGCAGTACACTCGGTGACTACGGTGTGTTCTTCAACACGACGACGCGCACCGGCTACGTGTTTGCGGTGGTGGACCATACAACCGAGTACAGTCCGGCCATCGCTCCGATTCAGGTGTCCTCACCGTTGCTTGCCGGACTTCCCCACGACATCCTAAAGAACCGGTACCTCTCGATCGACCCGCGCGGCGCGGACCAGGCCAACGTGGGCACGGATCTCGACATCCGTGTGACACTCGTGAGCACGTTGGTCAACGGCGTGACGGCCGTCGGTAGCTCGTGGTGGGCCAACGCGCCCGACGCGAACTGCATTTCCATCGTCGGACCGACGCGCCCGGCGCCGGCGCCCAACTGGGACGCCTGTCCGGTGCTGCACCTGACCGGGTGCCCGGTCATCCCGACGTCG
>Ga0210124_1001000_pt1 | contig 13026 bp, 11 predicted proteins | sample Muzzi_PWC_D2_FD_185554 | JGI IMG/M metagenome (GOLD analysis project Ga0210124, IMG submission 185554) | Wetland microbial communities from San Francisco Bay, California, USA, that impact long-term carbon sequestration - Muzzi_PWC_D2 (SPAdes) | ecosystem: Environmental > Aquatic > Marine >... | reverse complement strand
AATCATGAAGCTGGAAATGCTCAAATCGAAGCTCTTTCAGGCGTGTGTGACGCACGCAGATGTCAACTACGAGGGCAGCTTCGGCATTGATACGGAACTGATGGAGGCCGTGGGCCTACAGCCGTACGAAAAGGTGCTGGTGGCCAACATCAACAACGGCTCCCGGCTGGAAACCTACGTCATTCCCGAACCCTTCGGTTCGCGCCGTATGGTTCTCAACGGCGCCGCCGCGCGGCTCGGCGCCGCCGGCGATCGTGTGATCATTATGTCCTTCTGTCACGTGGAAGACGCGGAGGTGCGCGAGGGCGGGTTTCACCCCAAAGTTCTCTGGCTGGACGAGAAAAACGACCCGGTCAAACGCGAATCCAACGTGCAGACCCGCGCCGAGATCGGCTCCATGGTCCTGGGATAGACTGCACGTCGCACGTTCGTCGTGGTATCCGGTCTGCCTTTTCTGCATCACGGCATCCGTATGGTTGTGTGCTGTGCCGTTGCGTTCCTGTCCACGCGAATACGCCTACCGGATTGGTGCGCCCGATAATACCCACCCGCGTGTAATCACCGCTTCCTCCGACCTCGGTCTCTCGCAGATCACGGCATACTGAAATACAAAGGCAAGTCGTGGCGCCCCCGGTTCGATAGATTTAGAAGGAAACCCGACACCCGAACAGGACTTGAGGGATTCGCGCGATGGACACAACGGAGATCTTTCAGCTTACCGAGGAAGCGGTAAATCGCCTGCTCGCCGAACGCGCGTCCGGAACCTCCATGCCCTTTGCGAAATGCCGCCGCAAGACGCAGAGGTGGCCTTTTCCCGGAACCGTCGAGTTGTGGTTGGCCAACGATAAGGGTGTCGAGGAAATCGAACTGGGAACCTGCGTCAACATGAGTCACAATGGGCTCGGTATGCTGCTCGATCGTGAATTGCCCATCGGACTCAAACTACCCATGGCGGTGCATCAGCCTGAATCAAGCCTGCAGGGCCATGCCGTCGTCTGCCACTGCACGGAGATCGACGCGGGATACTACGTGGGTGTGAAATTCCTCTTTGAGGAATGCGAAACGTAGAATTTCGGCGGCCCGGACGTCCGGGCAAGTGCCGCGACGAACCGATCCCACCGTTTCCAACCCATCCGTCATTGACGTAGCTAGCCGGTCCCGTTCTTTGCCTGTACGAGAATTCCAGTCCTGCCGTCTCAGGCTGGCGAAACTCGACGTTCGCCCGCGTTGTGCGCATACTTATCCCGTGCAGCTGCGCGTGCGCTTGCGTAGATAGGATACGGTGGCTGCCGCGGGCGGGTCGTCCGCCTGTGCCGTAGGACGTGGGCGTCTCTGCCATGACCGAACACGGGTTGAATATGAAGAGTTGGTGGGAGAAGCTCAAGCCCGCGGCCTCGGCGCGGTCTCATTTACTACTTGCGGGGCTTGTCTGGGCATGCGTGGGTGCGGTACTGGCGTACTTCGGCATGCGTTGGATCCGGGGCTCCACCGCATCGGGTTTCGCGCTGACGGCAGGGGGCGCGGTGGTGCTCGGTCTGCTGAAGGCACGATACGTGCTGGCGCGAACGGCCAACCGTATCGTGACGCGCATCAAGGCGCGCGGCAACGGCCGGTGCCTCGGCGGGTTTATTTCGTGGCGCATGTGGGGCTTTGTGCTCTGCATGATCATTCTGGGCAGGGTCTTGCGGCGGGTGGGATTGCCCCTTCGTGTGGTGGGCTTCGTGTACCTGGCTGTAGGGTTGGCATTGCTTACAGCCTCGCGGCACTTGTGGTCGGCGTGGTTCCGCGTCCTGGGCGAGGCTGATGCGTAGGGCGCGCAGAAAACTCCGGGTGGCATGGCCCACGCGCAGCGTGGCCATGATTTGGAGTCTCTGATGTGGCAGGCGATCGCGATCGGAAAAAGCGTGAGCGGCAACGACGCGCCGCCGCCGTGCAGAACGCCGCCGCCACGGCACGCAGTCAGGCGAAGCGATACATCGACGAAACGACCGCCAATGTGCGACAGGCGGTGAGTAAGGCTCTGAGGGAATCAGACGCTGCCGCGCCGGTGCAGGCCGCCCGAGACGCACTGCAGATCGCGTTGAAGGTGATCGACAGGTCCCCCTTCCGCAGCCGCCACGCCTGCGAGGCGGGGTGTGCTTTCTGCTGCTACACGGCGGTGACGGCCTCACCCCCGGAGTTGTTTGCGATTGCCGATTACCTGCGCCGGCACTGCTCCGACGAGGAACGCGCCGACATTCGGCGCCGGCTCGAAGAAAACGCGAAAAAGGCCGCCGCCATGTCACGCCACGACTACATCGCCGCCCTGATACCCTGCGCCCTGCTCAGCGAGGATCATTGTTGCCATGCCCACCCCGTCCGCCCGCTGGCGTGTGCCGGATTCCTGTCCACGTCGCGCCGCAAGTGCGAGGCGGAATTCAACCGCGAGCCGGATCGTGCGCCGATACCCACGGACGAGATGGCCATGGCCATCGGCGTCGCCGCCTCCGACGGCTCTATGCGAGCTTGCCGCGGCGCGGGCTTAGACGGCAAATTCTACGAACTGAATCATGCCCTCCGTCTGGTCCTCGATGATCCCGCAATCATGCAACGCTGGTCGCGCGGGGAAGACCCCTTCGAGAACTGCCCCGTGTAGGCAACGCCGCCGACGTGAATGGGCAGGGTGGCATGGCGGGTCCGTGACATTTTCGGCGGGCTTCCTGTAGAAGGGCAGGTGGTTCTCCCGGCTATGCCGGGAGGTTCACCTGCCTTGCCAAATCGGCAGGTCAACGCTCCGCTGAGGCGGAGCCACGACCTGCCCTTCGGCTTTTCGCGTCCACCGATTCTGTCACGCACCGTGGCACGGCTCACGGGAAGCGTGGCCATGGAAGTGGCCGCCGACTTATGCTACATCGCGGCGGAGTTGACGGGTGGCGCCCCGCATTCACTTTTGTCTTGCGGGTCGGCGAATCTGATGTTCATCCGCAATGCCGTCCACGCCACGCGGGAGTTTGGTTACCGCCGGCCATCCCCGCCGCGCTTGGAGCGTTCTTGTCCGTTTGACGTGGCGGCGCAATGGACGATGCGGCCGACATCCTTACCGGATAGCAACCCCTGCCGACGCCATGCACTGGCGTGGCGCGCGACGCACGACGTCCATTGGCCGTGGTTGTGCGCATCGACCGAGCATTCAGTCAGCAGATCATTCATCGTGCAGCCGTCCTCAAGCAATTGGTTGGGCACTCCGGTCGGGCAATCGTCGAGTTCGATCAATTCGGTCAAGTCTGAATCACAACAGGCGTCACAGTCGTCGACAAAGCCGTCACCGTCGGCGTCAACTTCGCACTCATCCGGAGTGCCGTTGTCGTTGCAGTCTTCACTTTCGCCACAGCCAGGTCGGTCGCACGGGCCTCCCGGCGGTCCGCAGTCGACGTCGCACTCGTCAGGAACGGCGTTGTGGTTACAGCCACCCAACTGGTTGAGCAGGACCGAGACGGTGTCGCTCTGCCGATTCGCCACGGCCATGTCGAGCTCGAGATTGCCGTCCAGGTCGCCGATCGCCACACCGAACGGTTCCTGCCCTACGGCGTAATGCACTGCGGCGGCAAACGTACCGTCGCCGACTCCCATCAGCACCGAGACGTTGTCGTTCCGACTACTCGTCACTGCCACGTCGGTCACTTCGTCACCGTTCAGGTCGCCGATCGCTACGGAGGCGGGATAATCCTCGACCGCGTATTGTACCGAAGCGGCGAACGTTCCGTCGCCGACGCCGGGCAGGATCGAGACTTGGCCAGTTACGTAATCCGCCACGGCGAGGTCGGGCACTTCGTCGCCGTCCAAGTCGCTGATGGCCGTGGAGACAGGCCCAAAGCCGACCGTATAACGCTGTTCGGCGGCGAACGTGCCGTCGCCGAATCCCAACAGCACCGAGACGTAGTTTCCGCGAAAATTCGCCACGACCAGGTCGGGCGCTTGGTCACCGTCCAGGTCGCCAATCACTACGGAGTGGGGCCTGGCGCCGGCGCCGTAGTGCACCGCGGCGGTAAACATCCCGTTGCCGGCCCCGAGCAGGACCGAGACGGTGTTGGCGTCAAAATTCGCTACGGCCAAGTCGAGCACCTGGTCGCCGTTCAGGTCACCGATTGCCACAGATGAAGGCCCTTCGCACCCGGCGAGGTGCACCGCGGCGGTAAGCGTCCCGTCTCCTACCCCCAGCAGGAGCGAGACGGTGTTGCTTTGGAAGCTCGCGACTGCCAAATCAGGCACCTGGTCGCCGTCCAGATCGCCGATTGCCACGGAGGTAGGACAGTTGCCGACGATATAATGCACCGGCGCGGTGAACGTCCCGTCGCCGACGCCTAGCAGCACCGAGACCGTGTCACTGTCGAAATCCGCCACGACCAGGTCGGGTACAAGGTCCCCGTCCAGGTCGTCGATCGCTACGGACACGGGCCCCTCGCCTGCGGCGTATTGCGCGCTGAGAAAGAGCGGATCGTTTCCACGTGCCGCACTCGCCCACACAAGCCCGAATGCCAGTGACATTCCGAGAGGAAACCGCAGGATGTCGGTGTTCATTTTCGTCCCCACTTTCAGTCTCATGAGAATGGCCAACTTCGCTAGCCGAGCGGCCCCCCTATCAAGATCGTCGCCATCATGTCAGGCACTCGCCTTAACTGGTGTGGCGATTTACAGAATCTGCGGCAGCCCGCTTATGACTATCGCACCGTCTATCGTCCATGGCCCGCCGACGGACAGGGTGGAAGCTCACGTGCCAGCCACTGGCTGAATTCTCCTGCGCCGTTCAACAAGTCGATGAGCCGTAGAAGATCTTGCGCGTTCGTGATGCCGCTACGGTTGATGTCGGTGGCGTGGCTAGGGCGCTCGGCCCCCGGGATGCGATTCAGCGAGTCGATCAAGGCGTTGATATCGCCGATGGAACTCATGCCGTCCTGGTTGGCATCCGCCGGCAGGTAGCCCATACACCACTGATTGCCGGAATCCGCGTGACCGATGCAGGTCCATCGTCCGGGCGCGATCTTATCGTCGAGTATCACGGTGACCGTGTTGGCCACGCTGTCAAGGACGACACTACTGACCTGCGGCGCGGCGTCTGCCGGCACGACTTGCACAGTGAAATCGCCGGGATCCAGGCCGATGTCATTGGGATCGCAGGAAAACGACATGACCATGCGGTCCCATCCATGTCCGACTGCCGCGTTGTTGATGTCATGCGGTTCCCGCGCGTCGATGGCACAGTTGGTTGGTGGATCGCCGTCATCCGATGAATCATTGTCCGCGAAATATACATCAACCAGATCATCGGCCACGACACAACAGTCCGCGCAGGTCGCAGGTGGCACACCTGCGTCACAGCAATCCGGGATTCCGTTCGCGTTGATGTCCGGATCACAAAGGAACGCATTGACACAGAAGAATGGTCCGTCGTCACACGGACCGGTTACGACGGCACAGTCGACGACGGCCTGCACATCGATTTCGCACTCATCGGGTACCGAATTGCAGTCACAATCGTTACTGGCCCCCGAGGTCAGGTCGCAGCTATCCGGTTCGCCGTTCAAGTTACAGTCCGTCTCGATACCGTTGCTGATGTCGAGCAGGTCGGGTAATCCGTTCTGGTTGCAGTCGTCACGTTCGCATGAGATCCGCAGGACACCGGAGGGCTCGCTGCCGAACTCTCCGCCCACGCGGATGAAGAAGAACTGGTTCGGGAAGGTTGGCACCTGCACGAACGACGCCGGGGCACAGTCTCCCATCGCATCGTCGTTTGCACCGACCAGTTCTGTCGGCGGACATTCCGAACCAGAGTAGACAGCCAGCGTCGTGTCCGGATTCGGCTCGGCGGGATCGAGGTCGTAACCGCACGTTTGCACGGTGAGCACACTCGGCCCGTCACAAAAATTGGCGAACAGACTGAACCACATATCGTTCGTCATGCCCGGAAGGGAGACTTCCGGCGGACAGTCGATCGAAGCCCCCGCCAGATCGAACGGCGTCTCGCCCGGACCGATGCCGATGGCCGTGTCGCACTCGGCGCCAGGACCCGGAAGGGTGTTGCTTGGGCACGGCGTTTCTATTTCGATGCTGTATTGGCCAAGATTCTCGGCTCGCTTGGAACCCATCATCACGAAATACCATTGTCCTGGAGTCAGACCAGTTACACAGACGTCCGCGTGTTCACCGGTGACACCGCATCCGGAGTCATCGTTGCACCCGATCACCTCGAGCGAGTTGCACTCGTCGAAATCGTCTCCATTCGGGGTGACGTTGTTGGCTTTGAAGACCTGAATCACGGAGTCGACGGATACCGGATTACTCGGCGTGCCGCAGGTGTGGATTCTCGCCGAGGTGTGAACGGCCTGAAACTTGTACCAGATCGTGCCCAGTATGTGCAGGTTCACGCCGTCCGCGTGGCAACAGACCTCAGGATCATCGGGGAAATTGGCGGTGGCGTAGGTATTGAGCGCAAGCTTCGCGGCACTGCACATAGTGGATGAAGGATTACAGGGCTGTCCGGACTGATCATCCAACAGCTGGAATTCGGATGCGCCCTCGCTTGGTGCATCGCTCCAACATTCGTCGTTCCCCGGCGGAAATACACAATAACTTGCTGCGTCGCTGGCGCACCGATCGTCCCAGGTATACCCAAGACCCGACTCACAGCACACGGGACGCCGGCGACAAACTTCTTCGCAGCAGGCGAAATTGTCGCAACCGGCACGACCGGTACACACACCATACGGCAAAATGCAGGTGCGCCCGGGCGGACAGTCAATATCTGAATGCAGACAATGGTCCGGAGCACATTCGAAGTCGAAGCGACATGGTCGCGTGGGGTCGCCATCGCAACGATCCTCACAGAGTATTTCAAACGGTTCAGGCTCAAAACAGTCGCCGATGGCATCGAAGCAAGCGAAATTCGGGCAGTCGAATCCGCTTTCTCCCACGAATTCGCCGGGCTCCCATCGCGCGCAACGAAGGCTGCACTGGTCGAGGTCCGTCACACAAGTCTGCCCGTGGACCTCGCAGGTTTCGGCTCCGGGGCAATCGATGTCGGCGTCGCAAACACCGGCCGGCACAGGAGGCACCGCGTTGGCGTCACCTGGGCAGGTATCCGGATCGGTCGGGTCGCACGCCCGGCCATTCCGGGTTCCGCCGACGCAACGCGGGCGACAATACTCGCCGGTACCGCTGCACGTCATGCAGTCGCTCGCGCCGGCATCCGCTCCGTTCGGATCGCAGGGGCGTCCCGTGAATTCACCGTTGAGCACACAGCCCGTCAGCCCGCACGTACGGCCGCCGGGGCACAACGCGTCGGGATTGCAGAAGCCGTTCGGGCAATCAGACCCGTCACCGCCGGCATTGCATTCCAGGCCGTCGTTCTCACCGCCGTCACACACGGGAAAACAGGTGATCGGTCTGTCGTCCAGTTCACATTGCTCCACGCATTCATCGAAGAAGAGGTTTTGAGAGACGTCGTCCGGCGGGCAGCACGCGTGCGTGCCGCATGGCGGGTCGAAGAGGTTCTCCGCACAGGTTGTGTTCGGCAACCAGCGCGAACCGAGGCAAAATGTCACCGGCACGTCATCAATGCACTCGATATCGGCGCCCGGGATCGCAGGTTGGTCGGGGCAGCACGCCCCCTTTGGCGCTTCGCCGCGGCAGAAGACGGCGGCATAGAAGACGCCGCGGTTCCCCGGTGGCCACGGCTCCGGGTAATCCCCAAACAGTGTCCATTGCCCGGGATTCTGAGGATCGACGTCGTACGCTGCAAAGAGCGGCAGGCTGAATCCGACCTGGGTACCACCGACGTCCGGCACGCCGGTGTTGGGACGATTGGACCGCCACGTCAGCCAAAGCGGCTGGTCGTTTTCGTTGATAGCCAGATTCACTTTCTCATCGATTGTTGTGTGCGCGACCTCCAGACTTCCAGATTCGCCACGTCCGAAAAACGCTCCTTCCGTTTCGACGACAATGTTGTTAATATTGGGCCAACGCATGTCTGTCTCAAGCGTGAAATTGCCGGACAATCCTTTGACACCGACCTCGTACGCACTGAGAACGCAATTCGGCACCATCAATTTAATGTCGTCCGCCAGCCTGGTCGTCGGCGTCCCTCCCGGCAAGGACGTCGCAAGAAACGCCGGTGCCGTGGGATTTCCCGCCAGATACGCGAGGAAGTGTGTCTCACACTCCGGCGGTGCGAACACCTGGGCAAAAAACGTCGCGTGGGCGAACGTCGGAAAGCCACCAAAGTAGCTGCGGCAGTCGCCGAACACGTCGTCGTAGCCGTCGGCGGAGAAGCCGCGCACCGGCGGCGAGCCCACCACGATGGCCGCGGTACTCGTGTTGAACCGAATGCGCGCCCAGATTTCTGTGGGGATCTCCAGCGGATTCTCGAAACACTCGGTACCGTCACCGCAGTCCTGCTGAGAGACGACGCATGCCGTGCCATCCCTGCAAACGCCCCGATCCCCATAATCCAGCGTCAGATCGTGGAAGATATCGCTGCTATCCTCTAGTCCTGAGAACAGCGTCAGCGTGCCAGGGATTAGCCGGCCGCCGGCGCTTACGTCGGGACACCCATCGTACAAGCTCACTTCGGCGAGAAACTCGCCGTGGCCATCCTCCACCCCGCCTGTAACCCTCATACTGAACGAGCACAAACTGCACGGCCTGACGAGTTCGGTGATGATATCGTCGGCCACGCGATTGCCGACGCCAGGCCGAAACAGAACCTGACCAAGCTTGGAGCTGTATACGATTTTCGATTCTCCGCCACATGCGGGCAGGAAACCCCTAGCCAGCACGTTGTTGTTGCGGGGGTCCCCATCCGGGTAGCGGGTTCGCACCGTGTAGGACTCCGCCATGGGCTCGAATCGCGCGGGATTGATATCGTCAAGAAGAACGAGCTTTCCCGAGTCCGCAAGGCCCTGCACCGGGTGTGGTCGGATTGCGTCGCCCGCCCTCACCGCCATCGCCACGGCCAGGACACAGATAGCCAACCCGCCCGTCCAGAGCACGTTTTTTCGCATCTTGTCCATCTCGGTTTCCCCTTTCTTAGACCAACGCGAACTCGTGAATGAATTGACGCAGATTCCATGCCCGAAGAGGTTTGGATCAGGCTGGAATCGGGTATTGCACCCCTATGTAGGGCCACCCCACGATAAAGACACCGCCAAACGCAATTTGACGGAAAATCAACCAAAATTGCAAGCAAAAAAGGCCGTTTTTCCCGCCGAAACAGTTCAACCGTTGAATTATCAATTTAACGGCATCACCCGCAAGACATACGGCCTTCGTGCCAAACCGCCGCATCGGCACTCAGCACCAGCGCCGGCGTTGATGCGACGTATCGAGGTCGTACGTTGCCAGTTTCCCAATCGTACGTTTGCGGTTTCCCACAGGCACAGGGCAAGCGCCGGGTGTCGTATTCACACGGCGCCCGGTGCGCCAAGAACTCCACCATGTCAGTCCGGTTTCCGGCGAGCTTTCTTACGCGCCCATTCGAGTTTTTTTGAGGTCGTACGCTCGCCACTTGGGAAGTGTGAGACCCGACTACATGTCGATTCCTGTTGGAATTTGACACCTGATCATGTCATCGGCCTCCGACCAGTACGACTGCGCCGTGGCGCGGGTGTGTGGAGTCACGCCCGCACTTGAGTCTTACGGGTCCAGTGGCCTGACCGTCGTTGCGAACACCATTTGCCACACGCAACTGTCTTGTCAACGACTGTTGTGCAAACTGCCGGTTCCGATGCGCTTGGACCGTTTGCCTTCATTCGACGTGCCGGCGCAATGGACGATGCGGCCGACGTCCTTACCGGATAGCAACCTCAGCCGTAGCCACTCGTTTGAATAGCGCGCGACGCAGGATGTCAACTGGCCATGGCTATTAGCGCCGACCACGCAGTCGGTCAGCACATCCATCATCGTGCAGCCGTCGTCGCAGTCTCGTGACGACTGGTTCAACAACACCGTCACATCGTCGGAGAATTGATTCGCCACGACCAGGTCGGGCACCTGATCGCCATCCAGGTCACTGATCGCGAGGAAGAAAGGCCCGTCGCCTGTAGCATATTGCACTGGGCCGGCAAACGTCCCGTCGCCAACCCCGAGCAGGATCGATACACTGTCGTCCCACCAACTCGCCGCGGCCAGATCGGGTACTCCGTTGCCGTCGAGATCGCATATTGTCACGAATCTAGTGCCATCACCCGCGGCGGCGTCAAACGTCCCGTCGCCGACCCCGAGTAACACGGAGACGTTGTCACTATCAATGTTTGCGACGGCCAAGTCGGGTACTTAATCGTCATTCAGATCGCCGATCGCCGCGGAGAGGGGCGTAGCGCCTGTGCCGTATTGCGCGCCGAGAAACATCGGACCGTCCCCCAGGGTGACGTTCACGGCGGTCAGTAAGAACGCCAGTAACATCGCGACGCGAAATCCGAACGCGTTGGTGTTTGGCATCAACCCGGTCTTCGGTTTCATTGGAGCTGTTCCCTTTCCTTGCAGCGGCCGATCCCTTACGTGGCCAAAGGGCAAACCTGGGCAAGCTGTCATCGAACACAGCTATGACGGTGCCTGTACTCGCGCAACGACAATGCACGTGACAATTACATTGCGCAGCACCTTTTTGAGAATCCATGGACGCGATTCTCGATGAGTCGTGGATCATTGAGTGAAAGCCGGTTGGCGGGCGGCCTTCAATGGTTAAGACACCGCACGGCCCAATTCGACGGAAGAAAAATGAACCAATGTCAAAAAAAGTGGCTTATGCCCTCAAATGGTGCCTGGGGATCGGCCGATCGGGTACGTTCGACATGGCCGGGTGGCATGGCTCACGCGAAGCGTGGCCATGTCGAAGTCGAATGTCTCGGTCACGCAGGTCTTCCTATCTGTGCGGTCGCGATTGGGGTATCGTGCCGGGCTCATGTTCCAAGGTTCGGTGCGATGCGCATCGCTGCAAGTGCGAACGCAGTCCCCCTTCGATGCCTGTCGCGACCGATAGTGGCAGGATGATGGCATAATGGCGACTGTCTCCGGCTTCGCCTGCGTGCTCGATCCAAGTTCACCCGGATGCGCGCGACGCGCAGCGTCGAAACCGTGAGGGAGGGCTTCTCCGCAAGGGGGATACGCGATGCGGCAATCTGGCGTCGCTACGTGTACCGCAGGCGTCCCTGCCTGCTCCTTCCGAAAGCGGATCATACACGAAGAAAAAAGCAGGCAGGGATGCCTGCGGTACGAAGGACGCCGACGCGGGCGTCACGGGCGCGCCGAATGAATGGCGACACCTGCAACGATGTCGGCTGCACGTGTCGCTGCCGTCGAATGCACAGCGTGCCGCCCGCCCGGTCAGGTGGCATGGTTCACGCGAAACGTGACCGTGTTAGGTGGCGGCGCGCGACGCCTAGGCCCGCGCGTTGACAACTGACAATTGATAACTACTTCCCAATACAAAAATTCGCAAAGACGTGGGAGAGGAGGTCCTCCGTGGAGACATCACCTGTGACGCGGCCCAGGGCGTCGAGCGCCTCGCGAAGCTCAAATGCCAGCAGTTCCGCGCAGTCGAGAATGTCCGCCACGTCACCGCCGAGGGAGATGGCGCGTTCGATCGCGTCGACCGCCTCGGCTAACGCAGCCTGCTGCCGTTCCGTCAAGCACACCGCTTCTGCCGCGACTGTGGCACCGCCCTCGCCGAGTGCCTCCGTCATAGCGAGGCGCAGATTATCCAGCCCTGCGCCCGTGGCGGCGCTGGTCGGGCAGACCTCGCCGAGCTCATGCTGCCGCCATCGATCCGCCAATGCAGCGACGCGATCTTTCGGTATGAGGTCGCACTTGTTGATCGCCACAATCGAACTCGCCGCGTCGCCCGCCACGACGTCCGCTACTGGTTTCGCATCATCAGGCGCGGCAGCGTCGACCACCAGGCACACGAGATCTACCTGCTGCGCCTGCGACAGCGCCATGGCACGAGCTTCTGCCAGCACCTCGTCAGTGGTCTGATCGATTCCGGCCGCATCCAACAAGATGGCGTCTCCGCGGTCGAGCCGAATGGGGGACGAAAGAATGTCGCGTGTCGTCCCCGCGACGGCCTCGCAGATCGACCGCTCGATCCCGCTCAACCGGTTCATCAGCGAGCTCTTGCCGGCGTTGGGCGGACCCAGGAGCAGAATCCGCGGCAAGACCTCCAGACGCTCCCACGAAGGCGCCCCGGCGCGCAGTTCCGCAAGGGATGCGGTCAGTTCGCTTAGCCGGCGACACAGTTCGTCCGGGCTGATGAAGTCGATCGGCTCCTCCGCGAAGTCGATATCCGCCTCGACCAGGGCAACGAGCTCGGCCAATGCGTTTCGCGCCGTCTCAATCCGCTTAGAAAGCGCCCCGTCCATGACCCGCCGCGCCGCCCGAAGCTGATTGTCCGTCTGGGCGCGAATCAGCGCCCCAACGGCTTCGGCTTGCGAAAGGTCCATCGCACCGTTCAGAAAGGCCCGAGCGGTGAATTCCCCAGGCAGGGCGGGAATCGCACCGTGCTTGATCGCTTGTTCTCGTACCAATTCTGCTGCCGCGGGCGAGCCGACGGTTTGAATCTCGACGGTGTCCTGCCGCGTATAGCTCCGGGGTGCGCGAAAGAGATAGTAGACCGCGGGCAGCGTCAGACCCTCGCCGATCGACACCTCGCCGGACAAACGCGTGAACCCGGGCCGCGCCGCAAACGAATCACCCTCAATCACAGCCATTTGGTCGCCGATCGCAAGGGCATCCGGCCCGGAAAGACGCACAATCGCCACCGCGCCGTGCCCCGGCGCCGAAGAAATCGCGACAATGGTGTCAAATATTCGATCAAGCATGTCGGTCTATCGAGTCGAAGCGTGCGTGTGCGTCACACTGCCAAGTCGGATAGTATCACCACAAACTGGGGCCGAACAATGGAGCCGGGAGGTGCCGACGACGCGGATGCCGCCCAGTGACCAAGGAATCCACGCGGCGTGAGTGATTTCAAATCCGTCTTCGAAACCGTGACCGGCG
>Ga0210124_1000998_pt1 | contig 13044 bp, 10 predicted proteins | sample Muzzi_PWC_D2_FD_185554 | JGI IMG/M metagenome (GOLD analysis project Ga0210124, IMG submission 185554) | Wetland microbial communities from San Francisco Bay, California, USA, that impact long-term carbon sequestration - Muzzi_PWC_D2 (SPAdes) | ecosystem: Environmental > Aquatic > Marine >... | reverse complement strand
GGGTAAGGGGCACGATACTGAGTAAGGTCTGAGGTACTACCAGAACTCACCGTGCCATCCTTGTACCATACATATATATAATCATTGGAACCAGCAATGCCCATACCGACGATGTCCAATGGTGATTTTCCCGGTGGTAGAGAAAAAGGGTAAGGGGCACGATACTGAGTAAGGTCTGAGGTACTACCAGAACTCACCGTGCCATCCTTGTACCATACATATATATAATCATTGGAACCAGCAATGCCCATACCAACGATATCATTAAATGATTTTTCAGGAGGGATAGGCGTTGTTGGTGTTGGTGGTATAGTAGGCGTTGGTGGGATAGGTGTTGACGTTGGCGGTACTAGTGTTGCTGTTGGTGGTATCGGCGTTGATGTGGACGGTATTGGTGTCAGTGGTATTGGCGTAGGTGTCAGGGGGGCCGGCGTTGGCGACGCTGGGGGAGGCGTTGGTGTCGGCTGAGAAGCTGTCGCTGTAGGGGCCGACACAATAGGTGTTGCTGTCGGTGGAGCAGCTACCGCTTCGGCAATTGGTGTCGGTGGCGGGGTAGAGGTAGCAAATGGTGGTTTTATGACTCCAAGCGTAATTAACACTGTAACCAGACCACCGAGGCCAGCGATTGCCGTAATAATCGCCGCGCACCCTGTGAGAATGCCAGGTAGCGTAGCCTAGTAGGACGGCTTCTTTTGCTTATTCCCCCCTTCTTCCATCATAAGTAAAATTCCTTTAGTAAGGGCCGGGGTGTAGGAATATTTTTTCCAGATGAGTCAACTGTTATTTGACCAAGTCCACTTCAATCGACTAGCTGACAATAACTCTCCAAGGGTACCCCCAAACTCCCTATTATTCATTCTAATTCACATCTCTCCTAATTGCACTAGTCTAACGGATAGTTTTCTTTCTGGCTACATGACCAGTTTTCAAACCGAATTCTTGACTGGATCAACATATGTAAAAAAGCGTGACTCACTCCTCGTTTTATAAGGGAAAACAAAAAGCCGCTCAAGTTCGAGCGGCTTCTTTTATTGATCTAGCTGATGGTCGCGCTGAAAGCGATGACCTACGGCTTCGGCAATTAACAATTAGCAATTGGCAATTCACAATTTACAATTAGTTGAGCGGCATCTCCGCCACCGGCCTCGACCTTACAACCTCTCGTACTTCCTCTTCAATATCTTCGATGGAGGAGGCTGAACTGAGAGCGTGTTCCAACACCTCGTCCAGGGTTTCGGCCATATGGAAGGTCATGGTTTCCCGTATATCTTTAGGTACGTCATCCAGGTCGGCCTCGTTCATTTTAGGGAAGATGACGGTGGTCAACCCGGCCCGGTGGGCGGCCAGAATCTTTTGCTTCAAGCCGCCGATGGGCAAAACCTGACCTTGCAGGCTGATTTCGCCGGTCATGCCGACCTCTGAGCGTACCGGACGTCCGGTTAGCAAAGAAACCAGGGCTGTAACCATCGTCACCCCTGCCGAAGGCCCATCCTTCGGCACTGCTCCGGCAGGAACGTGCAGGTGAATGTCGGCATCATTAAACAAATCCGACTCAATCTCCAGCTTGCCAGCATGAGAGCGGATGTAACTCAAGGCAATTTGGGCGCTCTCTTTCATCACATCGCCCAGATGGCCGGTCAGGGTCAGACGATCTTTCCCCGGCATGTGGCTGGCCTCAACAAAGAGAACATCACCCCCGACAGCAGTCACGGCCAGGCCGGTAGCTACCCCGGCTCTTTCGGTGCGCAAGGCCGCCTCAAAATGGAATTTGGGCTTGCCCAAATACTCTTTGACTTGCTCCGGCTCAATCTTGATAAGGGCTTCTTTGGCTTTAGCCTTCTTGGAGGCATTGTTCCCATTACCTACGACCGGAAAATCGCCGCTGGCTATTTTGGTGGCGACCTTCCGGGCCACCCGGCCAATCTCGCGCTCCAGGTTACGGACCCCTGCTTCGCGGGTATAATCGCGGATAATCTGGCGGATGCTGTCCTCACTGTAATGGATTTCGTCAGGATGCAGGCCGTTGGCCTTCACCTGGCGCGGAACCAGATAACCTTTGGCAATCTCCACCTTCTCGAATTCGGTGTAGCCATCAAGCTGAATAATCTCCATCCGGTCGCGGAGCGGAGCCGGAATAGTATCGAGTGTGTTAGCCGTGGCGATGAACATGACCTCACTGAGATCGAAATCGACATCCAGGTAGTGGTCGCGGAAAGCGTAATTTTGTTGTGGGTCGAGCACTTCCAGCAGGGCGCTGCTGGGGTCTCCCCGCCAGTCGGAGCCAATTTTGTCCACCTCATCGAGCATAAAGACAGGGTTGCGACTGCCGGTTCGTTTGAGGGCCTGGATGACCCGACCGGGCATCGCCCCGATATAGGTGCGGCGGTGGCCCCGAATTTCGGCCTCATCTCGCACGCCACCTAGACTCATCCGGCTAAACTCCCGGCCCAGAGCGCGGGCAATGCTGCGGCCTAAACTGGTTTTACCCACGCCAGGCGGGCCAACAAAGAGAAGAATTGAGCCTCCGGCCCGGTCTTGCTCCCGGCCCTTTTCGACCGGCTCATCGTCAAGCTTGCGCTCCAGGCGCAGCTTACGCACCGATAGATATTCCAGGATGCGCTCTTTGACGTCGTCCATGTCGTAGTGGTCGGCGTTGAGGATAGCGCGGGCGTGGACAATATCTAAGTTGTCTTCGGTTAGCTCGCTCCAGGGTAACTCAACCATCCAATCGAGGTAGGTCTGGATGACACCAAACTCGGCGGATTGGGGTTGCAGTTTTTCCAGGCGTCTGAGTTCGCGCAGAGCCTCTTTTTTGGCCTCTTCGGGCAGGCCGGCAATCTCTATTTTTTCCCGATATTTTTCAGTAACGGCCTGGTCATCATCTTCGCCCAGTTCTTTCTGGATAGCGCGAAGTTGCTGGCGTAGGTAAAATTCGCGCTGAGTTTTGTCCAATTCTTCTTGGGTATCGGAGCGGATTTGATGCCCGATTTCCAATATTTCCAGCTCCCGGCTCATCAGGTGAGCCAGATAGGACATTTTTTCCCGTAGATCGTCTTCTAGTAATATCTGAAGCTGGTCATCGAAGCTCATCCGCATATTGGAGGTAATGGTATAGATGATGACGCGCGGGTTATCGACCTGTTCTAGAAACTGGCTGACCTCGTTAGGAATTTGCGGGAGATGCTCAACGATGGCTCGGGAGAGTTCCAGCAGTCGCCGCCGGAGGGCCTCTAGCTCGGCTTCTTTGCCTTCTTCTGTCACATCCGGGGAAACGGTGACTTTTGCCTTGAGAAATGGCTGGGTTTCCACCCACTCGTCAATCTTGATCCGCTCCATTCCCTGGACAATAACCTGTAGCGTATCCTTTTCGCTGCGGACGACACGATGAACACGGGCCACAACGCCCGTGGTATGGAGTTGGTCAGGCTCGGGTTCGTCGATTTCTGGGTGTTTGGAAGTAACCAACCCGATTAGGCTACCTTCTTTCACTGCCCACTTTATGAGCTTGGTCGAGCGAGGTACGCCAATGCTCAACGGTAAAATGATGTATGGAAAGGCGACAGTGCCTCGCAAAGGTAAAATGGGTAGCTCGTCAACTTCGTTCAGGTCTTGTATATCGGTGTTGTCCGAAAGTTCGTCGAGTAAACTAAACATAACTGCTCCTTAGGTTAGGAATGGAGTAAGGCGTAAGTAATTCTGAATTGAAAATTGCCGAAGGTTTTGAATTGTGAATGTATCAAAATGGTCTAGAGCGATGCAATTTTTAACTATGGACAAAGCCCTTGTTAACCATTAAAAATTCGCAATTCATTATTCACAATTACTAAGGCTCTACTCCTTAGGTCTATTCTATCACAAAAAAAGATTTTTTGGGTAAAAATTTGGGCAGTTAGCCTCTAACTGCCCAAATCCCTACTATAACTTGGAGCTATTATAGCCAGTCACTATTAGATTCGCGTTAGAATTATTGGGAAATATTTCACAGATTTCTACTTTGAGACCTGACAGGTTTTGGTGATACACTTCAGTCGTAGGTTGGGTCGAGCCTGTGGCGAGACCCAACAGTTGGGTTGAAGAATGAAACCCAACCTACCTCTTGAGTTATTTATTCACATTGAATCTGATGGTGAGGATGTCGCCGTCTTGGACCGGGTACTCTTTGCCTTCTAAGCGAACTTTACCGGCGGCTTTGGCGGCGACCTGGGAACCGGCGGCCATTAAATCGTCGTAGCTGACGACCTCGGCGCGGATGAAGCCCCGGGCCAAATCGGTGTGGATGGCCCCGGCACATTCAAGGGCCGAAGCATCGCGCTTGATTTCCCAGGCCCGGACTTCGTCTTCGCCCACGGTGAAGAAGACCATCCGGTTGAGCAGGTCGTAACTCTGGCGGATGATAGGCGCGGCGCTGAGTTCGGTCAGGTTGTATTCCTCCATAAAGAGGGACCGGTCGTCCTCGTCTTCTAACTGGGCGATGTCCATCTCCAGACGGCCTCTCAGGGCGGTGAGGGCGCTCTTTTGATGGGGGTAGTCGATTTGGGGCGCTTCGCCTGCGGCGGCATCGTCACCCAGATTAAAGGCTATCATAACGGGTTTGGCGCTGAGAAATTGGTAGCCCCGCAGCCGCTTCTCCTCGTCGGGGGTCAAGTCAAAATCCCGAATCGGCAGCCCTTGCTCGATATGGGGTTTGAGGCGGCTGAAGATTTCAAACTCTACCTGGTCGTCCTCGAAGGTGGGGAGGGTTTTGCCGCGCTTGAGGTTACCTTCGAGGCGTTCCAGACGGTTTTCGACCTTACTGAGGTCGGATAGGGTCAGTTCGGCGTCGAGGCTGGCGACATCACGCAAGGGGTCGACAGTTTCCAGGGGGTGAGGGACGCTATCGTCTTCGAAGGCCCGGACCACGTGCAGCAGGGCGTCATTATTGGCGATAGCGTTAATGAGTTCGCCACTGATGCTTGCGTCTCGTTTGTCCTCGTTGGCCCCACTCAACCCGGCGATATCGGCATACTCGACGCGGGCGTAGGTGGTCTTTTTGGGCTGGTACATCTCGCTCAAGACATCAACGCGGGCATCGGGCACGGGGACAACGGCGGTGTTGAGTTGAAAAGCACCGCCACTGTAGCCGGTGGTGGCGGCGCTGCCACCGGTTAGAACGTTGAAGATGGTTGTTTTGCCTGCATTCGGCAGGCCAATGATTCCAATGCGCATTTGCAGCGATTATAGCAGGGTTGGGGGCAGGGAGCAAGGGACGCATGCGGGGGAGCACGGGGGCAAGGGGGCGGCTCCTGCAAAGTCCAAGTTAAGGATTGGAGTCGAGGCTTCAGCCGGTCTTAGCCTCGGAATCATCGGCTGAAGCCTCGACTCCGGTAAAAGTCGGCACAAGAACATTGAAAATATGAGTCCTCAGCTAAACAACCTGTTTTATATGGGCTTTTTGTGCTTGCAAAAAATCGATTAAACTTTGCTTGGATTCTTCTACGCCTGTCTCGCCAGAGGCTTGCAACAAGAGGCGAGTTCGTATGACTTTGGTCAAAGATTTTTGCTCAGACTGGCTGAGTAGTAAATAGTAGTCCGCAAAATTACCCTGCTCATTAATAAAAGTTTTCCATTTTTCAACATTATGACCCACCACGGCCACCAGTATAAACCCTTTATCCAGGTAATTATCACGAATTTGTGGGGCTTTCTCTTTTTCATGCCCGCTGATCCACTTGGTCTCTAGCCCCACCCGGTAATTAGGTAGACCATCTTGTTTGTCAGCAAAATCTTCACTAGCGTTTGTTCTAAAGAACTTAAAGCCAATGCCCTTGCCTCGCTTTCGCCATTCGTAGTCTTTACCCCGCTTAAAGTGTGCCTCAAGGGCTTCATTTAATTGGGAGGCAAAAGCCACGGCCTGCGCTCTACCGGCCCGTTGCCCGGCCCCTGTTGCTTTTCTGATCATATATAAGGCATGGGCGAGATGTTCTAAAGATTGGTCATCATGCATATAAACTTGAGCAATATCGGGGAATTCTTCTAACAAACGACCTTTTTTGTCTGCTTCAGCTATGATCGATACATCGATCACACTTTCCGGCAAATATTCGATGAAATCTCTCAATTCATTTTCTACAGAGCGGGTAAGCTGGATATCAGTCAAGTTGATGACAACGGCTTTTATTTGTCTACTATGCTTTAGGACCAATACGCGCGGGGGTAAAATTGAGATAGCGCCACCCCTTGAGTGAAAATACTCTTTCAAGGTCTCACCTGTAGCAAATACACCCCTCTGAATAAGCGTGTCATCTTCTCGCTCATCTATTTGCTTGACAAAGTCGGTTACTTTTTCCAGGTGTCCGACAATTTTCCCGGTTTTCTGGAAGAAAAGCACATATTCGTGTTTAAAGATGTAATAATCCCCCCGAAAGGCTCGCTGCCGCCAAAAGTTCTGCAAATTGCGTTTCGCTCTATTACCCTCCATATTTTTTACGACAATACTTTTTAATGAGTATCCCATAGAACGAACCGCTTCCATTGTTTCGAAGCCAAGGGGTATCCATTCTTTGTCACTATATTTATCGCCAATAACAACAACCAGAAAATGATTTTGTTCCAGTAAATCATAAGTGCGATGCACAACTTGTTTGAAAGCCTCTAAAAACTTTGTTACCGTGCCCTTATTGGAAAGGTCATTGGGATTATCGCTAAATTTAATAATATCATGATAGGGCGGGTGCATCATAATAAGCTGCACTTTGTCCCGCTCCCTGGCCCTAAGGGCTACCCGAACTTGAGCAATTGTTTCTATATCTGTACTATCCCCCCTAATAACTTTTTGCCAGGTATGGTGAGGATTGTCTTCAGCATTAATACGTTCTTCGGCATCCTGAGCTATCGAGTCTGCCAGTTCAATTCCGATGGCATGCCTGCCCAGCCGACGGCTCTCAATTAAGGTGGTGCCACTGCCAAGAAAAGTGTCCAGGATGACATCACCGGGCTTGGTAAATCTCCTGATGGCCTGGTACGGGATTTGCGGGACAAAGTTGCCATGATACTTTCCTGAATGCGTCCCGGCACGGCTACGCGAGCCAATAATCCAAAGGCTATTGGTTAAAATATCGGTGTAATCGCGCCAATTCTTGGCGTTGATTTCACTGATATCTGACCAGTCTTCCGGTTCCGATGGTACTGTCAGCCCCTCAAGAGAGCGAGGGTCATACTCTTCAAAATCTGAACTATCCATATCCTCAGGGGGAAGCTTTCCGTTTAAGTTACGGCTCATAAGAGTTTACTCTGTAAATTATTTTTTGAGGTCAAGCCAAGCTGCGCCGGTTGCCCGGATAAGGGATATAATGCTCGGCAAATTGTTCCAAGGCAGTCTCGTGGATAAACCATTTGTTGGCAAACTTCCGGGCTGGCAACTTACCCAATCTAATTAAACGTTTGACAGACTCAGGATGAATCTGTAAACGCTTTGCGGCAAAACTAACATCTTTGTATTGCTTGAAGGGGTCTAGTGTTTCTTCGTACATTGTTCTTACTTTGCGATATTTAAGTATCTATCCGTAAATTCTTGGAGTGCGGAATTTATTCCGCGTTATAAGAGGCAGACTTTAGTCTGCACTCCAATTTGCGGATAGCTTCTAAATGCTTACTACTACAACAATTATAACATTTAACTAAAACCCCTGTCAAATTCTCATCATAAGCACACTATATATAGTAGAGTACCTATATATGGTCACCATATATAGGTACTCTTATTTGAGGAATTTAATTTTCCAGAGGGTTAAAGTGTACCCCATCACCGGGGCAGGATTTACTCTTCAATCACAACGGGGAGGACCATCGGCTGGCGTTGGGTTTCGCTGTAGAGGAGTTCACTGAGGGTTTTGCGGATGGTGGTTTTGGCATCTTTCCCACTGAGATGGAGGGCAGCCATAATCTCTTCCTCGGCTCGCTGGATGAGGTCTTGTTTTTCTTTGACATAGACAAAGCCCCGGGTGATGATGTGGGGCCGATGCAACAACTGGCCGGTTTTTTGGTTGAGGCGGACAATTGCCAGGACAAAGCCATCTTCGGAGAGAAGCTCGCGGTCTCGCAGAACTTGAGGGCCGATATCGCCGACGCCACTGCCATCGACAAAGACCCAGCCACCGGGAACACGATCGGTCACTTGTGCTTCTTCATCACTAAATTCTACTACAACGCCATTTTCCACCACAAAGATATTTTCGGGGGGGATGCCCTGGCTGCGGGCCAACTGGGCATGGGCGTGCAGGTGACGCAATTCGCCGTGGACGGGAATAAAATATTTAGGCTTGACCAGGTTAAGAAGCAGCTTTAGCTCTTCCTGGCTGGCGTGCCCGCTGACGTGAACATTTCCGGCCTTGCCATAAATCACCTGAGCGCCCTGCTGGAATAGTTTATTGATGGCTCGCCCGACAAGCTGTTCGTTGCCGGGGATGACTCGTGAAGACATAATCACGGTGTCGGCCGGTTTGATGGTGAGTTGGCGATGCCGGCCATCGGCGATACGGCCCAGAGCGGCGCTCGGTTCGCCCTGGGTGCCGGTGACAATGATGGCGATCTGCCGGTCGGGTCGTCCCTTTAGCTGGCGTACATCGACCAGCAGGCCGGGCGGTATATCGAGGTAGCCTAGCTCCTGGGCGCGCTCGACACTTTCTTCGAGGCTGCGGCCATCGATGGCGACCACCCGGTTGTGACGGGCGGCGGCATTGATAATTTGCTGGACTCGTGAAATCAACGAGGCAAAGGTGGCGATGATGATCCGACCCTGGGCCTCGCGGAAGGCTTTGTCCAGCCCTTCATCGACGGTCTTCTCCGAGAGGGTGAAGCCGGGAATGTCGGCGTTGGTGCTATCGGCCAGCAGCACCAGGACGCCTTCTGAGCCATAGCGGGCTAAAGCGCCGAAGTCGGGTGGGTCGCCCCAGGTGGGGGTATAATCGAATTTGAAGTCGCCGGTATGGACGACTAACCCGGCAGGAGTGCGGATTGCCAGCCCTACGGCATCGGGAATGGAGTGGCAGACGTGGAAGAACTCGACTTCGAACAGCCCGCCGATCGATATTCGCTCTCCGGCCCTGACAATATTGAGATTGACCTTACCGGCTATCCCCTTTTTGCGTAATTTGACCTCGATCAAACCGGCACTTAAGCGGGTGGTATAGACGGGGACATTAATGTCATTGAGCAGGTAGGGTAAAGCGCCAATGTGGTCTTCGTGACCGTGAGTGACGACAATGCCTCGCACCCAATCTTTTTTGTCTTGTAAATAGGTGCTCCAATCGGGAATGACCAGGTCAATGCCGAGCATATCTTGTTCGGGAAACATTACACCGGCGTCGATGATGAGGACATTGCGTCCATACTCGATTGCGGTCATATTTTTCCCAACTTCGCCAAGCCCTCCCAAGGGCACAATTTTTAGTTTGTTACTTGATGTCATAAAATTTACTTCTTTCTTGATGCAGGGTAGCAGGGTGACAAGGTAGCAGGGTCGCAATGTGAAATGAACTTTGCGACCCTGCTACTCTGTTACCTTGCTACTCTGCTACTTTGATACTTTGATACTTCTCACCTTGTCGCGTTACGAAAAAGCCCCGGTAACTCCGGGGCGATTGGTCAAGTTTTTGACTTTATAATAATTGCTATGAATGATTATATACGCCTGACTTCTTGAGCCACCGGCCCGCTTGGTTTGCGGGTCATGGAAAACTCAACCTGATTACCGGCGATCAAGTTTTTGAAGCCGTTATCGGAAATGTCTTGATAGTAGACGAAGACATCTTCTCCAAGACCGGCGTCGATGTAGCCGTAGCCTTTGGACGGATCAAATGACTTGACCGTGCCTGTGAATCGCTGTGACAAGGTGGAGTACCTCCTTATAGAATTTTTTTGTAGGCAATAAAAAACCGCCGGGTTGGTGTTACTATTCCCCCGCGGTTCTGCTAAAAAAGCCTAACCGTTGTTATTGTGAATTATTATACAGCTAAAATTGATTTTGTCAAGGGTTTTCTTACGAACAAAGTAGCAAAGTAGCAGGGTAGCAGGATTGCAGGGTAACAAAATACATTCCACTTGCAACCTTGTTACCCTGTCACCTTGTTACTTTGTTACCTTGTTACCTTGTTACTCTGCATCCCTGCTACCCTGCCATTAGAACCAATCTCCAGCCTGGATAAAGAGTGGCGTATCGACAATGATATGGTCGAGCCAGGAGGCGGTGTCTTCATCGGTTTTGAGGCGGCCCAGTCGGCGGGCATCTGTCGGTTCGAGGTAGTCGCACACAATCTGAGTTAAGGTGGAGATATCGGTCTCTATTTGAGGCTGGCTGCCGGGGGCGGGATGGGTTTCGGCCCGGCCATCGACCAGACGAAAGGAGATGATCTCCTCATTTTTCGGGATCAGGGGGTCGGTAACTTTGAGGATGCGTTCGCCCGACATACCCCGGGTGTAGAAGCGGCTGGTCAGGGCTTTGGGGAGATTGATGATGCGGGCCATCGGGCCGGGGGTGATGTGACACAGGTCGTTAAAAATCCAGCCCCGGTTTTGGGCGTTGGTGGCGGTCGGTTGGCGCAGGCTGTGATGGAGGAGGGAATTGGCCGGAGCCAGATACTCTATCACATCGGCCTCCTCCTGATTAGCCAGATAAGCCATCAAACCACGATAGGCTTCATCTTCTGAGGCAAAGAACTCTTTTATTTCTAAAATCCGCTCGCCGTTTTGGCCGATTTTGTTTAGGTATGAGTAGTAACCGCCAACCATACCATCGTCAAAAACCATGATATCGGGCCATTGCATTATAAGTCTGTCCCACCACTCGTTGCTGCGGGTGAACCAGCCGTTACGCCAGGTGAGCTGGCCCTTGTACAGAACACGGATAATGTGTAAATCATCAGGCTCAAAAGGCCGAACATTTTCGCTGCCCTCAAATGCAGCCAGATTGGTGCGGTCAAAGCGGTAAGCATGCAAATCGCTGACTGTGCCATAGCCCAATTTATGATAATACTGGTGAGAGAAGGGGAAGAGAACCGACAGGGCATGTTCTTCACTATGCATCTTGATAATGGAGAATTCCATCAGCTTGGCGGCAACGCCATTACTTTGAAATTCCGGCAGAACGGTGACTCCACTTACAGCGCCGACACTCAAGGGCACACCGCTTAACCACATTTTGGCTGGAAAGATGGTAGCTGTCCCAATCAAATCGCCCTCATATTCGGCTACCAGGATGTGGGAAGCATTGTAACGCGGATTATTATTAATAGAATTTAGAGCCTTCTCTTGATCGCCTCCGAAGCCAATGGCCCGCATATGGGCGACCGCTTCCAGCTCGGAAGTTTGGACGGCTCGAATGGTTACAGAATCAATGTTCATGCGCTTCTCCCCCATTTAAATAATCAACCATCTTTTTGACCGCTTCATTGGCAGTTCGAGCGATGGTGATGAACTCTTGATGCGCCGGACGAATATAGCTCTCTTCAACAAAGGCGGCCAGGGTTCGCTGCCACAATCCGCCCACCAGAATGATGGGGCGGGGGGATATTTCGCCGACCTGCACCAGGCTCCAGACCAAAGACATCTCTGAAAGGGTCCCGATTCCCCCTGGCATAACGATGACTCCCTGATTATTTTCCACCAGGTATGACACCCGCTCTCGTAACGATTGGCACTTAATCACTTCCTTGACCCATTGATTGGCCGGCATTGGCCGGTATTGTTCAATCTGAGTGCTGGTGACTCCGATGACGTGTCCCCCGGCTTCGTTCGCCCCTTGGCTGGCAGCAGCCATCACCCCGGAGTATCCTCCCGTTTGGACTGCAAAACTGGCTTCAGCCAGCAAACGGCCCACCGTTCGAGCCGATTCATAATCTGCCGAACCGGGTTGAGGGTTACTACTGCCAAATACACTGATAATTGTTGCCTTACTTTTCATAGACGTAATTAAGTTTCCTGACCGGACATTTTTAATCACGAATGACACAAATAGACGAATGACACGAATATTACCAAATTTTTAACTTAAAACCATTCATATTATTCGGAAATTCGTGCTATTCGTGATAGAAATTTGTTCTATATGGTGGTGAATACTTGTGTGATCTTAAGAATAATCCAAAATCCAAAATCTGAAATCCAAAATCGATTAAACGCCTCGTGGATAGGAGCCAAGGACTTTGAAATAGGTGGTTATCTCTTGCAGATGATCCAAGGCTTTCTGGCCGCGCTCTTCATATTGGCTGCCGATAAAGTCGATATAAAAGAAATATTGCCAGCGTTTGCCCTGCAGTGGTCTGGACTCTATTTTGGTCAAGTCGATATCGCGTAAGGCAAAGACGGCCAAACTCTTGAAAAGAGCGCCGGGTACATTATCTACAGAAAATACAATAGTTGTTTTAGCCTCGCCATCCGGCACAATCGCTTTTTGAGAGACGACGACAAAGCGGGTATAGTTTTCCTTGTCGTCTTGCATATCGGCTTGAATGATATTCATATCGTAAATGCTGGCCGCCCGCTCACCGGCTAATCCTGCCCCATCCGTAATCTTTCGTTCCTTGATCATTTTTACACTACCGGCGGTGTCATAAGTGGTCACTCGCTCTGCATGCGGCAGCAATTTGGTAATCGAGTGCTCACATTGGGCCAAAGCCTGCGGGTGAGAATAGACTCGTTGGACATCTTCTAATTTTACTCCCGGCAAAGCGATCAATTGATGGGCAATAGGGATTTGAATTTCGCCCACAATAGATAGATTATGGCGAAGTAGCAGGTCGTAATTGCGGTGAATACTACCGGCCAGGGAGTTTTCTATGGGCAAGACTCCCCGGTCAGCCTTGCCATTTGTCACCGAGTCAAACACACTGTCAAAATCTTTGTGGGGTATTGGCTCTACCTTGTTATCAAAAAATGCCACGGCTGCCGCTTCGCTGTAAGCCCCCCCGCTCTCCCTGAAAGCTTACAGTCAACCTATCATTACTCATGCAGGAACCTCGATATCTAATAGCTTAAACGGATAAATGTTTATGACTTTCGTTTCATCAAATT
>Ga0210124_1000997_pt1 | contig 13051 bp, 11 predicted proteins | sample Muzzi_PWC_D2_FD_185554 | JGI IMG/M metagenome (GOLD analysis project Ga0210124, IMG submission 185554) | Wetland microbial communities from San Francisco Bay, California, USA, that impact long-term carbon sequestration - Muzzi_PWC_D2 (SPAdes) | ecosystem: Environmental > Aquatic > Marine >... | reverse complement strand
GGTATAGCTGCCGTCGTCGTTGCAGACGTACTTGTCGCCGCACTTGGTCCATTCGCCGCGAAACGTGTCGCGCGACTTTTCGCGGTTGTTCCAGTACATCAGCGCCGCGCTCGGGCCGCGCACGTAGAGGTCGCCGATTTCGCCGTCGGCGACCGGCTGGCCGTCGTCGCCGCGCAACTCGATATCGTAGCCCGGCACCGGGTAGCCACTCGAACCGAATCGTACCTTGCCGGGAATATTGGAAATGAATATATGCAGCATTTCGGTCGAACCGATACCGTCGATCACATCGACGCCGAAATGTCCGGTGAAGCGTTTCGCGAGTTCTGCGGGCAAGGCTTCGCCGGCCGATACCGCGAGTCGCAACGACAGGCGGCCGGGATCGGGACGATCGGCGGCGGCCAGCATCGCGACGTAACCGGTCGGTGCGCCGAAAAACAGCGTGGGTTGGTGGTCGACGAGGCGCTGGTAGATAACTTCGGGCGTCGGCCGTCCCGCGAGCAGTATGCTGGTCGCACCGACGCAGAGCGGAAAAGTGAGCGCATTGCCGAGACCGTAGGCGAAAAACAGCTTGGCCGCCGAAAAACAGATGTCTCGCTCGGTAATGCCGAGTACGCCCTTGCCGTAGAGCTCGCTGGTCCAGTAAGGATTCGCCTGGGTGTGCACGGTTCCCTTGGGCTTGCCGGTCGAACCCGACGAATACAGCCAGAAACCCGGATCGTCGGGCCCGGTAGCGGCCGACTCGCCCAGCGGAGCCGCTTGCTGCAACAGGCTATCGAGCGCCAGTTCGCCATCAGCGAGCGCGTCGCCGGGCCGCGAGACGACAACCGTGCCGACTTCGTGGCCGCCCTTGCCCAGGGCTTCGCGGAGCGCAGGCAACAGCGCGGCCGAAACCAGCGCTGCCTGCGAACGGCTGTTTTTCAGCATATACAGATAATCTTCGGCCGGCAGCAGGGTATTGACCGCAACCGGTACGATTCCGGCGTAGATCGCGCCGAGGAATGCGACCGGCCAGTCGTTGCAATCGTGCATCAGCAACAGTACCCGCTCCTCGCGGCGTATCCCCGCGCCGAGCAGCGCGCCGGCCATGCGCCGGACCCGCTGGTCCAGTTCGCCGTAGGAGAGTTCGCCGGCGTCGTCGAGGTAAGCCGTCTTGCCGCTGCGCCCGCGATTGAGTTCGAGCAGGTAAGCGGCATAGTTGAATGCCTCACCCGGTGCCGGTATAGCGTCTTTAGTCATCTGCTCCTCCAGGGTTGCGTCCGGCCAGCTTCGGTTATTTTTATGCCTGGCGGGTGAATTCTATACTGCCGCCGGGTAATAAATACAGGACCAGGGCGCGGCCGCCCGAGACCGTGGGGTTATGGGCGCTGCCCGCGGGATAGACGACCCAGCCCGCCGCGTGACCATCGAACCGCGCATCGCCCTCGAGTGGCATGACGAGGTCGATTTCACCGTTCGGATGACTGTGATGCGGGCCGACGCAATCGTTCATGTCGACGACATCGACCGAGTAGCCCTGCAATTCGTCGTCGGGTTTGAATATGCGCCCGTAGCGGATGCCGCCGGCCTCTCGATCGCACAACCAGCCCTCCGCGACACCCTCGCGGCAGCTCTGCTCGAGTTGGCGATAGGATTCGCTGCCGGGGCCGTGCCCGGCATTGAGCCAGTCCTGCAGATCCGGGTTCAGTGCCCGGCCGGCGAGTTGGCCGGTCAGGTTCTCGAGCTGGGCGTGAAATTCGCTAATCGACATGACTCCTTCCCCTTTATGTATTATGTTACTTGCCAACCAAAACAACATGAATTATTGTGCAGGGCTCGAACATTAGCCGCTGCCCAAAAGTGTGTCAAGCACCCCGTAGCGTATTCGACAGACCCGGGAACGATGCCGATGACCTTATCCAGGAAAACCCGCAATCTCGCCCCCAGCGCGCGCGCCGACCAGGACCGGCGTTTCCTGCTGGCGCTCGGCCAGCGGGTTCGTGAGCTACGCAATCGCCGCGGTATTACGCGCAAGACCCTGTCGCGAGACACGGGGGTTTCGGAACGTCACCTGGCCAACCTGGAGTACGGCGAAGGCAATGTCTCGATCCTGGTGCTCGTCCAGGTGTCCGCGGCACTACAGTGCCCGCTGGCCGAATTGACTGGTGACGTCACTACCAGATCCCCGGAATGGCTGATGATTCGTTCGTTACTGGAAGATCAGGACGAGCAGGTCCTGCACGAAGCACGGCTTGCAATCCACGGCGTTCTCGGCACGCCCGCCGCCGGCGAGCCGAATGCCGACCGCATCGCGCTGATCGGCCTGCGCGGCGCGGGCAAGTCGACCCTCGGCCGCAGACTCGCCGAGCACCTGCAGGTCCCTTTCGCCGAATTGAGCCGTGAAATCGAAAAACTCGCAGCCTGCAGTGTCGCCGAAATCCAGGACATGTACGGCGCCAGCGCCTACCGCCGCTACGAGCGGCGCGCGCTCGAGGATATCATCGAGCAGCATCCACACGCGGTCATCGGCACGCCGGGAGGGCTGGTTTCGGATCCGGTCACCTTCGACATGCTACTGGCCAACTGCACCACGGTATGGCTGCAGGCCAGGCCCGAGGATCACATGCGACGCGTTATCGAACAGGGGGATTTCCGTCCCATGTCGGGCAACGACGAAGCGATGACGGACCTGAAAAACATCCTCGCCTCGCGCGCCGATTTTTATTCCAAGGCCCGCTATCGGCTCGACACCAGCCTTCAGCCGCTGAACGAGACTTTCGATGCGCTGCGCGAACTCGTCGGCGCCCGGCAAACCTTCGATTCCGATGACTAATGCATTATAATTCTTGACCCTGCATAATGCATGCAATATATTTCATAATTCAGATCGAAACACCGGAGAGCCCACCGTGACCCACCCCGATTCCGTCGATTATCAAACCCATCCCGATCGTTATCGGCACTGGAAACTGCAGTTCGACGGCCAGATCGCGACCCTGCAGGCCGATTTCGACGAGGACGGCGGCTTGCGACCGGGTTACAAGCTCAAGCTCAACAGTTACGACCTCGGCGTCGATATCGAGCTCAACGACGCGCTCAACCGCATCCGCTTCGAACACCCCGAGGTCCGCTGCGTGGTGGTTACCAGCCTCAGGGACAAGGTGTTTTGCTCCGGCGCCAATATCTTCATGCTCGGTACCAGCAGCCACGCCTGGAAGGTCAATTTTTGCAAGTTCACCAACGAAACCCGCAACGGCATCGAGGATTCGTCACGTTTTAGCGGACTCAAGTTCGTCGCCGCCATCAACGGCGCCTGTGCCGGCGGCGGCTACGAACTCGCGCTCGCCTGCGACGAGATCATTCTCGTCGACGACCGTTCCAGTGCGGTCAGCCTGCCCGAGGTCCCGCTGCTCGGCGTATTGCCCGGCACCGGCGGCCTGACGCGGGTCACCGACAAACGGCACGTGCGCCACGATCTTGCCGATATTTTCTGTACCACCTCCGAGGGCGTACGCGGTCGGAAGGCGAAAGACTGGAGACTGGTCGACGAAATCGCCAAACCCGCGGTATTCGAGCAAACCGTGCGCGAGCACGCCGACCGACTCGCCGCCGGGAGCGACCGTCCGGCCGATGCCGCCGGCGTCATGCTAAAGCCGCTCGAGCGCAGCATCGAGGAGAACGCGCTGCACTACAGTTGCCTGCGTGTCGAAATGGACCGTAGCGCGCGCACCGCGACCCTCGTCGTCAGCGCACCGCAAGGAACCCAGCCCGCGGACGTCGCCGCGATCGAAGCGGCCGGCGCCGACTGGTACCCGCTAAAACTGGCGCGCGAACTCGACGACGCGATCCTGTCGATGCGCACCAATGAACCCGACCTCGGCACCTGGCTGATTCGTACCGAGGGCGACGCGAATGCCGTGCTGGCAATGGACAAATCGCTGACGGAGCATGCCGCCCACTGGCTGGTGCGCGAAACCGTCGGCCTGCTGCGCCGCGTGCTCGCCCGTCTCGACGTCACCTCGCGCAGCCTGTTCGCGCTGATCGACGAGGGTAGCTGTTTCGCCGGCACGTTTCTGGAGCTGGCGCTGGCCTGCGATCGCAGCTATCAGCTGGCATTGCCCGACGATCCCGATGCGGCGCCGAAAATCGTCGTCGACGAGGTCAATTTCGGGCTCTACCCGATGGTGACCGGGGAAAGCCGGCTCGAGCGCCGGTTCTACGCCGAACAGGATGCGCTGAACGCGGTTCGCGAAAGGTCGCAGCAGCCGCTCGATGCGGACGCGGCCTTCGGCCTCGGTCTGGTCACCAGCAATCCGGACGATCTCGACTGGGACGACGAAGTGCGCATCGCGATCGAGGAGCGCGTGGCGATGTCGCCCGATGCGCTGACCGGAATGGAAGCCAACCTGCGTTTCAACGGACGCGAAAACATGCTGACGCGTATCTTCGGCCGGCTGACTGCCTGGCAGAACTGGATTTTCCAGCGACCCAACGCGGTCGGCGAAAGCGGCGCGCTGAAAGTCTACGGTAGCGGTGAAAAGTCGCAGTTCGACTGGAACCGGGTCTGAACTCAAATCAGGGAGCAACGAGATGTCATCCATCGACTACAACGAAAAAATTCCCAATAACGTCAACCTCGGCGAAGACCGCGCGCTGAAGCGCGCGCTCGAGCACTGGCAGCCGAATTATCTGAACTGGTGGCAGGACATGGGGCCCGACGGGTCGCAGAACTTCGACGTCTATTTGCGCACCGCGGTCAGCGTCGACAAGGAAGGCTGGGCCAACTTCGATTATGTCAAAATGCCCGAGTACCGCTGGGGAATCTTTCTCAACCCCGAGACGGCCGGCCGCAAGATTCATTTCGGCGACCATCTCGGCGAAAATGCCTGGCAGTCCGTTCCCGGCGAATATCGCGCCAACCTGCGCCGCATCATCGTCACCCAGGGCGACACCGAGCCGGCTTCGGTCGAGCAGCAGCGTCACCTCGGCCTGACGGCGCCGAGCATGTACGACCTGCGCAACCTGTTCCAGGTCAATGTCGAGGAGGGTCGTCACCTGTGGGCAATGGTCTACCTGTTGCACAAGTACTTCGGCCGCGACGGCCGCGAGGAAGGCGAGGCCCTGCTCGAGCGCCGCAGCGGCGAGGAAGACAATCCGCGCATCCTGCAGGCCTTCAACGAAAAAACGCCCGATTGGCTGGCGTTTTTCATGTTTACCTATTTCACCGACCGCGATGGCAAGTACCAGTTGCACGCGCTGTCCGAGTCCAGCTTCGACCCTCTGGCGCGCACCACGCGCTTCATGCTGACCGAGGAGGCCCACCACATGTTCGTCGGCGAGACCGGTATATCGCGTATCGTCGAGAGAACCTGCCAGGTCATGCGCGAACTCGGCAGCGACGATCCCGAGACCCTGCGCGCCGCGGGCGTGATCGATCTGCAAACTATCCAGCGCTACCTGAATTTTCATTTCAGCGTCACCGTGGACCTGTTTGGTGCCGACGAATCCAGCAACGCCGCAACCTTTTACACCACCGGTCTGAAAGGACGCTACGCCGAAAGCAAGCGCAAGGACGATCATATCCTGAAGAACGACGGTTACCCGGTGCTCGACCTGCGCGACGGCAAGCTCATCGAGCGTGAAGTTCCGATGCTGAATGGGTTGAACGAGGTATTGCGCGACGATTATATCCGCGAGGCCGCGTCCGGCGTCAAGCGCTGGAACCGGGTCATCGCGAACGCGGGCCTGTCGTTCGAGCTGACGGTTCCGCACAAGGCCTTCCATCGCAAGATCGGCGCCCTGGCCGGGTCCTATGTCAGTCCCGGCGGAGAGGTTTTGACCGAGGCGCAATGGAATCAGCGAGCCGCGGAATGGCTACCGAGCGAAAGCGACCGGGAGTTCGTCGCCAGCCTCATGGGCCGCGTGGTCGAGCCTGGCAAGTTCGCCAACTGGATCGCGCCTCCGGCCATGGGCATCAACCGACAGCCCGTCGAATTCGAGTACATCCGCTTCAACTAGCCGAGCGGCGGGTCGACAGGATCGACGGATTCGAATTACTATCGGTCCGTTACCGAATCCCCGACGCCCGGCAAACGACCCGGCTCGGCTCGCGCCTGGAGGCCAGAACGATGAATGAAACCACCACGCTGAAAGTCGAACGGCGCCGCGCCGGCGTTGTGCAAATTACCATGGCGCGGCCCGCAGTCTTCAATGCTTTCGACGAAAAAATGATCGCCGAGATCGATTCCGCATTCGAACGGCTCGGCGCCGATGACGGCGTTCGCGTAATTCTGCTCGCCGGGGAGGGCAAGCATTTCAGTGCCGGCGCCGATCTCGACTGGATGAAACGCGCGAGCACGGCCTCGGTGGAATGGAATCTCGAGGATGCGCGCAAACTCGCGGCGATGCTGCAACGCATCGATCTGTGCCCGAAACCGACTGTCGCGCGCGTACAGGGCGCGGCGCTCGGCGGCGGCGTCGGCCTCGCCTGCGCCTGCGATATCGCGATCGCCGCGGACAACGCGAGCTTCGCGGTCAGCGAGGCGAAATTCGGTATTTTGCCGGCTACTATCGGCCCTTACGTAATCAATTCTATCGGCAAGCGCCAGGCGCGCCGCCTGGCGCTGTCGGCAACGCGAATCCGTGCCGCCGAGGCGCTCGAGATCGGCCTCGTGCACCGGGTAGTCGGCATCGACGAGCTCGATGCCACGGTCGACGCCACGATCGATGACCTGCTGGCCTGCGGTCCGGGCGCGCAGCGTGAAATCAAGCAATATTTCGCCGGGATGCAAGTCGGCCCGGTTACCGCCGAAGTGATCGAACACAGCGCGCAGACTATCAGCCGGCTGCGCGCCACCGACGAGGCCCGCGAGGGATTCGCCGCGTTTTTCGACAAGCGCCCGCCCAGCTGGATACCGGAATGACTGGACTGTCTCCCGAGACGACGGTGCTGGTGATCGGCGCCGGCATCATGGGCGCCGGCATCGCCCAGGTCGCCGCGCAGGCGGGTCACCCGGTACGGTTGTTCGACTCGCGCGAGACAGCCGCCGAAGGCGCGCTGGAAAAACTCGCTGCGACATTCGACAAGCTGGTCGCGAAGGGAAAGTTCAGCGACGACGAGGCAAGGGCTATCCTCGACCGAATCGTCGCCATCGACAGTCTCGACGGCGGCGCCGAAGCCGGGCTGGCGGTCGAGGCGGTGGTCGAAGATCTCGACATCAAGCGGGGCCTGCTGCGCGATCTCGAATCCATAGTCGCCGCCGACTGCCTGTTGGCGACCAATACCTCGTCGATTTCGGTGACCGCGCTCGCCAACGGCCTGCAGCATCCCGGGCGACTGGTCGGCATGCACTTCTTCAATCCCGTGCCGCTGATGAAACTGGTCGAGGTCGTCTCCGGCCTGCAAACCGAAGTCGCGGCAGCCGAGACGGTGTTCGAACTCGCCGGCCGCTGGGGCAAGACCGCGGTGCATGCGCGCTCGACACCCGGGTTCATCGTCAACCGCATCGCGCGCCCGTTCTATGCCGAAACCCTCGCGCTGCTACAGGTACGGGCGGCAACCCCCGAAGTGCTCGACGCCTGCCTGCGCGGCGCCGGGTTTCGCATGGGTCCCTGCGAACTCATGGACCTGATCGGACACGACACCAATTTCGCGGTCACGCGTTCGGTCTACGAGGCCAATTTCCAGGACAAGCGCTACACGCCTTCACTGGTGCAGCGGGAACTCGTCGACGGCGGCCTGCTGGGACGTAAGAGCGGGCGCGGATTTTACTCCTACGATGGCGACGAGATCTCGCCGATCACCGATTTCCCCGCGACGGATTCACCGCCGTCCACGGACGGGCTGGCGGTTCGCGGCCGGGGCCCGGTGGCCGAGCGAATGATCGCGACCCTGAAAAGCCACGGTTGTCATTTCGAGCAGGTGCCGGACAGCAAGTGGATCGGCCTGCAGGCCGGCAGCGCCCGACTGCGCCTGACCGACGGCCGTTGCGCCGCCGAACACGGGCGCGATGTCGCCGTGTTCGATCTGCCGCTCGGCAGCGAACCGGGGACAGCACTCGCCTGGGCCCACTCGGGGCGTGCCGATGCGCAATGGGTCGAGGACGCGCCGCGCTGGCTCGCACTGTTCGGCTTCAATCCGCAATTGATCGCCGACGCACCCGGGCTGGTGGTCGCGCGCACGGTCGCGATGCTGATCAACGAGGCCGCCGATGCCGTGCAGCAGGGCGTCTGTAGCGAGCAGGATGCCGACGCGGCGATGAAACTCGGCGTCAATTATCCCGCCGGACCCTTCGAATGGCTGGATGCCTGGGACGCCGGCGCCGTGATCGACCTGCTCGAGCGCCTCGATACCTGTTATCGCGGCGAACGCTATCGGGCAAGCCCCTGGCTGCGTCAGCGCGCCTGGAATAAGACGCGATGAAATTCGCCGACTTCCATGCCGGCCAGGTGATCGACGCCGGGCCCTACGAGGTCGACGAGGACGAGATGATTCGTTTCGCGACGGCCTATGACCCGCAGTGGTTTCACACCGATCCGGAGACGGCCGCGCAAGGGCCTTTCGAGGGCCTGATCGCGAGCGGCTGGCACAGCTGCGGTATCGCCATGCGCCTGGTGGTCGACCGCGTGTTGCACGATTCCGAATCCTTCGCCTCGCCCGGACTGAAATACCTGAAGTGGCTGCAACCGGTACGCCCCGGCGACAGCCTGTCGCTGCGGCTGACCGTGCTCGAGGCGCGCCGTTCCGGCAAGCGTCCCGATCTCGGCATCCTCGAATGGCGCTGGCAATTACGCAACCAGCATGACAGCGAAGTTCTCGAGCTCGAGGTCACCAGCATGTTCAAACTGAAAGCGGAGTAAGACCCATGCCCGAGGCATTCATTTGCGACGCGATTCGCACTCCATTCGGCCGTTACGGCGGCGCACTGTCGTCGGTACGCACCGACGACCTCGGCGCGATACCCATCTCGGCCCTGTTGACCCGCAACCCGGGCGCCGACTGGGAGGCCGTCGACGACGTGATCTTCGGCTGCGCCAACCAGGCCGGCGAAGACAATCGTAACGTCGCGCGTATGGCGCTATTGCTAGCCGGTTTACCGGAGACGGTTTCGGGGTCGACCGTGAATCGGCTCTGCGGTTCGGGTATGGACGCGCTCGGCAGCGCGGCGCGCGCAATCAAATGCGGCGAGGCGAACCTGATGATCGCCGGCGGCGTCGAGAGCATGAGCCGCGCGCCGTTCGTGATGCCGAAGGCGGCAAGCGCGTTCAGCCGCGACAACGCGGTTTACGACACCACCATCGGCTGGCGCTTCGTCAACCCGCTGATGGCACAGCGCTACGGCACCGATTCGATGCCCGAAACCGCGGAGAACGTCGCCGCCGAGTTCGGCATCGAGCGCGGGGCCCAGGACCGGATGGCGCTGCGCTCGCAGCAAAACACCGCTCGTGCGAGGCAATCCGGTTTCTTCACCGGCGAAATAACCCCGGTTAGCGTGCCCCAACGAAAGGGCGACCCGGTGCTCGTCGAAGACGACGAGCACCCGCGCGAAACCTCGCTCGAGGCGCTGGCGAAACTGCGCCCTATCGTGTGCGCCGACGGCACGGTGACCGCCGGCAACGCTTCCGGGGTCAACGACGGCGCCTGCGCCCTGCTGCTCGCCTCCGAGATCGCCGCCGGACGTCATGGCCTGGTGCCGCGGGCACGCGTGCTCGGCATGGCCAGTGCCGGTATCGCGCCGCGTATCATGGGCATGGGTCCCGCGCCGGCCGCCCGCCGCGTGCTCGAGTCGACCGGGCTCGACCTCGAACGGATGGACGTGATCGAACTCAACGAAGCCTTCGCGGCCCAGGGGCTCGCGGTATTGCGCGACCTCGGCCTTGCGGACGACGATCCGCGCGTCAACCCGAACGGCGGCGCGATCGCGATCGGCCACCCGCTCGGCGCCAGCGGCGCGCGCCTGGTGACCACCGCGGTCAACCAACTGCACGCCATCGGCGGCCGCTACGCACTGTGCACCATGTGCGTCGGCGTCGGCCAGGGCATCGCGGTAATCGTCGAGCGCGTCTGAGCGCATCCGGCCAACAGGTATGCCAGTTCGAAGCAGACAGTCCGCATCGATTAATCAGACGGCGAGCAGGCTAGCTGAGAAAAGCGGAATTGGCGTTCAACCGAATCGAACGCTGCGCATCGACAGCGAGCCCCAGTCGAAGCCCTCGAGCGGAAAACTGACCGGGTCGTCGCCGTCGCTCGCCCCTAGAGTGTAAATCAGCGGCAACCAGTGATCCGGTGTCGGCTGCGACATTCGGCCGTCGTCGGTATCCGGCCATAGCGTCAACAGGCGCGAAGTGTCGTGTTGCTCCAGTGCCCGAGTGACCTGGTCGTCGAAGCGACGTGCCCAGGCGGGCGTCTCGTCGTCGCCGCGGCGCTTGCGCATAAAAGCATCGTGCAAATTGTGCACGATGTTACCGCTGCCCAGGATCAACACCCCGCTGTCGCGCAGTTCGCCGAGAGAGCGCGAAAGTTCGAAATGCTGCCACGGTTCGAGGCGCTGATCGATGCTGAGCTGGACTACCGGCAGGTCGGCACCGGGATACATCCAGCGCAATACGCTCCAGGTACCGTGATCGATGCCCCAGTCGTCGCGCAGCGACGCGCGCTCCTCGCCGAGAATCGAACGCACCCGCTCGGCCAGGTCGACATTGCCGGGTGCGGGATATTCGATCTCGTAGAGTGCGCGCGGGAAACCGCCGAAGTCGTGAATCGTCTCCGGCGCGGCGTTGCCGGTCAGGTAAGTGCCGTCGAGGTACCAATGGGCCGAAACCGCGAGGATCGCGGCCGGCCGGGGTAGCTGGTCGCCGAGCGCCGCGAAGCCCCGGCTCCAGCGGTTGTCCTCGATGACGTTCATCGGCGAGCCATGTCCGACGAAGAGTACGGGCATGCGCTCGCCGTGAGACCTGGATCCCGTCGCCGGGTTCATGCCGTTACGCCGACCCGCGATTCAATACCAACCGAAAGTATGCGATCCAGAGACGCTCGGCCGGCACCGCTGTAGACGAGCGATACGCTGGCGGCCAGCAGTGCGAGCGCATACTCGTAACCGTTGTTGCTCATGAACAGACCGTTGCCGATGTGAACCGAGAAGATCGCGACCAGCATCGTGAAGGCGAGCACGGCGGCGGCGGGACGAACCAGCAAACCGGCGATCAGCGCCAGGCCGCCGAAAAATTCGGCGCCGCCGGCCAGCAAGGCCATCAGGTAGCCGGGATTGAGGCCGATCGAGGCAAAGAACTGACCGGTACCTTCGAGACCGTAGCCGCCGAACCAGGCGAACAGTTTCTGCGCGCCGTGTGCGGCGAAGATGATGCCGAGCGGAATCCTCAGCAGGAGAGGACCGAGCGCGGCATCGGTGTCGAGGACGCGATTGATGGTGGTATTCATGACTTGACTCCTTAAACGTTGAATTAAATGGAATCGACCCGAATCGGTCGTTTACTGACTGCAAGGAGACTTTACTTGTCGACAATACTGAGATAAACATGCAAAATTTAAACATATAATTTCATTTTTCGTAACAATGGATCGTTTTCTCGAAATGCAAACTTTTGCCGCGGTCGCCGATGCGGGCAGTTTCGTCAAGGCCGCCGAGGTGCTCGGGCTGTCCAAGGCTGCGGTGTCGCGACATATCGCCGACCTCGAAACGCGGCTCGGCGTGCGACTCATCCACCGCACCACGCGACGCCTCTCGCTGACCGAGGAAGGTGAAGTCTTTCTCGCCCGCAGCCGCGAACTGATCGACGGGATCGAGGAAGCCGAGGCCGAGCTCGGCGCGCGCGGCGGAACCGCCCGCGGCCTGCTGCGTATCAACGCACCGGTGTCGTTCGGCATCAGCCACCTGGCGCCGCTTTGGCCGGAGTTTCAGGCCCGCTATCCCGAGGTTCGCCTCGACGTCGAGCTCTCCGACCGTATCGTCGACCTGCTCGAGGAAGGCTACGATCTCGCGATCCGTATCGCCGATTTACCGAGCTCGACGCTGGTCGGTCGACGTCTTGCGACGACGCGCATGGTGCTCTGCGCGTCACCCGAATACATTGCCCGCCACGGCGAGCCCCGCGAACCCGCCGAACTCGCCGGGCACCTCAAAATTGCCTACAGCTACTGGGGCGGCAACGAGTTGATTTTCGAGGGCCCCGAAGGAGAAGCCCGCGCGCGGATCGACCCGCACCTGACGAGCAACAACGGCGAGACCTGCCGTGCTGCGGCACTGGCCCATCAAGGCATCATCCTGCAGCCGAATTTTCTCATCGGCGACGATCTCGCCGCCGGTCGGCTGATCGAGCTGATGCCCGAATACCACGCACTCGAGCTGGGCATTTACGCACTCTATCCGACCCGCAAGCACGTCGCGCCGAAGGTGCGGGCGATGATCGATTTCCTGCTGCAAAGATTCGCCGACGCCGATACGGTCTGAGCACGCCCGGTACGATTCTGGCTCGGCGGGCCCACCGCGACTAAAACGCTGCATCGATGCGACGACGCTGCTATGCTGCGCAAAAAACACCATCGACCGTAGCAATGAAACCATCTCCACGAGGCTCGCGTCGTCGAGCAAGGGCGACGACTTGATAGCGCAACTCGAAAAACCGGCCCGGCAACGCCCTACCCCGCGCGAACTGTGGGCCGATTTCGGTTTCACCTATGCCGTCAACGGCTTCATCGGCTGGCTGTTCGCGGTCACCGCGCCGGTCGCCATCATTCTCTCGGTCGGCAGCCGGGGCGGGCTTTCCGAAGCCGAAATCGCGTCCTGGGTATTCGGCGTGTTTTTCTTCAACGGTCTGATCTCGATGCTGTTCTGCTGGCTCTACCGCCAGCCGCTGGTGTTCTTCTGGACCATACCCGGCACCGTGCTGGTCGGGCCGTCGCTCGCCCACCTGTCCTTCGCCGAGGTGGTCGGTGCGTTTTACCTGACCGGCCTGCTGATGTTCGTGCTCAGCGTCACCGGCTGGGTCAGGCGCGCGATGGCCGCGGTGCCGATGCCGATCGTGATGGGCATGGTGGCCGGCGTGTTCCTGCGCT
>Ga0210124_1000995_pt1 | contig 13095 bp, 11 predicted proteins | sample Muzzi_PWC_D2_FD_185554 | JGI IMG/M metagenome (GOLD analysis project Ga0210124, IMG submission 185554) | Wetland microbial communities from San Francisco Bay, California, USA, that impact long-term carbon sequestration - Muzzi_PWC_D2 (SPAdes) | ecosystem: Environmental > Aquatic > Marine >... | reverse complement strand
CCGGAGCCTCCCGCCTCCACTGCTCCATCGCTGATTTCAACCAGTTGTGTCCTAATAACGCTTGTACATCAAAGCTCGATACAGTGGAAATAACCGTTCCATTTTGGCTAATCTTTACGATCCGGTCTGCTCGCCACAAATGTGGCGGTTTATCTTGACCTGCTCGCTTGCCAACTAAATACCAGCGGTCTCGATCCCAAAAAATACCTAAGGGTTCGGCTATAAACTCTTCTGTTTTGCCTCGATAAGGCGAACGGTATTGAAGCCTGACGGTTGTACCGTCCAAAATTGCTTTCAGAAATAAACTGATGGCCTCACTCTCCGGCGACTCAGCTACCCCCTCAAATGAAGAGATCTCAAGCTGTTGTGGGTCGGCAGGCTCGGGATGAAAGGCATCGGCGACCAAGTTCTCAAATCCGATAATCTTTTGAGCTTCTGACAATATGGCTTGCAATCTGGCTGGCATTGCGGCTAACAGTTTGTTTTCGGCGGTTTCCAGCTCACTCGAGAAGGGTTTGGCTCGCAAATTATGTAGCAGGGTCAGGCCCAGTAATAGTACAACCGCCTCTCCCGTTGAAAGCATGAGCGGCGGTAAAAAATAGCCCTCCAAAAGCCGGAAACCACCCTCACGTCCGCGCTCGGCATAGACAGGTACCCCCAATGAACTCAGGGTATCTATATCGCGGTAAATTGTACGTCTGGAGACCTCAAAGCGCCTGGCTAAATCCGCCGCAGAGACCGCTTTACCAGAGCGCAAAAATAACAGAATCCCCAAAATGCGGTCGAAACGATTCATGATATATGACACACAGTTGACAAATATAGTTCAGTATAATAGAGATAGAAGTTATGGAGTTGCCATTTTTGCCACGAATTACACAAATTTTACGAATCTTATCCCTTAATTTGAGTCAATTTGTGCAATTCGTGGCTGATTTTTTCTGCGTAAGTCCTTAGAGAGTATCCATTATACTAAAGACTATATTGATTTACGATTTTTGATTTGCGATTCGGCCAAATAAAGCAAGATTTAATCGTAAGATGTGACATGTTACCACCTTTGCGCTTTTTATAAATAGACAGGATTAACAAGATTTACAGGATAAAAAATTTACATAATCTTGTTAATCCTGTAAATCCTGTCCATTTTTAACCTCTAATTTGGGCATTTAGGAAAAAGTGCAAACATAGTGGACATGTCAAAGTCCGAAAACAGCCAGCAATAAAAGCTCAATTCGACTATAATGAATCTATGAAGCTAGATCATCAATTATGTTACGCTGCCATAAAAAGTCGTGATGAACGGTTTGACGGGCGATTTTTTTCCGCCGTATTGACAACGGGGGTTTATTGTCGGCCAATCTGCCCAGCCCGCCTCCCTCGGTTCGAGAATATAAGATTTTTTGCTACCGCCGCCGCAGCAGCCGAAGCGGGATTTCGCCCCTGCCTGCGTTGCCGTCCAGAATCTTCTCCGGGTACCCCCGATTGGCAAGGGCCATCCGCTACCGTCTCTCGTGCTCTGCGCCTCATCTCGGAGGGAGTGCTGGATAAGTTTGGCGTTGATGAGGTGGCCCAGCGTCTCAATATAGGAACCCGACAACTAAGGCGTTTATTTGTGCAGCATTTAGGCGCGTCCCCTCTTGCGGTCGCCCAAACCCGGCGCAATCACTTTGCCAAAAAACTGATCGATGAAACAGACTTACCGATGTCTGAGATTGCCTTTAGCGCCGGTTTTTCCAGTATTCGCCGCTTTAATGCTGCCTTCCGTAAAGCCTATGGGAAATCTCCCACGGAACTACGTCGAGTAGGAAAATGCACGGACTCCAATTCTGATGATTTTCAACTTCATTTAAGATTATCCTATAGACCACCTTATGATTGGCAATCATTGATACAGTTTCTTCAAGCCCGAGCGATTCCAGGGGTTGAATCAGTTGACGAAAAAAGATATCGCAGAACTGTACAGGTTGGGGATGAATGGGGCATTATCAAAGTGCAACCTGTAGAAAGCGAGTCGCATTTATTGCTGAGCGTTCCATCTAATCTTTCTAAGGGGTTGATTCAGATTGTAGAACGGACCCGGCGCTTATTCGACTTGAACGCCGACCCAGCGGAAATTATGCGCCATCTCCAGCAGGATAAGATGATGGCTACTATAGTTCAGGCTTATCCCGGTTTGCGAGTGCCGGGAGCCTGGGATGGCTTTGAGATTGCGATTCGGGCAATTTTAGGGCAACAGGTCAGTGTCAAAGCCGCGACCACCTTTGCTGGCCGATTAGTCAAGGCTTACGGGGAGCCGCTTTCGATACCGGATGAAGATCAGCTTTCTTTCTTGTTTCCCAGACCCGAACAACTGGCTGCGGCAGAGCTATCGGGCCTGGGGTTAACACCAAAACGTATCGAAGCGATTCGGGAATTGGCGAAAGCGGTCCGTGATGGCGATTTAGTTTTAGGGACAGCCATCGGGCTAGGTAAAGCAACAGAGCCTTTAATGGCGCTTCCAGGGGTGGGGCCTTGGACCGCTCATTACATTGCCATACGTGCCCTGGGCGAACCCGATGCCTTTCCCTCCGGCGACTTAATTTTGCGTCGAGCAGCGGCAGAAATTGAAGGAAAAACTCTAACAGAGGCTCAACTACGCCAACGGGCTGAGATGTGGCGTCCGTGGCGGTCGTATGCAGCGATGTATTTATGGAAAAAATATACCAACACCCAAAATCGTTGACCAAAAGGTAAAGAAGCAATGAAAAATTTACAGTTTGACAATTATCGACAAGTTTTTGGCTTTAAATCGTTTCGTTTCTTTTGGTTGGGGTTCACGCTTTCTGTATTAGGCGACACCATGACACGAGTAGCTTTAACCTGGATGGTCTGGGAGTTGACAGGTTCGGCTCAGGCGTTGGGCTGGTTGGCTTTTGCCTATACAGCTCCGGTTTTGTTTGGCGGTCTGGTCGCTGGCTGGCTGCTCGACCGCTTCGGACAACGAAAAGTAATATTTGTGGACAGCCTGCTTCGCGGCGTGGTTGTGGCTATAATTCCTTTACTTAACGCCTGGGGTCAGCTTGCCCTATGGCATATTTACCTTGTGGCCGCCATCTATGGTAGCTTATTTATGATACCCTTAGCGGGAGGTCCGGCCCTGGTGCCGACGCTGGTTTCCAAAGGGCACCTTTCCACGGCCAATGCGTTGGAAACGCTCACGTTCACTTTAAGCGGTGTCATCGGTCCGCCTGTAGCGGGGTTGCTCATCGCCCGGATTACGGCAGCAAATGTATTAGTTTTGGACGTGGTTTCTTATTTTGCTTTTGCCCTGCTATTGCTAGGAGTAAGACCATTAGTTGAGAAAGCGCCCCAAACACAAGTAGCTAAACAGAGTTATCGCCTGGGGGATGCGGTTCACCTTTTGCGAAAAAACAATATCCTGCTCTCAACCACATTGATGTTCATGGCCGCCAATCTTGGTATCGGGTTGATGTTTGTCTGGCTACCCATCTACTCGGATCAAGTGTTAGGGGGTGGGTCTGAAATGTTTGGGATATTATTGGGCTTTCTGGCAGCCGGTGAGGTGATTAGCGCCATTCTTGTCGGGAGTCTGGCAATCTCCGTATCTTTGGGTACGCTGATTTGCATGGCCCAATTTTTGGCAGGAACATCTCTAGGCCTCATGTTCTTAGGCCGAACCAATTGGATTACAGCCACCAGCCTGGTTTTATTCGGTATTTTTAGCGCACCGCTGACGGTTTGGGCACAGACGCTTCGTATGCAGATTATTCCAGAGACGTTACGGGGTCGCACCTTTGCCTTGTTACGAACCCTGATGCAGAGTACAAACCCCATTGGCGGCATTGTGGCTGGTACCCTCTTGCCGGTATTGGGCATACCGGCTATGATAGCCCTATCAGGCTTTGTTATTGGCGTGCCTGGTTTGTTGGGCTATAGAGTCAAAGAATTACGTTTAGGCGATGACCAGCAAAAACATCTTCAGAGCGAGCCTATAGTTTGACGATGGACAAATGACCATCGACGAAATATGGACTCAAAGGAGAAATCTAGCATTCGTCCTTCGTCTTTCGTCGGTCTAATTTCAAAGAATTGGGCAAGGAGATGAAAATTGTTGACAGAGTCCACCTCATCACAAAAATTGGAATTTCATCCCCTCAACTCCGAACGATGGGCCGACCTTGAAACCTTGTTCGGGGAGCGTGGGGCTACCGGCGGGTGCTGGTGCATGTGGTGGCGCTTGAAACGGTCGGAGTATGATAAGCAAAAAGGTGAAGGCAATAAGCAAGCCTTCAAAGGTATTGTCGAGTCGGGCGCGAAACCGGGTATCCTGGCCTATGCTGAAGAGCAGCCGGTTGGCTGGTGTTCGGTAGCGCCAAGAGATGACTTTCCGGTTTTGGATAGGTCGCGCAACCTGAAACGAGTCGATGAAAAAGCTGTCTGGTCTATTGTCTGCTTATTTGTGGATAAACAGTATAGAGGTCAGGGTCTTACTGTAAAATTAATTCAAGCCGCCGTTGATTACGCCAGAGAACAGGGAGCCGAGATTATCGAAGGATATCCGGTTGACCCTAAATCCCCTAATATGCCCTCTGTCTTTGCCTGGACCGGTTTTCTGTCTGCCTTCCAGCAAGCAGGCTTTGTAGAAGTCCTTCGCCGGTCAGAGACCCGGCCAATTATGAGGTGCGTTGTGGTAGAATAGATTGCGCCATCTGAGGAGATTAGGAGACCAGAGATTTTTCCTTACAAATCTCCAATCTCCTAATCTCTAAGTACTCCTATCAGATTAAAAAAGAAACTAAACACTTACAGCGTGTGATAGAGTTTGTTTCTTGCCATTGAGAAGACCAATGGTGCTGAAAATAGCGGCCAGTATCCATAAACCCACACCCCAAAGACCATCAGAAAGCGCCATGTAGCCCGGAACCAGGTGTGCAAACGTCAACCCCAAATCGACAGCTCCGATTACACTCAAGTTAAGCCAATAGCCAATTGGGCTGTTCTTCCAATTGAACACAACCCCGATTACCACCGCAAAGATACCGAACCAGAGTATATTCCAGGCGTGATAACCCAAAACGCTGCTGGCCACACCTCCAGAGATAAGCGGTAGCTCATCCGGGGGTACTGCACTACCGATAGCAGCCAAGACACCAGTGGCCCCTTCTGCCGATAACTGCTGGAGCAGGGCTGCGCCGCCCACAATGTGCAAAATACCCCACAGTATATAGAATACTGCGCCAATTTTATGTGCATTTTTCATCATGATTTTTCTCCTTATCATAAATTATAGATTAGTTTGAATTATCTTTTTCATTCTCTGCCAAGTAACTTTCCAGCGCGGAAAGCTTCTGGCTCCAGAATGTTTCATAAAACGACACCCATTCATGGACTTCTTTCAATGGTGTTACCTCCACATGACAATATTTTTCCCTGCCCTTCTTCTCAATCTCAATGAGACCGGCCTGTTTTAGCAATTTGATGTGTTTCGTCACTGCCTGCCGGCTTGAGCGAAATTTGCTTGAAATATCGTTAATTGACAAAGCACGATTTGTCGTCGCCAACAGATGGATAATCTCTCGTCTGGTTGGGTCGGCGATGGCTTTGAAAACACTGTAACTATTTATCGCCATCTTGTCTCTTTTCCAAATACCCTTGCAGTTGGTTTACTACTGAGTTCCAGCCCGTAGTTGAGGCTTTGAACATCTCCTCAACTGTCACTACGTCTTCATAATTTTCAAATCCGGCATGCTCCAACAAGAGCAATGTTCCGTGATTTTGCGCTTCTAAAAGCCACTTTACGGTTGTCACAACTTCCATTTCGCCAACTTTCCAGGTATAGATCAATTCAGTCGGTGGGTTGGCTTCTAAAACTTGACCCGTCACAATCGTGGACTCATGTTTAAATTTATATTGATAGCCAACTTCAGCCTTGAAATCGGCCTCAATAAACCACTCTGAAATTGCCCGTGCATCAGAAATGGCATGCCAGACCCGCTGGATCGGGTAATCATAAAACTTTTCGATCTTAATAATATTTTTCATCAATGCCTCCATCAGTTCATAACAGAATTATCATATATGCAACCATTTAGTTGCATATATGATTAGAATATAGCACAATTGTTCTGTCTTGTCAAGAGGCAAAAGCTACTCGACATGATTGCCCCATAGAAATGTCGGTGATATACTTGACCCGTTGTTTTAACATTTCCAGGCACCCCAGAAGTGCGAAGTCCCCATCCCCGGGGTTTGTTTAGCGAGTTCCAAAAAAAGACTGATGGCCCAATCAACCAAGTTCGGAAAGTTACTCACGGAAGCGATTTGGAGGATCAAATTTCTTACCTCTAAGCCGGTAGAGGTTATCCAAGATGAGTTGGGCTATGCGATCGAAAAAAAGGGGGGCGCTTCCATTGAGCGTTGGCGTCAGGGCTATATACCGGCTAATTTGTCGGACCTGGAAGCCCTAACACGCCACCTGGTTGACCAGACCGATTTTGAACCCACCTGGTTTGCAGAGTTTCTGCACCAGGGCGACCACCCTTACGCAGAACGATTTTGTCGTCATTTATTTCCACCCACCAAAGAGCCTTCTCCTATCGCCATCATTGTTTATATTCAGCCAGATGTGGATGTGAGACGGGCCAACACAGACCGTTTGATACCAGCCCAATTTGCCATGCCTTTATATCGAGGTGATGTTGTATATACCTATGCCAAGGCGACAGCTCATCTCGTTTGCAGTAACGGACTTTTGTTTAACATTACCGAAGAAAGCAATCTCACCATTACCTGCCAGGACAAGCCTGATGACAAGCGGATTATCGGCCGCTGGGATACGGTTTTGGGGGATCAACTCCTGCAAATAGCAACGCTGCAACTTTCCGATAAGAGTATTTTACCTGATATAACTGAGGCCGAGACAGCAATTCAAAGCGCGAAACTGGACGATGAGTTCGGTGCCTATTTATTGGCTCAACTCTACCGGCGGCACGGAAAATGGAGGGCAGCGATAGACCAATTGGAGTGGCTAACAGACAATCAAGCCATTACCTCGACTTACCTATCGCAACAATTGGGTGATCTTTATTATAAATCAGGTCACTATACGAAAGCAGAAGAACACTATCAGTCTATCTTCATTGCTACTGAAGCTACAAAAGATAAGCGAATCCAGGGGTCGGCTTACCTTGGCCTGGCGCACGTTGCCATAGCTCTTGATGAGGCTGAACGGGCACTCGCCTACCTCAAAGCTGTAAATACGGCGATGGCTCAACTGAGGTACGTGCCACACTCTTTGTTGCAAGCCCTCTGGTTAATGTTGCAATTGACCGCTGAAAAATTAGATACAGCACAGCTATCCCCCAAGGACACAGCCTTTAACCTTTTGAGTAGAGCCATCAAATTGGCCGAGTCTGAGGCGTATAGCGAAGCAATTCCGCTATTTCAACACGTGATTAACCAGGAGTTTGGCGAGGCTTGGAAAATCAATGCCAAAATTGGCCTGGCGCTTTGTCACTTTTACCAGGGAGCCTATGAACAGGCTCAACAGGTATGCCAAACCCTCTTCGACAGCAACATCGGTACTGAGGACTCTACGGTTGTTGGGATTATTCTTCAGTGTATTGGGGAAACCTATCACCTTCAGCGAAAATATAAGGAGGCATTAGCAGCATATCGTCAAGTATTAACAATACGGCATAAAATCGGTGATCGGGCTGGTGAAGGGGTCATTTTACACCATATAGGGGCAACTTATTACGTTCAAGGCAATTACGTTAAAGCAATAAAGGCTTATCAGGATTTGTTGATAATTCAGCAAGAATTAGGAGACCAGTTTGGCCAGGAAGCGGCACTCCACCTGCTCGGAATCATCTATCACATTCAAGGCGATTATGAACAGACCCTAACCTACTACCGGCAAGCCCTGACGATTCAAAACAAGCTAAGTAACCGCAGTGACGCCTTAGAGTCCCAATATGTTGTCCGGATTTATTATACCTTGGAGCAAGACAAACAGAGTTTTTTTAATCGTATACATTTCATTCAAGATCGTTACGAGGAAATTGTCACCTACTACCGGCAATCCTTAACCAGCCTCCGAAAGGCAAGCGGCTGGGTTAGCGAAGACGAGGCAAAATATTCCGTTGATGCCCATAAACAAAATCATGAGGCTTTTTGGAGCTATACACGATCTCTGGCTAAAGAGCTTGTTTCGATAATATTGCCGGACCTTGCGGGCGATTTCAAAGATGCCGCCAACCTCTTCTTTACCCAAGTCACTGCATACCCGGAATCTTTGAATGCTGACACCAACTACTCTCTAGCCCTGTCGTTGGGTAGGGGGAAACTTGAGCTATTAGAGCTTCTGGCTGCAACTTATATCACAACGCGGCTCATGAGCGAAACCCTATCATCCCAAGAAATTGATACTCAACTTAGAGCGAGCCAACTGCAAGAGCTTGCTCATCATCAAGCAAAGCGTGTGGCTCAAGATTTAGGACTCGATTCGCATGAGGCCGGTATATTTGCCGATAATTACGCGGCGGTGGTTATCGCTCATAGCCCAGAAACCCTCAGAGATTTAATAAAACAGCAAGACTGACACAACCTCATCTTTTACGCCAAAAGACGATTTATGGTACAATCCTGCTTTATCTTTAGCGACAAGGGTATCTTTGTGAAGCGGTTGAGCATCGTGTTGCTCCTTGGCGGGCTGTTGATGGGTTGCGGCCAATTAATAACCCCAACCCCGGAGCCAGTCTCCAAAAGTGAAATAACGCCAACAACTATAACTATTATTAGCCTGACCAGTACACCCCTCCCTACATCGACGCCCCGCTTGGCGACCCCGATTGCCAGCCCAACGCCAACCATAACCCCGACCCCCATTATCTACACCGTTCAAGCGGGCGATACATTATTGAAGATTGCCATAGACTTTGACCGCACCACCGAAGCCATTCAAGAGGTCAATGGCATTGTAGACCCCCGCTTTCTGCAAATCGGCCAGACGCTCATCATTCCACCGGCGGAAGAAGATGCGGACACCCCACCAACCCCGACTCCTACACCCCCGCCCCTGGTTGTTACCGCCATCAATTTTCAAGAAGTGCCAGAGGGGGGACTTTGGTGTCTCGGCACAATTAGCAATCCTGGCGATAAGTTTCTAACAGAGGTGGTAGTTGAGGCCTCCCTTCTTGGTGGCTCTGGCGTTCTCTTAGCCAGAGAGGCTGCCTTTACCCAACTCGATGTCATCGGGCCGGGCCAATCGGTGCCTTTTGCCATTTTATTTGAAACACCCCCTTCTGAGTTTGCCCAGTATCAAGTGGTCGCGGTATCGGGTGTGCCCTTATCGAAGCAAGCCCGGTATTACTTTGACCTGGAAACCTTTGATGTGCGGGGTTCCCTGAAGGAGACAGGAGCCTATCGGGTAAGCGGCCAGCTGCGCAACTACGGAAACGGTGATGTCGAGTCGATTCGCCTGGTCACGATAGCTTACGATGAAGAAGACCGGGTTCTGGCCCAACGCCAGGCCGAGTTAGCCGTCACCCTGCTTAAGGCCGGGGCGACCACGCCTTTCGAAATAGAGTTAATCGTCCCTAATGGCGTTGTCGATCATTTTGAGGTTTTAGCTCAGGGGTTAGCGGCCCAATAAAACCTTAATTTTACATAATCAGGTTGACATATTACTCACATTATTGTATGATAAAAAAAACTTCGGAGGTCTTGAGAAGACGTTTATGAAAGCCATACCATCACATTTGTCGCCATCTTTCCAAACCAAGTTGCTTTTGGAGACCTCCGAGGTCTAGTATTATAGCTTCTGAGGCAAAGTCGTGAAAAAGAAATCGAAATCACCAAGTTCCAGAGCACCATTAGCCCAATTTGTGGCTATTTTGGCCCTGACCGTCTCGATCTTTTTGATTGTCGATTTTGGCCGTCAGGCTGCCGCCAATTATCGCAGCCAGCGCGAAGCCGAGCGCCTGAGCCAGGAGGTTGAGGCCGTACAGCAGGTTCAGGCCAAACTGCTGGCCCAACGCACCTACGCCGCCAGCGATTTATATGTGGAAGAAGTCGCCCGCCGCGAATTGAAATGGGCCAGACCCGGCGAAACCGTCTATGTAGTGGTACCCGATTTCGAACCCTCAAGCCCCCTCAATGCCAGCACCCACACCACCAATAGTATTAAAGTGACAGCCACCACCCCGCAAGAGGCTTGGTGGGAGCTTTTCTTCGGCAACCAACACCCGAGCCATTTCCTTGCCAATGTACCCTGATTTGACAGGCCCGACCTTTTGATTAAAATGTTGACCATACATAGCACACGCTGATGTAGCTCAGTCGGTTAGAGCACGGAACTCATAATTCCGGGGTCGGTGGTTCAAGTCCAGCCATCAGCACTATAGAACCGAGTCCTCAGCTATAGTGTAAACCCTGCCGATCCCTCGGCAGGGTTTTTTGTTTGGGATAAGTATAGCCTTAACCATTATGATTCCGCAACGTGTGTCGCAAGATGTTTGGGCTAGAATCCTATCCAAGACACAAACAAAAAAATAGACTCATAACTACACGAAATATTATCTTTTTGGGGGAAGTGGTTTTTACTGAGGCAAATAAGTTTTTGGTAGAGCATTTGACTGAAAAGAAAATGCTCCCCAAGAAGGGTTATGTCAAGGAAAAAGCTGATTTTTGGTCAAGAAATGTAGCTGCTCAACTATTGATGTCTTAACGAACAAGCCGGTCACCTCTAAAATCCTGCCGGGACTCGGCAGGATTTTTTTGTTTACATGAAGATAATCTGCTATGGCTAACGGCAAATCCTCACCTGTAAGTGCTGAATTAAATATCCCCACCTATCTTCCCCTACCCAAGGCGGCTCAAAAATATGGTTTGTCTGAAAAAGCCTTGACCCAATTGGTGCAGGCTGGTAAGATTGAGGCAGTCCGATTACCCTCAGGAGAGGTGCTTGTGCCCGCTGATAATGGCTCCAAGGCTCTGCAGACCAAAGAAGAGATTATTGCCACCAAATTTGCTCATTTGTGTGAACAACCAATCAGTGCCTCCGAAGCCAGTCGAAAGTACAGTGATATTCACGATGTTCCGATTTCACATGTTTTATTTAGTCGGTGGGCGAGAGCTGGTTACATTACAGTGATGAAACGGGGCTATCGATTGCAAATGGATGAGGCCGAGGTAGCTTACTGTGCTGAAATCTTTGCCCAAAAATATCAAGAATATGATGGGCGTATGTCCGGTGTTCGAATCTTTGATGAAAATGGTAACCCATACCAACTTAAATATCCAGAAGTAGCCGAACAATTACGTATCGAGCGCCGACTCGCTCGTCAAATGGTTGATACATAGATAGTCGAATAAACTTTTAGGTTCATCCTTGTAGTGATTAACTTTCTTTGGCGCACAATCGCCGAATTTTTTTCTAAAACTCTGAAAGGGTGTTGACAAACTTTCAGAACCGTGATGTTATGCTTTTCAACATGTAACTACTAAGCCATAAGGCAAAAAGCCAAAATTGGAAAGGAACTCTAACAAAAAACAAAGGTAAATCTAATCTATCTGATGTAATCTAGCCCAGATGAAGATAGCACCAGAGTTCGACGGCCAGCAACTCGAAAAGGTGGAGCAAAGAAGCTTGATCGAGCTTATCCTGACGATGCAGCAACAATTGAGGCGACAGGATGAGCTGATACAAGGGTTGCAAGAGCAAGTGGCTGAACAACAGGTTCAGATACAAGCCTTACAGGATCAATTAGCCAAAGACAGCCACAACAGCAGCAAACCACCCAGCAGCGACGGTCTAAAAAAGCCCAGAACGGGCAGTTTACGTCAGAAGGGGCAGCGACCCCAAGGGGGTCAACCAGGCCACAAGGGAGACACCTTGAAAATGGTAACCAAGCCAGACCATATTGAAACCCATCCGGTTATAACTTGCCCGCATTGTCTGACAGAGCTGGGGTCCAGTGACCCGCTTGGTTATGAGAAGCGACAAGTGTTCGATGTGCCGCCAGTCCGTCTGGCAGTGACCGAACATCAAGCGGAAATCAAGCAATGTCCTGGCTGTGGTCAGCAAGTGAAGGGCATGTTTCCGACACACGTCAGCCAACCTACTCAGTATGGGCCACGTCTGAAAGCACAAGCCAGCTACCTGAACAATTACCACTTCATTCCCTTGGCTCGGACGGAAGAATTATTGACTGATTTCTATGGACAAGCACCATCCGAAGCGGTGGTCATTACCGCCAACCAGCAATTGGTTGAACAGACCCAACCCAGTCTGGAAAGTATCAAACAACAGCTCATCGCCGCCGATGTTGCTAATTTTGATGAGAGCGGTTTGCGTGTCCAAGGCAAGTTGCACTGGCTGCATGTGGCCAGCACTCCGGAACTGACCCATTACCATGTGCATCGCAAGCGGGGTCAAGATGGCATGGAAGCGGCTGGTATCTTGCCCCTGTTCCAAGGTGGTGCAGTCCATGACCATTGGTCTCCCTACTTGAACTTCGACAACTGCCTCCATTATTTCTGCAACGCCCATCATCTACGTGAACTGCAATTTGTCCTGGAGCAATATCAGCAAAGCTGGGCGGCGGACATGGCCCAACTGTTGGGCACCATCAAGGCCGAGGTCGAAACCACATTGGCCCCAGCGATGAGTTTGCCCACAGACCGTCTGACCTATTACGAAACTCAGTACGACAAACTCATTGCCAAAGGACTAGCGGCCAACCCGATACCAGATGCACCGCCACCCAAAAAACGCGGACGACCCAAACAGTCTCCGCCCAAGAACTTGCTTGACCGCCTGACCAAGCATAAATCAGGGGTCTTGGCTTTTATGTATCACTTCCGCGTTCCTTTTGATAACAACTTGGCCGAACGGGATGTCAGAATGGTAAAGGTCAAGCAGAAAGTGTCCGGCACCTTCCGTACCCACTCTGGTGCTGATACCTTCTGTGCGATCCGCTCTTATATCTCGACCGTTCGCAAACAGGGTCATAACGTCATTGATGCTATTTATGATGCCTTTGTTGGCCAACCTTTCATACCCTCTAACCAGATGGCTTAGTAGTTACC
>Ga0210124_1000994_pt1 | contig 13095 bp, 11 predicted proteins | sample Muzzi_PWC_D2_FD_185554 | JGI IMG/M metagenome (GOLD analysis project Ga0210124, IMG submission 185554) | Wetland microbial communities from San Francisco Bay, California, USA, that impact long-term carbon sequestration - Muzzi_PWC_D2 (SPAdes) | ecosystem: Environmental > Aquatic > Marine >... | reverse complement strand
CGATGGCTTCGGCCACCTGGCGGTGCAGCTTTTTGCGGTCCTCGCGTAGCAGTGATTTGTAGGCCGCATCCCGGATTAAGGCATGGCGGAACATGAATTCCAACTCCGGATGCGTTTGCGCCAGCCGGATAAGGCCCACGCTTTCGAGGTGGGTTAGGTGTTTTTTGGTGTCGCTCATAATGACCACCTGACTCGGTCGAGCCGGAATCGCAGACGTAGGTTGGGTTGAGCCAAGATTTATCTGCATTGAATAGCCAAAGTTGGGTTTCATTCGCTAAATTAACCAGACGATGAGGCGAAACCCAACAAATTCTTGGCCGATATCACATTGGTTACACCATTCAACCCAACCTACTTTTAATTATCGCGCTAGCTCAAGTGTAGGTTGGGTTGAGCCAAGATTTATCTGTATTGAAGAGCCAAAGTTGGGTTTCATTCGCTAAATTAACCAGACGATGAGGCGAAACCCAACAAATTCTTGGCCGATATCACTTTGGTTACACCATTCAACCCAACCCACTTTTAATTATCTTACAAGAAAAATTCGTGCCATTCGCTCATTCGTGATATTCGTGATTTAAAGGGCACGGTAGCTAGATTCCCTACTATGGTTCCAGCCCAACAGCGGCCAGTCCGGCCACGGCGACCTCCATATCCTGGGTATAGTGACCGCCACTAACCCCAATGCCACCGACGACTTGCCCATCGATCTTGATGGAGTAGCCGCCACCAAAGACAACCAGCCGGGGGTGGTTGACGATACCGTGCAGCAATGGATCATCGCCCTTGATGAAGTCCCACCACTCGTGGGTACATATACCAAATGAGACCGAGGTCCAGGCCTTGTTCTGGGCGATATCGACGCTGAGCATCAGTGCGCCATCCATCCGCTCGAAGGCTTTCAACTCCCCGGCCTCATCTACAATGGCGATGGACATCGGTACGCCCATCTCTGTGGCCTTCGCCGCCGCGCCCCTGATCATGGCCTGCGCCGTCTCTGAGGTTACGCTTTGTTTGGTAAAAGTTTGGTTAGACATAATTTTTTCTCCTTTGAAAATAATTTGATTTAGGAGTCAAAAAGGCATTTTTTGACTCCTATTTTGATATAAGTGATGTGCCATACAAATGGCTACCAAGGAGTGTCAAAGTACACTTTGACACTCCTTTTGAATATTATTTGAATTTCTGCTCTATGGCTTGCCATTCGGGCAACCCGATCAAATCGGTGAATTCGGTAAACTTCACCATTTCATCCAGAATGCCCTGTGTAGTCCCCTTCTCCTGCAATTCACGCATCACCCGGAACATGCTGTGCGTAGCGGCGAACAGATTGGAAACGGGGAATATGACCAGCCGGTAGCCCATCTCGTACAGTTCTGCAAAGCTGAACATTGGCGTTTTACCGTATTCTACCATATTCGCCATCAGGGGCACATTGGGAAATTCTTGGGCAATCTGTTGTATCTCTGCCACCGACTGCGGCGCTTCGATGAAAATAACATCCGCCCCGGCCTCACGAGCTAGATGTCCGCGCTGGATGGCTTCATCGAGGCCAATCGCTGCCCGGGCATCGGTACGGGCGATGATGACGAAGTCTGGGTTGGTGCGCGCTCTGACCGCAGCTTCAACCTTCGAGGCGAATTCATTGGCCGGGATGACCTCCTTGCCAGCCATATGGCCGCATCGCTTCGGGAAGACCTGATCCTCCAGATGTAAGGCGGCAATACCCGCCGCCTCGTACTCTCGAATGGTACGGAAGACGTTGAGCGGGTTGCCATAGCCGGTATCGGCATCGGCAATGAGCGGTACGGAGACGGCCCTGGCAATAGTCCCGGCTCGTTGCACCATCTCGGCCAGGCTCATCAATCCATAGTCGGGTAGGCCAAGCACCGAGGCCGAGGCTCCAAAGCCGGTCATATAGACCGCCTCAAACCCAACAGCCTCGATGACCTTGGCCGAGACCGCGTCAAATGCGCCGGGAGCCAAAACCCCCGGCCCATCTAACAGTTCGCGCAAGCGACGTGTTTTAGTCATCGAATAACCTCCTATTTCCGCCTCAGTCAATCAGGGCTTGATAAGCGAGAACCCTAAATGTATCTCTTATCGGTGTCGTCAAGTCACGAGACGGGAAAAATTGGGACATAAAAATCCCAATCAATTCTTCTTTAGGGTCGATCCAAAAGTAGGTGTACGCCGCGCCGGACCAGCCATACTCACCTGCGGAGCCTAACATCGCCGATTGGGCTACATCCGTCATTACCCTAAAGCCCAGCCCGAAGCCGTACCCATGCAGAGTAGAAACCCCCATTTGTAAGGGTATGAGTTCAGGGGGCAGATGATTGGCCGTCATTAGCGCGATGGTTTTGCAGCCCAATAAACGCGTCCCGTCCAATTCGCCCTTGTTAAGCAGCATTTGGGTAAAGCGCATGTAATCAGAATTGGTGGACACCAGCCCCGCCCCCCCCGAAGGATGGTATTGCGGATTTGTCCACGGGCTTGTCGCCGGGCCATCGACGAGGCCAAGGTGGCTCTCTTCGGTACGGCCATACATGGCCGCCAGCCGGTCAATTTTTTCTGGGGGTACATAGAAGGCCGTATCATCCATCCTCAACGATTTGAGTATCTTTTCTTCCAGAAACGTATCAAGCGACATCCCCGAAATCAACTCAACCAGATAACCAATGACATCAGTAGCCATACTGTAGCGCCACTGGCTACCGGGTTGGTGAGCCAGGGGTAATCCGCTTAATTTTTGGGCCATTTCTGGCAGCGGTTGCCGAAGCCTGAGTAACGAATCCGCAAGTTCCGCTTCTCGATACAAAGCATCAACCGGAGAATCTTCATCGTTGCCATAACTCAAGCCGGAGGTGTGAGTCAGTAAATCACGGATGGTGACCTCGCGCTCCATATTGGTCAGTCCAATATGATTGTGGGTAGAGCCAGGGACCATGACCTTGAGGTTCTTAAACTCAGGAATGAAGCTGGAGACGGGGTCGTGGAGGTGGAATAAACCCTCTTCGTAGAGCATCATCAGCGCCACACTGACGATAGGCTTCGTCATTGAGTAGATACGGAATATTGTATCGGGCTGCATGGGTTTGTTGGCTTCCAGATCCATCTTGCCAAAACACTCGAAATGAAACACTTTCCCGTGTCGGGCCAGCATCGTGGTGAAGCCAGCGATGATATTCTGGTCTATGTAACCTTGCATGACGGGGGGGATACGATTCAAGCGTGCGGAAGAGACTCCCACCTCTTCTGGTGTGGTTATACTCATCACCTTATTCTCCGGTAGTTGGCCCTGATTTCCCTAACAATTTCCAACCGGCGGGCAGGAGGGCGGTTGCGACGAGAATTTTGACCAAATCGCCAGGAATAAACGGCCGGAGTCCAAATGTAAACGCCTGGTTATAACCGATCATTGCCCCCAACCAGGTGACACCTACGGCGTAGATGACGAGATTACCAAATATCATGGCGATAATGGTGGTTACTATGCGTCGATCCCAGCCTTTCTCTGCCAACCAGCCAACCAGAAAAGCCGCCAACACAAAGCCAATCAGATAACCCCCGGTCGGCCCCACCAACACGTGGGCGCCCCCCATTCCATTGGCAAATACGGGCATCCCAGCTGCACCTTCGGCCAGATAGGCCAATACGGTCGCAGACCCTCGCCTACTGCCAAATAAAGCCGCAATGAATAACACGGCGAACGTTTGCCCGGTGATAGGTACTGGGCTGAATGGTAAGTTAATTGAGAGTTGTGCCGATAAAGCAATCAACACTGAGCCAACGATAACCAGCACAATATCATATACCAGGGCATATTGTCGATGATTCGGCCTAAATATATCTGCATAAGTTAAATACATTGATTGTTCTCCTCAATAATTTATTTTGTAAAATAGGTGATTATGGACTGAAGTAGAAACATCTTTGCCCAAACGCCACCCATTTTATCATAGTACCATAACTATAGCCAGTCAGATGCAAATGATATAACATTATCGATACAAACCGGTTGACAGTCGGTTTAATGAGAAAATATCTACACAGCCCCTACACCTGATCTTCATAATTTCTTCACAGGTCTGCCGGATACTAAAACTAAATTAATCGTTCAAGGCAGCACTTAACTGCCCAATATTGAAAATACGGAGGTATAAACAAAATGTTTGGACGACGACTTATTGGGATAATCTTAGTACTATTACTTATTGGTGGTCTGCTGAGTGTGAGTGGATATCTTGGCTGGCAGCAGGGTTACGCAATGGGTAGCCTGGCAGCGGCAGGTGACGGGGGGCAGGTCGTGCCGCATCCCTATTATGGAGTGGGCTTCTTTCCTTTCTTTCCTTTATTCTTTGGCTTTGGGTTAATCTTTAAGTTCTTGTTCTTCTTGTTCCTGATTGTCCTAATTGCCAAAATGTTCCGTTTCTGGACATGGCGCACAGCCGGTGGCCCACCGGGCTATGGCTGGGGAAGGCACTGGCATCATCATGGCCCGCCACCCTGGTATAAAGGTGAAAAGGAATCATCCGAAGAGAATGAAGGGCAGGATTTGAACAATAGCGATGATGTAGAGAAGGCCTGACCAACCAATACAGTAAGACCAGGAGTGACAAAGTAATTGAAATCAAGAAATTAAATCGGTAATAGGCTACGGCGATTCTACCCCCTCTAACTCCCCCTGCTAGGGGGAGAATTGGGCGACTTCCCCCCTTGTAGGGGGGATTGAGGGGGGTAGAGTGTGGCTCAAGCACAGGACCACGATTACCGAATTAAATATTTAATGTTCATCACTTTGTCACTCCTGCAAAAATAACAACCTCTGCCGGAGTCGAGGCTTTAGCCGGAGACAAATAATACTTACCGGCTGAAGCCTCGACTCCAATCCATAGCTTGGACTTTACAGCAGCTCCTCACGAAAGCGTGCCTCATTTGGTTTTACAGCTATTACTGAGTTAAGATAGAACGTAGGGTGAACGATACGGATGAACGAACTCATTTTAGTTATTGATGATGAACCAAAAATCGTCAAACTGGCCCGGGATTATCTGGAACAAAGCAGCTTCCGAGTTGTCACAGCTAATGACGGAACTACTGCCTTGGCTGTAGCTCGCCATGAGCGGCCCGACTTGATTGTGCTTGACCTAAATTTACCGGGTGTGGACGGCCTGGATGTTTGCCGAAGCCTGAGACGAGAGTCGGATGTGCCGATTATCATGCTCACCGCTCGTGTGGAGGAAACTGACCGGCTCATTGGCCTGGAGTTGGGGGCAGATGATTACATTACCAAACCCTTCTCTCCGCGAGAGTTGGTGGCCCGGGTACGGGCGGTGCTGCGTCGGGTACAGGGGGGTGTTCACCAGCCGGGTCTCATCCGGGTTGGTGATTTGGAAATTGATTTGAACGGACATCGAGCAACCTGTTCAGGAGAGGCCCTTCAACTTACGCCTAACGAGTTTAATTTATTGGTCCTGTTGGCTCAACACCCAGGCCAGACTTTTAGCCGGGCACAGTTGCTCGACCGCCTGCATGGGGTGGCTTACGATGGTTATGATCGCAGCATAGATGCCCATATCAAAAATTTGCGCCGGAAGCTGGAAATCGACCCTGCCGAACCTCAGTATGTGCTGACTGTTTATGGCATTGGCTACAAGTTCACCGACGAGGTGTAATCTGAAACAGAACAAAGATTGGGAAAATCAAGAACATCACCCTTATCCGCCGTGGGCACCCTGGCCCCGCCATCATAGATTTTCGGGGGGTAGAGATGGCTGGCGTCGCCGCAAACGGCGATTCCTCTTTTTTCGCTTTGCTGCCATCTTTGGCCTCATCGTTTTGTTGATTGTGGGCGGCATGGCGGCGCTGGCGTTTCTGCTTACCCGGCTCTTTGAGGGTAGTGGACAGATAGCCCTACTCGTATGGATTGGGGGGTGTGGCTTGTCGCTGGCTTTGCCATTGCTGGCAATGGGAATGGCTCGCCGGGCTTTTCATAGAATAACCACGCCCTTGGCTAATATCATGTCGGCGGCTGATGCTGTCGCCGAAGGTGACCTGAGTGTGCGAGTTCCAGAGTTTGGCCCGGGCGAGTTTGGTCAGTTGGCCCGTTCCTTTAATAACATGATTGCGGAGATGGAACGCACCGACCAGCGACGCCGTAACCTCACTGCCGATGTGGCCCACGAGCTTCGTACACCGTTACATATCATTCAAGGCAATCTGGAAGGCATTCTCGATGGCGTGTACGAGCCCACACCGGAACAAATCAATGCCACCCTCGATGAGACTCGCTTATTGGCCCGGCTGGTAGAAGACTTAAGAACTTTGTCGCTTGCCGAAGGGGGCCAACTGCCGCTGATGTGCGAGCCGGTTGATGTGGCCGAATTACTGGCCGATGTGGGGACAAGTTTCAGTGGTCAAGCTGAGGCTGCCGGGATAGATTTGGGTATCGAGACTGGTGATAATCTATTTCCAATCACCATCTCTGCTGATGTGGCCCGTCTGAATCAAGTACTGAGCAATCTGGTGGTCAATGCTCTACGCCATACACTTCCTGGTGGTGCTATCATCCTGCAAGCGAAAACTGTTGGTAATTGTGTGCGAATTAGTGTACGAGATACCGGCCAGGGAGTCCCCGCTGAAGATTTGCCGTTTATCTTTGATCGCTTTTGGCGCGGCGACCGCTCACGATCTCATACGGGCGGTGTAGGTGGAGGGCTGGGCCTGGCCATTGCTCGACAACTGGTACAGGCTCATGGTGGACAAATCACTGTCGAAAGTGAAGTTGGCCGGGGGACAACATTCACCATTGAGTTACCCATCGTGTAAAAAATTAGGGCTTACGCAGTTGGGCTATAAAACCTTCCCGGAAGTTGGTTGTAAGCCTGATAATTTAGCATAATTCAGCAAAATCGCCTCCGATTCAACTTCCGGGAAGGTGAACTGTGTAACTTCTAAAATATAAAAATCTTGGTAGGGCTTTGGCGAATACGAAGGTTTCGGCTATCATTTCCTGGCTTGGCTAAAAGCCCAAGCGTAAACGTCAAACAAAAGGAGAATGCGTTGCGACTAAAATATTTCTTGATGGCACTGGTATTGGTGATTTTACCGGCCTGTGGAGGGGCAGCTGTTCCGGAGCCAGCAACTGAACCAGCGGTAGATGAGGTGGTTGAATCGGCTGCGCTAGAGGAAACAACCGTTGAAGAAGAGGCAGAGGCAGCACCTACAGCCGAAGAGGCTACTGAGCAAGAAGTTACTGTGGAGGAAACTGACACCCAGGCAACTGAAGCTGAAAGTCAAGCCAGTGAGGAAGAGATTATCACAACTGAGAGTGGTTTACAATATGTTATGATTGAAGAGGGATTGGGTGAGATGCCTCAGACTGGTGATTTGGTCCAGGTACATTATACCGGCACTCTGGAGGATGGAACCAAATTTGATAGCTCTGTGGATAGGGGTGAGCCATTTGAATTTCTCCTTGGAAGAGGCCAAGTTATTCAGGGTTGGGATGAAGGTATCGCCTTATTGCGAGAGGGGGGCAAAGCCAAGCTCATTATTCCTCCGGAGCTAGCCTATGGTGAGCGTGGGGCTGGTGGTGTAATTCCCCCTAATGCTACTCTAATTTTTGACGTCGAGTTGCTTTCTTTTAAGCCTGGCCCACCGCCACCCCCTGAAGCGCCCACCGAAGTGGGTGTAGATGACTATATTACCACTGAAAGTGGACTTCAGTATTTTGACCTCGAAGAGGGTACTGGCGAGTCACCGCAAGCAGGACAAACCGCCACTGTACATTACACGGGATGGCTCGAAGATGGGACGATGTTTGACAGCTCTCTTTTGCGGGGACAACCGTTTGGCTTTGTGATTGGGGTAGGCCAGGTTATCCCCGGCTGGGATGAAGGGGTGGCATCAATGAAAGTAGGAGGAAAGCGCCAATTGGTTATTCCTGCGGATTTGGCCTACGGTGAGCGTGGTGCAGGGGGGGTAATTCCTCCCAATGCGACGCTGATTTTTGAGGTAGAATTAGTGGGAGTAGAGTAGATATTAAGCGTTACCCCGCATGGTTTGTCTCATTTAAGAGAAACTTATCTGCGAATTTGCAAGTAGGCGAGTGGGTAAGCAAGCAATGTATTTGTTCGCCGACTCGCCAACTTGCATCCTTGTGACTTACAAACTGTTAATCTAACTTGAGTAACATTGCCTTCTTAGTCCAACTCCTCACGTATCGTATAAATCGGCTTAGATTGGCTTTCGTGATAGGTACGAACGACCATCTCCCCTAACAGACCCATGGTGATAAATTGGACGCCAATCATGACCAGCAGAATCGCCAGGAGTAGCATGGGGCGTTCGGCTAAGGCTGTGCCGTAAGCCAATTTCAGAAAAGTTAAATAGATGCCAACAATAGCCCCTAAGCTAAAAGAGAGGATCCCCATCAGACCGAAAATTTGAATGGGCCGGGTGGAGTAACTCAACAAAAAGCGAACGGTGAGTAAATCGAGTAAGACCCGCATAATTCGACCTAAGCCATATTTACTTTTTCCATATTGGCGATGGCGATAGTTCACCGGTACCTCGGCTACCGTTACTCCATAGTAGCTGGCAATAGCCGGGATAAAGCGGTGTAAATCGCCGTATAGGTTGATGCTTTTGATGACTTCAAGCCGGTAAGCCTTAAGGGCACAGCCATAATCGTGAAGATAGACGCCTGTGCCTTTCGAGATGAGCCAATTAGCCATAGCCGAGGGGATTTTGCGTGTCAGCACCGACAAAAAACCCTCTTTCCAGCGTTCAACTCGCCAGCCACTAACAATATCGTACCCCTCATTGATTTTAGCCAATAATTTAGGAATATCAGCCGGATCGTTTTGCAGGTCAGCATCCATTGTAACCACAATATCACCACGAGCCTTGTCGAATCCGGCGGCAAAGGCGGCTGTCTGCCCAAAATTACGCCGAAATTGAACCAGGCGTAGGCGCTCATCTTTGGCGCGCAACTTTTTCAGTTCTAAGAAGCTACCGTCGCTACTTCCATCGTCCACACAAACGATTTCAAAGGTCTGGTCTATAGCCTCTAAAACCTGCACCAATTCGGATAGTAAATGGGGCAGGCTTTCGACCTCGTTATAAATAGGCAATACGATACTCAATTGAGGTTTGTCCATTTCAATGAGCAGTTCCTGGCTATCAAGGGCCGTTTGTTCATTGATGGGTGACATTTGAATTCTTAACCTTTCTCTGAAACTACGCCGCGTGTGCTGCGCAGCAAATAGATGATTCCGCCAAATATCCCGGTGATGATATTGCCAATCACATAGACTAAAAGCGATATAGCAACGGCAGTCTCCTCTGGGACACCAATCTGCCCAAATAACCGGCGATAAGTTTCCTCGCGTACCCCTAGCCCGGCAAAGCTGATGGGCAAAATGAGAACTAACGAGGTGATGGGTACAAAAATTGCAAATTGAGCAAAGCTGGCTTGCGCTCCTAAAGCCAGCCCAATAAAGACATTCATCAGAATCAGGCTAATGTTAAAAAGCAGCGAAACCAGATAAGCTTGACCGAGAGCTGGTAACGGATATCGTTGAAAAGATTCGAAAAGGTTGCCAATAAATTTTATGGCTGTCATGCGTCGAAAGAGCTTTATCCGCGTTTGTAATGTCAAGTATAATGAGCGGTTAATTAACAGATACCCCAGAACTAATCCGGCTAAAAAAATTATGATGGTGAAATAAGCGACAATTGGGGGTACTGCCTCCCAATCGAAAATTAGCGCAATTAAGGCAATGGCCTGTAAGGCTGACAATCCTAGAAAACGGTCGACCACAACACTGGTGACAGCATCAGAGCCACGCTCACTGTGGCGATTGAGTTCAACCATGCGTATGGCGTCGCCACCCACGCCACTGGGAAGCACGTTGTTGAATAAAAAACCAATAAAGTAAATGGCGGTCAATTCGCCAATATGCACACGTACGCCAATGGCGTCGAGTAAAATTTGCCAGCGAAAGGCCCGAATCACTATCCCTAACATCATCATCGTTAACGCAGCCAGTAGCCATAGCGGATTGGCTCTACTCACCACGGTTAAAAATTTTTGAAGGTCGATGGTACTGAATATAAAAATCAGTAGCCCAATACTGACAACTATTTTGAGGATGTTGAAAAGCAGCTTTTTGTTCATTGTTTAATTGCCGGTAATATCATGATATTTGTCGAGGGCAGCCGACCAATTTCCAGCCTCGCTCAAACTGAGGGCTTCATCAGCTTGTGTTCCCTGCCATTTTAGATTAAACGCCACCGCCTGTCGATAAGCCTCTGCTGCATCCGGTAAATTGCCTACGGCTTCTTGGGCTTCGGCCAGGGCGATAAAGCCACTGACCCAGCCTGGAAATATATCAACCGCTTTTTGATAGGGTTGCAATGCTTCTTCCGGGTGTCCTGCGGCCATTAAGGCATCGCCCCAGGCGTGTAGAGCAGCTGCTTGAGCCGTACGCGGGTCGGGGTTAAGTACGCCTTGCGCTTCGGCTTCGGCGGCCCAGGGATAGGCTGCATCGACTGCCTGGGCCGCCAGGTCAATGACAGCTTCGGTGAGTAGCTCAGGTTCGTAAACCGCAATTTGTGGCTCGGAGATGACCACCCCCGAATAAGCGATATTTCTAAAAGCAGGCGACTCTGCTGGGGCAAAGCGGTTAACCGCCCATACCTGCCCCCCACCGGACCTTAATCCTTCCGCGCGGCGTTCAATATTAGTCACCATTGCCGCTGGAGTCAAAAGTTGAGCCTTTCCCCGATAATAGTAACTAATAAAGCGACCCTCATCCCACAACGGCCCAATCAAAATGATATCGGCTGGTGCGGCATGCGCCTCTAGGTATCGAGCAGCCTCACGCCAGTTGGGTTTGGTCTGATTGTAGAAGTCTAATGTGGCAATAAATGAGACCGTCGCCAGAACCCAGATAAGATAGGTATTTGCCTTAGCACGCTGATTTTCTGAGATGTTTAAACGTGTCACAGAAACTATATTGATGATCGCGTAGGCAATGACAATTAGATAGACAGGTAAAACAAAGGCATATCGAAATTGCAACGCGCGTGGGTCGCCTAGAACAACAGGTAGAGCAACCGGCAGCCCCAGCCAAAGCCCGCTAAATATTGCCAGGGGCCAATAATGTCGGGCTAGAAATAACAGGCCGGTTAAAAAAATCAATAAAAATCCCCAGGCAGCTAAACTGGGGGTTGGGCCTAGAGCTTTGACCACGCCAATCGAAAAATCCAGGGGCGCGCCAACGCCGCCTTCAATGGCTCCTACGGCCATGCGTTTGCGTAAAATCTCAAAGAGAACGGGCCACCAGGGGATGTAGAGTAGAAAAGTTATCGCAATAGCGAGAGTAAAACCAATGATGTGGGATTGGTAATTGGGGATTGGTAATTGGGGATTGGCAATTGGAAGTTTATTCTGCTCTATGTTATTGTCTTGCTTTATATGGGTTTGGTTGTTTGCTAAACGGTTGTCGATAATAAAGCAGAATAGAAAGCTTGCTTGGCTAGCCAGGATTAAAAAACCGAAATACATAGTATAAATATTGGCCGCACTAACTAGCGCAAATACCAACCAGCGAGACCATTGCGTGGGACGGTACATCGCTCGAAAGAATAACCAGGTTGATAGGGCAGATAGCAACATAAAGAGGGCATGCATGCGGGCTTCTTGACCATATTTAATAGCAATGGGCGTGAGTGTCAGAAGAAATGCTGCAAATTGGGCAATGGGGCGTTTGTGATATCGAATTAACGAAGGGTGAGGTATGAAATACAAAATACGGCAGGCCAAATTGTATGTAACAGCAACTGCTAATACCGCTGCCAAAACAGATGGAAAGCGCCAGAGCCAATCTGAGGTAGCAGTGGGTAATTCGGTTGTACCAAGGGGTATGATGAGACGGGCGAAGGTTCCGGCGACCAGGTAATAGAGGGGCGGGTGAATATCGCTGGCCGTCCAGGTGATGACTTCGCCGGGAGACTGATTGGCGAACGAGGCAGTAAAAATTTCATCACCCCAGAAACTGTCTGATGATAACCCATGCAAATTGAGAGCCAAAGAGAGGACAAGTAGAAATAAGGCGAGTGGAGAAAGTTTTGATCTGTTGTTTGACATATAACCTTCATCTGCATTGGATACGCGATTTGGTTATATTTTGGCTAGAATCAGGTTTTTGTCCAATTTGGGAGAAATGTATGTGGTTTGGCTGGCTTAACGAACCGCCGGTCGAGCCAGGCCCCAATCGTCACTAGCCCCCACATTGTCCACGATAATCCGTTCATTTCTTCCATCTACGGCCATCGCCATAATGCGCCAGGGGCCGAAGACATCGGTACGGAAATAGATTTCCAAGCCATCTGGACTAAAGACCGGGGTCGTATCGGTTCCAGGACGATTGGTCAGGCGAACAGGTGGTTCGTCAGTGTCCAAATCGAGCCGGTAAATTTCCCAATCAGAGTCTCGGAAGCGAGAGGAGAAAACCAGATAGTTGTTGGTGCGTGACCAACTGGGGTAGCTATCGGTACTGTCGTCGGTAATGCGTTTACCACTGCCTCCGTCAAAGCCTACGCGCCACAAACCACACTCTGGGGCGCAAGATTTAACCACCAATTCTTGACCATCAGGACTCCAAGCTGGCTGCTCACCGGGAAAGCGGTCAATTTCATGACCATCCTTAGCATCAATGACATAAACCTGGTGAGCAACATTGGGTGGGCCAAGTTCCAGAGCCAATTTTCCGCCATCGGGGGACCAGGCCATATTTGTCACATGGTCTACTTGGAAAAGAAGCTGGACACTTCCCGATTGGATGTCCATAATCCAAATGCCAGTTCCCTGAGCATAGACACCGCCAAACTCACTAATCCCTGGTTCTCCATAGAAGGCAACTCTATCGCCATTAGGAGACCAGGCCGGAGAAGCAGCCCGGCCGTGTAACCTGGCATTGAGCAGTTCGCCACTAGAAGAGACAACGCCAAGGTCATGGGTTTGAGAATTGCTCTGGACATAAATAATTGTGGCGGGTTGGGGTGTCGAGGTAGGGGTTACGG
>Ga0210124_1000993_pt1 | contig 13109 bp, 12 predicted proteins | sample Muzzi_PWC_D2_FD_185554 | JGI IMG/M metagenome (GOLD analysis project Ga0210124, IMG submission 185554) | Wetland microbial communities from San Francisco Bay, California, USA, that impact long-term carbon sequestration - Muzzi_PWC_D2 (SPAdes) | ecosystem: Environmental > Aquatic > Marine >... | reverse complement strand
ATGGCCATCACCGTGCGCAGGCGGTGCAGGCCATCGCGACGCCGGCTGTGGATCCGCAGGGAGAGGTTGATCTTGGCTGGAGCCTGGACGGTCAGGGTCTTCATGGGCGTTCCGCGGATGGCGCGGTTGTCGGTGCAGTCTTCGGGCGTGGCGGATGAAAGAGGTCGGACGGGAGGTCGCGGTCGAAGCGAAACTGCTGCCAGCGCAGGGCGAGGGATCGACCCTCTCCCATGACCACATCGAGGTCGGGAGGGTGTAGCCCGTTTACCCTTTCCGAGTCCAGGTAGGAAACCCGTAGTGGCGGCAAGAGGGCGCCCACGACTCGCCGGCGACCCGGGTGCCATCGCCATTGGGCCGGTTCATGGTCACAGGTTAACAGAATGGTGTCGTCGTCGGCCCGCGTGGGGGACGGCGCGCAGGCCGGGTCACGGCACGTCATGCCGAGGAGGAGGCGCGGCAGGTGGGGCCAGACCGCCGCGGGCAATGGCAAGGCCGCCACGGCCGGGGCGCCGGTGAGCCAGCCGTCGCCGGGGGTCCAGAAGGCGACGCTCGTGCCGCTCACCAGGGCGAGGAGCCGGGTCTGGCCGAAGTCGTCACTCATCTCCAGGCGCAGGCGGTCGGGCGGCGCCACGGCGATGGTGACGTTCACACGGCTGCGGAGCAGGCCGTCGCGCGCGATGACCTGGGCCGTGCCGGTGACGCGGCGGTCCTGCCAGAGGTCATGCAGGCGTCCGGCCTCATCCCGGGCCGCGGCGCATTCCACCGGGCTCACCGCGCCAGGGCGGTGGGCGCACCCGCCGAGGGTGAGTGCCGCGAGACAGGCGCACAGCAGGGGCCGCATGGTTGGCCGGGAGGATCGCAAGGTGGTCGGGTGCCGCGCGGGCCGGGGTGGGTCTGTCCCGGCGTGGCTCGTGGTAGGGGCTGGCGGGCCGGTGCGGCCTGCCGTGTGGCGTCGGCGGCTGGCCCGCGTCTCACACCACGGAGCGTCGCGGGGGTCTGCGGTCGGGGGAGATTGAGGGTGGGCTAGCCCGCTTTTCTCACCAGGGATCGTCGCGAGAGCGCGCAAACGCGCGTCGGTCCTGGTCGGCCCGCAAGTCCGAGCCCGCAGGCAGGCTTGCGGCCTGTCGAGGACTCGGACGAGGACACGGCCAGGAGATTCGGGCGGTTGCGCGGGCGCAGCAGATTCATGGTGAGAAATGCGGGCTAGGGGTGGGCCGGTGCCCGGCCGTGCTGCTGGTGGCGCTGGGCGATCTTCTCCGCCAGCCCCGGGACGGTATTGCCGTCGAGCTCCAGGGCGCGGTTCCATTGCCCGAAGGCGTCCTCGTGGCGCTCGAGGGCCCAGTACACGTCCCCCAGGTGGTCGCGGATGATGGCGTCGTCCGGTACCAGCTCCACGGCCTTCTCCAGACTGGCGCGCGCCTCATCGAGCTCGCCGCGCTTGTAGTGGACCCAGCCCAGGGAGTCGACGACGTAGCCGTCGTCGGGGCGGATCTTCACCGCGCGGGTGAGGAGGTCGAGGCTCTCGTCGAGGTGGATGTTCTGCTCCGCGTACATGTAGCCCAGGTAGTTGAGGGCGTGGGCCTGCTCCGGATCGAGCTGGATGGAGTGCTCCAGGGCGTCGAACGCCTCCGGGTAGCGCTTCATCTTCTCGAACACGGCACCGAGCTGGAAGTAGAGGCGGGCGTCGTCCGGGTAGACCTTGATCCCGGCGGTGAACACCTCCTCGCCCTCGGCGTACTTCTCCATGCGCACCAGCGCGATCCCGAGGTACGCGAACAGGTCGGCGGACATCGGCTCGGCCGCGAGCTGCGCCTGGGCGAAGAGTGCCATCAGCGACGTCGCGTCCCCGAGCTGTTCCAGGGTGTTGATCAGGTGGTGCGCGACCTCCAGGTTGGTCGGCTCGGCCTCGTAGAGCTCGCGGAACAGGGGGGCGGCCTCGGCGAACCGTTCGGTCTGCTCGTAGGCGAGCCCCAGGAAGAACGTGGCTCGCGGATTGTCCGGCCACCGCTGGTGGATGCGTTGCAGGCGGTCCATTGCGCGTTCGAAGTCCTCCTGCTCGAACAGCAGCAGGGCGAGACGGAGCTGCGAGTGGAGGTCTTGCGGATTCTCCGCGATCAGCCGTTCGTAGGCGGCGATCGCCTCCTCGCTCTTCTTCGCCGTGACCAGGAGCTGGGCCACCCGTTTTTCCAGGGCGGTATTGTACGGGGTGAGGTCGAGGGCGTGCTGGTAGGCGTCGATCGCGCCATCCAGGTCGCCGGTCTGCTCCAGGGCCGCGCCGAGGTTGACGAAGCCGCGCTCCACGTCGGGGCGCTCCTCGGTGCAGCGGCGGAACTCTTCCGCGGCCTTGTCGAATTGCTCGGCGGCGCCATAGGCACGGCCGAGGTGGAAGTGGGCGACGACCGATGCCGGATGGTCCTCGAGGTACCCCGTCAGCAGCGTGATCGCATCGTTGATCTTACCGGTCTCCAGGTAGAGCTGGGCGAGCTGGGCGAGGCGCTGGGTATCCTCGCGATCCAGCTCGTAGAGACGTACCAGGTAGGGCAGGGCCTGGTCGTACTCCTGACTGTGGGCGTGGAGCTCGTAAAGCAGGCCGAGGGCCTCAGGCTGGTCGGGGGCGTGCTTGAGGGCGTCTCGTGCCGCCACCTTGGCCAGCTCCAGTTGGCCCTGGCGCCGATAGGCGGTGGCGAGGGCGGTGAGCAGATCCGGGGAGGAAGGGTCGATCCGCAGCGCCTCCTTGAAGGTGTCGACGGCGGCGTCGTCGCCGTGGCGGCTCTGGTAATCGCCGATCAAGAAGAGCTCGGCGGCCGAGGTGGCAACCGCCGGGCGCGAGGCGACCTGGGCGGGTGACGCCACCCCCGGGCGCGCCAGGCCGGCGCAGCCGGAGAGGCTGGGCATGGCGATCATGGCCAGGGTCGACAGGAGGAGGGCGGGTCGCTTACAGAGGAGGGACATCAGCATCGGCTCGGGGTAAAAAGATGATCCGGCTCATGGGAAAACCATAACGAAGGCAGGGGGATGCAGCAATCCAGGGGCAATATGACTTCTCTTCGGTACAGGGTCCCATGACACCATGGCTGCGCAACTAGGCACATCGCAGACGGTGGTGGGGGAGGTAGTGGAGCTATGCGTGCCGGAAGGGGCGGTGTCGCAGCGCGTCGACCGCTGGCTGGCGGATGGCCCCCTCGGCCTGACCCGCAGCCAGATCGGGCGGCTGTGCAGCGCCGGGGCCGTGGCGGTGGACGGCCGGCCGGTACGGGCGTCTGCCCGGGTCGTGGCGGGCCGCCGGGTGCGGGTGATCCTGCCGCCGCCCGCGCCCGCCCACCACTCGGCCGAGGCGCTGCCGCTCGCCATCGTCTATGAGGACGACGACCTCCTCGTGTTGGACAAGGCGGCCGGCATGGTGGTCCACCCGGCGCCAGGCCACCCGCGGGGTACCCTGGTCAACGCCCTGCTGGCCCATTGTCCGGGTCTCGCCGGGGTCGGCGGGGTGACACGGCCCGGCCTCGTCCACCGCCTCGACAAGGAGACCAGCGGCCTGATGGTGGTGGCGAAGAACGATCGCGCCCACGCCGGCCTGACGGAGGCGTGGGCGGTGCACGACATCGAACGGCGCTACCTCGCCCTCGCCAAGGGGGGCCTCGCGGCGCCGCTGGTGGTCGACGTGGCGATCGGCCGCGATCGCCAGGATCGCAAGCGCATCTCGGCGCGCACCGATCGCCCCCGCGCCGCGCGCACCCATCTCGCGCCCATACGCTGGTTCGGCGAGGAGGCGACCCTGGTGGCGGCGCAGTTGGACACGGGCCGTACCCACCAGGTGCGTGTGCACCTCGCCCATGTCGGCCATCCGGTGCTCGGCGACGCCCTCTATGGCCGTGGTGTGGGGCGGCTGCGGGTGGGGAGCCAGGTCCACCGGTTCGCACGCCAGATGTTGCACGCGGCGGTGCTCGGCTTTCGCCACCCGGTGAGCGGCGTGGCCCTGCGCTTCACCAGCCCCCTGCCGGAGGACATGGTCGCGGCGGTGCGCTTCCTCACGGACCACCTGGGAGCGGCGGAGGCGGGCTCCCCCGGCTAAGGGCACGGCATGCCGTGCCCCTACAGCAGGCGTTCGGGAAAGACGCGGGCTGCTCGTCCCTGGATATCCGCGACGGGCTTCGGTGGCGCCGGCTACAGCAATCCTTCGATCTCTTTCTCGATCACCTTCATGTCGACGTAGCCAATGTAGCGCTGGGCGATGTTGCCGTTGCGGTCGACGATGAACGTGGTGGGCAGGCCGAAGATGCCGCCGAAGTCGCTCGGCACCTGGGCGTCGGCCATCACCACCGGGTAGTTGATGCCGTAGTGCTCGATGAACGGCGGCACCACCCGCGCCGGGTTCTCGTCCATCGAGATGCCGACGATGTCGAAGCCCCGCGGCCCGTACTTCTTCTTCATCGCGATCAGCTCGGGGATCGCCTCTCGGCACGGCGGACACCAGGTCGCCCAGAAGTCGATCACCAGCACCTGGCCCTTGAACTGGGCCAGCTCCACCCGGTTGCCCTCCAGGTCGAGGAGGGAGAAGGCCGGGGCGGGGATGGCGGTCGAGGTGGCGGCGGCATTCGCTGCACCCTCGTCCGCGTCCATGGGCGCAGGCGCCTCGCGCGCCGGCTTGCAGGCGAGGAGGAGGACAGGAAGGGCGAGGGACAGACAGAGGGCGCGCAGGGTGGGGGCCATCGGGGCTCCTGAATGGGCTGTCAGCGGTCAGCTTTCAGCGAACGTTGATTTCCAATAGCCGAGAGTCACTTTGACGAGCTGAACGCTGAGAGCTGACGGCTGATCGCTGCTAAACCCCGGTACGGGTTGGGCCCCAGACGTATTTGTGGAGCTGAAGCTGGAGGCGCAGGGGCAGACCGCTCTCCAGGATCCACGCCGCGACGTCGTCCACGGCGAGGACGTCGTGGACCGGCGAGATGAGCACTGGCCAGCGGTCGCTCAGGCGGTGTCGGCGGATGAGGTCGACGCCCCAGTCGAAGTCATGCCGGTCGCCCACCACCAGCTTGATCTCGCCGCGCTCGTCGAGGCGATCGAGATTCCCCCAAAGATTGGCGTCCGCCTCGCCGGAGGATGGGGTCTTGATGTCGAGGATGACGTGCACGCCGGCCGGTACGGTGTCGATCGGCAGGGAGCCGCCGGTCTCCAGGAGGACCGTGTGGCCATGGGCCAGGAGCATGGCCATCAGTGGCACCGTCTCACCCTGCAGGAGGGGCTCGCCGCCGGTCACCTCGACCAGCCGGGTGCCGAGGGCGGCGACCTGGGCCGTGATGTCCGCCAGCGACATTTCGCTACCGCCGGAGAAGGCGTACGCTGTATCGCAGTAGCCGCAACGCAGGTTGCAGCCGGTCGTGCGCACGAACGTGCACGGCAGGCCGGCGAAGGTGGACTCCCCTTGCAGGGAGCGGAAGATCTCGGTGATCCGCACCGTGGAAGTGTACGGCCCCCTCCCGTGGTGCTCAAACTGCGATCGTCGGCCCGTTTCCGCGCTGGGCTTGGGCAGGGCTCATCGGGACAGGGCCGAGGACCTCTCGCGACGGACGGAATCGATTATGTATCTATGGGGCGAAACGCGGGCCACCCTGTCTGGGGATTGTCCTCGGGAGAGTGCCGCCCCACCGAACCGCGCCGTAGGGGCACGGCATGCCGTGCCCCTGCCGGTGTCACCTCGGTCGTTTGGGCCGCGGCGGCTGGGGCGCGAGCGGACGGTTGCGATCGAATGCGGGCCGTGGCGTGCTCCCGGGCCCGCAGTTAGACTGCCGCGAAAAAGGAGTTGGGTGGATGCCTCATATCACGTTCTTGCCCTGCGGTCTCACCGGTGATGTGCCGGAAGGGACGACGGTTCTCGATGCCTCGGAAGAGCTTGGCCTGCTCGAGTTCGCGGGCCTGGAGATCCCGGACGGCTGCACGCGTCAGTGCGAGTGCTGTACCTGCAAGGTCTTGATCAAAGAGGGGTGGGAGAATCTCTCGGAGATGGGGGAGGAAGAGAATGACCTCCTCGCCGACAACGGCGCCGACGACGACGAGCGCCTCTCGTGTCAGGCGCAGATCCGCGGCGACGTGGTAGTCTGGTTCGACGGGTCGTAAGCCGGTTCGGCGCCCGGGAACGCAGGTTGCCGTTGCCATCGCACGGGACCGGGGGCTGAATTGAAATTCGGCCCTGCTCCCGCTAGTGTGAAAATCCTGAGTTGTCCGAGGATCATAACCTCTCGCGTCAGGAACGCGGCCTGTTCCCCCCGTCAGTGACCCAACCCGTCTACATCGAGTCGATCGCGGCGCTCCTGCCAGGGCCGGCGATCACCAACGATCGGATCGAGGAGGTCCTCGGGCGGGTCGCAGAGCAGCGATCCCGGGCGCGGCCCATCGTCCTGCGGAGCAACCGGATCAAGTCGCGCCACTACTGCTTCGATGCGCAGACGCGGGAGTGGAACTACACCGGGGCGAGCCTCGCCGCCGCCTGCGGCCGCGAGGCGGTGGCCAAGGCAGGGATGGCCCTCGATCAGGTCGCCTTCCTGTGCTGCGCCACGACCACTCCGGACCAGGTGCTACCGCCCCATGCGGCGATGGTGCAGGGCGAGCTCGGCATCTCACGCACGGCGATTGGCACGGTGCACGGGGTGTGCAGCTCCTCCGCCGGCGCCTTCGACTGGGCATATCTGCAGGTCGCCAGCGGCCGTTACCCCAACGCTCTGGTGATCGCCAGCGAGCGGGCCTCCCAGGGGCTGCGCCGCGAGCACTACGAGTGCGGCTCGCGCTTCAAGAAGTTCCTGGTGGAGCTATGTGGGCAACTGGGGCGGGAGGTGAGCGCAGATGAGCTCGACGCGGTGCTCGCGGCGCGGCGGCGGCCCCTGGAGTTCGACGAGGATTTTCTGCGCTGGATGCTCTCCGATGGCGCCGGTGCGGTGGTGCTCGGCACCGCGCGACGTCCCGGTGCGCTGGAGGTGGTGCACATCGAGATGGAGTCGCGTGCCGGTGACCTGCCGTCGTGCATGACCGGCGGCATCGAGTGGTGTGACAACGTCCTCGACTCCGCGATCTCCGGGGTCCTCAACCTGCGCCAGGACATCACCCTGCTCAACGAGCACATCGTGCCCGTGACCATCGACTGCGTGCGCCACTGTTTCGACCATGCGGGCCTCGTGTCGAGCGAGGTCGACGTCATCATCCCCCACCTGTCCAGCGAGTACTTCATCGACAGCACTGTAGCCCACCTCGCGGCCGTGGGTCTGGACCTGCCCCGGGAGCGATGGTTCACCAATCTGACGCGCGTCGGAAACGTCGGTACGGCCTCGATCTGGATCGCGCTGGAGGAGGCGATCCGCACCGGCCGCGTCCAGCCTGGCCAGACCGTGTTGCTGGTCGTGCCCGAGTCGTCGCGCTTCAACACCGTCTGCGTGGTGTTGCGCATGGTGGCCTGATCCGCCGCAGGCGCGTGGCCGTGGGTGGCGGGCAGATCCACTGGCAGCGCCGGAGGAAAAAATCGTAGGGACACGGCATGCCGTGCCCTTTTTCCCACGTGGGGTCGGCCGTAACGGAGGCGTCGATCTACGGTGGCGGCCGGTGGCCTGGGAGGGCCACGCGGGATTTGCTAGATTGCGCTCCCTTTTCCGGAGGATCTCCCTCTTCAGGTCTGGAGTAAGCGATGGAAATCTATCTTGAAGACAACTTCGACCTCAGCCGCACCGGCGAGGTGTGCGATCAGATCGAGGCGGTGGCCAAGGAGTGTGGAGTCAAGATCGACTCGATGAACCTGGATCGCGGCTCCACGGGCCTGGCGAAGATCGAGATCAAGGCGCGGGAGACCCACCGCATCCCCATCGACCGGGTGGAGAACCTGCCGTTCGTCGCACGGGTGGCGCGACTCCTGCCCTCCTACAAGCTGATCAGCCGCAAGTTCAACCCCACGCCCCTGGAGATCCACATCCACGGCAACTCGCGCATCGGGGCGGGGCACTTCCTGTGGACGGTGGGGCCGTGCGCGGTGGAGGAGGAGAACCTCTACCATGAGATCATCGACGCGATCATGGGGGTGAAGTTCCCGGCGGAGGCCAACATGCACGTGGCGTTCCGCGGCTTCGTCGACAAGAACCGCACGTCGGTCTACTCGTGGGAGGGGATCCGCGACGAGGGGCTGCCGTGGATCCGGGCGATGAAGGAGAAGTACGACTGCGCCGTCGCCAACGAGATCATGTCGATCGCCGACATCGACAAGTACCGGCGCGACGGCACCTTCGACATCCTTCAGGTCGGCACCCGCTCCGCCGAGTTCGCGCGCCTATTCGACGCCCTCGCCAAGACCGATCTCACCATTTATCTAAAGAACGGCCGCGGCAACACCATCGACGAGTTCCTCAACTACGCGGAACGCATGGTCGCCGGTGGCAACCCGAAGGTGGTGCTGGTGGTACGCGGCACTCAGACCACCAATCCCAAGCACCTGCGCAACGCCGCGGCGCTGGAGTGGGGCCCGGTGCTCCGTGGCCTCACCCGCCAGCCGGTGGTGTTCGATTGCTCCCACTCGGTGGGCCAGCGGGAGCTGGTGGTCGACGCCATGATGGCGGCGGTCGCGGCCGGCTACGACGGGTTGGAGACCGACGTCCATGCCGCGCCGGAGCGTGCCAAGGTGGACGGCCGCCAGGCCCTCTTGCCGGAGATCTACGAGGCGATGGCCAAGTACGTCGCGGAGGCCCGCCTCGCGTATCTGGACCGCCACCGCACGTTCACCGAGCGCGGGTACATGGGCCACTTCATGAACCCGTAGCGGCTGGGCCGCGTGGCTAACCCCATATTCGCGCCGTGTCCTCGCCCGCGCTCCTCGACGTACGACGAGTACGCCTGCGGGCTCGGGCTGCGGGCCGGCGCGAACCTGGGGCCGCCCACACGCCCCCGGGATGACGGCGGCGGGCGGGATTCTCGGCCCTTTCTCGACGTAGTCCACTACGCCTGCGTCGCCCGGCCTCCGAGCCGGCCCGAATCTCGGGTCACCTCCACACCAAACAACTGGCGGCGTGTCAGTCCTCGCCGCCATGTAGGAGCGACCTTGGTCGCGAACCCGTGCCCGCGGCGTCGCTGAGGTCCGCGGGCAAGCCCGCTCCTACAGGATGCGGCTTGGCCTGCGAGCCCCCTTTTTGTCCTACGCCTTGGGCGAATCGGCGTTACCTCGGCCGCCCGGGAGTCTCTGGAGCAGGTCGAGGGGGATCGGCACGACCAGGGTGCTGTGCTCGCCGGTGATGTCGATCAGGGTCTGGAGGTAGCGGAGCTGCAGGGCCGCCGGTTCCTTCATCATGATCGTGGCGGCCTCGGCCAGGCGCGTCGCGGCCTGGAACTCACCCTCGGCGTTGATCACCTTGGCCCGCCGCTCGCGCTCCGCCTCCGCCTGCTTGGCGATCGCGCGCTGCATCTCCTGGGGAAGGTCGACGTGCTTGATCTCTACCAGGGAGACCTTGATGCCCCAGGCGTCGGACTGCTCGTCGAGGATCGTCTGGAGCTTCTCGTTGATCTGCTCGCGCGCCGACAGGAGGTCGTCGAGCTCGACCTCGCCGAGCACCGAGCGCAGGGTGGTCTGGGCGAGCTGGCTGGTGGCGTAGAGGAAGTCCTCCACCTCGATGATCGCCTTCTCTGGATCCATCACCCGGAAGTAGAGCACCGCGTTGACCTTCACCGAGACGTTGTCGCGGGTGATCACGTCCTGCGGCGGCACGTCCATGGCGATGGTGCGCAGGGAGACCTTCACCATCTTGTCGACCACGGGGATGAGGATGATCAACCCCGGCCCCTTGGCGCGCAGCAGGCGGCCGAGGCGGAAGACCACGCCGCGCTCGTACTCCCGCAGGATCTTGATCGCCGAGGCGAGGATGGCCAGCAGGACCGCGAACAGGACGGCGTAGGGGACGATGTCGATCTCAGGAATCATCGGGGCCACTCCTTTCAGGGGCGACAGGTTCTACCTCAAGCTCCATACCACGGACGGCTACCACCCGCACCGCGTCGCCAACCGCGACGGATTGGCTCGCCCGGGCGTTCCAGATCTCGCTGTGCAGGAAGACCTTGCCTGCGGGGTTGAGCTCGGTGCGCACCCGCCCGACCTCCCCCATCAGCCCGACCTGGCCGGTGACGGCACGGCGTCGTTGCGCCTTCAGGCCGAGCCCCACGGCAAACAGGAAGAACGCGGCGGTGGCCACGGTGGCCGGGATCAGCACCTGCAGGGAGATGCCGAAGTCCATGGCGTCTGGCACGTCGAAGAGCATGACGGAGCCGATGACGAAGGCCACCACGCCGCCGGTGGAGAGGATCCCGTGGGTCGGCACGAAGAGGTCGATCGCGAACAGGGCGAGGGCGAGGACGATCAGGGCGACGCCCGTGGCGTTGAAGGGCAACATGCCGAGGGCGAAGGCGGCCAGGACCAGGGCGATGGCGCCGGCCACGCCGGGGAGAATCGCCCCGGGATTGGCGAGCTCGAAGAACAACCCGTACACCCCGAGGAGCATCAGCAGGTAGGCGGTGTTGGGGTTGGCCAGCCAGCCGAGGAAGCGGTACTTGAACGGCGTTTCCACGGGGACGATGGCGGCTCCCTTGGTATGCAGGACCGTCGGGCCGGAGGGGAGCTCGACCGTGCGGCCGTCGCAGGCCGTCAGCAAGGCCGGCAGATCGGCGGCGATCAAGTCGATCACCTCGTCCTTCAGCGCCTCGTTCTCGGTGACCGAGGTGGACTCGCGCACCGCCCCTTCGGCCCACTCGGCGTTGCGCCCGCGCCGCTCGGCGATGGAGCGGGCGAAGGCGGCGGCGTCGTTGGTGACCTTCGCCTCCATCGTCTCCCCCATGCCCTCGCCGCCGCCGGGGGCGGAGATCGCGACCGGGTGGGCGGCGCCGATGTTGGTCCCCGGAGCCATCGCGGCCACGTGTGCGGCGAGGGTGATGAACACGCCCGCGGAGCCGGCCCGGGCGCCGCTCGGCCCTACGTAGACGATCACCGGCACCGGGCTGGCGAAGATCATCTGGACGATCTCACGGGTCGAGGTGAGGAGCCCCCCGGGGGTGTCCATCTCCACCACCACGGCCGCGGCGTTGCTGCGGGCGGCCTCGTCGATCGCCTCCTGGATGCGGAGGCTCGCCACCGGGTCGATGGCGGCGGCCAGGGAGAGGTGGAGCACCGGGTGCGGTGCGGTCTGCACCGCCTCTTGGCCGGTGGCGCCGGTGGCGCCGGTGGGCAGCAGAACGAGTCCGGCGAGCCACGTGCCCAGGGCCAGCCAGCGGACGAGACCGTTTCTCATGGTGCCGAGTCTAACCCGCTTTCCTGACGATCGCTCTGCTACAATTAGGCTCCGGTCGGCAAGGTGAGTTGTTCTTGACCGCGCATTACCCCCAAGGGAAACTAGGTGAGTCCTTTTCACAGCTTTTTTTGAGGGAGGTTTCCGCGATGGCTGATCTATTTTCCCCCGATTGGATGAAGGCCTTTGGTGAGGAGTGGAACAAGGAGCCGGCCCTGACCGAAGCCCTGGCGAAGATCGAATTCAACTCGGTGATCGCGTACGGCTTCGACGACGAGATCGAGCCCTCCGGTGTGCTGGTCATCGAGAAGGGCAAGTGCACCTACGCTGGTGCGCCGCGGGCGGGTGATCAGCTCAACTGGGACCTGCGGGCGAAGAAGAAGAACTGGGAAAAGTGGTGCGAGAAGCCCCCGGGCATGGCCGGTCTCGGCATGGCCTACACCACGCGCAAGCTGAAGTTTGAGATCGGCGACTACGGCGCGATGATCAAGGATATGCGCATGGCGCCGCCGTTCATCAAGAGCTTCGAGGTGATGGGGCGAGTGGGATAGCGCGGATAGCTGTCGGCGATCAGCATTCAGCGGTTAGCGTGAAGCGGAGAGGGGACGGCCCAGGCCGTCCCCTCTTTTTTGGGCCTCTTCGGAAGGTTTAGGAAGGGCTGGGGGGGCCACCTGTAGGAGCGAGCTTGCTCGCAAACCGACGGCCCAGGCGTCGGCGGAGCGGCGGCTGGGAGGTTCGCGGGCCCGCCCGTTCCTACGGGTCACGTAGTGGTCGCGGGGCCGAAGCGCCGTCGCTATGCTCGCGCGGGTGAGAGTCGAGCGTGAGCCAACGCGTGCGAGTGCCGCAGGGCTGCTGGAGCTGATCGGTGCGGCAATGGCGCGGCGCGGTGTGATCCCTCCCGCGGGCGCGCGACGCCTCTTTCACGGCGACACCGAGGGGGCGCCGGGGGTGCGCCTCGACCGTTACGGGCCGCACCTGCGCCTGGAGCTGTTCGATCCCCTCGTGGCGGCGGAGCGGGAGGTCCTCCTGGATGGTGTCACCGCGTGGTTGCCCGTAGGCGGGACGCTATACCTCGTCGAGCGGTTCGTCGGCCACGGCGGCGCGATTGCCGTGCGCGGATTGGCCAGCGACGGCGTGGTGGAGGTCCGGGAGGGCGATGCGACCTTCCGGGTGGAGCTGTGCCGTGGTCGCAACACCGGCCTGTTTCTCGACGGTCGCGCGGCGCGGCGCTGGGTCGCGGAGATGGCGATCGATGGGGCGGTGCTCAACCTCTACGCCTACACCTGTTGTTTCGGGGTGGTCGCGGCCCTTGCCGGGGCGGGACGCACGGTCAACGTCGACATCGCCCCTGCCACCCTGGCGCGGGGTGAGGTCAACTACCGGCTCAACCGTCTCGCCGCGCCGCGCCGCACCTTTCTGCGCGGCGACATCCGCAAGCGGCTGCCGTGGCTGGCCAGGCGTGGCGAGTGGTTCGCGTTGATCATCGTCGATCCGCCGCCCGCCGCGCCGCTCCCGGCGGCCGACCGTCTCGTCTCGGTCCTCGCTCCCGGCGGCCGGCTGCTCTGGCTGCACCACGGTTCGGGCGACCCGCCTCTGCCGCAGGGATTCGAGGTCATGGCGGAGCGCCGGCCCGATCCAGACTTTCCCGGTCCGCCCACCACCCGTGCCTTTCTCCTGCAGCGCGGCGCGATTCGCTAGTTTCCTTCCAAACGCCTATCCGCATCGCTCAGCAAGGTCGTCGCACGGGTGGCAAGTCCGTGGCGGGTCATCTCTTGGCAGGGGGTTTGACCACGGGGGACACGGGGAACGCGGGGG
>Ga0210124_1000991_pt1 | contig 13124 bp, 8 predicted proteins | sample Muzzi_PWC_D2_FD_185554 | JGI IMG/M metagenome (GOLD analysis project Ga0210124, IMG submission 185554) | Wetland microbial communities from San Francisco Bay, California, USA, that impact long-term carbon sequestration - Muzzi_PWC_D2 (SPAdes) | ecosystem: Environmental > Aquatic > Marine >... | reverse complement strand
CACGAGCCCCGTGGTAGCGCCTGGATTTCCCGATAATAGACTGGCGTGCCGACTCGTCACTGCCATTCCCGGCGACGCGTCAAGCCGCGCTCTCTACCAGCCGATGGCTTCGTCATGGCAGAGCAACCCTATACAGGACCGGATCGGCGCGCGCAGCAGCGTGAACGCAGGGGCTCCGTTGATCGTCGCTCCGGCATGGATCGCCGCCGCGGGCCGGGGCGCCGCCGCGGCGAGGTTCGCCGAGCCGCCGAAGAGGGCGAAATCTCGGGCGAGTTGCTCGAATTCATCATGGCCGTGGACGAGTACAAGCGCATTAACGAACGGCCGTTTCCGAGTTGGTCCGAAGTTTTCGAGATCATGCAGTATCTCGGCTACCGCAAGGTGGCGGAGCAGGCCACGCATATCAATACGGCGAGCGGTTCCGAGGTGCTGGATTCCGACGCCGATGCTGGCCAACGCGACGTCGAGTTGGCCGCCGCCACAGGCGACATTCCCCGGGGCGCCGACGCCTAAGGCTCCTGGAGCAGACTCTTTTCATCTGTAGACTACGACTGCCGTTTCGTCAGGACGGCGTCCACCATGTGACGCTGCCCTCGACCGGAACATGCTCAAGTCGGCTGTGGCGAGCCGAAGTGGCATCCACGCGGAGGAGGGCATGCCCTTACCTGCAAAAACTCTTCCTGCGCAGTGGCGCCGGCGTTTATACATGTGATACGCTCAAGTCGTGGCTGTTGCGATCGGTGCCGGTCGAGCGGGTAGGGGTGAGGTGTACACTTCGAATTGCTTGTTCTCATGCACCGCGAGGGGCGGGGGCATACGACCGGTCACTGCGTCGTAAAGCGATTGCAAGTCGTTGTGGAATCGAACCAGGCTGAAGCGTGAGACCGCCATCGCGCGCGCGTTGGCACCCAGGTTTGCCCGTAGCTCGTGATTCTCGATAAGTCGGCAAAGAGCCTCCGCTAGCTCCACCGGCTGGTGTGGCCGGGTGAGCAGTCCGTGAGTGCCATCGTGTACCACTTCCGGCACGGCGCCGACACGAGTTGCCACGATCGGCAGGCCGTAGGCCATCGCCTCCAGGACGGCCAGGGGCATGCCTTCATGGTGGCTCGGTTGGACGTAAGCGTGCGCCTGCCGAAGTAACTCGTCCTTCGCCTTCCCCCGAACCAGTCCTCGATAGCGGACGACGTCCTCGAGCCCGCGCTCCCGAATGATGCGTGCGAGGGAACTCGCGTCGCCCGCTGATCCGGGCGGACCCGCGAGGTCCAAGTTGAATGGAGGGGTCTCTTTCTTGCGGAGGATCGAGCAGGCGACAAGAAGATCCTCGATGCCCTTCCAAGTGTCCATCTTCGCGAGCAGCACGATGCGGCAGGTGCCGCGCTGCCCCGGGGACGCAGTCGACTGGGGGATGTCGATCGCGTTTTCGATGACGGCCACCCGCGCATGCGGGGCGACGCGCCGGATCTTCTCCTTCCAACTCTCTGCGAGAGCCACCACGCGATTCGCTCGGTGAAGTGTCCTTCTTATGGCGCTGCGCGCAACAATGTGGCTCTTGGCGACAAACGTGTCGAAGGATGCACCGTGAATGTGGAGAACCGTGCGGCATCCGGCACGACGGGCAACCCGCATGTCCGCTGCCGATCGGTAAAAGGAGAACCCGCTGCAGGTGTGAATGTGTACGATCGAGGCGCGACACCGGCGAATTTCGTTGTGCAGGTGTGCGAGATGCTTCCGGTGGCGCGCGATCCGCCGAATCATTGATTCGCCGCCGTCCGGTGCAATAGTCGTATCGAACCTGACCACGCGCGCGGCACGGGTGCCATCCAATCGCAGAACTTGGTCCGCTACGTTGGCCATGCCGCCCACCAGGTGGGCAGGCGGACCGACCGCCAGAACGACTTGAGGCTCTTGCGCCATGCGAGCGTAAACCGGCACCCAGGTTCCGAAGCACTAGAAAGCGGCATGGCCCGCGTGATGTCGCGCCGGCCGCGCACTTCCTAGTTCATCGGATTACCGGACGCTGAGGTTTAGTACCTCATATCTGCACACCAGGCGCGTCACGAGTCGATTTGAGAACAGGCACGCGCCCCGATTGCCTTCTCAGCTTTACCCAACTTGGTTCTGACTATACAGCGACCCTCTGCGATCCGTCAGCGCTTGGATGATCGTCGCGGCGTGGGCCGGCCGTTTCCCAGCGGCTCGATTCGGATTATGTGGACGGGATCGCAGAGAACGAATCCCTCGGGTCGTTGCGCCCGTGGTTTGTAGGTCGCCAGGACAAGGACCGTTCGCGAGACCATCAGCATCTCCGGGTGCCGGACCTCGAAGCCTGTACCGTCGGACATACACAGCCGAAACGGGAAAAACGGGCGGTGGTGGAGCTGTTTTTCGATCTCTGACGTTCGCATAGCAAGTTGATCCTACCCGCCGGGGTGGCGCGCAGCAACCCGGATTGCCTCGTCGCAAGTACACGGGCCGGCACGCTCCTTGTGTGGCGTCGACTGGCGATCCACGAGTCACCGAGCAACCGCAGAGCGGGTAGTCGGTTACTTCCAGCAGCACGCAGTAGGCGCGAGATCGCGATGCTGTCGGCCAACGACTCGGTGTAGTGCCGGGGCCACTTGATTATGCCGACATTCGCGTTCTTGCCATATGGTCACACCTCGCCGTGGTCTTCGACAGAAACGGCCGCCACGGGGTCGGCCGATACGCTCTTCAACTGGCTGTGCTATGCACGTTTCTTTTTTTTGTCCGGCTTTGCAATCTTCTTGGCGGCTGCCTTGTCGACCTTTTCGGGCGCGGCATCATCCTTGGCCTCTTCCTCGGTTGCCGCGGGCAATCGCTTGGCGAGTACGGAAGTTCTCAACTCGGCGGCCAGGTCCGGATTGTCAATGAGAAACTGCTTGACGTTCTCCCGCCCCTGCCCGAGGCGAACCTGTCCATAACTGAACCAGGCGCCGCTCTTGTTGACGAATCCGTCCTCGATCGCGAGATCGAGCAAATCACCTTCCGCACTGATGCCGCTGTCGAACATGATATCGAATTCCGACTGCCTGAACGGTGCGGCCACCTTGTTCTTGACGACTTTTGCACGAACGCGATTGCCGGTGACCGTCTCGCCCTCTTTGATGGAGGCGATGCGTCGAATGTCGAGCCTGATGGATGAATAGAACTTAAGCGCGCGACCACCGGGTGTCGTCTCCGGGTTGCCGAACATCACGCCGATCTTCATGCGGATCTGGTTGATGAAGATGACGATCGTGTTCGACTTACTGATGGCGGATGTCAGTTTGCGTAGTGCCTGGCTCATCAGGCGCGCCTGGATGGCCACGTGGGTGTCGCCCATTTCGCCCTCGATTTCGGCTCGGGGAATGAGGGCGGCCACGGAGTCGACGATGATGACATCCACCGATCCGCTGCGCACCAGCATCTCGGTGATCTCCAGGGCCTCTTCACCCGACTCGGGCTGGCTGACGAGCAGGCGGTCCAAACTGATGCCGCACTTCTTCGCCCATACGGGGTTCATGGCGTGTTCGGCGTCGACCACAGCGGCCACGCCGCCCTCGCGCTGGGCCGCCGCGGCGACGTGCAGGGCGAGTGTGGTTTTGCCGGACGACTCGGGTCCGAACATCTCGATGATACGCCCGCGCGGCAGGCCGCTTCCGCCGAGGGCCAGATCCAGCGATAGCGCGCCGGTGGATATGCCCTCGACGTCGGCGTCCATCTTGTCCAGTTGCATGATGGCGCCCTGACCGAAGGCCTTCTCGATCTGCTGCAGGGCGCGACCGAGTGCTTCCTCTCTCTTGCTTTCCGTGTTGTCGTTCATGATAACTTTCATTGTATCACATCTCTCCAGGGTCCACAGGATCTACCTCAAGCTTACCCGACTGACCGCGGCATAGGTCGGTCCCTTGGGCGACAAAACTGAGGACATCAATGTCAATTCGTGTACGTCTTGCGTCATGTCTTGGTAAGAGACGGACGACACCGCATCGCGGATGCGCCCGTTGGAATCGTCCTGCCGCACGCGCCCGATGGTGATGTGCGGAGAGAACGGCCGGCGTTCGCGCTCAAAACCCAGTGTGTAAAGCTCGTCCTCGACGGCACCGACGCACTTCTTCAATGCACCGGTCGGTTCAGAGCCGCCCGCCCAGACAATGCGCACGGATCCCCGCGGCGGAAAGCAGCCCGCGTCGTGCAGTTCCAGTGTGCAACGCGCGGAAGAGGCGGCGGCACGCGCCAACGCGCCGGACACGTCGCTCACTTTGCCATCCGGCACTTCACCGAGGAACTTCACCGTCAGGTGTAGTTGATGGCTCGGGATCCATTTGACGCCACGGCACTGCGGCTTGAGTGAATCCTGAACCCGCGCAAGCCGGGTCCGGTTTACCTCATCAAACTCGATGGCCACGAAAAGTCGCAAGAGTTCGCAGGCTCCACGAAAGTCGAATGATATCCGTGTAAACGTCAGCGCTAATCGAAACGGAGCACGCCGAGAAACTGATCCACTCGTTCGGTGACCTCCGCGCGGGAAAGATCCCTGACGCGGTTCAACGAGAAATCTTCGATGGTAAAGGATGCCGCCACCGTGCCGCGGACTAGGGCGCGGCGCAGCGTCTGTGCGTTGTGTTTGCCCTCTGCGGCAAGAAAGCCGAGCACGCCGCCGGCGAAGCTGTCGCCCGCGCCGGTCGGATCACACACTTTCTTAGTCGGATACGCCGGTATGGCGACCGCGCCCTCCGCGGTGACCAGTAATGCGCCGTGTTCGCCCTTTTTGATGATGACAAACGTAGGACCCCACCCCAACATTTTCTCGCCGGCCTCGATGAGATTCACCGCGCCGGTCAACTGTCGTGATTCGGCATCGTTGATGATTACCCCGTGTACCGCCCGCAACGTTTCAATAAGCGAGTCCCGCTCGGTTTCGATCCACAGGTTCATGGTGTCGCACACCACGAGGGACGGTGATGATACCTGGGCGAGCAATTCGCGCTGCAGGGTGGGGTGCGTGTTGGCCAGGAAGACCGTCTTCGAATCGGCAAAGGACGCAGGTACCTTGGGGGCCTGTTCCGCCAGCACATTCAGGTTGACTTCGACGGTCTCGGCCTCGTTCATGTCGCCTTCGTAGCGGCCCGTCCAGCGAAATGTACGGCTCGCGGACCGAACTTCCAGACCGGTCAGGTCGATGTCGCGCGATTCCAGCACGTCGCGAAATGCGGGCGGGAAGTCCTCGCCCACGACGCCGACGAGGCGCACGGGTACGTATTGAACGGCAGCGAACGCAAAATAAACGGCCGAGCCGCCCAGCACGCCGTCGACCGTGCCGCTGGGTGTGGATACCGAATCGATTCCGATGCTGCCTGTGACCAGCAAAGACATACCGCGCCTCCATCTTCCGTGACGGCCAGGACTGTACCGCATTATCGGCCCGACGGCAAGTAGAATGTTAGAAAAATGTTAGGGTCGCCAAAACAGCCTTTCCGCGGGGGTCATGACGCCGCAAATGGACGGTTTTTCCCGCTCCAGGTTGCCGGACGCGGCTACTCGTACGCCGTCAAACCGAGGCAGATGCCGGGTCCTCGGGGGAATCCGGGCTCGCACCTGCGGCGAGAGCCTCCACGCGTTCGCGGACATGCCGCACGAATCGCTCCACGTCCTCGCGGACGCCGAACACCTGCTGCACGCCGCCGATCCAGATTCTCTTCCGATCGTCTTTCAGGTTGACCTCCACGATGTGGGCATTGGGCTTGTTGTTGGGATTCGCTTTCGCTTTGGCACCCTTGATGTTAGTCCATGGGATCAATCCATCGTCCCTGCCCATCAGATTGAGGTAGAGACCGTCACCGGTCACGGCGATTTCAAGCCCGCGGCGCAGCTTGCGATAGGCGAATCCAACGAACACGAAGAGAATGATCATGAAAACAATCGCCGACCCGGTATAGATCTTGTCGAACAGTCCCATGGACGACCACCGCGGTAGGTCCGCAAGGCGCCGAAGGCTGATGGCTCCACCGAAGAAAATCAGGCCCCAGGTCAGCAGCACCTGTTTGGGATTGCGCACGCGAAACAGCTCGCAGCGTTCGTCAAACGCCAGGCCGCACTCCGGGCACGCGTGATTGGCCGGCAGCCCGCGCAGCAGATAGCGACAGCGCACGCATCGCTTGAAAACCGGGGCGCCCCGCGCATCGTTTGCATGGACGTGCGTTTGATCCTCGCCGGAGTCCCGATCTCGTACTTTGTTTGCCATCATGATCTTACCGTATTTCTTTCGGCCACTCTCGTGTCAAACGAGCGATGGCGGGTCCAAATATGGCATTGAAATGGGTTCGTTTCAAGGGAGAGCTGATCGCCGATGGCGGCGATCGGCGCCGCGCGCCTTGGTTGGAGACCGAAATGCAGGTTTTCACGGCCGACGGCGCGTGGCGATTGAAGTGAGACTTCCAAATGGGTTTGTTTCGCAAAGTACATTTCTTTTGGTGCCGTCACCTTGTCAGTTTGCCGCGACGATCGCGCGCGGCGGTTCCGGGGGTAAGAACTTCGCGTGTGATCGCGGCGGGGGCGCGTTGTGAGTAATCGGCGGCGGGTGTGTGTCCCGCCCCTGCCGAACAGTACCGTGAACTGACGGTGAAACCAACTTCACATCGGGCGTCTGCTAAAGCGTCGCCCCGCAGGGGCAACGACAGTGAGCCCAGGGCAACGCCCTGGGTAATCGAACGGCCATGGTTCAAAGCCCTGAAAGGGCGCTACAAACATTCACTTGTGGCGCCCTTTCAGGGCTTGCACGTGTTTGCCTGCGATGCCCAGGGCGTTGCCCTGGGCTGCCATTTGACTGCCCCTTTGGGGCGTTGGACGCCTGGTCTGCAACATCCCAGTGTCTACAGTTCACGGCACTGCCCTGCCGGGGCTGACACGGTCGTGGCGTTCTCGTCACCATGGCTTACGCCATGGGCTACAAACCGGTCGCCGCTTTGCGGCTTGGGATCTTGCCGGGTGACACGACCGAGCGTCCTAGGGCGTCGGCACTGCTCGCAGAGCAGTGCCACACGTGCAACCTGATTCCGGTGGGCGATGCCCACCCTACACCGTCCATCTTTACTTGATGGGTGGCACGGTCTGGCGAAGCCAGGCCGTGGAGCCTGTACCGCCACGGCCTGCCCCTTCGGGTCAGACCGTGCCACCCACCGAAATAGGCTGGTTGGCGTACTACCGGACTCGGTGGCCCACACGGTCCATGTATTAAACAAACGCCGTCCGATAGTTCCGCGCTACTGCGCCCTGCCAACGTAGATGCGAGATACAGGACTGTGACACGGAAAATAGCCGCGTCGCGGGAACCTTCTCGATGCGCGGGCGACTAATGTCATACCTGTAGCATTCCGAAGCGAGCCGGGTTGTTCCGTACGGTTCGCGATTTCGTGGGCAACGCCTATTTGGGGGAAAACCATCATGACAAGGGTACCGGTACGCGCAGCGTTAGAGCCTTTTTCAAAATCGGATGACGGTCCCAAGTCCGCACTGGCGGACAAGGCGCCAGTGGGACCCCTTTGGCGTTTCTGGAATAGGCACTTAGAGCGATTCTCGCTTTCGTATTCCGGGGCTCAAGCGGACGGATATGTGCTTTGTCCGGACAAACCGCGCAGGCTGAAGCCTGCGGCTCGGCATACAGAACCGGTAAACGCTCTAGTCTTCCTAGTGATCGCCGTGGTGATGGTCGATTCGGCTTCGGCCGGCATCAAGCTCATCACGCTTCCACCGCGCGAGCGCGTTGAGGTCCAACTCGACAACCCCGGCGTGACACTTGTGGAAGAGGAGCGGTTGGTGCCGCTCACCGCGGGAGGCAACGAGGTCGTGTTCGGCTGGGCCAACGCGAACATCGATAAGAACAGCATTCAGTTCCGTTGCCTGACCACGCCGGACGAGATCGCGGTTCTTTCGGTCTCCTACCCGCCGGGCGAAAACGCGTTGACCTGGCAGGTGGCATCGCCGCGGGCCGTTTCCGCGCGGGTGCGGATCAGCTACATCATCGGCGGTTTGGACAAGTCCTTCGCCTATCGCGCGGTGGCATCGCATGACGAAACGACGCTGACGCTTCGTCAGTACATCCAACTCCACAACAACGCCAACGAGGCCTTCGGCATGGCCGGCATGTGGGCCGGATTCGGGCATCGCTTCGAACGCCCTATCGGCATCAATGAAACGAAGCAATTGCTATCCGCCAAGTTCGTCGAGGTGCCGATTCGCAAGACCTACACGGCCTCCCTCGCGGAGTTCGGCTATCTCGATCCGGCGAAACATCAGCTTCGCATTCCCATGCACTACGAGCTCAAGAACGACGACGCGAACGGGCTCGGTCGTTTCCCCCTGGCACCCGGCAAGGTCCGCATCTTTCAGGATGACGGCCGCGGCACGCAGGCGTTTCTCGGAGAGGACATGGGCGGCTTCACGCCGCTCGACGACCGCATGAAGCTCTTTCTCGGGCTGGCCAAAGACGTTGTCGTCAAACGGACCATCGACCGGCGCGAGCAGGTCCGCGTGCTCGGCAACCTGTACGACTACGACGTCATCGTGAAGTACGAGATCGAGAACTTCAAGGATCAGCCCGTGGTTCTCGACCTCGCTGAATCGCTTCCGGCCTTGCGTCAGGAAATCCTCGGTCAACGGAACCGCGACGTCGAGTGGGAACTCGGCGGCGAGGGCACGCTGGCGGAAATGAAAAACGAAGAGAAGAGCACGGCCGAGACGGTCGTGTTCAACGTGCCGCTTCCGCCGCGCGGCGCTGACCAGAAGGCCGTCAAGCAAATACACAAGCTGCACGTGAAAATCAGGAACGAGTGGTAGTGACGGCGCTCCGAGCCGCAAGCTTCAGCTTGCGCGGTCACACGAATGCTCATGGTGCCGTAGATCCGAGCCGCACACGTAAGCGCGGCGGTCCGTCTTTCACCGCTCCCTGACGGTCGCGGCTCGGAATGAATATGAAGACAGGAAACAAGTTCATGATTGGCAAACGACTTCGGAGGGTACGACCGATGAATAATCACACGATCAAAATGATGTCGCTTCTCATGTTGACGGTCCCGGCTGCGGCCAAGAACGTCGACTTGTCCACCGTCCCGCCGCGCGATTCGGTGCAGCTCACCATCTACAACAGCGAGGACCTCACGCTGGTGCGCGAAACGCGGACCATCTCGCTCAAGGAGGGCGTGAACCCGTTGCAGTTTTCCTGGGCCAACACGCTGATCGACCCGAGCAGCGTAGACCTGCGCTTCCGCACGCACGGCAGCGAGCTCGATCTGCTCGACACCACGTTCCCCCATGACAAGCCGCAAATGCTCTACTGGAACGTGCAGAGTGAATTCGAAGGTGATGCCGTCGTCGAGATCAGTTATTTCACCAGCGGCATTACCTGGTCCGCGGACTACGTCTGCGTGGCGAACACCGAGGAAACGGAGATGTCCTTCGATGGGTTCGTGCGCATCACCAACAACTCAGGTGAAGACTATGCCGACGCGGGAATTCGAATGGTCGTGGGGACCATCAATCTGGTCGAACGGATCGCCGAACTCGCGCGGCGCGGTGTGATCTCGCGCGACGACTCACGGCTGTTCCAGTTGGGCGGCGTCAAAAAGATGTCCAAAGGAGCACGCGGCGCCGTGCGTCAAGAACTGGAGGCGTGCGCGGATGAGGCCATGGCCGCCCCCAAGTCGATCGTCAAGGAGGGGCTCTCCGAGTATTTCATCTTCACCGTGCCCGGCAAAGAAACTGTCAAACACACGTGGTCGAAACGCATGAGGCTGTTTCAGGGCGTGGACGTGCCGTTTCGCGTTCACTACCGCTACCGCCCGCAAGAGTACGGCCCGCAACTCGTCCGCATGTTCCTGTTGCGAAACGATGAGGCGAGCCGCCTCGGCGAGTCGCCGCTTCCCGACGGCACATTGCGGCTCTTTCGTCAGAACGGACGCGACGGATTGTCCTTCGTAATGCAACAATGGAATCGCTACGTACCGATCGGTCAGGAAATTGAACTCAACCTCGGTCCGGACCCGGAGGTCATTCACGAGTGGGTTCGCCTGCAAAGTTGGCGCGGCAACTTTTGGTTCCATCGCTCCGGCGCGAATCTTTACTTCAGCCAGCGCGACGGTCATCGCGTGGAAATCAAGGACAATGTTGTCGGTTGGGACGATCATCAGAGATGGGTCGAGCGCATTCGTAATTACCGACAGAAGCCCATCGAGGTCGAACTACGGCGTGCGTTCGACGGTCACGTCGAATACAAGAGCCGTCTGAATCCGACGCTGCACGACTACCGTACGGTTCAGTTTACCGCCACGATCGAGGCGGGCGAAAAAAGAGAGTTGCCCTACGAACTGACCATCCACCAGGGGCACAACAGTAAGCAGGCGAACGTGACGCTCGTGGATGAGGGCTGATATTCCTCAAAGTGGCGCCAGGAGGTCTACCCTGTTTTCTATGGCTGGCGTAGTATTGTCTGGATGACTGACTCCGAATCGCAGGACAAACTCGGGCCGTACACGCTGCTGTCGAAGCTGGGCCAGGGGGGTATGGGCGAGGTGCACCTGGCCCGCGACTCGCGCCTTGGCCGCGACGTCGGCCTCAAGCTACTACCATCGGACCTGCACAAGGATCCGGAACGTCGGGAACGCTTGCTGCGTGAGGCCCGGGCCGTCGCCCAGCTCAACCATCCCAACATCGCGACGATTCACGAGGTCGGCGAGGCCGAAGGGCAGGATTACCTCGCCTTCGAGTACGTCGACGGATCGACGCTCGACACCGTACTGCGACAGCGCCGGCTGACGCCGCGCGAGATCGTCGACATTGCCGCACCGCTCGCAGACGCCATCGCCTTCGCACACGAGCGGGGGATCATTCATCGCGACATCAAAGCCACCAACGTCATGCTCACAAGCCGAGGCGTGCCTAAGCTCATTGATTTCGGGTTGGCCAAGGCCGTGACCGTAGCGGCGGCACCCGTCGACGAAGACTCAAACACGCTTACGAATCTGACGATGGCAGGCTCCGTCCTCGGCACTCCGGAGGCCATGTCACCCGAGCAGGCGCTTGGGCGGCCGGTGGACAAGCGGAGTGACATCTTCTCCTTCGGCGGTCTGCTATACGTCATGGCGGCGGGGTGCAGCCCTTTCCGCCGCGAAGGTCAGACCTTCATGGAGGTGATCGACGCGGTCATCCATCAAGACCCTGAGCCCCTTGCACGAGTGAGGCCCGATCTACCTCGGGCACTCGTCGCGTTGATCGAGCGGGCTATGTGCAAGAGCCCGGTGGATCGCTATGCCTCGATGACTGATCTCGTGTCGGATCTGGAGCGCGTCAAAAAAGGACTGCACGAACGCAATCGGATTTCGTTCCGGCGCCCTGCTGTCTGGATCCCACTCGCTGCGCTGGCGATTGCGCTGGCCGGGCTTGGGTTCTGGTGGTGGCAGCGCGAATCGAGGGTCGAGTGGGCTCGAAACCAGGCGCTTCCGGAGATTGCCCGCCTCGTCGATGCAACTCCATGGACGGGTGGCATCGGTCTGTGGGACGCGTTCGCGTTGGGTCGCGAAGCCGAAGTGTACATTGGCGACGATCCGACATTGCTAACGCTGAGCAAGAAGTATTCTGCCCCATTGACGATTCGCTCAGATCCACCAGGGGCGCAGGTGTATGCCAGACCCTACGCTTCCGTGGAGGGCGAATGGGAGCTTCTTGGCGAAACACCGATCGAGTCGCTCCGCTATGTCAGGGGCGTCTTGCGTGTTCGAGTCGAGAAGAACGGATACCGCCCGGTCCATGACATCTATTGGAATCCAATGTTCAAGGGTGGCGAGCGGGGCTACGTGCTGCGCGAGCCCGGCAACATTCCCGAAGGAATGGAGTGGTGCCCGGCCAGCGCGCCGCGACTTTGGGTCCAAGGGGCGCCTGCTGGAATTCACCTGCCGGGGATCGAGCACCTGCCACCACGAGACCTCGACGATTTCTTTATAGACCGTTGCGAGGTCACGAACCGGGCCTACAAGCGATTCGTCGACGCCGGCGGTTACAAGCAGGAACGGTTCTGGAAGGTGCCCTTTGCCGAAAACGGGCGGCCGGTTGACTGGAAAACGGCGATGGCGCGATTCACCGACAAGACACGGAGACCCGGGCCGGCCACTTGGGAGGTGGGGGACTACCCGGAAGGCCGGGACGATTTTCCCGTGACCGGCGTCAGTTGGTTCGAGGCTATGGCGTTTGCCGAGTTCGTCGGCAAGACCCTGCCCACGATTTATCACTGGGATACGGTGGCATTGACTTGGGCCAGCGGGGACATCGTTCCGTTCGCGAACCTCAACGGCCGGGCGCCGCGGGCGGTCGGCAGTACACAGGCCATGCACCGGTTTGGTACGTATGATCTTGCAGGCAACGTGCGCGAGTGGTGCATCAATGCGAGCAGTCGTGGAGGGCGTTTCATACTCGGCGGAGGGTGGAACGATCCGGCCTATGCGTTCAACGACGCCTTCGCGCAGAACCCATGGGATCGCTCGCCGACGAACGGGTTGCGCTGCATGCGTTACGCAAGCGATAGCGCGAACCGCACAGCGCTGGAGCAGTCGATCGAGCTCCCGTTCCGCGACTTTCTTAACGAGCCACAGGTATCCAACGACACCTTCGACGTGTACCGAGCCCAGTTTCGATACGACGAGAAGCCGCTCAATGCGACAATTGAGGAGACGAAAGAGGAGCAGGACTACAAGCGCATCAAGATCACCTTCGATGCGGCGTATGGTGGCGAACGGATGATGGCCTACCTGTTCCTGCCCACCAAAGGTAAGCCGCCGTATCAGACCGTCGTGCTCTTTCCGGGTTCGGGCGCCATCCACACCCGGTCAAGTGAGTCTCTCTCACCGAGAACAAGCGATTTCATATTGAAGAGCGGCCGTGCGTTGATGTTCCCGATTTACAAAAGCACCTACGAGCGCGGTGACGGACTAGTGTCCGACTATCCTGACGAGACCAGCCATTGGAAAGACCATATTATCATGTGGTCCAAGGACCTGAGCCGATCGATCGACTACCTGGAAACGCGTGAGGACATCGCCGCAGACAAGCTGGCGTACCTCGGTCTGAGTTGGGGCGCG
>Ga0210124_1000989_pt1 | contig 13148 bp, 9 predicted proteins | sample Muzzi_PWC_D2_FD_185554 | JGI IMG/M metagenome (GOLD analysis project Ga0210124, IMG submission 185554) | Wetland microbial communities from San Francisco Bay, California, USA, that impact long-term carbon sequestration - Muzzi_PWC_D2 (SPAdes) | ecosystem: Environmental > Aquatic > Marine >... | reverse complement strand
GTCATATGGTTGGGCGAGCGCCGGTCGCTTCCATCACGCTCAGAGCCAATTGAAGCGATTCCTGACGCTCGCGGGCGGCTTTACTGACACAGTCAATACCTACAGTCATGCAGCGGCCGAAGTGATTGTCCCGCATATTCTGGGCGATGGCCGCATGATGAATTGTTCACCCTCGTGGGAGGTGATCGCAGAACGCACGGAGCTTCTGGTCGCGTTCGGAGGCCTTCCCATAAAGAATACCCAGATCGATAGTGGCCTAGCCGGCTATCATTCCGATTCGGACGGGCTTATTGGCGCGATGCGCTCAGGCACCCGCGTCGTGGTGATCAATCCGGTGATACAGGAACAGGAGCTGGAGTTGGGATGTCAATGGATCGCGCCGCGCCCGAATACGGACGTCGCGATGATGTTTGGTCTCGCCCATACGCTGATCATCGAGAACCGCCATGATCTTCGGTTCCTGAACCAATGCTGCGAAGGGGCCGACCGCTTCGTTGCTTATCTACTTGGGAAAACAGATGGCGTGCCGAAGTCTGCCGCGTGGGCCGCGCAAAGATGTGGCGTGACCTCCGAGATCATTCGTTCGCTTGCTCGGGATATGTCGAAGTACAGAACACTGATCACAGCGACCTGGTCGCTACAGCGAGGCGACCACGGAGAACAGCCAATGTGGGCAACGGTGGCGCTAGCGGCGCTGCTTGGCCACATCGGCATCCCGGGCGAGGGTTTCAGCCTGGGTCACGGGTGCTTCGGTGGTTGGTCGGAGGGGAAAAGTCCGTTCAAGTGGGCAGCCCTCCCCCGTGACCCAAACCCGGTCGAGACGCGGCTGCCCGTATCGCGGATCACCGACGTTCTCCTCAGCCCGGGCTCGACCTTACCGTACAATGGAGCCACGCTTCCGGTACCTGAAATTCAGTTGATTTATTGGGTCGGTGGCAATCCCTTCCATCACCATCAAGATCTCAACCGACTGATTCGTGCTCTTCATGGCCCAGAAACCATAATAGTGAATGACCCCTTCCTGACACCGTTCGCCCGCTTTGCTGATATTGTCCTTCCGGCGAATACGCCATTGGAGCGCAACGATTTCGCCACAAGCCTCCATGGCGGCTACGCTACTCCAATGCGGCGTGTATTGGACTCCTTTGGTGATTCCTGCAGCGATCATGAAATTTTCACTCGGCTCGCCGACCGCCTTGGTTTCGGGTCCGCCTTCACCGAGCAGAGAACGGAAATGGAGTGGATTGAAGCGCTTTACACAAAATCGCGAGAGAACGCGCGAGAATGCGGAATCGCTCTTCCTGTATTTGAGGTCTTCTGGAATGGCGGGCCCTTGCGACTCGGCCCCTTCGCGACGGGTCTGGACGATCTGATCCGGCTCCGCTCCGGCCCGGAGAACCATCCGCTGGCAACCCCGTCGGGCAAGATCGAACTTTTCTCCACGCGCATCGATGGATTTGGATACACCGATTGCGCCGGGCATCCGACCTGGTATGCGCCTCGTGAATGGTTGAGCTGCGAGAAGGCTCGCGATTTTCCTCTCCATCTGCTCTCTGACCAGCCACGATCGCGCCTTCATTCTCAGCTGGATTTCGGAGAGCGAAGCCAAGCGGATAAGATCCATGGGCGTGAGCCTGTTCTCATTCATCCGACCGATGCAGAACGGCGGTCCATTCGACCGGGCGGTCTTGTTCGCGTTTTCAATGAGCGTGGCGCAACGATCGCGGGCGCCGTGATAACAGAGCGTATACGCCCTGGAGTCATTCAGATATCGACCGGCGCGTGGTATGCCTGCTCCTCTCCTGGCGACCCAAGCGCCCTGGAGATTGCCGGAAATCCGAACGTATTGACGGGCGATTTTGGTTGCTCTTCGCTTTCCCAAGGGCCGAGCGTCAATACGGCTCTGGTTGATGTTGAGCGACTGAGCAGGTAACCGCCAGATGCCCACTTAATAGGATTCTGGTCAAGCAATTCGGGACAGATCCTAAATGTCGCGCCCCGCTCGCTCGAGCACTGCTGGCAATGCGCACCAAAAGCCCGTAGTTTGCCTGATGGCGAGACAGCGGGGATCACCCCTGCAGTCGCAACGGGAGAGCTGGAAATCACGCTGTAGAAAGACTTAGCGGGAAATCCTGCTTTTACCAATGAAGAGGCCGACGCCAAAGGGTGTGGGTCGAACCGTTAGAACTCGTTGCTGAAACCCGCAAACGACGAACATCGCTGGTCTTGCCAGTATGGCCGCAGGTTCAAATCCTGGGCCCGCAACCAACTTTATCTACATTTCTCTGCGCAGGGCTTACGGGCAAATGGGTCTCAGCTAGCACGCTGATATCGCTGGTCTGCAACCATCGAGAATTGCCTATTTCGGCCCAGGTGTGACCAATGGTCTATCAATAGCCTTCTTTGCAGCTTGCGGCGCTTAGGACCAGTGCCCCGGGAGGGGCATAGCGAGACCTTGGCATCTTGAAAGGTTTGTCATCACGTCTGCTTTACCCCCGAAACCGGACATGGCGGGTACTTCCGGCTGACGACCGATTTTGACCCTTTCCGGACATAGGATCGGATCTTCGTTGGCGGCACCAGTGGCCGATCGGCGTTTGTGACCCTCCCTGGAGGAATTCGTTCTCAGCGTCAGAAGCCTAGTCTTCCCGCAGTTCGGGCTCGAGGGCCTTCAAAGGGACGTAGCCCTACGTCCCGACGCAATCGTCTTCAAGCGCTTCGACACGCAGGTAGCGATCAGGCCCATGCCTTGCTCGGGTATTAAATCTGATTGGTGTCGGGGCTGGAACGCCGCATGTTCTCCTGCCGCCGTGCGGGGGCAAAGCACCCAGACAATCGTTGCCGGTTCCACGGGCCTCAGCGCCACTGTGGCTTCGCCCGACTGCGCATTCGTAGGCGAGCAGACTAAGGCCGAAGCAAACAGTCCGGCAAAGAGAAGACGGGCACTTTTTGTTGGGTCGCGCGCCGCAAGAGTGACACGGGTCCGCCACACATTCCGCACCCAAATCTTCGACACACTAGGGACTGTCGAACTGCCATGCGATTTATTTTCTCAATAGATTACAATCTTCAGCATTCCAGCCGACCGAAACCGGAGCATCTACTTTAAAATCGAATTTTTGGTCAATTCGACTTTGAATGCGGCAAGTGATAGGAGCCTTTTCTGCGAGCTCCACCTCCAGCTCCGTCACGTCTCCCAAATACAACTTCTCGACAATCCTGCCCTCAAATTTGTTGTCGGCCGACCATTCCCAATCCCTGGGAAATACCTGCACGGTTTCAGGGCGGATCGAGAAACTGATGGATGCTCTGGAAGATACGTCCCGGTTTCCATGACTGATCACCCGAAATCCGGGCCCGGTTTCGATTTCTATGGTCTCGATAGGAGCACGCTGCGACCCGTCCGCGATTACAGAGACGACCATTCCTGAGAAGATGTTGGACGCTCCCATGAAATCGGCTACAAAATGAGTCTGAGGAGACTGGAAAATTTCCCGGGGGGTTCCGATCTGTTCAAAAATTCCGTGCCGCATCACCGCGACCCGGTCGGACATGCTCATGGCCTCCTCCTGGTCGTGGGTCACGTAAATAAAAGTAATGTCGACCTCCTTTTGAATCCTTCGGAGCTCGACCTGCATGGTTTTCCGAAGTTTTCGGTCTAGTGCCCCCAGCGGTTCATCCAAGAGCAACACCTTGGGGCGCAATACCAAGGCTCTTGCCAGCGCAATGCGCTGTTGCTGCCCGCCGCTGAGTTGATGCGGACGCCGTGCTTCGAAACCCTCCAAGTGAACCAACCGGAGCACGTCCGCTACCATTTCTGCGATCTGCGGCTCCGGTATCCGCCTAGACTTCAATCGTAAACCGAAGGCGATATTGTCCTTGATGGTCAAGTGAGGGAAAAGTGCATAATTCTGAAAAACGATATTGGAGCTCCGTTCATATGGGGGGCGGTCGTTGACGACTTCGCCACTAATGCGAATCTCGCCGTCATCCGGCTGTTCCAGCCCTCCGATCAACCGCAACGTCGTGGTCTTTCCGCAGCCGCTGGACCCGAGCAGCGAGAAAAATTCTCCTTCCTGGATCGTCAAACTCAGATCGTCAACGGCGACAACGTCGCCGAACCGTTTGGTCACACTAAGTAGCTCAACGCTCGGCACTCGCTTCATCACACGCTTCGCTTTTCCAACTGCGTTCCTATGATGACGACAATCAGCGGTATCACGACGATCAGAGTTCCCAGGGCATTAATCATGGGAGAAACACCGAGTCGGATCATGGAATAGACGCGTAACGGCAGAGTCGAGGAGCCAACACCGGAAACAAAGAAGGTAACGACAAAATCGTTGAATGACCACGGGAAGGTGAGCAGTGCAGCCGCCAGGATTCCTGGTTTCAACAAGGGCAATGTCACTTTCCGCATGGTGGTCCATTCATCGGCCCCAAGGTCCATCGCGGCATCTTCCAGAGTTCTGTCGATTCTTTGCATTCGAGCGATGACCACCAGAGTGGTGAGAGGAATCGAAAACGAGATATGGGCCAACAAAATTGTAAAGATGCCGAGCTCCAGATTAATAAACGTGTAGAAGAGCAGAAGGGCAATTCCAATGACGAGGTCGGGCATGATCAATGGGATATATAGAACGCTCTGAAATAGTTCCCTGCCCAGGAATTTGTAGCGGTACAGGGCGAATGCCGTAATCGTTCCGATGGCCGTAGAGATCAGGACACAAGGAATTGCGACCATCAGGCTTACCTTCACGGCGTCCCGAATATTCTCGTTATTAAATACAGCCAGATACCACTTTAAAGTGAACCCCTCCCAGGCAACGCCATATTTGGTAGGCGTTAGAGAAAATACGATTAGCACCAATAACGGCGCATACATAAACATGTACAAGATAGCGCAACCGAAAAGCATTAGACGAGGCGTTGTCCGGCTCATCGTTGCTCTCGGTAGGCTTCCCTTCCGCCTCCGAGCCGTAGGTAGACATAAAATAGGGCCAAAATGATCGTCAGCAGCAGGAGGGAATATGCGGATCCCAAGGGCCAATGGCGCAAGCCGAGGAACTTCAGCGCGATAAATTTGCCGATCATCATCGCCTTGGCGCCGCCCAGCAACTCGGGAATCAGAAACTCGCCGATGACCGGAGCGAACACCAATACTGACCCGCTAAGTATGCCTCCCTTCGTTAACGGTATGGTGATCTTGAAAAACCGTTCCGCCGAGGTAGCCCCCAAATCGGCGGCCGCCTCGAGAATGGAACGATCCAGTCTGGCGAGCGCAGCATAGAGAGGCAGAATCATGAACGGTAGGTAGGTATAGACGAGACCAGCGAGAACCGCATATTGATTGTGGAGCAGTGGCAAGGGCTCCTTTATCAGGTGTAACAAGACCAAGAAATTATTGATCAATCCATGATCCGACAACAGGATCATCCAGGCATAGATTCGAACCAGGTAACTGGTCCAGAACGGCAGAATAACGAGAAACAGCAATAGGTTCTTGTGCCGACCACCGTAGAAAGCAATCCAGTAAGCGACCAGATATCCCGCGGCCAGGCAGATAACCACTGTCAGAGCGGTCAACTTAAAGGACCGGGCCAGGATCTTGAGGAACAGCGGATCCATAACCTGGCGATAGCTATCGAGCGTGAACTTGAATTCAATGGTGCCCCAAGGTCCGCGGGTCAGAAAGCTGTAATAGATCACGATCCCCACGGGGATCAGCGTGAAGACGAGCAACCAGAACGCTGACGGGCTCAATACCGCGAACGTTCGCAAAGCCGGGTGACTCCGAAAAAAACGGAGGATGAACCTTCTTGATGCGCGCAAATTAAATACCTTCATTCGAGATGTTGCCGGCCGCTACAGGCGAATTCTCGAATGGGCACGCCGGCTCTCTCGACGATATAGGCCCCGCCTTGGCAACCGAGGGTTCGATCGGGCCGATCGGGACCGCCTGCTCCAACTGCGCGCCGGCGGAACAGCCGCCGATTGGAACCGCGAAGCGACACTCGTAGGACGAACTGGCATGACGTCAACTTCGGTGCTCCGCAAATCACGAGGTTCGCAGCTGACGGTGCCGACGCGCTCATGCCCCCGATCAACACGCCCGAACCCGCGAGCTTCCACCGCAGCGACCCGTCAAAACGCGATCTCCACATGCCATAAGAAGCAAGACCAAGGTAGAAGACTCCCTCACTGGTCTGCTCCGGCATACAACCAGGGAGCCCCCGCACGGAAGCACCGCTCCTGCCCCTCATTAGCGAGGGCGTCGGAACATCCCTCCGTATTGTCCAGAACCAATATCAGGCGCTGTTGCTTGGAAGCGCTCGAGACCCGTCTCACGCCCCTAGCAACCGGGTCCAGATGTCATCATATATCGGCAGAATGTCGTCCGGAATGACCGCCAGAAACTCCAACCGCGACAGTTCGTCTTCTGTCGGGTAGACGCTTGGATCTAGAGCCACCTCCGCGGGGACGAATTTCTCAACCGCCACCCTATTTGCTGTCGCATAGCCGCCTGCCTCTGAGTTTGCCGCCGCTATGTCCGGCCTTAGCATGAAGTTGATGAACGTTTCCGCCGTGAATTTGTGCGGCGCGCCCTTGGCGATCGCCATATTATCGAACCAGGCCGTGCCGCCCTCCTTGGGCAGGATCCATTCGACAGCAGGATTCTCCCGGTGCGCCTTGACGACTTCACCGTTCCACTCGTGCCCCACGATGACGTCCTCAGTGACCAGAGCCTTTGTCTCCTCGGCGCCCGGATAAAAGGCCTTCACGTGGGGCTTTGTTTTGATCAACAGCTCGCCGGCCTCCATCAACTCGTCTTTTTTGCGGCTGTTGACCGAATAGCCCAGATAGGCCAGGGCGGTCGCCATGACCTCTTCCCGTTCGTCGGTAAATGCCAGCTTGCCGGAATAGCGCTCCGGGCCGCTCTCGAACATGAGCGCCCAGCTGCCCACGTTGGGATCATCCTTAGTATATTTGGTGTTGTGGGCGAGTGCAGTCATGCCCCAAAGATAGGGGACGGTATATTTGTTGCCCGGGTCGACAGAAGTATCGAGAAATCTGGGCATGCAGTTTTTCAGGTCCGGAATGTTTGCGTGATCCAGAGGTTCCAGAAGCCCCTGAGCAATATGAATCGGTACGAAGTTGCTGGTGGGAACCACCACATCATATTGCGCACTGCCCGCCTGCAGCTTGGCCAACAGGTGTTCGTTGCCAGGGAACGTGTCATAGGTGACTTTTACCCCGAACTCCTTTTCGAAGGTGGGAATCGTATCCGGATGGATATATTCCTCCCAATTGTAGACGAACAGTTCACCTCCCTCTTTCTTGATCTTCTTGAGGACCTCGGGCGACGGGCCTTCTGCCGCCAGTGCTTTCTTGTGCAGACCCAAAATGTCGGTTAGCAGTGCTGTGGAGACCCCCAAGGCCATCGCCCGGCGGGCGAATTCGCGTCGGCTTATCCGCGCGTGATTCAGTTCCTCAATCGACTTATCCAGCTGCTTTAGTCGATCTCGATCGTTGATCTTCATTGGTTTTCCTCCCCTTCGCGATGTCATGGACATCTTCGAAGATTGTTGCCTGTTTCAAGGCCCCCTTAATTGCGCAATCGGGCAGGTGTGCCGCGTGGCCTCCGTCTTGGCACTCTGAGCTTTGCTACTAATAATTGTGCCCCAGCCTCGTTTCCCGCATCCCCACTCGAGTTAGGGTATCTTTCTCCCATAGCCTGTCAAGAAGCTCGCCTGGCATTGTGCCAGATAGGGGATAGCGGGTACCACCGATAATCCCGGCCGCGGTCTACGCCGGGCACCGGCACGCACGAGGGCTCGATCCCTCGGAGACCTGCACCGCGCCGCTTGCACGCAGCGAGCCATCCGATGGGACACCATGATTAAGGCGTGTTCGCCGATGATTGGGAGAACTGCGGCAACTCTCCGGTCGTCCCATCGAACTCACTGGGTCTCCAGCGCACGGAGGCTCATTAATGCCTGGTGCGGCATATTTCCAGCCACCCTAAGCTAAGGATCAAATCGGCAGGTCTGCTTACTCCCCCGAATTCGGATCTGGCAGACCCTTCCGGGGGCCGTCCGTTTTTTTAACCTAGCCAAACATTGCACGAGGTGAGTTCACCTCTCTTTGAGATCTGGAGATAGGGCTGGCTCGACAAAAGAAGCCTGTTATTAATTGGGTGTTCCAGAGCGATGCCATCTCAACATATCAGGTGATATAGAGACATGAACGAGCCTCTCCGCCCTCAACAGATCAAGTTTTTAGACCGCAGTCCGCCCACCTTCGAAGAGAATGCGGTTCGGCGCATTGCCGCGGAGCTCTATGGACTTGAGGGTGAGTTCAAGCCCCTGGTCAGTGAGCGCGACCAGAACTTTCGCATTTCGGCAGCGCAGAACAAACAGTACATCCTCAAGGTTGCAAATGTCGACGAGGACCCAAGTGTCGTCGATTTGCAAATTCAGAGCCTACTGCACGTGGCAAAGTTGGATCCCGACATGCCCGTGCCACGTGTAGTGTGCACGAAAGAAGGTGAGCCTAGCACTTGGGTAGATGCCGTCGGCGGCGCGCGGCACAACGTGCGCGTGCTCACTTACTTGCCCGGAACCAACCTGGGAAACATGCAACTCACGCCTGCGCTTCTGCGCAATCTAGGCGGTGCAATCGCCCGGCTCAACAAGGCGTGGCGGGGCTTCTTTCACCCTGCTGCGCGGCACGAGCTATTGTGGGATCTGCGACAAGCGCCGCGCATGCGCCTGCATACCTCTCACATCGCCGACACGGCAGATCGCATGCGGGTCGAGCGGGTGCTCGACGAATTTATTGCGAACGTGCTACCGGGTCTCGCGCGGCTGCGCGCCCAAATCGTCCACTACGACGCGAACGGGGACAACGTCTTGGTTTCCGCGCACGCACCTGACCAGATCGCCGGAATCGTGGACTTCGGCGACATAATTCACACCGCGCTCGCCGCTGATCCGGCGGTAACGGCCGCCGATCTACTTACGGGTGAAGACATCGTGGGGCCGATGTGCGAGCTGCTGGCGGGCTACGACAGAGTTCTGCCGCTCGAGGACGAGGAAATCGATGTGCTTTACGATCTCGTCCTGGCACGCCGTGCGCTTACTGCGGTGATCATTGCCTGGCGTAACAGCGTGCCTAATGGATCTGGCTACCTTGAGTCTTATGGGCCGACGTCCCATGCAGCTATCGAAACACTCCTGACGCTCGGCCGCGCTCAAGTGCGCGCAAGGCTGCGCGACGCCTGCCGCTTTCCACCTTATTGCCCCAAGCCGGGCGAAGAGTCTATCAATGACGATGTTGATGCGCTCGTCACGCGGCGCCAACGATTCCTGGGCGCAGCGCTCGAACTTTCTTATGAACGGCCAGTGCATATCGTCCGCGGCGAGGGCCCCTGGCTCTTCGGTGCCGACGGCAGCCGCTTCCTTGATGCATACAACAACGTGCCACAGGTCGGCCACGCTCATCCTCATGTCTCGCGGGCAATCGCACGACAGGCTGCAGCTCTTAATACGAACACACGGTATCTCTATCGCATTGTTCTTGATTACGCTGAACGCCTGTTGGCGACGATGCCAGACGGATTGGAGACCTGCCTGTTTGTCAACTCAGGCAGCGAGGCAAACGATGCGGCCTTTCGCATGGCGAAGCTGGTGACGGGCAACAAAGGCGCACTCGTCATGGAAAATGCCTATCACGGAATTACAGAATCGATGGATGCGCTGACGCCTTACGAGCGCCCGGGCCGGCCGCTGCAACCGCACGTTCGCGTACTGCGCTCGCCTGATCCCTATCGCGGGCCCTTTAAGAAGGGTCAGCCCGATCTGGCGGCGTGCTATGCTGCGGACGCCGACCGGGCAATCGAAGACCTGGCCAAAGCAGGACTGAAACCGGCCGCCTTCATCATCGACAGCGGCTTCACCAGTAACGGCATTCCAGATGTCCCCGAGGGCTATCTCGCTCGGGTTGCGGAGACGGTGCGGGCCGCCGGCGGTCTCGTCATAGGAGACGAAGTGCAGATCGGCTTTGCGCGCAGCGGTACGCATTTCTGGGGCATCCAAACGCATGACGTCGTGCCCGATTTTATCACCTTGGGCAAACCGATCGGCAACGGCTATCCGTTGGGCGCGGTCGTCACCAATCGTAACATCCTTGAGCGATTTGGCGCCGAGACGGACTTCTTCAGCACCTTCGGCGGTAACCCGGTTGGTTGCGCGGCGGGTATTGCTGTACTCGACGTGATCGAGCACGAGGAGCTGATGGAGAATGCGCGCAGCACCGGTGACTATCTTCGTGAGCGCCTCCTTGGTCTAATGCGTCGGCATACCTGGATCGGCGATGTGCGCGGTAAGGGGTTACTTACCGGTGTCGAACTTGTTCGTGACCGTCAGACCCTGGAGCCGGCGGGACCTGAGACCGTACGCGTCCTCAACCATATGCGGGATAATTTCGTTCTGGTGGGACGCGAGGGTCCACATGGCAATGTATTGAAAATTCGCCCACCGCTCGCCTTCCGCCGCGAGCATGCTGATATTCTGACCGACGCACTCGACAAGGCCCTCGCGGGGCTGTGAGAATCGTCTGAAATTGGGTCTGACTCCACGATCCGTCGCAGGTACTTTCAGGGCAAATGCGTCACAGTGACTCTGTCCCACCTTTGCCGCCAAACCTCGGCAGATCCTCGTTGACCGGAGAACACAAACGGAAACTCTCCGGAACGCCTGTTCCGGGGAGTCAACTCTCGGTGGTTGCGGGAACCCGCAAACAACGAGAATCACTGATCCTGCCGGTCCGGCTTTAGGTTCAAATTCGGGGCCCGCAACCAACTTTATCTACTTTTCTCTGCGCAGGGCTTACCGGCGAATGAGTCTCAGCTAGTACCCTGATATCAATGGCCCGCTACCAGCGTGATTTGCGGATAGCCGAAGCCTGGGCGCCGCGCGTCTCATAGGTTTAAATCCGGGGCGAAAGAGAGCCTTTATCAAATTTTTCTGATCTTCTGTGGGTCTGATTTTCGTTCGGGTGCAGACGCGACTCCGCTGATAATTCCGCCAACCTAATTCGCAGAAACAAGATCCTGCCGGCTAACAATCCGATTGAATGCATTGACGCTACCGAATTTAGTGAGGCCAGCCGTTTCGCGACCAAGCTCCTTCCGAGTTGCGCCATGTGGGCCGTATCATCGCCCAGAGCACGGCGAGAGGCTGAGAAAGTCGAGCAGCAGCTCGCTGACGAGGCCGGGCTGTTCGTGGTGCACCCAGTGCGTCGCATCCGGAATGTGAATGACGCATGCGCCGGCACAAAGTTGGGAACTACGGTCGGCAAGGGTCGGCCCGGCGTATACGTCGCAGTCGCCCCAGACAATGAGTGTCGGGACGGCAATATTATACCCGTCCGCAGGCCCGAGCGCCTTGTGCAGAAATGCTCGGTACCAATCGATCATCGCGGTCAGTGCACCGGACCGCGACCAGTCGTCGCGGTAGCGAGCAAGCTCCTCCGCCCCAACTCCGGCGTTCGCCAGAACGCGGGCGAGATTGCTGTAATTGTTGCGCCGGATGAGCCATTCCGGTAGGTATGGTATCCCCAGCAACCGGACATAAAGGCTCCTGACCCATTGGCGCCATTCGCTGCGCATTGCCTCACGCCACACAGCCGGGTGCGGCGCGTTGACGACGACAAGCCGCTCTAGCGCCGACGGATGGCGCGAGGCAATCCACCAAGCAACCGAACCGCCCCAGTCATGGCCGACGACGCTGAACGAGGCGTGGCCGAGATGACGCGCCAAGCCAACGATATCGTCGGCCAGGCGATCGAGGTCGTAGGCAATCGGTCCCGGCGGCCGGGAGCTAAAGCCATAGCCGCGCTGGTCGGGCGCCACCACATGAAGACCGGCCATCGCCAACCTGTGGAACTGCGCGCGCCACGCGCGCCAGCTCTCTGGAAAGCCGTGCAGAAGGATAACAAGCTCACCCTCGTCAGGGCCGGTCTCGGCAAACCAGAGCTCAACGTCTGCCAACTTGCAACGGCCTTCGCGGATATCGAGCTGGCCGGGCGTCATCTGGGCTCGCGCGGTGCCGGGCACGTGTCAGCGTGGTAGCAGTCTACGACGGTATATAGGGCCATCGGATCAGCGAACCCCTTGAGTGCGTGGCAGCCTATCGCTTTCGTCGTGCCGTAGCTCAACAGGCTTGCGAAGGTTTGCGACATCAGCGGCGGCCACCCAGTCATGCCGCATCCATCCTATTTCGGCGACAAAATTGCGGATTGTTCGAATGCGTCCGGATTAGAAATGCGACTTGAGAGTCAATAGCGCCGGCCGTCCTCGTGGACGAATATCCATTTTCCGCCAAATCCCATCGAAGCTTTAAGATCATCCCGCGGGTAACTGCCCTCATCACCAGCAGTGCGATCGCCAATTTCCAAATAGACGACATCGCGGTTAGTTCTGTTCACCAACTGGTGGGCAATTCTTTGTGCTGGAAATCCCGCGCACATACCCGAAAATAGCGTAATTTCTTCGACATCCGTGATCAAAGTTGGTTCGCCCTCCAGGATAAAAACGAATTCGTCCTGTTTGCTGTGCCTATGCAAAAGCGCCGACTCGCCGCCGGGTGCAAGCCGGGTTAGGTTCACCCCGAAATTCTTGAGGCCGAAGAGATCGCCTAGTGGCCGCTTCTCCCGTTTCCACATGCGAGTGGAAAAGGGTTCCGGATAGGCTGACGGCTTCGTGCAGGGTGAAGCCGACGACGCCAATATGGCAATTGGGCTTGATGTACTCTTGTCACTCATCTCCTCAACCACCATGGCCTATACAGATCGCTACCCTGCGCTTAAGTACCCACAGCATGAATAATCGTCTAATCCAGGCATCGCGTCATGGGTTATTCTTGTCGCTTCTGCTCGCAATTGCCATAGGAAAAAGCGGGTCGCAAGATGTTGTGGGGCCGACCCAGGTCGTGTACAGACGCTATACTACAGATGCTGAAAAAAAGCGATTGACGTCGATGGTCCCTGCTGGAATGACATGGATGTTCCCTACGAGAGCCAAAAGATTCTATCGCGACGACTCTGAGAAGCGGGAAAGATATATTCACACAATTGACGTACGCCCA
>Ga0210124_1000984_pt1 | contig 13248 bp, 9 predicted proteins | sample Muzzi_PWC_D2_FD_185554 | JGI IMG/M metagenome (GOLD analysis project Ga0210124, IMG submission 185554) | Wetland microbial communities from San Francisco Bay, California, USA, that impact long-term carbon sequestration - Muzzi_PWC_D2 (SPAdes) | ecosystem: Environmental > Aquatic > Marine >... | reverse complement strand
GCGCGTGCTGGACAGGAATGGTGGCAGCGCACCGGCAAGCGGTACCGTTCCGTCTCCGGTCCGATGAGAATTTCGGTTGTCCGCGGACAGTTCGTTGACGAACTGATCTTCATCAATGACAAACCACGGGCCGTGCCGGCTTTTCTGGATCGTCAGCTGGACGCGCGTTTTTTCGCCAACACCAACAACTGCAAGCCATTCGGATTGCCTGACGCCGGCATCGGACAGCTTCAGGTTTTCGACGTTGCGGCGATGGCGCCTTGCGCGTTGCAGCATCTCTTCGAGTATTTCGATTGCACGATCCTGGCGATCCTCGCTGCGCGTCGAGACCGAATAGAGACGCACAAATTCCGTCAGGCTGTCGACGATGCTCGACTGCATATTTTCGCAGTCGAATACGTCAACATCCGTGCCGGTCGGGCCAGTAGTCGCCCCCGGGTAGCTGGGAAACAACTGGTAGAGCGCCGGCGTGACCCGCGCCGCTTCGCGTTCGCGCTCCTTTGGCTCGGGTCCCGTAAGCAGGCTCATGCCGGTCGCGATTTTTACGATTGCCTCGACCGAGCCCAGAAATGGAGTACCTATCGTCACGATCTTCCCTACGCTGGATCGCCGACCGGATTGCGACAGGTATTCACAGATCACCAGACCACCCATCGAGTGGCCGACGAGATCAACCTGGAGGTCATCCGCATCCGCGTAGTGCCGCAATAGCTTCGTCCGGGCAATTGCTTCATCGATGAAAGCGCCGAGTTTTTCGGCCGTCGCCTGCACATCCATTCGCCAGTCGTAAGGAAATGCAAACACGGGTGTTGGTTTATCGGCGCGTGCCGACAGTTCGTGCCGAAGTGCACGAATGAGGTCGTCGTAAAGCGGAAAGAGCTGGCCCGCGCGTACTCTTGCCGGTTCCAGGGCCTCGTAACGCAGGTCGTCCGGGTGCAGCGCGATACGCTCGTATTTCCTGTTGAACACCATCGTCCATATCTCGTCTGCCTTGAGCGGATAGTCGTCAACGAGGCTCGATGCCGTGATTCCGGGAATTACGATGACAGGATTCTGTGGTCGCATGAGTGCTCTCCGCTGCCCAACATTCTGCACGAATAACACACCACCGGCCAAAACCGGCGGCGTATGCGTCATTTGTTTCCCCTGAAGGTGTTTTCCTGATTCCTGCCCTGAGGTATCCTCCAGAGCCTGCTTTTCCGGCCGCAAGACGCAACGAGAGTGATAACGACACTCTGCGCCTCGTGCCTTTCGAGACAATCAGAACCAGGCATCATTCAGGGGGAACCGATGAGAAAATTACTTGCCGTAATGGCGATCTGCTCGCTTGCGGGTACACAGGCTTTTGCCCAGGCGCCAGGCACTGGCGACGGAGAATGGCATTTCATAGGGGGTGATTCCGCCCATACGCGGTACTCGCCGGCAGACAAGATAGATGCCGATAATTTCGAGGATCTCGAAGAAGCATGGGTCTGGGATGGTGCGAGTTTCAATGCAGCGAGCGGCCGATCCACTCCGATATATGTCGATGGTGTCCTGTACACGGTCGCCGGGCCCCATCGCCATGTCGTCGCGATCGATCCGGCCACCGGCGAGACTATCTGGTCTTATCGCGAGCCCAGCACACCGCGCTGGGAATACTCCATGCGCCAGGACTATGGCAAGGGCGTCGCTTACGCGGAAGTTGACGGCCGTGGCGTCATCTACACTATTTCTCCCGCATTTTTCCTGACAGCGCTCGACGCAAAAACGGGACGGCCGCTGAAGGGCTTCGGCAAGCCGGTACCGGTCGATGGCTTTCCGAAAACTGGCGTGGTCGATCTGCTGGGCGATCTCGGTCACGACTATGACCCGTATGAGGGCCTGCCGCTCGAGACCGGCTATATCACATCCTCGTCACCACCGATCGTCGTCAACGGCGTCGTCGTCGTCGGTAACTCGGCCGAACAGGGTTACAACCAGTCACGAATCGAAAATGTACCGGGAGACATCCTCGGCTACGACGCCAAGACCGGAGAATTCCTCTGGAAGTTCAATGTCTTGCCGAAACCGGGTGAGTTCGGACACGAGACCTGGGAAAACGACGCGTGGAAGTGGACCGGGGACATATCATCCTGGGCACCGCTTTCGGCAGACCAGCAGCGCGGTATCGTTTACGTGCCGACAAATGGCGCAACACTCGACTTTTATGGCGGCTTCCGCCCGGGCGACAACCTGTTCAGCACCAGCCTGATCGCGCTGGACGTCAAGACCGGCGAACGCAAGTGGCATTTCCAGATGGTTCACCACGACATCTGGAATTACGACACGCCGACCGCGCCCGTCCTGCTGGATGTCCAGCAGAACGGCCAGACCGTGCCAATCGTCGTTCAGGTGACGAAGCAGGCCTTTGCTTATACGTTCAATCGTGAGACCGGCGAGCCGATCTGGCCTATCGAGGAACGCCCGGTTCCGGCATCGAAAGTCCCGGGCGAAAAGCTGTCCAAAACCCAGCCATTTCCGACCAAGCCGCTGGCCTACGACAACCAGGGACTCACAGAGGATGCGTTGATCGATTTCACGCCGGAGTTGCACGCGCGAATGCTCGAGATTCTCAAGGAATACGAGATCGGCCCATTGTTCAATCCACCGCTGAATCGGGGCAATGAAGCCGGCAAGAAAGCGGCGTTGTGGTGCCCGGGTGACATCGGCGGCGTGAATATCGACGGCCCGGCGGTTGCAGATCCAACAACCGGCATCCTGTACGTAACGTCGCGCAAACACTGCTCATATCGCATCCTCGCACCGGGCACGGAGAGAGATGCGCTGCTCGAAAATCCCACCGGCGCAACAGTGGCCGATTACGTAGTAACGCCAGGATATGGCAGCGTCCAGGGGCCTGACGGCCTCAACATGTTCAAGCCGCCGTACAGCCGTATCACGGCAATCGATATGAATACTGGCGATCACCTTTGGTGGATTCCCGTCGGCGAGACGCCGGAACGTGTTCTGAACCATCCTGACCTTAAGGGCATGGATATTCCGAATACCGGCTTTGGTCTGCAGGTGGCACCCATGACGGTCACACCGAACCTGCTGATATACGCGGGCAACGGCAGTGACGCTACCCCCTACCTGTATGCGATAGACAAGAAGACCGGCAAGCAGCTGAGCAAGGTCGAAGTCCCTGACTCAAGCAGCTATGGCATGATGACGTATGTGCACGAGGGCAGACAGTACATTATGTTGCAAACGGGACCAAAGCTGACTGCGATGGCGCTGCCCGGGGGTGATGACCAGATTTCGGATGGTCATTAAGCGGGAATTCAGCAAACACAGGAAATAATTCAGGCAACGGAAAGCGATTGCTCGCCCGTCTCGACGGGCGAGCCATTGGCTACAACATTGCCCCGGGAAGCCAGATTAATGAAATCCAGATTGCTTGTTACTGTCATTGGGACACTGGGCTGTCTCATCGCGTGGATCGCAGCGACCGCGGAACCGCGAACGGTTAACGACGGCGTTTACACAGAGGAACAGGCCGACGTTGGCGAAGCCCTGTACAAGGAGCATTGCCTTCTGTGCCACGACAAGAAGTACTTCCGGCCGGTACTGGAGCGCTCGGCCGGTCAGCCGCTGGGCATTATGTTTACGGTAATGAGTACCTCGATGCCCGAGAACAACCCGGGCTTTTTGTCGCAGAAGGAATCCGTCGATATCCTTGCCTACATCCTGTCACTTAGCCGCTACGCGCCCGGCGACACCGACCTGGACTACCGGGATGGTGCTCTGAACGAAGTCATCGTGGAAGCCCGCAAAAAGTAAAAGGGCCGGTGAAATATGGTGGACCGCCCCAAATCTGGTATTCTCCCCTGGGTTCGCATCGACGGACCACGGCTGACTACGGGGGGAAACACCATGCCGACGAACACAGGATTAAACCGCAGAAATTTCCTTAGAGGCGCTGGTATGACGGCGCTGGCTGGAGCCGTTGGCGGAAGCGTGGCTGGCACAGCGTCAGCCGGTGATGGGGAAATGCCCTATCTCGTCAACGGCAAATACGATTTCGATACGGTCTACAACCGGATCGGCAGCGACTGCGTCAAGTGGGACAGCCAGATCGCAAAGTACGGCGACAAGGTCAAGATTGGCATGGGCATCGCCGATACCGACTTCAGGGCCGCACCGTGCATCGGCGAAGCCATGGCCGAGCGCCTCAAGCACGAAAACTGGGGCTACCTGGGCATCGAGGCCTATGACGCATTTCGCGAAGTCATCGCCGAATGGAACCAGGATCGCTACGGTCTGACGCTCGACCCGTCGACGCTGCAGATCGCAACCGGCGTGCACCCGGGCCTGGTCGCATCGATAAAAACCCTGTCACCGGCGGGCAGCAAAGTCTTGCTGATGACGCCGACCTACAACGGCTTTTATTCGGATCTTCGCAACACGCGAACGCTCAAGAACGAAAGCGAGATGATATTTGAAAACGGTCACTATACGGTCGACTGGGACGATCTCGAAGCCCGCATGACCCCGGACACGCAAACGATGTTGCTTTGTAACCCGCAGAATCCGACAGGCAACGTCTGGTCCCAGGAAGACCTGCTGCGTATCGGTGAGCTGTGTCTCAAGCACCAGGTGGTCGTGCTCTCGGATGAAATTCATGGAGATTTCACCCGCGCCGGACAGAAGTTCACACCTTTTGCGTCGCTGCCGGATAAAGCGATCGTTAATAACAGCCTGTCGTTCAGAGCCATTACCAAGTCCTTCAGCATGCCGGCATCCAAGAACGCCTACTGGTTTTCAACCAACCCGGTGTTGCTGGAACGGGTGAAGAAGAATCACCAGGCCGGCATCAATACCCTCGGCATCGTTGCCAACACGGCCGCTTACCAGCATGGCAAGGAATGGCTGGACCAGTTGCTGGTCTACATCGACGACAATCACACGTTCGTCGAGAATTACATCAAAGAGAACATGCCGGAAGTTGGTTACACGAAAGCGCAGGGAACGTTCCTGTGCTGGTTGCACTTCGACGGCATCATGGAAAAAACCGGCGTCGTGGAAAAATCTGTTGCCAGCCAGATGACCGACAACCCAATGACCGCATCGAACCTGTTCGAAGACTGGTTGGTCGAACATTCGGGCGTTCAGTTGAATGACGGCGAAGGCTACGGCAAAGGTGGCGAACGCTGCATGCGCATGAATGTCGGTTGCTCGCGGAAGGTGCTGGGAATGGCACTGAGCAGTATCAAGGACGCAATTAGAAGCGTCTAGCCGATACGGGGTCAGAGCCTCCGGCTCTGGCCCTTCCCGATCTCGATATTGAACATGGTCAGAGCCCCCGGCTCTGACCTTTCCCGATCGCGAGATTGAGCGCTGCCTGTGCCGGCTCGATCACAGCAACCGCAAGTTCTCGCTCTGCCGACTCTCGGTAGGACGCCATGCCTGCGCAGCCGAGAATCAGTGTGCCCGCACCAAACTCATCGATGAGCCGCCTCCCCTGCGCGAGAATTCTGTCGAACGTCCGTGAATCGTTCGCTGCTTCGTCGACAGTGACATCGAGTGGCAACTCCCCGGCCAATCGATCTGCATAGCCCAGTTTCCGGATATAGGCGAGATGGCGCTGGATGGATTCTTCTGACAGAGCCAGCACGCCGAACCGGCCTCCGGCTGACACTGCGGTTTCCACCGCGCTCTGCTGCATACCGAATACAGGCTTGGCGAATGACGCCCGGCACTCGCGCAGACCGGGGTCGGAATAGCAGGCAATCACGTACGCGTCATAGTCCGGTGAAGAAGAAATCTTCGCCGTCAGCAAAGGAATAACGCGCGCTATGTCATGATCCGATTCGATACCGAACGGCCCCTTTGCAAGCGTGCAACATTCGATGTCGGCCCGATTCGAAAACCCGGCCAGCGATTCGCGAAGACCAGCGGTCACCGAGTCATTCGAGTTCGGGTTGATAACCAGGACTTTTTTCTGCTCGGTCACAGCCCGAGATCGACACCAAAATTGATCGAAGGATCGAGTTCCGGCGCCAATCTTCCCGGCATGCCGGTGCAGTCGATTGTCCGCCGCGGCACGAAGTTGCCGTCGCCGCGTGCGGCCCTGAGTTCGCCGTCTGCGATGACCACCGTACCGCGCTGAATCACCAGCGTAGGCCAACCGCGGATTTTCATGCCTTCGTAGGGCGTGTATTCCATATTGTCGTGCATGTCTGCGGCAGTGACAACGCGGCTCACATCGGGATCCCAGATCGCAATATCGGCGTCCTTGCCCTCCGTGATCGACCCTTTGCAGTGGTCCAATCCATAGATCTTCGAGACGTTGGCAGCGGCGAGGGCAACAAAGTGATTGAGAGAAATGCGTTTTTTCATAAAGCCCTCGGAAAACAGGAGAGGGAGGCGCATTTCTATGCCGGGCAGCCCGTTGGCAATTTTCGGGAATTCGGGATTCGGGCCCGCATGCAGTTTGCCGGTCGCGTCATAACGGTAGGGCGCATGGTCCGACGAGTAAACCTGGAACGTGCCGTTTTGCAGGCAACGCCAGATCTCCTCCTGCGATGCCCGGTCGCGCAACGGCGGGCTACAACACAACTTCGCGCCGTGCATGCCTGGCAGATCCATCTGCTCCATGTTCAGAAACATGTATTGTGGACAGGTTTCGCCAAAGACTTTGCGACCGTCGTAACGCGCTTTTGCAATGATCCTGGCACCTGCCTCGGTCGAGACATGAACGATCAGGACAGGTGCATCCAGGAATCCGGCGAGCGCTATAGCACGATTGATGGCTTCGGCCTCCGCCGTTCTCGGATGACTCAACGCATGGTATTTCGGTGCAGCGTGACCGCTGTCGACCAGCTTGTCACTCATCCAGCGGATCATCGCGTTGTTCTCTGCGTGAATCATCGTCAGCGCGCCATTCTTCTTCGCAACGGCGAGGATGTCGAGCATTTGGCTGTCGTCGACGATCAATCTGTCGTAAGTCATGTAGATTTTGAACGACGTTATTCCATCGGCAATCGCTCGCGGCAATTCGCTGTGCAGCACATTGTCGGTCGGGTCGGAAATGATGAGATGAAATGAGTAATCGATGACCGACTTTGGTCCGGCACGACCGTGATAGGTCTCGAGAACTTCGGCAAGAGTTTGACCGCGATGTTGTGCCGCGAATGGCACGATACACGTGTTGCCGCCGAACGCCGCGGAAACGCTGCCAGAGTAATAGTCATCAGAGGTCATCAATCCACTCGAAGACTCCTGCTCGATGTGACAATGCGCTTCGATGCCGCCCGGCAATACATACTTGCCCCTGGCGTCGATCACACGATCCGCGTTGCCGAGGTTCTTGCCGATTGCGACAATCTTGCCGTCACTGACACCAATGTCGGCAGTGAAGGTCTCTGCCGCGTTCGCAACCGTGCCGCCAGTAATCTTGAGATCAAAGTCTTCCATTCTGACTAGACGCCCCTGATAGATCCGCCGTCGCACCGGATAAGGCCACCAGTCATGTAACTCGCGGCCTCGCTACAGAGAAACGCACCAACATTGCCGAAATCCTCGACCGTGCCGTAGCGTCCGGCAGGGATGGTTGCCTGCTCGGCCGCGGAAACCTCCGCGACGGTCTTACCGGTTCTTTTCGCCTGCGCGGCATCCAGCTGTTTGAGACGATCGGTCTTGATACGGCCCGGCAATAACATGTTGACTGTGATGCCGAGCGAAGCAACCTCATTGGATAGTGACTTGCTCCAGCCAACCAGTGACGAACGGATCGTATTGGACATCGCCAGGTTCGGAATTGGCTGCACCACGCCGGACGACGCAACCGTCAGCACGCGACCCCATCCCGCGGCTTTCATGTCCCGCATGCAGAGATTCGTAATCTCGATAACGCGAATCAGCATTGTTTCAATCTGCGCACGCCATAAGTCGGAGTCCGGTGTATCCACCGTGCCCGGTGGCGGCCCGCCGGTATTGTTGACGAGAATATCCACGCCGCCCAGTTTCTCTCTTGCCGCCGTATACAGGTTTGCGGCAGCATCCCGTTCCGACAAGTCGATTACTGCATACTCCGCCCTGCCTGGCCCGGCATCGGTCAGCTTTTTTGCCGCGTCCGCCAGTTTTTTTTCCACCCGACCACAAATCAGGACGGTCGCGCCTTCCCTGCACAGCTGGGCGGCAATCCCGAGACCGAGCCCCTGACTTGAAGCCAATACCAGTGCGCGCTTATCCGTAATTCCAAAGTCCATGACTACAATGCCTCTACGTTTCGTTCGACCCGGCTGATCAGCCGCGCCAGTTCATCTTTGTCGGTTGCGCTCAAGCTCGGCCCCGGCGCACGAACTTTGGGAGACGAAATGACGCCTCTGCGATAGAGCGTTTCCTTGCGCAGTGCCAGGCCGAAACCTGGTTGCTGTTCGTGCCTGACCAGCGGCAGGTAAGCATCAAAGAGATCTTCCGCCCGATCCCGTTCACCGGCCTGATGCAATGCGACGACAGCAACGAGCATTTCGGGAAAAGCGAAACCGGTCATCGCTCCGTCCGCCCCCCGCGCCAATTCCTGGGGCAGGTACAGGCCGCCGTTGCCAACCAGGATGGAGACTCGTCGCAACCCCTCGTCCGAGCCCTGTCGAATTCGTGTAATTTTTGTAAGCCCTGGACATTCTTCATGCTTGAACATAACCAGTTGCTCAAAGTCGGCGACCAACCGGTTGAACAATGGAACCGAAATCTCCGTTCTCGTTGCTTGCGGATAGTCCTGGTAACACACCGGGATGTCATCGCCGAGAGCGCCGAAGACCTCGCTGAAATAGCGGTAAACCTTCTCCTCAGTCGCCAGCCCCGGCAATGGCGCTACCATTACGCCTGCGGCCCCTTTGTCCATACTCGTTTTTGCAAGCCGGACCAGGTTGTCGATTCCCGCATCCGACACACCGACGACAACCGGAACGCTACTGCCGGCGCGCTTCATAATGCGCTCGAGAAATGCCACCGATTCTTCCGGCGCCATTTTCTGTGCCTCTCCCATGATGCCGAGGATCGTGATGCCGGAAACACCTTTCTCGATATAGAAATCTACCAGCCGATCGGCACTTTCAAAATCGATGTCGCCGTTCTCGGTAAAAGGCGTGGCGGAGATGATATATACACCGCGCGCGGATTCATCAAGTTTGTTTGGGGACATTATCCGGAGGCCTCTTTGCTGGCATATGCCATGCGTATGTATTGCTTGTTCGTATCGGTGTTTGCGGTCATGTAGTTGTTCTCGCCCGACAGGTAATCTTTCATCAGAGCAGTAAACACACCGCCAAGGACTAACAATGCCACGAGGTTCGGCAACGCGCTCGCCGCTACGGAAATATTGGCCAGCGCCCAGAGTTGGTCGACATTCGTGACACCAGCGAACACAACTCCGGGCAGGAAATAAAGCCACCTTACATAGCGAAATACTTTTTCACCAAACAAACTGACCAGCGCAGTTTCGAAATAGACGAAAAAACCAATCTGCGTGGACAGGCAGAACGTCAATATCGCGACAGAAATGAATGCGTTTGCAAGATCCTGTGAATAAAATGTTGCGAACGCATCGAGCAACATCTCGATGCCGGTGGTGCCGTTAGCCAGTACTCCCGACGTAAGAATAATGAATCCGGTCATTGTGCAGACGACAATCGTATCGATGAACACTTCGGCGGCGCCCCACATGCCCTGTTTGAACGGATGCGGCGTATCGGCGTTCGCATGCACCATCGGCGCAGTGCCCAACCCCGCTTCGTTCGACAGCATGCCCCGAGCCATTCCCATCTTTATCGCGGCTATTACGGTAGCGCCGGCGAAACCGCCAATAACCGGCGCAGGTGCAAAAGCATAGTGAACGATCTCCGCAAATACGGCAGGTAATTGCGATGCGTTTACGACCAGTATGACGAGACCGCTCAGCAGGTACATGATCGTCATGAAGGGAACGAGCAATTCGCAGAATCGACCGATGCGGCGGATTCCGCCGATCGCAACTGTGGCGGTGACAATAGCCATAGCGCCGGTTACGAGGTAGGGGCTGAGTCCATAGCTGGCGTTGAAAGCGCGACCGACAGTATGTGCCTGAAGCAGCGAAGAGCTGAAAAAGCTGTTTATCGCGACACCTATGCTGAACAGAACCGCAAGTAACTTCCAACCCAGCGCCTTATTGATGTAATACATCGGGCCGCCGTGCACGTGTCCGTTGGCATCGACCTCCCGGTAGTGAACGCCAATGGTCACCTCGGCGGCCTTGGTGATCATGCCGAAGAATGCCAGCACCCACATCCAGAATATTGCGCCGGGACCGCCGATCGAGAGCGCGGTGGCAACACCGGCCATGTTGCCCATACCGACTGTTCCGGCAAGCGAGGTAGCCGTCGCCTGAAAGGGCGTCATGCGCTCCGTGTCCTGGTCGCCCTGCCGGTCGAGTATGCTCCCGAACGTATTCCGCATGATGTAGAAGAAGCGGGCGGCCTGGAAAAATCGGGTTCGAACTGTCAGGTAGACGTAGACAAAGGCGATAAAAATCGTCGTCCAGGGGCCCCACATCAAGTCACTGATGCGCGTTACGAGCGTCAGAAATGCGTCATACATCAATGTCCCCTGTGCCGGAGATTGCCAGCCTGCCTCATGCAAATGCTGGCTCGTGCCTGCAGCGACTTGTTATTTCGACCGCAATGAGCAGTCGATTTCATTTGAAACTCCGCCCGCTGCCGGCGCACGGACTGTACCAAACCGGCTTTTATTCTCCAATGCCCGGGCCATTTGTCGTAAACTTCCGGGTCACCAGTAATATCCCCGGGGGCCAGGAATGCCAACCGTCAGAGATGGCACCGGTCCGGGAAAACAATGTGGGGGGAGCAAGAATGAAGACTGCAATTTTGCCGTCAAAGTACTTCCGTTTCGGAGTTATTTGGCTGGCCCTTTCGATCGCCGCCTGTTCACAGGATTCTGCGACAGACGGCGACATGGCCGATGCAACGCCAGCCGCAGCCGGTACCATCAAACCGGCACCGGGAACCGAAGGTGGCACCTGGGGCTACCTCGGCGGCGATGCCGCGCACACACGGTACTCTCCAGCCGACCAGGTCACGCTGGAAAACTTCGAGGATCTGGAAGAAGCCTGGGTCTGGGATGGCGCGAGCTTTAACGCACAAAGCGGCCGCTCAACTCCCAGCTACATCAATGGCAAGTTGTATACCGTTGCCGGGCCACGCCGCTATGTTGTCGCTCTCGACCCTGGCACCGGCGAACTGCTTTGGTCCTACGGTGAGCCCAAGACACCGCGTTACGAATATTCGATGCGTGCCGACTATGGTAAAGGCGTGGCATACGCCGAGGTCGACGGTCGCGGTGTCATCTACATATCGTCGCCGGCGTATTTCCTCACCGCCCTTGACGCGGAAACAGGCGAGCCGCTTGAAAACTGGGGCCGCCCGGTCGGTGTTGACGGCTTTCCGGAAACAGGCGTTGTCGATATGCTCACCGATCTTCTGTCAGACCTGCCGTATGGGCATGACCCGTACAACGGAATGGATCTGAAGAACGGCTACATCACCACATCGTCACCACCGATTGTGGTAAATGGCGTAGTCGTCGTAGGCAACTCGCATGAGCAGGGCTACTACCAGTCACGTGTTGAAAATGTTCCGGGCGACATTCTCGGTTACGACGCTCGCACGGGTGAGTTCCTGTGGAAATTCCATGTCATCCCCCGCGAAGGCGAATTCGGCCACGAGACGTGGGAAAGTGATGCCTGGCAATGGACCGGCGATGTATCTTCCTGGGCACCTATGTCGGCAGACCAGGAACGCGGTATTGTCTACATCCCGACCAATGGCATAACAATCGATTACTACAGCGGCTTCGCGCCTGGTGACGATCTGTATGGCACCAGCCTGATCGCACTCGATGCAAAGACCGGTCAGCGTGTCTGGCATTTCCAGCTCGTCAAACATGACATCTGGAATTACGACACGTCGACCGCCCCGGTCCTGCTCGACGTCAACATCGATGGAAAGAAAACGCCCATCGTCGTGCAGACGACCAAACAGAACTTTGCTTACACGTTCAATCGTGAAACGGGCGAGCCTGTCTGGCCAATCGTCGACACACCGGTGCCCGCATCCGATGTGCCGGGTGAAAAGCTCTCCGAAACCCAGCCATTTCCAACGAAACCTGCCGCATATGGCATGCAGGGTCTGACCTATGACGATCTCGTCGATTACACGCCGGCATTGCATGAGGCCGCGATCGAGGCGTTGAAGGACCACAAGATCGGCCCGTTATTCAATCCACCACTGCATCGCGACAATGACCAGGGTTATCGTGCAGCATACTGGTGCCCTGGTGACGGGGGTGGTACGAACATCGACGGCCCGACAGTCGCCGATCCGGAAACCGGTATCCTGTACGTTTCAACACGCGCCGCATGCTCGTCGAGAATCATCGTTTCCGGCGCAGAACGCGACAAGAACATCGCGAAACCGACCGGAGCAACTTTCTCCGACTTTGCGTCGCTACGGTCTGACCAGGTTCGCCACCCGGACGGCATTCCAATGTTCAAGCCGCCATACAGCCATATCACCGCGATCGACATGAATACCGGCGAGCAACTGTGGCAATTGCCAATTGGCGACACGCCCGATCGGATTGCCAACAACCCGGCGTTGCAGGGTATTCAACTGCCGACGACGGGCACCGGCCGAAATGCGGCGATGCTGGTCACAAAAACTGCCTTCATGTACGCGAGCCAGAAAAGCGATGAAACGCCTGCACTGTTCTTTGTCGACAAGGCATCCGGAGAGCAAATCGGCAGCGTGGAAATTCCCGGTAACGTGAGTTACGGCATGTCGACTTATGTCCATAAGGGAAAACAATATGTCATTTTGCAGACCGGTCCCAAGCTGACTGCCATGGCATTGGGCGACTTCTGACAAGCCCTGGAACCGACGGGCCCGGACTTCGATCCGGGCCCGGCTTTTTTAGTCGCCAATATCACGATGTGGCATGTGCTGATTCTGGCCTCACATTTCATTTGATATAGTGCGCGACTGCCCACCATTCCCGGTATCCGAATGTCCCAGTCCGCGAAAGAACTCAAGACCGAAAGCCTGATCTCGAAACTCTACGAGATGCGGGGCTTTGGCGGGCCTGCACTAACGGGCGGATTATCCGACCAGGTCATCGAGGATTTTCTCGAAGACCACGATGCGCTGGCAATCGCCATCGAACGGGCCTACG
>Ga0210124_1000983_pt1 | contig 13252 bp, 12 predicted proteins | sample Muzzi_PWC_D2_FD_185554 | JGI IMG/M metagenome (GOLD analysis project Ga0210124, IMG submission 185554) | Wetland microbial communities from San Francisco Bay, California, USA, that impact long-term carbon sequestration - Muzzi_PWC_D2 (SPAdes) | ecosystem: Environmental > Aquatic > Marine >... | reverse complement strand
TGGTGGCTCATCCAGGTGCATCCGAGCCACATCATCCGGATGCCCAGCCACAAAAGGGAGCCGAGCCGTAAATATCTCATACAGAATTACCCCTACAGCATACAGATCGCTCTGGGGTACTGCGTTAGCGGATGACAACACCTGCTCTGGAGCCATATAATTAGGCGTACCCAGAAATCCACCTTGAGTACCTAGCTCTGTCAGAAGTGCCAGCCCAAAATCGGTCAAGATCACCTTATCTTCTTTGTCTACAATAATGTTAGAGGGTTTGATATCCCGATGAATAATCTGCCGGTTATGAATATAGTCTAGGGTCTGACAAATTTGCCGAATAATTTGGCTGGCTTTGTCCGAAGGAAAGGAAGCCTGACTCGTTTGGTAAGACGTCATTACATCCTTCAAATCATCCCCTTCTATGTACTCCATAGCGATGTAGAGCAAACTATTAGCTTCACCGTAGCGATATACCCTAACCACATTGGGATGGTCTAGTTGAGCAATCGCTTGGGCTTCGCGCTCAAAACGAGTTACATACTTTGCATCGGCGTGAAACGGAGGATTAATTACCTTGATTGCAGTTTCTCGATTGAGTCGAATGTCCAGGCCACGATAAACACAGGCCATACCACCTTGTCCTAATAGCGCATCAAGGCGATATTCATCTAATTGTTGGCCGACTAAATCACCAACCACTGAAGTGCTCGTCATGTTTTCTCTCCGATTTTTGCAGGTGAGATTTGTGGCTGGTTTGAGTAATATGTTTCAGATCGAGAATAAAGCTATTTAGGCCGTATCCATAGGTTTCAAGATAATCTTGGGTTATACGCCCAGCTAACTCCTTATGGCCAACAGCGGTCAGTAAAGCTACATGAGGCCGGAAGTCTCGTAGAGACACGCGCATCACGCCTTGAGCATCGGTGATAACACCCCACATCAACGTCTTTTTCTCATTATCGTCTTTGGCAGTAATAAAGCGGGTTAGCGTACTAGTTGGCACAACAGCACCTACATTAGAGAATACTTCTCGTCCTCTGATAAGATCATTGAGCATGTCGATTTTTCCTGGAATTTTCTCCAAGACGTGCTGAAGCGGGGTGGGGATATGTGCCAACAATTTAATGGTGTTGATGCTAAAACTCTCGCCCGCGATAGCAATTTCTTTGGCTTTTCTCAACAACTCGCCGAAGCCAGCCAATGTGGCGAGGTAAGTCCGCCGAAGCTGGTCAAACTCAGCATAGAGACTGGACTGATCTGCTCTTGCGTTTTTGTAGCTGGTCAATGCCTTTGTAACTTCTTGGTGTAAATTCAGTAAATCTAAATCGTTCAAAGGAACATCAAGCGTAATGGCATGAAGACGGTCGCGAGGAGAATTTGGGCTGACATCAACCGGCATAACAATGGCTGGACTATCGTTTTTTGAACGCTCTATAGCGTCAAGAGCAACTGAAGCTGCCTGGCGGCTAGCATCTGTTTCACTTTTTAGATTTTGCAATTCCGTAATAAGGTCAGGATCAGGCTGGTAAATAGCCGCGTGGATTGCACGATACAGAATCAGAATATCGTTAACCGTCAACTGAAGCAACTCATTACGTTGCTTGAGATGTCGACGTAATTTTAATATCGCTTTAACATCAATGATATCTATTTCGGCGCTGGCTTCCGGCATAACTTGTGGAGCTTCGTGGACAGCCTCTAACTCAGCAGTCTGGATATTAAATGTAAGAGGGCGGAGAGATTTATTGTTAGGTGAGGGTGGATTTTCTAGTGCATTGAGGTGATTTGCCCAGAAGATAGCTTCTTGAGTCAAAATCTCAGCCAGGGCGACTCCCCAGGCTCCATCGAAAAAAATGTGAGATTGGTCGAAAACAGTGGTTTTGCCGGTATCAAATATTGTTAGGGCATGGTCACCTATGCCACGCTCGGCCCGACGTAGTTCAGCCAGAGGCAAGCGATGTGGCCGCACATCACAATTCAGCAGAATTGGGGCCAATCGTAGTTTATTTAGCTCCTCAATTAAGGGTTTGTTCATCTTGGGGCGTCGATAGGCCCAAGCAGACCGTTTAATCTCAACAAAGGGGGTCAATGGAACGGAGTGCATCACCGGTGCGTCGGACAGGGCGGCAATCGTTGCCCGTACAGTCTGCATCTCTGCCGGACGATTAGTACCTGGTGAACAAGCCGGTATCAAATAGTAACATCCCCGATAGATAATGCAGATATGGGCTTGCTCCAACGGGATTGATGTCCGTGTCTCATCAAATGTGCCGGGATCAAGATAAGCTAAGATAGACATTTGCTGTTGATACGCGGGTAGGTCTTTGGCTTGGGCTTTCTCGAACCGCTCCGCCCAGACATCTCGCAGATCGGCCCGTAGATCGCCCATCGCCTCGGCCATGAACTGATCAAACTTGAGGCGACGATATGTAGGATAGGTATCATTAGATGTAGTAACCAGGTCACGACCATAAGGACGCTGCTGTTCCCAGCCGTGATAAAGCCGTGCATAGCGGCTAGAGTCTGGTTCGTTATGGGTAATTTCAGCGAGCAGGCGAGTCTGGACTCGCTCACGCCACTCATTGGCTAATAAGGCATCAAATTGATGCAGACAATGGATGACAGCCATCGCCCATGCTGTGATCCGATCAACAGTATTCAGGGCAATTTGATGCTGATTAAGGAAGGTGTCAAAGCCGTGCGTTTCACTAGTGTGGTGGGCTGTATCTTCACGCATGGCATAATCTACATAGAACTGCCAGGGACCTTCTGGAAAAGCATCATCTGGATTTTTGCCAGCCAATTTGAGGAGGCTCTGATATCCCCAGATTACGGCGGCAGGCCCGGCAAAAAAGGTTCCATATACAGCTCGGTCCAGAGATTTCTCAACACCCCTAAGCAATAGGTCGATATCTCTTTTGACATTTTTTTTGGGGGGGATACGATCTGGCAAGCGAAGTAAACCACTCAAGATCAAGGCAGGTACATTACCAGCGGGGATCAGCCGACCTATCTCTTCGGTCACTGCTTTAACCTCAGGCAAAGACAGCCGCGACAACTTAAGCGCTGCTGTCGACTGCGCAATCGTTCTTAGACGATCCGTCGTTATTTTGGAGGCCTCATCAAAATCACGTCGATGTGTATCCATTTTGCCTCATCATACCCAAGGCGATTAATAGCTCATACATCACCCATAAAAACAAAAACTGCTTCCCGATATGTCCTGACAGAAGCAGTGTTGAAATAGTTGAGCGACACCAACTGATACGATCTGTTAGTAGCCAATATACCCATAGATGAAGTTGTTAATATGCAGCTGTTTCTACTCAAGACAGGACATTAATTAGTATATCATAAGTTAGCCTGTTATGAATAAGAGTAGTACCAATTCCTTACAAAGAATGATAAATTTGCTGTTTCATTACCCTCGACTGTCTTCAATCTGAGGGCAGTGATTGACAGTGATGGGTTTTAAGGGATACAGTTTTATCCTCTGGCCTAGCGTCTCTCACCTGTTCAGCTACAATGATCCTCCAAGCTCTTCACCTGGTCATGTGACTAGGTTTTGAACTCCCCAAATGTCTAGGCCGTAAACTGCTCAGTTAGCCGGTTTGTAGTTTGAGGCTTTACCGTATACTTATAAAAAGGTGTCCTTTTTACAATAATGGTTGATAGTAACGCATCTGGCGAGTTTGATGTAGTTTGGTCAATATGCTACAATAGCTGTTGGTTTAAATCCAGTCGTCTAAATCAAAACGTAACTTAATTATCAATTAAAGAAAGGGAAGAGAATGGCTAACTTGTCAACTGTTCCATCTGTACAAATCGTCGAGCGTGCTGCCAACAAAAAAACCAAATTTGTTGTTGGGGGCGTGATTATTGCTCTGGCGGTTGTTTATCTGATTTACACCGGCATCCAAAGCGCCTCGGCTTACTTTTTGACGGTCGATGAACTGTACGCCAAGGGCGTAGCTATGCAGAATCGCACGGTGCGAGTTTCTGGTGCCGTCGATGCCGATACCATCAACTTTGATAACCGCAACCTGATTGTAACCTTTGATGTAACCAGTGACACAGGAGAGCGTATGCCTGTCATCTTTCATGGCCCCAAACCCGATCAGATGCGCGAGGGTGCAGAGGCGATTTTAGAGGGTAAATATGACGGTGAAATATTTACCGCGCAGTCGCTTTTACTTAAGTGTCCCAGCCGTTACCAAGAAGGCGAAATCGAAGAGGTACAGGTTGAGGCTGTTAATTAGGTTATTTGTTATTGGTAATCGGTAATTATTTAGTGCGACTCCGCTATTTCAATTGAGTGCACCTTTTACAAATAACCATTTACCACTTACCAAGAATTGGAGTTGAGAATATGCCCCATATAGGATACATCGCTGTATCGCTTGCCCTGGCTCTGTCTATCTATGCGGCGGTAGTTGCCGTGATTGGAGCCCAGCGGCGAGTGCCAGAACTGGTTGTTAGCGCCAGAAATGCGGCCTTTGGCGTAACCGGTTTTGTTACACTGGCTGTTTTTATTTTAGTATATCTTTTGATTACGGGTCACTTTCAGACCAAATATGTCTATGAAACGAGTAATCTGGCCGCCCCCTTGTTTTTCCGGATTACCGCGCTGTGGGGGTCGCAAAATGGCTCAATACTTTTCTGGGCATGGCTGATGTCCATCTTTGGTGCCCTAGCCCTGGTCAAAAAATGGGACTCGATGCGGGCTATGATACCCTACGTCATTGCCGTCATCCAGGTTACGATGGCCTTCTTTTTGATACTCGTTGTTTTTGTGGCCAATCCCTTTGAGCAATTGCACTTCTTCCCCCCCGATGGAACCGGGATGAACCCCCTGTTGCGTCACTACGGGATGATTATTCACCCCCCGATGCTATATACTGGTTTTGTGGCTTTTGTTATTCCCTATGCCTTTGCTATTGCCGCCTTAATCACCGGCCAAACCGGGGATTTATGGATTCGCACCACTCGCCGTTGGACTCTGACCGCCTGGCTCTTTCTTAGCGTGGGCTTGGTTCTAGGCGGCTGGTGGGCATACGATGTTTTAGGCTGGGGCGGCTACTGGGGCTGGGATCCCGTGGAAAATGCCTCGCTGATTCCCTGGTTGGTAGCGACACCTTTTCTACATTCGGTGATGATGCAAGAAAATCGCGGCATGCTTAAACGCTGGAATATGGCTCTGATTATTCTCACCTTCTGTCTGGTGCTTAACGGAACGTTCTTGACCCGTTCCGGTATTATTGCCTCAGTCCATAGCTTTGCCCAGAGCGCCATTGGCCCGCTCTTTCTGGGCTTTATTGCTGCTGCGTTTCTCTTTTCCTTTTATCTTTTTGTATCACGCTGGGATGATTTGAAATCAGATAACGAACTTGACTCGTTGCTGTCTCGTGAGTCTTTCTTCCTGCTCAACAACCTGATTTTTTTAGGACTAGCGGCAGTTGTTTGGTGGGGAACGCACTTTCCCCTCTTTTCAGAGGCGGTAACCGGAAATACAATTGTGGTAGGCGCACCCTATTTCGAGAAAACCACTGCTCCATTGTGGGTGATGGTTGTGCTATTGATGGGGGTTGCTCCGTTGATTCCCTGGCGTAGGGCCAGCCTGAAAAAAGTGAGCCGTGCTCTCCGATGGCCCGCCGCGATAGGGTTAGCCATATTAGCTGCGCTTTACTTTGGATTTGGTTTGATACTTTTTGGTGCATTGTTAGGCTTTGGCCTTTGTACCTTTACCCTGATCGCTACACTCATGGAATACTGGCGTGGGGTAAGCGCTCGCCATCGCAGTAGAGGCGAAAACTACCCGCTGGCACTGTGGAAATTAATCGGGCGAAATCAGCAGCGCTATGGCGGATATCTAATTCATATCGGGGTGATTTTGGTAGCCATTGGTATTATTGGCAGCCGCTTTTATCAAGTGGATACCCAGCAAAATCTGGCTGTTGGCGAAAGTATGACCATCACCAGCCCTCTTGTGGGGACATATGAGTTAACCTATCGTGGTTTGCAGGAAGGTTCTAGCCCGGATGACCGCCTGATTACCGAAGGCGTCCTCGATGTCAAACATAATGGCCGCCCCGTGGGTCAACTCATCCCCACCCGCGAGTTCTTTGTGGTCCAGCAACAACCGATGACTATTCCCGATAAACGCAGTACCCTGGCCGATGATTTATACGTTGTCCTGGGCGGCTGGGAAGGAACCGGAGAAACCGCCACCTTCAAAGCCTATATCAATCCTCTGGTTAATTGGATCTGGATTGGGGGATTTGTCCTTATCTTTGGCACGCTCATTGCAGCCTGGCCTGACCCCCAGGAGAGTCGGGTTCGGGCTACGGCTGCAGCGAAAATGCCGGGCGCAGCCGCCCCGGCTAAGTAAGTCCAAAACTATAGTTTCGGACTCCTAATAATAGCAACGTAGGTCATCGCTTTTAGCCAAGGACGTCACTCGCAAGCGCAAAGCGTGACCTACTAGTTCTGATAAATTTGGGAGAAGCAGGAATGAGTAGAAAATTTCTGGCAAAATTAATAATAATCTTGATCCTGACCACTGCCTATTGGTTATCGACCTCTCCTTCATTCACATTTGCCCAAGAAGGGGCTGACTATGATGCTATCAACCGGGTAGCCAGTCAGATGAACTGTCCTACGTGTGTGGGCGTAAATTTAGCCGATTGTCGCACCCAAACCTGTTCTCAGTGGCGGGATCAAATTGGGGACATGATTCAAAAGGGATACAGTGACCAGGAGATTTTGGATTTTTTCGCGACCCAATATGGCGACCGGGTGTTGTTAGAACCGCCTAAGCACGGCTCGACGTTATTGTTGTGGGTTCTACCGGTGGTAGCGGTGCTGGTCGGCGGGGGTTGGCTCATTTACACCATTCGCCGCTGGAATAAGGCCGAGTTAGCTCCGGCTGCTGTGTCGACGCCGGTCACTCCCTCAGCTTCTCCACCAAATGATGTTTCTGAAGATTATCTGCGTCAAGTGGAAAAGGACTTGGAAGGTTAACTATGGAACAAGCTATTCCTCAACAAAAACCGTCAACCGGTAAAACCGTTTTTCTTGTCTTGGGGCTTATTTTTCTGGTCGGCTGGGTAGCCGTTGTGGTCGTCAACATGCTATCCGTTGAGTCTACCGAGTTACAAGGTCGGAAAGCACCGGAGTTCGCCCTCCCACTCTTCGACCAGTTTGACCAGGAAGAGGTCGCCCTCACCGATTTGCGAGGCCAGGTGGTTGTAATTAATTTTTGGGCCAGTTGGTGCGTTGAATGTTATAAAGAAGCCAGACTGTTGGAGGAAGGCTGGCAAGATTACAAAGACCAAGGGGTGGTCTTTATTGGGGTGGACTATTTGGACACCGAAAAAGAGGCCCTCGGTTACATGGTGGAATACGGGATTACTTACCCCTCCGGCCCGGATATCGGCACTAAAATTGCCAAGGACTATGGCATAACCGGCGTACCGGAAACATTCTTCATCGATAAAGACGGCAATATTGCCCATGTACAAATTGGGCCTATTGAAAAACCTCAACTCTATGGCTTGCTCGATAAATTACTGGCCCAACCCCCAGAGGGTACTTAATCATGGACACTTTCACAATTGTCGGTATCGTTGTTTTGGTCGGTGTTGCTCTGGTTCTTGTTCTCTACCCCTTGTGGCAACAGACGCGCCACGAAGTATCATTCCAGGCTAATGGCTCCGGCCAAACGCTCGAAGAGTATGAGGCGCGCTATCAAGCCCAACTGGCTGCTATCAAAGACCTCATGTTCGATTACGAAATGGGTAAAGTATCGAGTGAAGATTACGAAACGTTTGTGACGAAAGCCAAATTAGAGGCAGCCGAAATTCGGCAACATCTGGACAGCTTGAGCGTCGCGCCAGCGTCCAACGGCATAAACGCTGCCCTGGATGCCGAAATCGAGGCTCTCATTACCCGGTTACGCCACAACGCTCCGGCTTCTTCGGACGACAACACCCTGGAAGAAGAAGTCGATGCTGAAATTGAACTTCTAAAACAGACCCAACCCGAAGCCATAACCGGTATTATCTGTCCGAATTGTAACCACGTTCTCCAGCCGGATGATGCTTTTTGTAGTCGCTGTGGTCAACCGGCCCCCGCACCTGAACCGGCCAGCGATGTCTGTCCCCAATGCGGACACACGGTTCAACCGGATGATGCTTTTTGCGCCAGGTGTGGCACCGCCTTAGCTAAAGACAAACGCTATCAAGATGCGAGGATATGAGGCTAGGGAAATGGAGAAAACAGTCTATATCTCACGCACGTCGTTCTGGGTGTTGCTAAGTGTTATTTTAGTTATTGTTGTTGTGGCTCTGGTTGCCCGGCCAGAGATCTCGCAAGCCGCGCCACCGGCCCAGGCCCCGGATACGCCACCATCTGTTTCCGGTGGTGGAGCGTTGTGGGGCGAAAATTGCTTGCCATGTCACGGCCCTTTGGGCCAGGGTGATGGCCCTACAGCTGAAACTATTGGAAAACCTCTGCCTAATTTTGCCGACCCTCAAGTTGCTCGTCAACACTCTCCTGCTGAGAATTTTGAGACGATCAAGAATGGCCGTATCGAAAATTTGATGCCACCCTGGGGAAATCGACTCGATGACAAACAAATTTGGGACCTGACGGCCCGTGTTTGGAGCCTCAGCACCACGCCTGAAGGTCTGGCGGCTGGTGAAGCTATCTATGCCGAACAATGTGCTGCCTGCCACCGCGACGATGGCAGCGGCAATACAGCCAATGCACCCGCTGAAATGATAGACTTTACCAATTCCCAGGTGATGGTGCAACGGAGTCAGGTTGACTTACAGGCCGGTTTTGCCGACATCCCCAACCATGCTGAACTCAGCAACCTCTCAGAAGATGAGCTTTGGCAGACTCTTGATTACATTCGCACCTTCTCTTTTGTTATGCCGCAACGTAACGGTACCATCAGTGGGCAGGTTATCAATGCCACAACGGGCCAGCCTCAAGGCGACCTCCAGGTGGCACTTCGAGTATTCGAGAACAACACGGAAACAGAAACCTATAGAACCCAAACCGATAGCGAGGGTAACTATAGCTTCTCTAACCTGCTTACCGAACACAGTATGGTCTATTTTGTCGAAGGTCGCTATGAGGGTGTAAGTTACGTCAGCGAGGCGGGGGTGTTCGTTCCAGATCAAAATGAGACAACCCTCAACCTGGATGTCCACGACACAACCACCAGCGATGAAGCCATCAGCTTATCCCGGATACATTATCTCATCGGTTTCTCCCCCAATGGGGTACAAGCGGTGCAACTTTTTCTCATCAGGAACAACGGCGACAAAACCTACATAGGCCAGAATGGTCAAACCTTTGCTTTTGCCCTGCCCGAAGCCGCCACCGATGTAACATTTCAGGATGACTTTGGGAACCGTTTTACCAAAACGGCAGAGGGATATGTGGACAGCGAACCGGTATTACCCGGCGAAGATGGATCGGCCATTGCCGCAATTTATAATATTCCGTACCAGGGCGATTCCGTCTCCATTGCTGTTCCTATCCCTGCCGATGTGGCCACGTTTAATGTGCTGATGCAGGACCGGGGAGTCGAAGTGAACAGTGACCAGCTTCAATTTGTCGAGAATCGCCAGGTTCAAGCGGATCAGTACTCCATTTTTGCGGCAAGCGATTTGCACCAGGGTGAGACCCTGACCTTTGAATTGACGGGCCTCGATAATCTTGAGTTTGAGCCGGTTCCCGGTGACACGCAGTCTGGTATGGCTGCGGTTCCTCCCCTGGCTGTTGACCAAAACCGGCTGCGCTGGGTTGCGATTGGCATAGGAGGGCTGGCTATTATCTTAGCCAGCGTTGTTTATCCTTATTACCGGCCTCAATTGGCCGGGGTATCGGAAGCAGATGTCCAAGACTCGGCCTTTCGCCGCCGGAAATTACTGCTTTTGCTGGCCCGTCTGGACGACGCTTTTGCGGCCGGTGAATTGGATGAGCGCGTTTATCATCAGGCGAGGGCTGAATACAAGGCTGAACTAGTTAATATAATGGAGCAGTAATAAAGTACCTGTTGTATCTGGGGGTAATGAGTTATGCCTGATGGCAAACTTTGGACCCAAAAAGATCGCTTTGGCAATGAGATTTACTTGACTCATGAACGGTGGGCGCATATCATTAACTCTGATAATCATCCAGAAGTTGAGCCATTTTGGGATCAAATAGCAGAGACTATACAGCTAGGTCATCGTCGCCAAGACTCTTATGATCCAAATGGCTACCGGTATTATCAGCCTTATTCGAATTTACCCGATGACAATACCCATTTGATTGTTTGTGTTCGCTTTCGCTGGCCTACAAATCCAGATGGTACAGTTAGGGAAGAAAAATTTGTAACAACAGCCTATTTCCAGGCGTTCTAAGGAACCGAAAGATGAGCCAAATAAAAATAGATTATGATGAAGAAGCTGATGTCCTTTATGTCTCATTTGGACGAAGTGAGCATGTCACTGGGGTTGAATTAGCGGATAATATTCTTCTGCGGTTGGATACTGGCAAAGCTGGTGGGACGACACCTAAAGCAGTCGGCTTAACATTCATCAGCTTTGCTCACATGATGGCTCACTATCAGGATAAACCGCTAAACGTTCCTCTGGCGAACCTGCGAGATTTACCGGAAGAGCTATGGCAAGCTGTTTTAGCTGTAACAACGACCCCTCCGGTGAGTGATTTTTTAGCTATTGGATTGTCCCTATCGCCTAAAGTTCCTCCATTGCCAGAACAAGCAGCAGCATAGATTATCTGAAGTTATCGTATCGAATCTTAAGCCTATGATCGAAATCCATAAACTCATCAAAACGTTCGGCCACCGAGTTGTGCTACGTGGGGTGGACCTGACCATAAACGAAGGCGATTTTGTCACCCTGATGGGCGCGAATGGCGCGGGCAAAACCACCATGCTGCACATCATCGCCACGTTGAGCAAAGCGACGGGCGGTGAGGTTTCGATCAATGGCTACCGGCTGGCCGAGTCGGCCAGTGAGTTAAGGCGTTTCATTGGCCTGGTTTCGCACAAAACCCTGCTGTACGACAACCTGACGGCCCTGCAAAATCTACGTTTCTATGCTCGAATGTATGATTTACCCGATGCCTCGGAGCGGATTGAAACGGTCTTGAGGCAGGTGGGGTTATGGGGCCGCCAGTACGACCCAGTTCGCACCTATTCGCGGGGAATGCAGCAGCGTTTGGCGATTGCCAGAGCCATCCTGCACAACCCGCCCATCCTCCTGCTGGATGAGCCTGATACCGGCCTCGACCAGCACGCCGCCGATATGCTGGGCGAGCTATTGAGCGCCGTCGATATCAGCCAGCGCACCATCTTGATGACCACCCATAATTTGGAACGGGGGCTATCATTGGGCAACCGGGTGGTGATCCTGGCTAAGGGCAAAATCGTCTATGATACGCCCCGTGAGGATGTCAGCACAGAGCAGTTACGAGAGCAATATTATAAGTACGTGACGGTGTAATGGCCGAACAAGTAAAACCTCTAACTCAATCGAAACCTGTCTCGCCCGCCGTATCGCATGGCTTTGGTAGCTATGTCCGTAAGGTGCTGGCCATCGTGGGCAAAGATATCGCTGCCGAACTGCGCACCAAAGAGATGATGAGTACCATGTTCATCTTTTCGCTGCTGATTATCTTTATCTTTAACTTCGCCTTCGACCTGCGGGCCGAGAATATGCAAACGCTGGCCCCGGGGGTGTTGTGGGTGGCCGTGGCCTTTGCCGGGATGTTAGGCTTGAGCCGCAGTTTCATCCTGGAGCGCGACCAAAACGTACTCGACGGATTGCTGCTGGCCCCGGTCGATCGAAGCGCCATCTACTTTGGCAAAATGATCGGCAATGTGCTCTTCATCGGTGTGGTGGAGGTCATCATCCTGCCCTTCTTTATTATCTTTTTCAACCAGCCGGTCAGTGTGTTGCCCATGCTGGTCGGGATAATTATTTTGGGAACCATTGGTTTTGCCAGCGTGGGTACCCTTTTCTCGGCGATGGCCATCCATACCCGGGCGCGTGAGGTGTTGCTACCCATCATGCTGTTTCCGGTTGTCATCCCGGTGCTGCTGGCGGCAGTGCGTTTGACCTCGGCTGTCTTGGATAACATTCCCTTTGAAGAGGTCAGTCAATGGCTGACCTTATTGCTCGCGTTTGATGCGATTTTCATAGCTGCCTCATTTATGCTCTTTGAATATGTAGTAGAAGATTAAACACAAAAATCACGAAATTACTGGTAGGCATATTTACAATTTGACAACAATTTTGCCACAATGACCACCAACCACTGACCATTGACCGCCAAAGAATGATACAATAACCGATTTTGTGGCGGTCGTCCGTCGATGGTCAGTCGTCTGAAAGATGGCACAAGGAATCTCGCTGACCTATTTTTTATCTGTGACCAAGTGTTGAGAATTAACTAGGAGGAGTGATATGGCACAAACTACTTTATCGCAACAAAAACAAGTAGTGACAACGGCCCAGAGCGGGTTTAATTGGAGCGCCGGACTGACCATTGCCAGTGCGGTATTGATGTTGGCTGCTCTTTTCATGGCGCTGGTTTGGGCCCCGGATGCCGCCAATCTGACCGCACCCGCCGAACGGTTTGCTCAGCGTATTTTTTACTTCCACGTTCCATCGGCCTGGATAGGCTTTTTGGCCTTTATTGTAGCCGCGGTGGCCTCGGCCCTCTATCTGATTACGCGCCGGGAGAAATGGGATGTCTGGGCCTTGTCTTCGGTGGAAACCGGTATCGCTTTTTTTGTGATGGTTATGCTCAGCGGTCCCATCTGGGCCAAGCCCACCTGGAACGTCTGGTGGACCTGGGACCCTCGCCTGACCATCTCGGCCATTTGTTTGTTGCTGTATATCGGCTACATCATGCTGCGTGGCGCAATCGACAGCCCCGAACGTCAGGCTCGTTTTGGGGCGGTCTATGCCTTGATTGCTGTTATCTCGATACCGTTGAATTGGATGGCGATTCGCTGGTGGCGAACTATTCATCCGGCGGTGATTGCCCCCGGCGCTAATGCTGAGGGGGCACAGGGGGGGTTTGGGATGTCACAGAATATCGAAATCGTGCTTTTCTTTGCCTTGTTCGCCTTTACGGTTTTTTATATCACGCTTATGGTTCATCGCATTAATTTGGAGTATATGCGGCGGCGGGTTGATGTTCTAAAACAGCAGATACTTTATCGATAAAG
>Ga0210124_1000982_pt1 | contig 13263 bp, 13 predicted proteins | sample Muzzi_PWC_D2_FD_185554 | JGI IMG/M metagenome (GOLD analysis project Ga0210124, IMG submission 185554) | Wetland microbial communities from San Francisco Bay, California, USA, that impact long-term carbon sequestration - Muzzi_PWC_D2 (SPAdes) | ecosystem: Environmental > Aquatic > Marine >... | reverse complement strand
AACCAGCTCACCAGCCTGCCCGACTCCTTTGGCAACCTCAGTAGTTTGCAAGTCCTCCACCTGGCCAATAATCAGCTCACCAGCCTGCCCGACTCGGTTGGCAACCTCACTAGTTTGGTAGGTCTCACTCTGTACAATAACCAGCTCACCAGCCTGCCCGACTCGGTTATCTACCTCAGTAGTTTGCAATATCTCTGGCTGGCTGATAATCCCTGGGATTGTTTCACAGCGACGCAAAAAGGCCTTATCGCGGGAGTGTCCCACGATATCAACCTAGACGAATACCCTACGTGCGGCGAGGAGTCATAAAACGTCGGTGTGTGCTGAGGTAATGGCACAATCTTCAGGCCAGCCCACAAAGCTGGCCTTTTTTATTGATAAGGTGTGAGGTTCCACTTCCCGCATAGCGGACCTGTCATCTGACACGGTCCAATCACCACCCGAACCATCTCATTGGCCTCGCCATGTGACTTTCGGGCAATTCAGTAGTACTATTCTACCCCTTCCCCTTGTGACTTTCCTCCCTTGATGAAGACCCTCCCTCCATCATATACTATATGAATGACAAACGGGAGATTATCAATGGAAGACCTGACCGGTAAGCAGTTTGGTTCTTATCGTATTGTGGCGCCCTTGGGCGAGGGGGGGATGGCCTCGGTATACAAAGCCTACCAACCCGGCATTGATCGGTATGTGGCCCTCAAGATATTACCGCGTCACTTTGCCAACGACCCCCAATTCATTAAGCGCTTTGAACAAGAAGCCAAAGTATCGGCTAAACTCCAACACCCACATATTGTACCTATCCACGATTATGGCCAGGCTGAAGGCTACACCTATATTGTCATGTCGTTCATCGAAAGCGGTGATCTGACGGATATTCTAATGAGCCAACAGCCCTCGCTGTCTGAAATTGTCCGGATTGTTTCACAGGTGGGCGATGCTCTGGACTATGCTCATTCTATGGGCATTGTTCACCGGGATATAAAGCCCAGTAATATCCTGGTGGATAAGCGCGGCAATTGCTTGTTGACCGATTTTGGCATTGCCAAAATGGTCGAGGGCGTAGCCTCAGAAAAGCTCACCACCACGGGCCATGTTGTGGGGACGCCCACCTATATGTCACCAGAACAAGGCTATGGCAAAGAGATGGATGGACGGAGTGACATTTACGCCTTGGGCGTGATTCTATATGAGATGATAACCGGGCGGGTTCCTTTTAGAGCCGAAACCCCGATGGCGGTGGTCATCAAGCATATGAATGACCCTCTACCCCCACCGCACGAATTTAATCCAGACTTGCCCGAAGCCATCGAACGGGTTGCATTGAAGGCGCTCGCCAAGAACCCCAAAGATCGCTATGCCACCGCCGGTGATATGGTCAAAGCACTAGAAACTGCAATGGCTACAATCCCTCCTGCCCAAGCTGCGGAGATTGTACCCGCTAACTTTGAAGCCACCTCTGTAAGTAAATTAAGGAAAATCTCACCTGCTGCTGACCGTCGCCCTACAGCAGCTCCCGAACCCTCCGGCCAAACTGCTAAGATCACCGAGCAACCTTCCTCGAACCAGAGCATGCTTTGGATAGCAGCCGCCGTGTTTCTGGCCATCATTGTGATTGGACTGATAGGGTTTGGGGTATGGTTCTTTACATCGAATGGGTCAGCCGTCCAACTGGAAATAGAATCTGGTAATGATGCAGGTGACTCAACAACGGACCAACCGCTACTCCTGCCGACAGCGGCTCCAACCGAAATACCAACGCCCACTCAAGCCCCATTGGTCACCCCAACTGAAGAGCCAACATCGACTCCAGCGCCGGTCCGCCAGGAACAACCATCTAACCAGCAACCACCAGCTAATCAAACATCCGATCAACCACCGCAACCGGGCGACGGGCCAGCGCCTCCACCAGAGGCTTTGAATGCCTGCACGGGAGCCAGTCAAGGGGCGACTTGCGAATTTACTACACCCCGTGGGACAATTACGGGAACTTGCCAACTAACTCCTGACCAGCAACTTGCCTGCGTACCACCAGGAGGACCACCGCCGCGAACACCATAAGAAGCCCTCTTGAAATCCGGCATCCTAGAATTCTGCCACCGGTTGTCGGAATGAACAAGACCCGAAAGGTTTACACAAAGCATACCCTTCGGGTCTTTTTATTAGAGTTCTCGGAAAGTGAATAAGTGCCTTGCTTAAAGGTAAAAGGAATACAGAACACAGAACATCGGACGTATTGCGTGTTCCGTTAAGCGCACATCTTTGATAATGGATGACTTTCTTATTTACCCGGCTAATATCTTATCGATGGTCGTCAATTCTTCATCGGAAAATTCAAGGTTGTCGAGAGCAGCCACACAATCCTCAATCTGGCTGACCCGGCTGGCTCCGATGAGCGCCGAGGTCATAACCTTGTGACGCAATACCCAGGCAATAGCCATTTGAGCCATATTCTGGCCTCTAGCCTGGGCGATTTCATTAAGCTTGCGGACTTTGGCTATCCTCTCTTCATTAACAGCATCGCCCCAATCAAGTTGGGTCGACTGTTTGTCGGCCCGAGAGCCTTCTGGAATATCTTTGATATACTTGTTGGTTAAAATCCCCTGGCATAGCGGCGAAAAAGCAATACAACCTATGCCCTCTTCTTCAAGTGTATCAAGTAGCCCATCTTCAATCCAGCGGGCGAACATATTATAGCGCGGTTGGTGGATAAGGCAGGGTGTCCCAAGGTCTCGGAGAATCTCGGCGGCCTGGCGTGTCTGTTCGGGGTCGTAGGTGGAGATGCCAGCATACAAGGCCCGGCCACTGCGTACAATGAAATCAAGCGCCCCCATTGTCTCTTCTAAAGGGGTTCTGGGATCGGGGCGGTGGCTATAAAAGATATCCACATAGTCTAACCCCATGCGTTTCAGGCTCTGGTCCAGGCTAGCAACCAGATACTTGCGCGAACCCCATTCGCCATAAGGGCCGGGCCACATCCGATAACCGGCCTTATTTGAAATAATCAACTCATCTCGATAGGGAGCCAGGTCTTGCTGAAAAATCAGGCCGAAAGTTTCTTCAGCCGAACCGGGTGGCGGGCCGTAATTGTTGGCTAAGTCGAAGTGGGTGATTCCCAAATCGAAGGCACGATGGATCATAGCTCGTGCGTTTTCCAGGGTGTCTATCCCCCCAAAGTTATACCACAGTCCCAACGAAATAGGCGGCAAATCTAATCCACTACGACCACAGCGATTGTAGGGGATAGTGTCGTAGCGGGTTTCGGCGGGTAAGTAGGTCATTGGTTTCCTCCATATTGATATTATTGATGTGGCCTGAATATAATACCAACATAACCAATGGGCAAATAATTGGCAAAGATAGCTTCTCGCTACTGTCCATTTTAGAACAACAAAGAAAAAGCATGGATGATAAATCCGGCCAGCCCGCCAACAACCGTGCCATTGATTCGGATGAACTGTAAATCTTTACCCACTTGCAGCTCTATTTTTCGAGAGGTGGCTTCACCATCCCATTTATTGATGGTATGGGCAATGAGATACTCAACTTCATGCCCATACCTTTCCACAAGATAAAGGATAACCTCCTCCATCCAGCCATCAATTTTATTGAGTAAGGTATTATCATTGAGGATTGTCTCGCCGAATCTCACCAGACCACTCTGGATCGATTTGCGGATATTTGAGTTGGAGTCCGGGGCGTGTTCAATTAATGATGCTTTGATGTCGAGCCATAGCGAAGAAGAAAACTCGCGCACAACCTCATGCTGTAAAAGCTCTTCCTTAAAAGCCTCCTCTTTAGCCACAATCTCTGGCGAATTTTTCAGATCCTCCACCAACCGGTCCACCGCCACATCAATATTTTTGTACAGCGGGTGATTGGGGTCCGAATTCACCTCTTGCAAGGTGGTGTCAACGGCATCAACAATTTTTTGATAAATTTTGTGGTCGATGCTTTGTGGCAGCCACCAAGGCGTTTCCTGGCTTATCTTTTCTTTGATAATCTTTTTGTTGTCTTCGAGTAACTGCCCTCCGAGTTTCACCGTACCCGAAAGCAGTTCTTGCTTCCTATTACCTGAAACCAGCAATGAAAGTAAGTTCCCCAGCAACGGAGCAAACTGGGTAGACCGAACACGGGCAGCGACATTCTGCTCAATCATCGCCTGGATGTCCTCGTCTTTCATCACCTGAACCGCAGCCACCAGCCCTTCGGCTACGTGATTGGCAATTAAATCGCTATTCTCAGGGCGGCTTATCCACACAGCGGCCCGCTTGGTGATTTCCAGCGATTGCAATCTTTCGGCAATCACATCTCTGGATAGAAAGTTGTTCCTCACAAATCGACCCAGATTGCGGCCAATACTTTCCTTCCGGTTGGGGATGATGGCGGTATGCGGAATTTTGAGTCCTAAAGGATAACGAAACAAAGCCGTGACTGCAAACCAATCGGCCAGAGCACCGACCATAGCCGCTTCGGCGGTAGCCCGCACAAAACCAATCCACACCGCCTGCGCTTCGAAAATTTTGGCAATAACAAAGATGATACACGCCACCACCAACAGGGCCGTAGCCAAAAACTTCATTCTTTTAAGTTCGGCCTGTCTACTGGGGGCTTCGAGCGTTGCATGCTCTTCGAACGTAGTTGTTATCTGTGAAAGTTCCATTTGCTACACCTGACTATTTAATGACCGTTGGATAAGTGACATTTTAGCAGCCACCCACAGAGGATACAAAAAAAGGGCTTTCGCCCTGATTTTATAAATATTTGAGTGGTGGTAACAGAATAAGTGATAGTTAGGGGGTTAATCCCGTAACTATCACTTAAAGGAACTATTTTTTAGGTAAAATTCTTTTACGAATAACTAAGGCTTGCCCCTTTACATTCAGCCAAGAGCCGGAGCGTCAATGATCATGGCCCGCAGTTGGACCAGTTGTCCAGCAAAATCCGGCTCTAAGAGAGGGCGACAATCCTCTGGCTTTTGTTGACCGGCCACTACTTTCAGGGCAAAAGTAAAACAGGTGGGTTGACCACATTCCCTGCAATTGGTGCCGGGCAACAGCTTGAAAACAGCCATCGGTGTAGGACGCTGATACATTTCAAAATCCGGCTCAATCTCGGCCCGTTTTTCCCAGGTGCGGTTGACCGTTTTGATTAGTCCTTCAACGACTCGCTCCGCCTCGGCTCGATCTTCCAGGTTAGCGGCGGCAATTTTGTAAGAGTGGATGGCAATGTTGCGTCCCCCTTTTTTCCAGGTTAAGGCTTTGGCGGCATGATTGTAGACCGCGCCTCGCAGGGCGGCGTTGAGATACGGAAGTACTTCGCTAATATCTACCGTAAACCGAGCAATGGCGCTCCATTTTTCAGATCCAGGTTCGCAGGGAGGCGTGAACAACTCAAGATCATAGTCTTTAATTAGCATTTTGCGCCTCTAATTGACTTGCTTCATTCTATTCTATCTATTGATTTTCTCCAGCGCTGCCGTTTGACGTACCGTTTCAGAGGTCGGGCTTACAATCTCGCCAAAGTAGCGCCGTTGGAAATAAAGGGCCACATTGACCAAACTAATCAGCACAGGGACCTCAACCAGCGGGCCTATCACAGCAGCAAAGGCCACACCAGAGCCAATACCAAAGACAGCTACAGCCACAGCAATAGCCAGCTCAAAATTGTTACTGGCGGCAGTGAATGAAATCGTCGCCGTTTTGGAATAGTCGGCCCCAATCATCCGGCCCATCCAAAAGCTGACTAGGAACATCAATATGAAGTAGATTAACAAGGGCACGGCAATTCGGACAACATCTAATGGAATTTGCACAATTAAATTGCCCTTTAGGCTAAACATAACCACGATGGTGAACAGCAGGGCAACTAATGTAATCGGACTGATTTTGGGAATGAACTGTTTATGATACCAATCTTTCCCCCTGGCTTTGACCAGAAAGAAACGAGTTAACATACCTGCAATAAATGGAATACCCAGATATATAAAGACACTTTGCGCAATCTGGCCGATGGTCACCTGAACAAGACTACCGCTTAAACCAAATAGGGGGGGCAAGACGGTAATAAACACATAGGCATACACACTATAAAACAGGACTTGGAAGACACTATTGAAGGCCACTAAACCAGCAGCATACTCGGTATCTCCCTTTGCCAACTCATTCCAAACGATGACCATCGCGATACAACGGGCCAGGCCGATCATAATCAAGCCAACCATATACTCGGGGTAACTCCGCAAAAACACAATCGCCAACACAAACATCAAGATGGGGCCAATAAGCCAATTTTGTACCAGTGATAACCCGAGCACTTTCCAGTTACGAAAGACATCGCCTAACTCTTCATACTTGACCTTGGCCAGTGGGGGGTACATCATCAAGATTAAGCCGATAGCGATAGGAATGTTTGTGGTATCAACCTGGAAGCGACTGATGAACGCTTCCACGCCGGGGATGAAATATCCTAGCGCAACGCCACCAGCCATCGCCAGAAAAATCCATAGAGTCAAAAACCGGTCCAGTAGCGATAGTTGGCGGACAATACTTTTGGTTTTAGGTGGGGACATTGTTTGTGCAGGCGTTGTCATTCTGTTGATCTCCCTCTTTTAAACAATCAATGTTTTCAGTTCTTCAATCGAAGGTATTTTTCCGGATACTTTAACTTCACCATCGACGGCCAGAGCGGGAGTCATCATAACCCCAAACTGCATAATATCATTGATGTCGGTTACTTTTTCGAGTTCGTACTCAATGCCGATGGCCCGGGCGGCAGCTTCGGTTTGTTCTGTCAGCTTTTGGCACTTGGCGCAGCCGGTGCCGAGAATTTGAAGTTTTTTCATTGGTAAATCTCCCAAAATTTGAAATTAATATTTAACCCAAAAATGTTCCATAAATGATGCCAGTGATGGTCGCCATTGCCACGACCAGTGACACAAATACCATTGTTTTCTTGGTACCCAACACACTGCGAATGACCAGCATATTGGGCAAACTGAGGGCTGGTCCGGCCAGCAGCAGGGCCAACGCCGGTCCTTTACCCATCCCGTTACCAAGCAATCCTTGCAGAATGGGGACCTCGGTGAGGGTGGCAAAGTACATAAACGCGCCCACAAACGAAGCTACAAAGTTAGATAGCAGCGAGTTGCCGCCCACTGCCCAAACCACCCACTCTGAGGGGATAATCCCTTCGTGGCCGGGGCGTCCCAGCAGAAAACCGGAGATAAGAACACCGATAAACAACAAGGGAAGAATTTGTTTGGCGAAACCCCAGGTTTGCTGCCACCATTCCCGCAATTCTTCGCGCTCACTTTCTCGATTGAGCAGGATGACCAGACCAACCAGACCAACCACCATAGGAATCACGGGTTGATGGGGCACAAGCAAAGCCGTGAGCATAACTGCCACGCCCAGACTGGCCATCTCCCACCAACGAACGCTGAACCACAAAACCAGAATAAAGCCAAAACCTACACCAAACAGGCTGGTGATGGCCCACCGGACTTCATAAATGGCAGCCCACAATGTGCCAGGTTCCTGTGGTTTGCCCCAGTTGGCAAAGACCAATATGCCAACCATCGTGGCAAAGTAGAGAGCATTCTGCCACAGTGGGCGTTTGACCTCCGGCTCCGGCAGCATCATCTGCGCTTTACTTTTGGCTTGTTCTTCTTTGCGAAAAATTAGATGCATCAAACCGCCGATGACCACACTGAACACGACAGCGCCCACAGCCCGGGCGATACCCAATTCCGGGCCTAGCACACTGGCCGTCAAGACAATGGCCAGCACATTAATGGCCGGACCGGAGTAAAGAAAGGTCACCGCCGGTCCCAGCCCAGCACCCATCTGGTAGATTCCGGCAAACAGGGGAAGCACCGTACATGAGCAGACTGCCAATATGGTGCCGGATACCGAAGCCACCCCGTAGGCCAGCACTTTGGGCGCATTGACTCCCAGATATTTCATCACCGAGGCCTGACTGATAAAAACAGAAATGCCGCCCGCTATGAAAAAGGCTGGCACCAGACACAATAGCACGTGCGCCCGCGCGTACTCCTGCGCCAGAGACAGTGCCTCCATTATGGCGTTATCAAAGCGCTGGGTGCCCAACGGCATATAGAAGATCAGCAAAAATAAGCCAACGATGATGAACAGCCATTTCCACTCTTCCTTATGACGATTTAGGCGCTGACTCAGCCCAGCTAGTATCTGTTCCAGAAGATGACGGCCCCACATAAAAGGTGGGTGCCCTATAGGCGTTTCGTGGATGAGTTTCATTAGTCTTATTTCCATCATGAAGCAAGCTATACTGCTTGGCCTAATCACATAGAGAATGTTACATATAAGCAGTTAAGATTTTTACCGGTTAATTGCTAACTTCCAGAACTGGGTCTACTGTTATTACTTGACCCTCCGGGCCACAAAGTACAGGCCGTTCTTGAATACGGGCCAAATCAAAGAATTGGCCGAACCAACCCTGCCAACGAGTCACCATTTCCCGATCAACCGAATAATAAATCCAGCGGCCATCGATAATATCCCGTCGGCTACTGATCAGGCCCGCCTCGCGTAGTATTCGCAAGTGATGAGAGAGCAGGTTGGGTGGCAATCCCAATTTTTCTTTCAATTCGCAGTTACAGGAGTCGCCCTGCATGAGGACATCCAAAATACTCAGACGATTAGGGTCGGACAGGGCTTTGAACAGGATAGCAGCTTGATTTAGCATTGGCTCGCTCGCAGTAGGTTGTTGACTCAATGGCAGCCTCCATTATTATCTAAACACCAACTTAATTCAATACTCATTGAAATAGTTTCCCAAAAATAACCTCCCCAAAAAGAGAGATGTATTATTTCAACAACTATTGAATTATTATATGAAATTATAGCATACTAAAATCGGATTGTCCAATGACATCTGTCCCAAAATTTGAGTGACATGTGTCACATTTACCGAAAATTGACAATTGTGGCGGGCTATTTCTGGATGCTCGCTCTCAACCACCCCCCGACGCCAACCCCACCCGAAGCCCCGCCACCAACAACACCACGCCGACCATCTGAATCAGATGATACGCGCCGTTGTGGTCAAATTGCCAGATGAAGGTGAAGGAAAAGGTGTTGATAGCCTGTACACCCCCGGCAATGATGGTCACTAAAATACCGGCAACCATCAGCCAGGCTCCATCCAAACGACCTCCAGCAGCCAGCCAGAGATAGCCGCCCAGGGCAAAGAGCATGGCAATAGCCTGATAGAGGGTGAAAACCAGAAAGGAATCGGGCCATAGCAGAGTCACGCCAAAAAAGCCGACGCCAATGACCAGCATGAGGGGCAATAGTCGCCGGGCCACAGCCAGGCTCCAAATATCATAAACCACTCCGACAATAAACAGGGCCACCAGCAGGCCGAGGGAAAGAAAAAGCGGATACCATACTATCGTTCGGGTGGCGTCCGCCATTTTGAAGCCGTGAGCAATGACGCCTAGCAGGGCCGCTAGAGCTAGTAGGCCAAAGATCCAGGCCCACAAATTGGCTTTCCAGGGCTGCTGTTGTCCAAGCTGGTAGATATAAATAGCCGCCGCCAGGGCCATAACCGCCAAAATAGCATCAGTGATAGCGGTAGTTTGTTCGGTGGGGATATCGATAAATTCCACTTTTCTCATCCATCGAAAGCTCTGATTAATTTATCATTCAGTTTTGGATTATAACTGCTCAACGAGGCGTTCGACCACGCCCATCACCACTGCTTCACCGCTACTATCGTTATCCATCTCCGGGTTCCACATTGTGACAGAAACGGCGGCGACGCGCCCGGTCTCGGCCAGGTGAGTCAAGGAGGCATTGATGGTTTCTAAGCTAGAGCCACCTTTGGCCGGATAGTTCACAGCGGATAGATCGGACAGGTGCAAGACATCGGAGTCAAAGTGAATATAAAGAGGTTTGTCAGGAAGCTCGTGTGAGCTTAGGTCGGCAACATCAGGTAGATGGGTAACAGCAGATTCGGCTACTGCGTCATCTTCGCCAGGATCGAGGTCGCGGGCATCGGTCAGAATGATATCAGCTTCAGGGTGGATTTGAGCACCAGCACCTTCGACAATGGTCTGTTCACCCCGACCACAAAGCATCGCCAGGGGCATTCCTCCGATGAAGCCACTGGGGGTGGTTTCGTGGGTGTTAAAATCACCGTGGGAGTCGTACCAGACCAGGGTAAAATCAGGGGACTCGCGCTGAAGCGCAGCCAGCACCCCAATGCTCAAGGTGCAGTCCCCGACCATCACCACCGGCAGATTCCCCTCGGCTCGGACGGTAGCGACCTCATCGGCTAAAGCATGGCACAAGGCTCCCATTCGCTCGGCGGGGCTGCCATCGGGGACAGAGGTGGTTACTAAACGCCAGGTATGGCGGGCTAAGGCCGCACGTGAAGGACTGAACTCGCCCATCCAATAGGGCGCTAAAATATAGATTGGTCTCATGATAGCCTCTCTTGGGTACTATTCTTCGTAATCTATGCCAGGTGGCAAAAACCATTGACGCTGGGTAAAGATTTCAAAGCCAAAGCTGCTGAAAAGTTGAAAAGCATGGGCTGTGGAATAGAGCATAGTATGAGAGGTATTCCCTCGGTTAGCATCCATCAGCATCCGGTTCACAAGCGCGGTGGCTACACCTCGCCGTCGGTAGCTGTCAATGGTACATACATTTCGAATGCTGGAGACCCCATCCGCTGAAATAATTGTTCCAGCGCCAACCGGCTGCTCATCCAAAAAAGCCAGATAATGCTGAATTCTTTCGTCTTCGAAATGTCTAGCTGGAAAATAGCTAATCAGTTCCCGCAGGGGAAAATCGAACACCGCATGTAACATGGTACAGAAGGCAGTAAGTGCAGGAACCGTTCTCACTTGTTCGACCACCACTTCAGGATTCGCCCGAACATCAAAGGGAGCGCCCTCTAAGACCATAGCCAGTTGGGGTGGCAACGATTGATAATGGCGCTTATTAAGATAATCCGGGCCTTCTGGGATTACATCATGTACCAACTCTAACATATAGTGCACATTCCTGGAGGAGAAGAAAGCAGCCGTATCGGCCAGGGTGTCATCGTTAAGACCTTTGGGATCGAGTGGGTAGAAACTGTTAAAAGCAGGCGTTTGTAAGCTACTATAGCCACGTACCCAATGAGGCATAACTTCGCACAAGCCACCTGGAATCGCACGATAAATAACACTCCTGGCTATAATAATATGTTGATCGAGACTAGCTCGTAGAGAGGAATCCATAACCTACCATCAAAATTGATTATTAAGTGATAGTTGTGGGGTTTATCCCGTAACTATTGCAATTTGGATTTTGGAAATCGGATAATAGTTAGAATTAACGTAGCTTATACTTTAAATGCGGAACTGGCAAATTTTTTGGCACACAGCGAATCCAGGGTTTAGGTTTTGGGTTCACCATGCCTTTCCTCGTACCAGCGTTCTAAATCGGGCAAATGATCGGTGTAATGTTCGGCGGTTTGTATCAACAATTCGGCCAGCGTTCCCTGGTCAAACCAGGGATAAGGACCCCGCAATTTCCACTCGTCCGGGCCTAGTGTTGCCATAAAATCTTCTGTCGCCAGATAGGTTTGCCGTAGATAGTGATAATTCTCTTGCCATGATTTATTGGCTCGTTCGGCGGCCAAGGCCATATTCCAATCTTCGGTATTATCAAAAGCCAATTGTACCGGCGGCTGAGAGGAATCTTTAATATGATGAGCCGCTTCAAGCGCTAGCCGCTCCCAATCGGCGATATGGGCAACTACATTGCTAATTGACCAGACCCCAGCCGCACTTTTATCCAATACATCAGCCTCATCAAATTTATCTAAGATGGTCATAAAAGCATCTCTGCTTTGCCGGACCAAAGCTCTGACGGCTTCTGGATCAATAGCCTCATCTAAATCCTTACGCCACTGTTCGATTTCATCGGCGTGTTCGCGCTGATGTTCGATCATAATATTGATGATGTAAGTACGGATAGTAATGATCCGTCCCTTACGTTCATGGCGCTTATCAATCTCAATGTGGTCAAGCGCAGCGATACCATTTAGAACTTGCTGATGGGTGGATTGAATTGCGGCCCACACCTCTGCCCAAGATTTCTCCCGCCACGCCGCTATCGACTGCTGGTTATGGGCTTCAACCTCAACATCTGGAATTTCATCGGCCCGATCTTGCACCACCAAAGGCAAGACTTCAACAACCCGCTGGTCCCACCCAATGACATGGGCCAAGACCTCTTTAATAGTCCACCCGCCATAGACGGGTATTTCGGTCATCTCGCGCTTAGACAACCCCTCAATCGACTTAAGAAGGCTCGAACGACCATATTCCAAATAAGCGATGACATCTGCAATGCTTCCCATATTGTAATTTATCCTGTCCCCACCCTACCGGTCATCAAAAAACCGATACCGGCAATTACAAATGAAATCCCAAAAAAGAGCAGGATTACCCCACAACCTATGATAATCCAGCGATAAAGGCCCGGCTTCATGATAGAACGACCTGACCCGGTTAACCAAGATAACCCCGTTAGCCAACCCACATCGGTGAGCCAATGAACAACAAACAAGGCCAATACTCCCCACACGCCCCACACCAATGAGTCACGAATATAAAAGGAGACAAGCAAGACCCACCAAATCCACCAATAAGGGTTACTGATACTTAGAAATACACCAGCCGGAACGAGACCAATTTTCATATTGTGGAAGGAATCGCCGCCACTCAATGTCAATTTATAACCCCAGGCAGCCGTAGCCATACTCCAGCCCATCCACCCTAGAAATACACCACCGATTAGAGCAATCAGCCCGGCTACGATGGGCTGTTCCAACACTGCCTCCCGGCCTAACCACAGCAAGAGAGCAATTGCCGCAACTAGAGTCACTTCTGCCACGCCATGCCCCACCGATAACCACCACCCGGACCATTTTCCCCGCCGCGAACCTTCGACGATAGCCATGGTGGTCAATGGACCGGGGGAGAGCGCTCCCGAAAGACTTATGATAAAAAAAGCAGCGAGTAGTTGAATCATTTATACCAACCTATGGGTTTTCTGGTTCCCACGCTGAACGTGGGAACCAGAAAATCGGTCTTTCTCAAGCTTTAACTGTTTCTTTTGAGGCCACTTCAAGCACCTCCGCCGCTAAATCATAACGACTAAAAGTGGGTATTAAATAGATGCCCTGCACAACGGAGCGAAGCTGCCTAACCAAATCGCG
>Ga0210124_1000978_pt1 | contig 13293 bp, 10 predicted proteins | sample Muzzi_PWC_D2_FD_185554 | JGI IMG/M metagenome (GOLD analysis project Ga0210124, IMG submission 185554) | Wetland microbial communities from San Francisco Bay, California, USA, that impact long-term carbon sequestration - Muzzi_PWC_D2 (SPAdes) | ecosystem: Environmental > Aquatic > Marine >... | reverse complement strand
GGCGAAGTCGATGCCGTAGCGGGCCTCGAAAAGGGCGGGGTCGAGGCGGAAGTCGCACATGAGGCGGGTGATGACGTCGCGGCGCAGCAGGTCCTCGTCGGTGAGGAGCAGGCCGCGCTCGACGGGCAGGGTGCCCCGGTCCATGGCGGCGTAGTAGTCGGCGGGCTTCTTGACGTTCTGGGCGTAGCAGCGGCGCAGCTGGCTGATGGCGGTGGTGCCGAAGGCGTAGAGGTCGCAGCCGGCGTGGGTGGTGTAGCCCTGGAAGTTGCGGTACAGGGTGCCTTCGCGCTGGGCCACGACCAGCTCGTCGGTGGGGCGGGCGAAGTGGTCCATGCCGATGAACACGTAGCCGGCGGCGGTGAAGCGGTCGGCCACCATCTCGAAGATGTCCAGCTTCTCGGCCGGGCTCGGCAGGTCGGCCTCGTGGATCATCACCTGGTGCTTCTTGAGCCAGGGGACGTGGGCGTAGTTGAAGGTCGCCACCCGGTCGGGATTGAGCGTCAGCACCGCCTCCACCGTGGGGCGGAAGCGCTCGACGGTCTGGAGCGGCAGGCCGTAGATCAGGTCCACGTTGATGGAGGCGAAGCCCAGCTCGCGGCAGTCGTCGAACACGCGTTTCGTGAGCTCGAACGGCTGGATGCGGTTGACGGCCTTCTGCACCTCGGGGTCGAAGTCCTGGATGCCCATGGAGGCGCGGTTGAAGCCGCCCTCGCGCAGGGCCTCCAGGTGGGCGCGGGTGCAGTCGCGGGGGTCCAGCTCGACGCCCGCCTCCACGTCCGGGGCGACGTCGAAGCGGTCCCGGATGTGGCGGGTCAAATCGGCGATCTGCTCCGGGGCCAGGTAGGTGGGCGTGCCGCCGCCCCAGTGCAGCTGGGTGACCTTGCGGCCGGGGGCGATGTGCTCCGCCACCCGGGCGATCTCGCGCTTGAGGTGGTCCACGTAGGGCAGGGTCTTTTCGCGCTTCTGCGTGACCACCACGTTGCAGCCGCAGTACCAGCACAGCGTGTCGCAGAACGGGATGTGCAGGTAGAGGGACAGCGCGCGGTCGGCCTCCTCCCGGTTGCTGCGGTCGATCTCGGCGAGGTAGGCGGCGGCGTCGAACGCCTCGGTGAAGTGGGGCGCGGTCGGGTAGCTCGTGTAGCGGGGCCCGGGGCGGTCGTAGCGGGCGATCAGGGCCCGGTCCACCACCACCCGCTGGGGCCCGGCGGGGGCGCCGGAGCGGGGGCCGGGGGGGGTCATCCCTGCTCCCCCTGCGCCACCCGGATGAAGGTGCGGGCGTGGTCCACGGGGATGTCGGGCAGGATGCCGTGCCCCAGGTTCACCACGTGGCCGGGGGCGGCGCCGAAGGCGTCGAGCATGGCGCGGGTGCGGGCCGCGATGGCGGCGGGGGGGGCGTAGAGCACGCACGGGTCCAGGTTGCCCTGGAGGGCCACCCGGTCGCCGATGCGCGCCCTGGCCCGGGCCGGGTCGATGGTCCAGTCCAGGCCCACCACGTCGCAGCCGGTGTCGGCGATGGCCTCCAGCCACAGGCCGCCGCCCTTCACGAACACGATCACGGGGAGGGGCTTTCCGTCCGGCGTGGTGCGGGGCACCTCGGCGACGATGCGGCGGATGTACGCCAGGGAGAACTCGCGGAACTCGGCGTCCGCCAGGATGCCGCCCCAGGTGTCGAAGATCTGGAGCGCCTGGGCGCCCGCCGCCACCTGGGCCGACAGGTAGCGGATCACCGCCCGGGTGGTGCGCTCCAGCAGGGCATGCAGCACCTGCGGCTCGCCGTACAGCATGGCCTTGACGGTGGCGAAGTTCTTGGAGCCGCCGCCCTCCACCATGTAGGTCGCCAGGGTCCAGGGCGCGCCGGTGAAGCCGATCAGGGGCACGCGGCCCGCCAGCTCCTTGCGGATCAGGCGGATGGCGTCGCAGACGTACCCTAAGGCCACCTCGGGGTCGGGGTCGGCCAGGCGCTCCACGTCGGCGCGGGAGCGCACCGGGGCGGGCAGCAGGGGCCCCTCCCCTTCCACGAACTCCAGGGGCAGCCCCATGGCCTCGGGGATCACGAGGATGTCGGAGAACAGGATCGCCGCGTCGACGCCCATCAGGTCCACGGGCTGGAGGGTGACCTCGGCGGCCAGCTCGGGGGTCTTGCAGAGGGTGAGGAAGTCCCCGGCGCGGGCGCGGGTGGCGCGGTACTCGGGCAGGTAGCGCCCGGCCTGGCGCATCATCCACACGGGGCGGCGGGGGGTGGGCCGGCGCAGGCAGGCCTGGATGAAGAGGTGCTCGGAACTCACGGCTCGGGTCGCCCTCCCAAGGGCCCCGGGAAGGGGCCTTCAGAAGAGGTCCTGGTCTTCCTTCAGGGTATCAAGAATCGTGTCGATGGTGATCAGCGCCACCGAGATCAGGTTGGCCACCAGGGCCCCGATGGCGAGGCCCGTGGCCAGGGTGACGTTGCCGAAGCCGAAGAAGGCCACCATGGCCGGGATCAGGTGCAGGTCGGCCACCAGGCTGGTGGCCATCAGCTCGGCCCCCAGGGTCTTGCGGGAGCCCAGCTTGAGCAGGGTGGCGATGAGGCTCATGGCCACGGTGATGATCAGGTTGTAGGGGTCGCCCCCGTACACGAAGCTGGCGTTGCTGGTGAGCGCCATCAGGATGAAGAAGATGGACGCGACCTTGCTCCAGTCCATGGGTCCTCCGCGGGTCTTCAGGCGTTGTCCGCCGGGGGCGCCGGCGCAGGGGGCACGGGCGGCGTGGGGGCGGGGGCGGCCACGGGGCTCAGGAAGCCCTCCACCCGGTGCAGCTGGCGGGGGGTGCCGATGACCATGATGCTGTCGCCGGCCCGCACGGGCTCGTCGGGCGAGGGGTTGATGCGGACCCGGCGGCGGGCGTGCTTGAGGGCCACGATGGAGGCCCCGGTGCGGCGCCGCAGGTCGGTCTCGCGGATCGTCTTGCCGGCGATGGGGGCGTCGGCGGCGACGACCACCTCGCGCACGTCCAGCTCGGTGTGCTCGCCGAAGGCGACGCGCTCGAGGATGCTCTCCTGCCCCAGGTGGGGCGGGCGGATGGCCAGGGCGCTGATGCGGGTGCCGATCAGGCTGTCGGGCGAGATCACGTAGTCCGCCCCCACCCGCTCCAGGCGCGCCTTGGCCTGGGCGTCGGAGCAGGTGCTGACGATGAACAGGTCGCGCCCGGTGGCCTCCTCGAAGATGCGCCCGGTCACCACCACGGTGATGTTGTCGGCGTCGTTCTTGAACGTGGTGATGATGCCCCGGGCCGTCTCCACCCCGGCGCGGCGGTAGACCTCGTTGTCGAAGTAGCCGCCCTGGATGTAGTAGGGAATCGCGTCGGCCTTCAGGCGGCGCAGGCGGGCGGCCTCGTTCTCGATGACCACGAAGGTGATGGCGCGGCGCTGGAACACCCGCGCCAGCTCGTGGGCGATGGCGGTGTAGCCCACCACGATGTAGTGGTCTTCCAGGGTGCGGATGCGGGTCTCCATGCGCTTAAGCCCCATCAGCCCGAACAGGTCGCGCCGGGTGACCACCTCGACGAACACGCCGATGGAGTAGGTGAACACCGAGAACCCGCTGATGATCAGGGCCATGGTGAACAGCCGGCCCGTCTCCGACAGGGGGTGCACCTCGCCGAAGCCCACCGTGGCCACGGAGATGACGGTCATGTAGAGGGCGTCGAGGAAGGGGAACCCGTCGAGCGCCATGTAGCCGGTGGTGCCCGTCAGGAGCAGCAGGATGGTGAGGATCAGCGGGGGCCGCAGGCGCGCCAGGGCGTCGTACAGGTCCCCCTGGTACCTGCGTACGGCGGGTCTCACGGCGGGCTCCCCATGTCATCGGTCGGGCACGGGTCCGTGGCCTCTTCCCCTCTTAAGCGGCCCGCCCGGGGCGACGCGGCCGGCCACCCCGGCCGGCGCCCCGCGTCACTTGCCGCCGGAGGGCAGCCCCCGCACGCTGGTGAACACGTGGGACGCCTTCTTGCCGGGCCGGATGTAGGGGATCGCGTTCTGCACCGCGATGGAGGCGTCGGCGAAGCCGGTGAGGATCAGCTTGATCTTCTGCGGGTAGGCGGCGATGTCGCCCACGGCGAACACCCCGGGGATGTTGGTCTGCATGTCCGGGTCCACCTTGATGGAGCTCTCCTCGAAGCGCAGGTCCCACTCCACGATCGGCCCCAGGTCGTTCTTGAAGCCCAGCAGGCACAGCAGCCGGTCGCACTTGAGCTCCAGCGCCTCGCCGCTCTTATCCTCCACGGTGACGGCGCAGACGTGGCCCGAGGCGTCGGTGTGGATCGACTTGTAGTTGTAAGGCGTGATCACCCGCACCGTGCCGGCGGCGGCCAGCTCCTTCATCTTGGCAACGCTGTGGCCCTGGGCCCGGAACTCGTTGCGGCGGTGCACCACGGCCAGGCTGTTCGCCTCCTCGGCCAGGCCCAGCACCCAGTCCACGGCCGAGTCGCCGCCGCCCAGGATCACCACGTCGCGGCCCTTGAAGCGGGACTTGTCGCGCACCGCGGTGTAGACGCCCTGCTCCTCGCCGTAGGTGGCGAAGACCTCCTCGTCCGGCACCCGGGGGCTGAAGGCGCCGATGCCGGCGGCGATGATGACCGACCGGGAGTAGTACAGGTTGCCCGCGCTGGTGGTCACCTGGAGCACCCGGTGCTTGAGGCGCTCCACGTTCACCACGGTCTCGTTCAGGTGGATCTTGGGGCTGAACTGCATGGCCTGCTCGTGCAGGCGGTCGACCAGGTCCTTGGCCGTCACGGTGGGGAAGCCCGGCACGTCGTAGATGATCTTCTCCGGGTAGAGGGCCGTGAGCTGGCCGCCCACCTGGGGCATGCTGTCGATCACCCGGCACTTGGCCTCCTGGATGCCGGCCGAGAACACGGTGAACAGGCCGGCGGGCCCGGCGCCGATGACGGTGATGTCCTCGATCTGCTCCTCGTCGACCAGGGAGTCGAACTCGACCTCGGGGTCTTCCAGCATGGTCTGTCCCATCGGTGTCCTCTGTGTTGAGCCGGCGAAACGTGTTTCCAGTGAAGCGGCCGGGCAATCCCGCAACGGTGCCCCCCGGTCCGGCCCACCCCGCCGGTCGGGAAGTGGACGCACTCCCGCGTTGGCCCGAAAAGCGGTGAATTCAACCATCCCCGGGCCCGCTCTGTCAACGCCCCCGCCGCCGGGCGCGCGCCCGGGCGGATCGCCTATAATCGGGCCGCCCGGGGCCGCGAGGGGGCCTCAGGCGCATCCCGTCCGGCCCTCCCGTTTCAGGAGCCATGCCGAGCCATGCCCCGCCCGCCGACCCTGCGCATCGCCATGGCCCAGATCAACGCCACCGTGGGGGCCGTGGGCGAGAACGTGGCCAAGATCCGCGCCCACGTCGACCGGGCCGCGGCCGCCGGGGCCCACGTGGTCACGTTCCCCGAGCTGGCGGTGTGCGGCTACCCGCCGGAGGACCTGCTCTTCCACCCCCGCTTCGTCACCGAGGTCGAGCAGGGCCTGGCCCGGGTCGCGGCCCACTGCCGGGGGCCGATCACGGCCGTGGTGGGGACCGTGGCGCGGGCCCCGGGGGGGCGGCTGCACAACGCCGCCGCCGTGATCCGGGACGGGGCGGTGCGGGACGTGTACCACAAGGTCCACCTGCCCAACTACGGCGTGTTCGACGAGCGCCGCTACTTCGTGCCCGGCGAGCGGGTGCCCGTCCACCGGCTCGGGGGCGTGCGGATCGGCGTGAGCGTGTGCGAGGACCTCTGGACCCCCGAGGGCCCGCCCCACCTCCAGGCGGCGTGCGGCGGGGCGCGGGTGCTGCTCAACATCAACGCGTCCCCCTACCACGCGGGCAAGCGCGCCGAGCGGGAGCGCTTGGCGGTGGAGACCGCCCGCCGGGGCGGGGCGTGGGTCTGCTACAACAACCTGGTGGGGGGCCAGGACGAGCTTGTGTTCGACGGCCAGGGCATGGTGGTGGCCCCCGACGGCCGCCTGGTCGCCCACGGCGCCGCCTTCGCCGAGGACCTGATCGTCGTGGACCTGGACCTGGCCGAGGCCCCGGAGCGGGCCATCGCCCCGCCCCCCGCCGGGGCGCCGCCCCTGGCCGAGGTGGTGCTGGACGACGCCCCGCTGGCCCCGGCCGGCGCGCCGGTCGAGCCGCCCCGGGCGCCTCCCTTGGCCCGGATGGAGGAGATCCGGCAGGCGCTGCTGCTGGGGGTACGGGACTACCTGGGCAAGAACGGCTTCACGGCGGCGGTGGTGGGGCTGTCCGGGGGCATCGATTCGGCCCTGGTGGCGGCCCTCGCGGCCGAGGCCCTGGGGCCCGGGAACGTCACCTGCGTGTTCATGCCCACCCGCTACACCGCCGACGCCTCCCGCCGAGACGCCGAGGCCCTGGCGGCGTCCCTGGGGGTGAAGCTCCTGACCCTGCCGGTGGACGGGCTCTTTTCCGCCTACCTGGACCTGCTGGCGGAGCCGTTCGCGGGCCAAGGGGCCGACACCACCGAGGAGAACCTCCAGCCCCGCATCCGGGGCAACCTGCTCATGGCCCTGTCGAACAAGTTCGGCTGGCTGGTCCTGACCACGGGCAACAAGAGCGAGATGGCGGTGGGCTACGCCACGCTCTACGGCGACATGGCGGGGGGCTTCGCCGTCATCAAGGACCTGCCCAAGCGGCTCGTGTTCGCCCTGGCCCGCCACATCAACGCCACGGCGGGGCGCGAGGTGATCCCCCAGGCCATCATCGACCGCCCCCCCACCGCCGAACTGAAGGACGGCCAGCTCGACACCGACTCCCTGCCCCCGTACGACGTGCTGGACCCGATCCTGGAGGCCTACGTGCAGGACGCCCGCTCCCTGGACGAGATCGTGGCGCTGGGGTACGAACGGGCCACGGTGTCGCGGGTGATCCGCCTGGTGGACGGGGCCGAGTACAAGCGCCGCCAGGCGCCCCCGGGCATCCGCATCACCCCCCGGGCCTTCGGCCGCGACCGGCGCATGCCCATCACCAACCGATTCCGGGAATAGACGCCGCCTTTTTCAAGGCTTTCGCCCCCGGGGCCGAAGGGACCGGGGGGTGCCGCCGTGCTAAGGTGGTACCGACGACTCGGGGAGGCCCCGCATGGCCCGCACCGCCAACCTGAAGGCATCGCCCCCGGTGACGGAAGCGATCGGGGAGCTCCCGGCCCTGTGGCCGGATTCGGCGCTGTTCTTCGCCGACCTCTACGCGATCTTCTACGGCGACCCCGAGAAGACCCGCCAGCTCGAGTCCAACGTCAGCGGCTTCTTCGGCTACGGCGGGCGCCTGATCCCCATGCTGGGGCTGCTCTACCGGGGCGGCGGCAACCTGCTCATCCTGCAGGAGCCGGTGGACCCGGCGCCCCTGGCCTACTTCCGCGACCGCCTGGGCTTGGTCCTGCCCACGATCGAGGTGCTGGACCACCACCGCTTCGCCACCTTCCACGAGGGCCTGGCCGCCGACCCGGCGCTGCTGGAGCGCCTGAAGGCCCACCCGGCGGCGCGCCTGGACGGCTACGTCACCGACCCGCCCCTGGAGCGCATCGCCCGCCGCCTGAACAAGGACCTGGTCAACACCTACGCCGAGAGCCGCCGCGCCAACGACAAGGTGGCCCTGGAGCGGTTTCTCGGCGGCGCCGGCCTGCCCCTGTTCGACGGCGGCGAGGCCGAGCCGGGGCCGGACCTGGTGGCGCGCCTGAAGGACCTGGAGGGCCTGGGCTACCACCGCGCCGCGGTGCGCAGCTCCCTGGGGGCCTCGGGCTTCGGCGTGGCCACGGTGGACCTTTCGAGCGGCCCCGAGGCCGCCGCCGAAACGCTCCCCGCCTTCCTGGCGGCGGAGGAGCGCCTGCTGGTGCAGGGGTGGGTGGAGCCGGGCACCCGGGAGGTGGAGGCGGTCACCTCCCCCAGCGTGCAGTTCTTCTGCGGCGACAAGGGCATCACCCTGTTCGACCTGACCGGCCAGCTGTTGCGGGACGCCAGCATCCACGAGGGCAACGTGGCCCCGCCGCTGGATCTGCCAAACGAGCTGCCGGCCGACAGAGCCCTCACCGCCGAGATCCTGGCCCAGTCGCGGGAGGTGGTGCGGTGGGTGGCGGCGACGGGCTACCGGGGCACGGGGAGCATCGACTTCCTGGTGTTCAGGCGCGCGGGCCGCTGGCGGGTGGTGGTGTGCGAGGTGAACGCCCGGGTGACGGGGGCCACCTACCCCTCGCTGCTGGCGCGGCGCTTCCTGCCGCAGCGGGCGTGGCTGATGCGCAACTTCGCCTTCGTGCCCGCCTTCAGCTGCGGCGGCGCGCTGGACGCGCTGGACGCGGCGGACCTCCTGTTCACGCCGGACAAGGACGAAGGCGTCCTGCCGATCAACTTCATCCGTGCCGACGGATCGTGGCGGGTGGAGAAGGCCCAGCTCCTGTTCCTGGCCGGGCGGCCGGAGCGGTGCGTGGAGCTGGTGGAGGCGTGCGGCGACCTGCTGCCCGCCCGGGGGCGTTATGCGCGAGACTGAAGGCCGGGTCGTCGACCTGCTCAAGGACCTCATCCTGGTGCGCTCCACCGCCGCCAACCCGGAGGGGCTGCACCACGCCCTGCGCCTGATCCGCAGCCACGTGGAGGACGTGCCGGGGCTTCGCGTCGAGAACCACCTCTCGGGCGGCCTCCCCTCCTTCGTGGCCCTGCCGGGGAACGTGGAGCGGGCCGACGTGATGCTGGTGGCCCACGTGGACGTGGTGGAGGCGCCGCCGGAGCACTTCTACCCCGTGGTGGAGGAGCGCCGCCTGTACGGGCGCGGCGCGGGGGACATGAAGGGCCAGATCGCCGTGCTCACCGACGTCTTCCGCTCCATGCTGCTGGCCCACCCGGGGCTCCCCATCGGCCTGATGATCACCACCGACGAGGAGTCGGGCGGGGAGCACGGCGTGCGCTACCTGCTCGAGGACAAGGGCTACCGCTGCGGCCGCGCGGTCATCCCCGACTCGGGGCGCCTCAACGAGATCGTGGTGGTGGAGAAGGGCATCATCAACGGCCGGGTGGTCTCCCGCGGGCGCGCGGGGCACAGCTCCCGCCCGTGGCTGTCGGACAACGCCGTGCACCGCCTGATCCGCAACCTGGACCGGCTCATCGCCCACTTCGAGGCCGCCGCCGGGCGGGCCGAGGAGCACTGGCACGTCACCGTCTCCGCCAACATCCTGGGCACCGCCAACCGCACCCTGAACCTGGTGCCCGACAGCGCCGAGGCCACGGTGGACATCCGCTACACGGAAGACCTCACCCCCGACGACGTGATGGCCCAGGTGCGCTCCGTGCTGGACGACCGCACCACGTTCGAGCCCGACATCATCGCCGAGCCCTTGAGCACCGACCCCGACCCGCTGTTCTTGGCGGTGACGGAGCGGGTCACGGGGCGGCCGGTGGCGGTGGCCCGGGAGCACGGCGGCTCCGACGGGCGCTACTTCACCCGCGTCGGCATCCCGGTGATCATGTCGCGCCCCGAGGTGGGTGGGCTGCACTCCAACCGGGAGTGGATCGACATCGACTCCATGCTCACCTACCGGCGCGTGCTGGAGGCCTACCTGGCGGAGCGGTTTCTGCAATAATGCCGCCCGGGCGGGGCGCGCTTTCGCCCCGTCCCTCCCCGCCACCCCTCGCCCCCGCTACGCCATGACGGACCCGACATACGCGCTGCTGGACTCGGGCGACGGCCGCAAGCTGGAGCAGGTGGGCCCCCACCGCCTGGCGCGGCCCGCCCTCCAGGCCGTGTGGCGGCCCCGGCTGGACCCGGCCGCCTGGAAGGCCGCCGACGCCGTGTTCGAGCGCAGGGACGAGGGAGGCGGCTGGACGGGCCCGAAGGCCCTGCCGGAGCGCTGGCCGGTGGCCTTCCCGCCGTTGACCCTGCTGATCCAGCCCACCGGCTTCGGCCACCTGGGGGTGTTCCCGGAGCAGCGCGAGGGTTGGGGCTGGATCGCCGCCCAGGTGCGGGAGCGGGCCGCGGCCCTGGGGCGGGCGCCCGAGGTGCTGAACCTGTTCGCCTACACCGGCGCCGCCACCCTGTCGGCCCTGGCGGCGGGGGCCCGCTGCACCCACCTGGACGCCAGCCGGGGCGTGGTGGCCTGGGCCCGGGACAACGCCGCCGCCTCGGGGCTGGCGGAGGCGCCCTGCCGCTGGCTGGTGGACGACGTGAAGAAGTTCCTGCGCCGGGCCCTGAACCAGGGGCAGCGCTACGACGGCATCGTCCTGGACCCGCCCACCTTCGGGCGCGGGCCCAAGGGGCAGGTGTGGAAGATCGAGGCCGAGATCGCCGACCTGATGGACGCCTGCGGGCGGCTGCTGGCGCCGGGCGGATTCGTCCTGCTGTCCTGCCACACCCCCGGCTTCACGCCGGCCACCCTGGCGAACCTGCTGGCGCCCGTGGGCGGCCCCGGCGCCGAGATCGAGCGGGGCGAGATGCTCTTGTGGGAGGCGGACGGCGCGCGCGCCCTCCCCTCCGGGGCCTTCGCCCGCCGGGGCGGCGCGGCGCCGTGATCACCAGCCCCCAGAACCCGCGCCTGAAAGCCGCTGCCGCCCTGCGCCGTCGGCGCGGCCGGGCGGCGGCGGAGCGCATCCTGATCGACGGCCACCGGGCCCTGGGGCTGGCCCTGGAGGCCGGGGTGGCCGTGTCCCGGGTGTACCACTGCCCCGACCTGGGCAGCGGCGAGGCGGCGGACGTGCTGGACCGGGCCCGCCAGGCCGGGGCCGAGGTGGAGGCGGTGGCGGCCGGGCCCTTCGCCCGGCTGGCCTACGGCGACGCCCCCGACAGCGTGGTGGCGGTGGCGGCCCGCCCGGCCACGGGCCTGGAGCGCATCGCCCTCGGCGCCGAGCCGGCCCTGCTCCTCGTGGTGGTGGGCCTGGAGAAGCCCGGCAACCTGGGGGCCCTGCTGCGCACGGCGGACGGCGCGGGGGCCCACGGCGTGATCGTGTGCGACGGCCTGGCCGACCCCTTCGGCCCGAACGTGGTGCGGGCCAGCCGGGGGACCGTGTTCGGCGTGCCCCTGGCCCACGTGGACTCGGAGGCCGCCCTGGCGTGGCTGAAGGCCCACGGCGTGCGCCCCGTCGCCACCCTGCCGGACGCGAAGACGGCCTACACGGACGTCGACCTGACCGGGCCGGTGGCGGTCGTGCTGGGGGAGGAACACCGGGGCCTGCCCGACGCCTGGCGCGAGGCCGCCGCCGAGCGGGTGGCGGTGCCCATGCGGGGCCGGGCGGACTCCCTCAACGTGGCCGTCACCGGGGCCCTGCTGCTCTACGAGGCGGTGCGGCAGCGGGGGCGGATTTGACACGGCACGGACGCCGTCCCTATCGTTCCAGCCGACCCTTCGACCCCACAACCTGGAGGACGCCCCGAGGCGAGCCATGGCCGGAATCTACAAGGCGTACGACATCCGGGGTACCGTCCCCGACCCCCTGAACCCGGAGCTGGCCGCGCGCATCGGGCGGGCCCTGGGGGAGTGGCTGCCCCCCGGCGAGGTGCTGGTGAGCCACGACATGCGCACCCACTCCCCCGGCCTCGCCGACGCCCTCATGGGGGGCCTGATGGACGCGGGCCACGACGTGTGCTTCATCGGACTGGCCGCCACCCCCATGAACTACTGGGCCAACGTCCACTACGGCGTCGCCGCCAGCGTGTCCGTGACCGCCTCCCACAACCCGGGGCAGTACAACGGCTTCAAGATCAGCCTGGCCCAGGCCCGGCCCGTGGGGTACGACACCGGCATCGGCGAGATCGAGGCCCTGGTGAACCGCTGGGAGACCGAGGGCGTGCCCGCCCCCAAGCCCCGGGGCACACTGCGCCGGGTGGAGGGGGCCCTGGAGGCCTACCTGGAGGCCATGGACGCCCACCTGGCGCCGATCACCCGGCCCCTCAAGGTGGGGGTGGACTGCGCCAACGGCATGGGGGGGCACTTCATCGGGGCCTTCTTCGACCGCCATCCGGAGCTGACGCCGGTGCCCCTGTTCTGGGAGCTGGACGGCACCTTCCCCAACCACGAGGCCGACCCCTTGAAGGCCGAGAACATCCGCCCCCTGGCCGAGGCGGTCAAGGCCCACTCCTGCGACCTGGGGGCCGCCTTCGACGGCGACGCCGACCGCTGCATGTTCGTGGACGAGGGCGGGGGCATCATTCCCAGCGACCTGCTCACCGGCCTCCTGGCCGAGGACATCCTGAAGAAGCACCCGGGCGCCACGATCCTCTACGACCTGCGCAGCTCCAAGGTGGTGCCCGAGACGGTGACGGCCCTGGGGGGCGAGCCGGTGCGGGGCCGGGTGGGGCACGCATTCATGAAGGCCCTGATGCGGGAGCGGGGCGCGCGCTTCGGCGGCGAGCTGTCGGGGCACTACTACTTCGCCGAGTGCGCCAACACCGACTCCGGCCTCATGGCCCTGATCAGCATGATCAACCGCCTCCAGGGCGACCCGCGCCCCCTGTCGGAGCAGATCGCCCACCTGAGGAAGTACCACGCCACCGGCGAGGTGAACTTCCGCGTGGGGGACAGCCAGGCGGTGATCCGGGCGCTCGAGTCGAAGTACGCCGGCGCCGGCGGCCAGGCCGACCACCTGGACGGCCTCACCGTCACCTTCGCCGACTGGTGGTTCAACGTGCGCCCCAGCAACACCGAGCCCCTGCTGCGCCTCAACCTGGAGGCCGACACCGAGCCCCTCATGCGGGAGCACATGGCCAAGGTGAAGGCCGCCATCGAGGCGTTGGCCTAGGGGGCGCGGACCCCCTTTCGCGCCCGCCCGCGCCGTGAGCGTCATCGACATCGCCGCGGTGCTGCTGGTCCTGTCGGCGGCGCTGGGCTACCTGAACCACCGCCTGACCCGCCTGCCGCCCACCATCGGCCTGATGGTCATGGGCCTGGCCGCCTCGTTGTGCGTGGTGGCCGTGAGCCACCTGGTGCCGGGGTGGAACATCGCCGCCACGGTCAAGGGCTTCGTCGGCGGCATCGACTTCGACCAGACCCTGATGGAGGGGATGCTCAGCGTCCTCCTGTTCGCCGGGGCCCTGCACGTGGACCTGGAGGACCTCATCGAGCGGCGTTTCGCCATCGGGGCCCTGGCCACGGCGGGGGTGCTCATCTCCACGGCGGTGGTGGGCCTGCTGGCGTGGGGCGCCTTCATCGCCCTGGGGCACCCGCTGCCTCTGGCCTGGTGCCTCGTGTTCGGGGCCCTGATCTCCCCCACCGACCCCATCGCCGTGCTGGGCATCCTCAAAGGGGTCGGCGCGCCCCGCTCGCTCACCGCCAAGATCACGGGCGAGTCCCTGTTCA
>Ga0210124_1000975_pt1 | contig 13308 bp, 9 predicted proteins | sample Muzzi_PWC_D2_FD_185554 | JGI IMG/M metagenome (GOLD analysis project Ga0210124, IMG submission 185554) | Wetland microbial communities from San Francisco Bay, California, USA, that impact long-term carbon sequestration - Muzzi_PWC_D2 (SPAdes) | ecosystem: Environmental > Aquatic > Marine >... | reverse complement strand
GGGTAAGATCCCCGCCATGGATCTGGAACGCCGCCTTCTCCAGCACCTCCGCCGCCGGCGCCTGTTCACCCCCGGGGAGCGGGTGGTGGTGGCCTGCTCCGGGGGCGGGGACTCGACGGCGCTCCTGCACTTGCTCCATGCCCTGCGCCGGCCCCTGCCCCTGACCCTGTCGTTGGTGCACGTGGACCACGGCCTGCGCGGCGCGGCGTCGACGGCCGATGCGGCCTTCGTGGCGGAGCTGGCGGCCTCCCTGGGTCTAGGGTACGAGGTCCACCGCCTCGATCCCGTTGCCCTGCGCATGAAAGGCGAGTCCCTCCAGGCGCGGGCCCGGGAGGCGCGGCGGCGCTGCTTCGCGGAGAGCCGGGCGAATCACGGGGCCGACTGGGTGGCCACGGCCCACACCCGGGACGACGTGGCGGAGACGGTGTTGATGAACCTGGTCAAGGGGAGCGCGCGGCCCCTGGGGATCGCCGAGCGCCGCGACCATCTGGTGCGGCCGCTGCTCCCTTTCACCCACCAGGAGCTGACCGGCTATCTTCGGGCGCGCAAGCTGGCATGGCGCGAGGACGCGAGCAACGCCGACCCGCGCTACCTGCGCAGCCAGGTGCGCCACCGCCTGGTGCCCCTCCTGGTGCAGGAGATCAATCCCGCCCTCGGCCGGGTCCTGGGCCACACCGCCGAGGTGCTGGCGGGGGAGGAGGCGTACCTGGAGGCGCAGCTCGCCCCCCATCTCCCGTTGCTGGAGGAGGTCGAGGATGGGCTGAGCCTCGCCGTGGAGGCCGCGCGCGCCCTGCCCATCGCCCTGCGCCGCCGCCTGATCCGCACCGCGCTCCACCGCCTGGGGCTGGTGAAGGACCTCTCCTTCCAGCACATCGAGGCGGTGGGCGAGCTGCTGGACCGGGCCTCGGGGGGGGGCCGTCTTCACCTTCCCGGGGGTGTGGTCGTGGAGCGGCGCTACGGCCGGTTGTCCCTGCGCCGTGACGGGCCATCCGTGGAGGTCCCGGACTTCGAGGTCGAGGTGCAGGGTGACCGGGCGGCCTTGCCCGCGATCGGCCGGCGGCTCGAGCTGCAGCGCGGCGGCGATCGCCCCCGCACCGGGCCTGCCCTCGCTTTGGCCCCGGAGGCGGTGCAGGGCCGGGTGACGGTGCGCAACCTGCGCCCCGGGGACCGGTTCCGGCCCGCGGGGATGGGGGGACACGGCAAGCGGCTGGCCGCCTTCTTCGTCGACGCCAAGGTCCCGGCCGCCGAGCGGCGGCGCATTCCCCTGCTGGTGCGCGACGGGGAGATCGTCGCCGTCGGTACCCTGCGTGCCGCCCATGGCTGCGCGGTGCCCGGAGACGGTGCGGAGACGGTCTGGCTGAGCTACACCCCAATGTAACTGGCGCCACTCCTTCCAGAACAAGCTCCCTCTCCCCCTGGGAGAGGGTTGGGGTGAGGGGGTGTGGAGTCGACTGATTTCATGGATATGTCCCCGACCGACTGCTCATTCCCGACACCCTCCCCCTGTCCCCCTCCCGAGGGGAGGGGGAGTGACGGGTCCCCTGGGGCCGCGCCCGAGAGGGCGGTGGATCCCGCCGCCCTCCCCCCGGCCCCCTCCCGGGGGGAGGGGGCTCCAGAAGACTCCCCTGCGGGGAGAATCGATTTGAAGGGGATGACCCCGGATGAGCTCACCGCCTTTGCGGTGGCGCACGGCATGCGTCCATTCCGCGGCCAGCAGCTCGCCGAGTGGATCTATCGCCACGGGGTCGAGGATCTGGACGCGATGACCAACATCGCCCGGGTCGATCGCGAGGAGCTGGCGCGGATCGCCATGGTGAGCCGTCTCGCCGTGCGTCGCGAGGAGGCTTCGGCGGATGGCACGCGCAAGTTCCTCTTCGCCCTCGACGATGGCCGCACGGTGGAGACCGTGCTGATCCCCGACGAGGGGCGACGCACCCTGTGCATCTCCACCCAGGTGGGGTGCGCCATGGGGTGCACCTTCTGCCTCACCGCCCGCCAGGGGCTGGAACGCGACCTGACGGCGGGGGAGATCGTCGATCAGCTCTTGCAGGTGCAGCGCCTCACCGGCGAGCGGGTGACCAACGTGGTGTTCATGGGCATGGGGGAACCCCTGCACAACTACCAGGGGACGGTGCGAGCGGTGCGGATCTTCACCGATGCGCGGGCCTTCGATCTCTCCACCCGCCGTGTGACCGTCTCCACCGCGGGCCTCTTGCCGCAGATCGAGGCGGCCCTGGAGGAGCCCGACCTGAAGTTCGCCCTCGCGGTCTCCCTCAACGCCACCACCGACGCCCTGCGCGACCAGATCATGCCCCTCAACCGCCGCTACCCGATCCAGGCCCTGCTCGCCATGGTGAAGCGCTTCAACCGCGCGCGGCGCGACATGGCGTTCATCGAGTACGTGCTGCTCGCCGGGGTCAACGACAGCGACGAGGACGCCCACCGTCTGGCTCGGCTCCTCAAGCCGGTGCGCTGCAAGGTCAACCTCATCCCGTACAACGCCATGGAGGGCGGGGACTACCAGCGGCCGGACGACGGGCGGGTGGACGCGTTTCGCCAGATCCTCCTCAATGCCGGCTATACGGTGCTCACCCGCCGCCAGCGCGGCGCCGACATCCGGGCCGCGTGCGGCCAGCTCCGCCAGGCGGAACGCCTACCGCGGCGCCTGACGGAGCGGCAGGAGCCGGTCGCGTGAGCTTTTCGTTCCGGATACGTCGCGTTGTCCGTTCCCATGGGCCATGTTAGCTTGATGTTTATAGAGCCCTATTGATGTCGACAAGCGCCCAAGATGTCCCCACGTTAGCGGGGTGGAGATGGGTCGTCGCAGGGACGAAGAGGCAGCATCCGCCCCTGTGCGCCCCGGTCCGTGACGCGATTTTCGAGATGGCCAAATATCGGTGGAGAGTTCTTCGTTGAACGCGTTTTACAAAAACCTCTCTCTCTGGCTCGTGATCGGCGTGATCATGGTGCTGCTCTTCAACCTCTTTGAAGGGCCGGCACCGCAGTCCAGCGAGATGGTCTTCAGCGAGTTCCTCGCCCGCGTGTCGGACGGGGACGTGAGCGAGGTCGTCATTCAGGATAAGGAGATTGCCGGACGCCTGAAGGATGGCACGACGTTCCACACCTATGCCGCAGACTATCCGGGATTGGTCGAGGATCTGCGCCGCGAGGGGGTGAGCATCGCGGCGCGGCCGCCCAAGACGACCCCACTCTACCTGCAGGTGCTGCTGTCGTGGGCGCCGTTCATCCTCTTGTTCGGGGTGTGGATCTTCTTCATGCGCCAGATGCAGGGAGGGGGTAACCGCGCCCTGTCCTTTGGTAAGAGCCGTGCCAAGCTGCAGAGCGACTCGTCCCAGAAGGTGACCTTCGAGGACGTGGCCGGGATCCCCGAGGCCAAGGTCGAGCTGGAGGAGATCGTCGAGTTCCTCAAGGACCCGAAGAAGTTCCAGAGCCTCGGCGGGCGCATCCCGCGCGGCGTGCTGCTCATGGGCTCGCCGGGCACCGGCAAGACCCTGCTCGCCAAGGCGATCTCCGGCGAGGCGGGGGTGCCGTTCTTCTCCATCTCCGGCTCGGACTTCGTGGAGATGTTCGTCGGCGTCGGCGCCTCGCGGGTGCGCGACCTCTTCGACCAGGGCAAGAAGCACGCCCCGTGCATCATCTTCATCGACGAGATCGATGCGGTGGGGCGCCACCGCGGCGCGGGCCTCGGCGGTGGCCACGACGAGCGCGAGCAGACCCTCAATCAGCTCCTCGTGGAGATGGATGGCTTCGAGACCGATGATGGGGTGATCCTGATCGCCGCCACCAACCGGCCCGACGTCCTCGACCCGGCCCTCCTGCGCCCCGGCCGTTTCGACCGCCAGGTGGTGGTGCCCAACCCGGACATCGTTGGCCGGCAGAAGATCCTCGAGATCCACAGCCGCAAGATCCCGTTGGCGAGCGACGTCGACCTGACCGCGATCGCCCGTGGCACCCCGGGCTTCACCGGCGCCGACCTCGCCAACCTCCTCAACGAGGGGGCACTGCTCGCCGCCCGGCGCAATCGCACCGAGGTGGGCAACGTCGATCTGGAGGAGGCCAAGGACAAGGTGATGATGGGCCCCGAGCGCAAGTCGGCCGTGATGACCGAGGACGAGCGGGTCAACACCGCCTACCACGAGGCGGGGCATGCCCTGGTCGCCAAGCTCCTGCCGGGGACCGACCCGGTGCACAAGATGACCATCATCCCGCGTGGCCGGGCCCTCGGCGTCACCCAGCAGCTCCCGATCGAGGACCGGTACACCAAGACCTCGGAGGAGATGCGCTCCACCATCGCCATCCTCATGGGGGGACGGTCGGCGGAGGAGCTGCAATTCGGCCACATCACCACCGGGGCGAGCAACGACATCGAGCGGGCCACCGAGCTGGCGCGTCGCATGGTGTGTGACTGGGGGATGAGCGAGAGCCTCGGGCCGCTGGCGTTCGGCAAGAAGGAGGAGCAGATCTTCCTCGGCCGGGAGATTAGCCAGCACCGCGACTACTCCGAGCAGACCGCCGAGCGCATCGACGCCGAGGTGCGGCGCCTCGTCATGCACGGCTACGAGACCGCGAAGCGGCTGCTGCAGGAGAACTTCGCGATCCTGAAGCGCCTCTCCGAGAGCCTGCTGGAGCGCGAGACCCTCAGCGGCGAGGAGATCGAGGCCATCGTCCAGGGCCGCGACCTGGCGCCGCTGGTGGTGTGAGGAGTTAGAGGGGTTAGGGGCTAGGGAAGGATAGCCCTTCGGGCTGAATGAGATGTCGGCGGGCGCTTCCCCGCGAGCAGCACCGGAAGGTCGGCGCAAGCGAGGCGGAGTCGACGCCCCCCCGCGTCGGGCCCGCCACTACGCGGTTTGATCCGGCCTCCGCTCGTTGTCCTACCTGGAAAAGATGATGGCCGGCCGCAGGCCGGCACCATCCCTAGCCCCTAGATCCTAACCCCTAGTCCCTGGCGCTCGATCCGCAGCGCCTCACGGGAGGGGGAAAAAGCCGTGAACGGCACGGTCCTGAAGGCCGGTGACCACACTCTCCCCCTCGGCGGCCTCCCGCGGCTGATGGGGATCGTCAACATCACGCCCGACTCGTTCGCGGATGGCGGCCGCTACGTCGACCCGGTGGCGGCGATCGACCACGGCCTGCGCCTCGTCGACGAGGGGGCCGATCTGCTCGACCTCGGGGCGGAGTCGACCCGCCCGGGGGCGGCGCCGGTCACGGCCGCGATCGAGCTGGAGCGGCTCTTGCCGGTGCTGCGCGAGCTGCGTCACCGGGTGACGGTGCCGATCTCCGTGGACACCTACAAGGCCGAGGTGGCGCGCGCCTGTCTCGCGGAGGGGGCGACGATGGTCAACGATATCTCCGGCCTGACCTTCGACCCGGACATGGCCGCCACGGTCGCGGAGGGCGGTGCGGCTGTGTGTCTCATGCACACGCCGGCGCCGCCGCGCACCATGCAGGAGCATGCCCACTACGGTGATGTGGTGCGGGAGGTGGTCGCCGCCCTCGCCGCGGCGGTGGCGCGGGCCGAGGCGGCGGGGATCGCGCGCGATCGCCTGCTGGTGGATCCCGGGATCGGCTTCGGCAAGAGCGCCGCCCACAACTGGGAAATCCTGCGGCGCCTCGATGAGCTCCACTGCCTCGGCCTACCGGTGCTGATCGGGGCCTCGCGCAAGTCGTTCATCGGCCTCGCCCTGGCCGAGGGGACCGGGGTGGGCGCGCCGTGGCCGGTGGAGGAGCGCCGCGAAGGTAGTCTGGGCGTGGCGGCCTGGTGTGCGCTGCATGGAATCGCGGTGCTGCGGGTGCATGATGTTGACGCCACCGCACGGGTATTGAAAATGATCGCTAAGCTTACAAATTGACCCATCTCTCCGGGACGACCGGCCGGTTGTGGCCGCTGCGGCTCGGGTCGGAGCGGGCGCAGCCTCGCCGCGAAGGCGAGGTTGGCCAGGGCGCGCAACTCCGAGGTGCTGAATGCCGAAGGATAGTTAGTCCACATTTCTCACCGCGGTTCCGCTGCGCGGGCGCAACTTCGCGAGGTTGCCCCCGCGCGTGGCGGTCCCGGTGGGAACCGCGGGCGAGAGACGCGCGGCATCGGGAAACAACGCAGGAGCCAGGGTAGACAGACGTTCGTGGAACCATTCGATCAAGCTCTCCGTATCTTCTACGGCCTGCGGTTTCCCCAAGATCTGATCGACATCGGCATTGTCGCCTTCGTCATCTATCGGGTCCTGCTGCTCCTCACCGGCACCCGCGCCCTGAACATGGTGTACGGGGTGTTGTTGATCGCCGCCGTCGCCTACCTCTCGGCCTGGGGGCAGCTCTACGCCATCAACTGGCTGCTGTCCCACGTCTGGACCTACTTGTTGCTCGCGATCGCCATCATCTTCCAGCCGGAGATCCGTCGCGCCCTGGCGGACGTGGGACAGGGACCCCTCTGGCAAGGGGGGCGGGGTAAACGCAAGGGGTGGGAGCGCTCCCTCGACGCCCTGGTGACCGCCACGGCGACCCTCGCCGACCAGCGGATCGGGGCGCTGATCGCCATCGAGCGCCACACCCCGATCGCCGACATCATCGAGATCGGTACCCCCCTCAACGCCTTGCTCAGCAAGGAGCTGTTGAAGGCGATCTTCAGCCACGGCTCGCCCATCCACGACGGCGCGGTGCTGATCCGGGAAGGCGAGGTGGTCGCCGCCGGCTGCTTCCTCCCGATCAAGCTCAGCGCCGGTATCGCCCAGGAGCTCGGTACCCGCCACCGCGCCGCCGTCGGCCTCACGGCGGAGAGCGACGCGGTGGTGATCGTCGTCTCCGAGGAGACCGGTGCCATAAGCGTGGCGGTCGAAGGGCGGGTCCTGCGCAACCTCGATCCCGCCCGCCTCCACGCCCGCCTCCGTGACCTTCTCTCGCTGACCCCGGCCGCGACGCGCCGCCGCGGCCGCTGGTTGCCGTGGCGGCCTCGTACGACAGCTCCGTGACCTCCGTCTTTCACAACCTGCCGCTCAAGCTGCTGTCGCTCATCCTCGCCAGCCTCGTGTGGCTGTTCGTGATGAGTGAGGAGCGGTCCGAGCGCAGTTACACGGTGCAGGTGGTGGTCAGCCGGGTGCCCGCCGGGTTGGTGGTGCTCAACGAGGAGGACCAGTTCGTCGAGGTGCGGGTGTCCGGGCCGCGCGGGATCCTCAATAACCTGACGGACAAGGCCTTCGTCACCTCGCTGGACCTGGCGCCCTACGGTCGCGGCGAGCTGGACGTGCCCATCCCCCGCGAGGCGGTGCAGGCCCCGAAGGGAGTCACGATCTCGCGCATCGTGCCGGCCACCATCCGGGTCCGTCTCGACGCGGTGGTCGAGCGCAAGATCCCGTTGTTGGCGGTCACCCAGGGCCGTCCGGCGCACGGCTACGAGGTCAAGGAGGTGAAGCTCGAGCCCTCCTCCCTCCCCGTGACCGGCCCCGAGACGCTCCTCGACAAGATCACCGAGATCCCGACCACGCCGATCCCCGTGGCCGGTCTGAGCGGCGATACGACGGTGGTCGCGAACGTCGACTTTCAGCGCCGCCTCGTCACCTGGCCCGGACAACCGATCCGGGCCCTCGTGGAGGTGATCCCACGCATCGTCACCCGCTCCATACCGGTGCGGGCCAAGATCGAGGGGGAGCTCGACACCGCGTTCCAGGTCGCCGGGATCGAGGTGGAGCCCCTCGCCCTCGATGTGACCGGGCCGGAGCCGGTGGTGGAGCGAGTCGAAGGGCTCCAGACGCCGCCCATCAACCTGGCCGGCGAGAAGAAGCCTTTCGCCCGGCGCTTCCAGCTCGATCCCCCCGCGGACGGGGTGGAGCTCTCCGACGGGGATCGGGTGACGGTCAAGGTCACCATCGAGGAGAAGTCGCTCCAGCGCACCGTGCCGGTGACCGCGACGCTGAAGGGCAAGCCCCATCGCGACTACCAGGTCGGTGAGGTACAAGTCATCCCGAGTGCCGTGCGGGTGAAGGGGAGTTACCGGAGGGTGAGCGACCTGGAGACGATCGCCACCGATCCCATCGACGTCTCCGATCTCCAGAAGCTCGCCATGTTCCACACGCCCCTGGACCTGCCGAAGGGGGTGGAGCGGACCGGCCCGGCGGGGGACATCACGGTCATCGTCCCGGTCGAAGACCGGGTGGTGCAGCGCCCGATCGCGGTGCGCCCCGCCTTCTCCGGGGCGCCGAAGGATGGGTTGGAGGTGGACAGGGTCGACGTCACCCCCGAGGAGGTGACCCTGACGGGACCGGCGCGGCAGCTACGCGAGCTCAAGGGAATCCCGACCGGCCTGTTGAGCTATCCGGAGACCGCCGGCGTCCACGTCCTCGCGGACGCGCGGGTGCTCGTTCCGGAGGGCGGCGTGACGGCCCAGCCGGACAAGGTGAATGTGACCGTGACCCTCATGGTGGCGCCGCCGGTGCGCCGCCACCTCCCGGTGCGCGTGACCCTCGTCGACCAGCCGGCGCCGGGCTTTGCCGTGCGCGAGGTCTCCGTGCAACCCAAGGAGATCGAAGTGGTGGGTGCGAAGAGCCGGGTGGAGGGATTGTCGGAGCTGGTGACCGAACCGATATCCTTGCGCGGCATCTCCGCAGAGACGACCATCACCACACGCGTCGTCACCCCGCCGGATGGGGTGAAGGTGGCGCAGGGCGACGTGGTCGTGACGGTGCGCGTGCAGCGGGAGAACTAGGATGGTGGAAAAGATATTTGGCACCGACGGGGTGCGCGGTGTGGCCAACGTCTACCCCATGGATGGGGAGACCGCGATGCGCCTCGGGCGCGCCGCGGCGTACATCTTCAAGAAGGGTCGTGAGCGCCGCCACCGCATCGTCATCGGCAAGGACACCCGCCTGTCGGGCTACCTGATCGAGTTCGCCCTGGCGTCCGGGATCTGCTCGATGGGGGTCGATGTCACGTTCGTCGGCCCCCTGCCCACCCCCGGCATCGCCTTCATCACTCGCGGTCTGCGCGCCGACGCCGGCATCGTCATCTCCGCCTCCCACAATCCGTACATGGACAACGGCATCAAGTTCTTCGATCACACCGGCCACAAGCTGGCGGACGAGATCGAGGCGGCCATCGAGCACCTGGTGGCCAGCGGTGAGATCGACAGCATCCGGCCCACCGCGGAAGAGGTCGGCTCCGCCTTTCGCGTCGAGGACGCGGTCGGACGCTACGTCTCCTATCTCAAGACCGCACTCTCTGCCCAGAACGACCTGGAAGGGCTGCGCATGGTGGTCGACTGCGGCAACGGGGCCGCCTACAAGGTGGCGCCGGCGGTCTTCTCGGAGCTCGGCGCGGAGACCATCGTCATCAACGACTCCCCCGACGGCACCAACATCAACGACGCCTGTGGCTCCACCCACCCGGAGGGCATGCGCGAGGCGGTGCGTGCCTATCGCGCCGATCTCGGGGTCGCGTTCGACGGCGATGGCGACCGGCTGATCATGGCTGACGCGCACGGCGAGATCGTCGACGGCGACCACATCATGGCGATCGCCGCCATCGCCATGAAGGAGAAGGGCGAGCTGCGCGGCAACACGGTGGTGGCCACGGTGATGAGCAACCTCGGCCTCGAGATCTGCCTGCGCGACCACGGCATCACCCTGCGTCGCGCCGCGGTCGGTGACCGGTACGTGATGGAGGAGATGCTACGCGACGACCTCAACCTCGGCGGCGAGCAATCCGGCCACATCATCTTCCGCGACTGGAACACCACCGGCGACGCCGTCCTCACCGCCCTGCGCATCCTCGACATCTGCCGCACGACGGGCAGGACCCTCGCGGACCTGTCGGCGGTGATGAAGGACTACCCCCAGGTCCTGCGCAACCTCCGGGTGAAGAGCAAGCCGCCCCTGGCGGAGTTGCCGACGGTGGCGGCCGCCATCGCCGACGCCGAGGCGGTCCTGGGCGACCGGGGCCGCGTGCTGGTGCGCTACTCCGGTACCGAGCCTAAGGCCAGGGTGATGGTGGAGGGCGAGGACGAGGCAAGCGTCGCCGGGATTGCCGACCAGATCGCGGAGACCCTCGCCGCGGCGATCGGCTGACACGACGGCTACCCAGGCGGTATAGGGTGCGCCGAGCGTAGCGAGGCGCACCGCCTCCGCCGCGGGCCCCGCGGACTCTGCGCCCTCCGTGTCGCTGTGGTGAACAACACGATCGGACAGGCACGGCGAACGTTGGCGCGGTGGTGGCGAGTTTGGTTAGATCGCGCGTCGCGCAGTGCCTTCTAACGCCATTCCCCGATCACCCATGCCCAGACTCGGCGTCAACATCGACCACGTCGCCACCCTCCGCCAGGTCCGTCTCGCGGCCTACCCCGACGTGATGACCGCGGCGGTGCATGCCGAGATGGGCGGGGCCGACGGCGTCACCGTCCACCTCCGGGAGGACCGGCGCCATATCCAGGACGCCGACGTGCGCCTCCTGCGCCAGTCGCTCTCGACGCGCCTCAACCTGGAGATGGCGGCGACGGAGGAGATGGTGACGATCGCCCTGGAGGTGCGGCCCCACCAGTGCACCCTGGTGCCGGAGAAGCGCCAGGAGCTCACCACCGAGGGTGGCTTCGACGTGCTGGGCGACGGCGCGCAGATCCGGGCGGCCATCGAGCGGCTGCAAGGGGAGGGCATTCCGGTGAGCCTGTTCATCGACCCCGATCTGCCGGCGGTGGAGGCGGCCCAGGGGCTCGGCGCCAAGGCGGTCGAGCTGCACACCGGCGCCTACGCCGCGCAGCCGACGGACGGCGAGGTCGAGCGGCTGGCCGCGGCCCTGACGGCCGGGCGGGACCTCGGGCTCGTGGTCCACGCCGGCCACGGCCTCGACTACGACAACGCGCAGCGCCTCGCCCAGATCCCCGGCTTCCGGGAGTTCAACATCGGCCACGCCATCGTCGCGCGCAGTCTCTTCGTCGGGATCATGGACGCGGTGCGCGAGATGAAGGAGCTGATCCGCTACCTGGGCGAGGACCCGACGGGCGTGTGGGGAACCCGCGGACCGAAGCGGTAGTTGATAGCGATTAGCTGTCAGCTATCAGCGGTCAGCTTCTGGGGCGAGAAAAAGGCTCGGTACCTGCGGCAGGGCAGGGCACCCATGTACAGCCGGTTTTGCCCTCCGTGCCGAGCCCGTCTGGCCTACGTGGCTGATAGCTGACCGCTGATTGCTGATCGCGATTCGTGGCCTTCGCCCGGGGCGCGGGAGGGCCTATCATCGTTCGATGATTCTCGGCACCGGCATCGACCTGTGTGAGGTGGCACGCATGCGGCGGCTCTACGAGCGGTTCGGCGAGCGCCTCCTGGAGCGGATCTTCACCCCCGTGGAGCGGGCGGAGCTCCTGCGTCGCCGCGACCCGGCCCAGGGGATGGCGGTGCGCTGGGCGGCCAAGGAGGCGGGGACCAAGGCCCTCGGTACCGGCTTCCACCAGGGGGTCGGGTGGCGCGACTTCGAGGTGGTGCACGAGGCGAGCGGCCGTCCCACCCTGCGCGTGGCAGGCCGCGCGGCGCAGATCGCGGACCAGCGTTGGGGAAGCCACCGCTGGCACGTCAGCCTCACCCACGAGCGAGACTACGCCTGCGCCGTGGCCATCGCCGAGACCGGCGAGGAGGTCAGCCGATGATCGTCGTCACCGCCCAGGAAATGGCGGACCTCGACCGCCGCACCATCGATGGCCTCCGCGTGCCCTCCCTGTCCCTGATGGAAAACGCCGGGCGCGCGGTCTTCCAGGCCATCGAGGCGCAGCTCGGCCCCCTCCACGAGCGGCGCGTGGTCATCCTGTGCGGCGCCGGAAACAACGGCGGCGACGGCTTCGTGGTGGGCCGCTTCTGCCACGAGGCCGGGGCACGGGTCACCTTCGTCCTGGCCGCCGACCCGGAACGATCCACCGCGGACGCCCGCGCGCAGTGGCAACAGGCCGGCGGGGTGCCGGCCATCGCCGCCTACCGGCCGGAGGAGGTCGCCGCGGCCTGTGGTGCCATCGCTGCGGCCGACATCCTGGTCGATGCCCTCCTCGGGACCGGCGCCCGCCCGCCGCTGCGGCCGCCGTACGACGCCCTGGTCGCGGCGGCGAACGCGAGTCCCGCGCCGACCGTGGCGGCGGACCTCCCGAGCGGGCTGGACGCGTCGCGTCACGATCAACACGACGAGGCGATCCGTGCCGACCTCACCATCACCTTCGCCTTTCCCAAGATCGCCCTCTGCCAGTATCCGAGTCGCGCCCTGGCCGGACGCATCGCCGTGGCCGACATCGGGATTCCCGCGAACCTCGCCGACGAGCTCCCCCATGCGCCACGCCTCGTCGATCCGGGCGATGTAATCGCCGCGTGGCCGCCCCTGCCGCCCGACCAGCACAAGGGCGACGCGGGCCGGCTGCTGGTCGTCGCAGGGTCGCCGGGGATGGCCGGGGCCGCGGCCCTGGCCTGTCGTGCGGCCCTGCGCAGCGGTGCCGGCTACGTCACCCTGGTGGCCCCGGCGTCGGTGGTGGCGACGGTCCAGGGGTGGGTGCCGGAGATCGTCGGCCTGCCCACCGGCGAGTCGGGGGATCGGGCGACCTCCCTGGAGGACGCGATGGCTCGGGCCTCGGCGGTGCTGGTGGGGCCGGGTCTGCCGCCCGAACGGGCGGCCGAATGGCTGGAGCTCCTCCTGCCGCGCCTCACCCAGCCACTGCTCGTCGACGCCGGCGGGCTCGCCGCCCTCGCCGCCCGCCCCGCCTTGTGGGAGCGACGCGCGCCCGTCCCCGTGTGCGTCACCCCCCATCCCGGCGAGTTCGCCGCCCTGGTGAACGGCGCGATCGGCGAGGTGCAGCGGGACCGGCTCGCGGCGGCCCGCGCCCTGGCGACCGAGCGCGACGTCCACTGCGTGTTGAAGGGGGCGCTGAGCGTCATCGCCGAGCCGGACGGCGGCCTGTGGATCAACCCCACCGGCCACGCCGGCATGGCCTCCGCCGGGAGCGGCGATGTCCTCGCCGGGCTCGCCGCCGGGCTCCTTGCCCAGGGCCGGTCTCCCGGCCTCGCCATACGCGCCGCGGTGTACTGGCACGGGGCGGCGGCCCAGGCGTGGCGTAGCGGGGTCGCCGCCCGCTGCCTGATCGCCTCCGACCTGATCGAGGCCCTGCCGGCCGCCCTGGAGGCCATCGTCGCCCGGGCCGCGCCCGCAGAGGACGGCCTCCTGCGCTGGCTGGAGCTGTAACGGCGCGGCGCAGCCCGGCCTCCGCGGAGATCGCCGTGCGAGCCAATCGCTGATCCTGCGCACCGCCGTAGGGGCACGGCATGCCGTGCCCCTACCCCTTCCAGG
>Ga0210124_1000972_pt1 | contig 13319 bp, 13 predicted proteins | sample Muzzi_PWC_D2_FD_185554 | JGI IMG/M metagenome (GOLD analysis project Ga0210124, IMG submission 185554) | Wetland microbial communities from San Francisco Bay, California, USA, that impact long-term carbon sequestration - Muzzi_PWC_D2 (SPAdes) | ecosystem: Environmental > Aquatic > Marine >... | reverse complement strand
AGATGGTTATCATTGACAGTAGACTCACCAGCAATAGCACATAAAATGTTCTCCCTGGTCGCAGTGAAGCCTCGCTCGCTCGTTTGGCAGGTTTCTTCAATTTAGAGACATCTTTGTACTCAATCCCAAATAGACTCACTACCGGCCACCCGACCCAGACAACCCCCAGGACGGCGAACATCAAGGGATATCCCTGCCACGTGACCAATTGACCGGCGGTCATACCCCGAGTACCCCGGCCATAGGATAGGCCAGCCAGGTCAGGCCAAATGCTTTGCCCCGGTTTTTACCGTTAGCATGCAGACCCGTAAAGATACCAACCAGGGCCAGCCCGATACCGGCGCTAAACCAAACGCTGGCGGTCAATATCACCACTTGCCATAGGGCGGTGGCTTGACCCAGGAGAACCAAGCCTGGAGTCCCTAGTATCCCGGCCCCGATGAACAATCTTTTATGCCCCACCCGCTCGGCCAGCCAACCTGTCATCATCGTGCTCGTCATAATCGACAGGTAAGTAAAGGCCAGGTAGAACCCGACTACAGTAGGTGTTGCCCCAAACTGAGTAGCGTAGAGGGGTAGGATGGGCAAAAGCCCCATACCGACAAACCAAATAACAAAATTAACCAAAAATAGATAAAGTAATTGTTTGTTTTTCATCATCGTGCTCCTGTTGTTACGTAGATCAGTAAATTTAGCCCCATTGTATCCTAAAAGAGAGCTTTCTGTCTTGAGAGCAGTGTCCCAACTTTTGCTTGGATTTTTCAGGGATTGCTAAAAAATGTGGGACTGGTGTCCCAGATGGGAAAAATGAGAGGGGATTTCGGTTGTAATCAACAGATTAACGGGCTGATTTTACTAACCATTCCCACGCCCGAACCCGGCCTCACGCGCCCGAACGATGGCCTCGGCCCGGTTAGCGGCCTGCATTTTGCTAAAGAGGTTGGTAATGTGGTTTCGGACTGTTTTGGGGCTGATGACAAGTTCCTCGGCAATCTGAGTATTGCTCAGACCCTGAGCAATCAATTCTAGAATGTCTTGTTCCCGGTCGGTGAGTTCGTCGATAAGCTGCAAAGGCTTGTAAGTAGGTTCCGAACGGGTCTCCGCAGTTGCACCCACGCCCAGAAAGTCATAAACTTCGCTTAAGAAGCGCTGCCAGGCTGGCTCGTTTTCCAACAGAAGATGGTTCTTGCTTTCAAGGGGTACAAACTGTGCCCCAGGAATCAACCCCGCCAGATGGCGACCCTCCTCAAAAGGTACTGCGGCTTCCTCCCGCGAGTGCAGAATAAGGGTTGGGGTAGCTACCTGGACGGCCAAATCGCTCACGTCAATATAAGAATTCGTCAGCCTGATCTTGTAAGCATTCTCCGGTGAGGCGGACATCCGCTGGAGGTCATTAAACCAGCGCATCTGTTCCGGTGTTCCTTCGGGCATAAGCAAGCTCGTAAATACCTGTCGAAAGGCGGGGTTATTCTGACCCCAACCAAGCCTTACCAGATTTTGCAGCGTCTCGACCATTTCAACCTGCGGCTCTGTTAAATTGCGCTTGTACCGGCCACGAGCATATGTGCCGAATAAAATAAGGTGACTGACTTTCTCAGGATGGCGGACCGCATAGGTGATGGCAACCGGCCCCCCCTGCGATATTCCCAACAGGGGAAAGCGCTCTAACCCCAGGGCATCAACCACCGCTTCCAGGTCCTGCACCCAGGCCTCTACCGAAAAGTCCTCCACATCCCAATCCGAAAGACCACAACCACGCTCATCATATCGCACCAGGGTGTGATGTTGAGACAGCCCGGTCAGCCAGTGCCGCCAGACCGGGCTTTGCCAGTCAAACTCCAAATGGCTGAGCCAGTTAGCGGCCTTCACAAATGGCGGCCCCTGACCGACCGTGGCGTAGGCAATGCGGGTTCCATCGGTTGTCGTACAAAAACGGATTTGCTGCTCCATCCTGCTCATATTCAATCGAGTGTTTAGTGGTTTATTCGCTAAGTTTTTAATATTGTAGGGGCGTTCGCCGAACGCCCTACCGAAGGTGCGGACGCCAATCGGGCGAATGCCATTCGCTCCTACATCTAATAAGGAGATGATAAGTTTCACAGGAAATCTGTCAGCTCTGATCTTCCTAGAAATCTCGAACTCAGCCTATTATGCCCTAATGAAGTCTTTTTTGAAAACCGGTCCGCTCTTGTTATTACTCAATAAGCCGAATATTACGCCGCTCGCCGGGAATGCGCTCCACAAAGCCATCTCGCTCTAGCTGTTTGACGTAATAATACACCGACCCTCTACCCAGGCTCGTCCCATTCATTACCCTTCATTACCCTCCGTCAATTTTTTTTTGGAGCGCCCGCTGTGTTGCTTTCGCCTGCGCCAGAAAATCCGGCAGTTCGGCCACCGCCGCCGCCTCCTGAACCGTGACCTCAAACACAGCCGTCCCAATCTGAATATAAAACCGCAATGGCAAACCCACCGAAAACCTCACCTCTTCTGTTGTCATCACCGCCTCCATTTGCTAAAAAATAAATGCTGTAGGTCACCGCTTGCCACGTGACCCTCTCCAAAGCCACCATTTGTCCCGTTAAAAACGGAACCTGCGAATACACAATCCAAAATCGAAAATCTCGAAGATGCCCGACAGGGTGCAAAATCGTCAGGGCAGGCCGAACCGTGCCTCACCCCAACAAAAAAAGCGACGCCTCAAAGGTCGTTACTCCTTATCGACGTCGCTAATTTTAGGTTAGCAAATTATATGTTGGGAGTCAAGGGGAAATTAATTGGTAATTGGTAATTGCCAAAGGTGGGGATTGAAATGCGGTGAGGAAATCATAGCCCTTGGACCGTAGGGGCGAGGCCAGGGGCTTGCAATCCGGTCAGAAAACCATAGCCCCTACACCTCTTTGCTTCACTGTTTACTTTGTAGCCGTAGGTCACCGCTTGTAGTGTGATCCTTCCCCACAGCCGCCATTTGTCCCGTTAAAAACGGAACCTACGAATCGTAAATCGCAAATCCAAAATCGAAAATCATTCTTACGGCAACTGAATCGTCTCTAGTGGGACGGCCCGGTTGGGATGGGCCACGCCAGCGGGGTCGATGCTGCTGAGGCGTTCGTTGAAATCGTTGTAAAGACCGGCGATGAGAGTGTATTCGCCGGGGGGCAGGCCGGCGGGCAGGAGGATGCGGTGGGTATCGGCCACCACCGTCCCAACGGTCCAGTTGGGCATCGGCACGGTGCCGTTGGCCGGGATACTATCGTGCCCCTCGATGCGCTGGCCCTCCGCATTGATAATCTGGGTGAAAACGGTCAGGTTCTGCACCTGGGGGTCGAGGGCGCGCCAGTAGAGGGTCACCTCTATGGTATTGCCTCGGCGGGTCATCTGGTGGCTCAATAGCTCAATGCCACCGCTAAAGCGGGCCGGGGCGATAAAGCGGCGGGGATTGGCTTGTAGGCTGTAAAGCGAGACCGTGCCCAGCCCCTCAAAATCGTAACTGGCCAGCTCTGTGCCCCGGGTCGAGAGGCCGCCCCGCAACGCCTGCGCCCGCGTCCCGGTCGGCAAAATCCAGACCTGGTCAAGCCCGTGCAGCAAATCCGGCAGGGTGGCCGCGCCGGGCAATTCTTTGCTGGCTCCATCGGTCAGTTGCAGGTCGAATTGACGATGTAAGGACGGGTATATCTGGCGATAGGTGGCCTGGTCGCTCAAGAGGAGGCGAGGTGTGGGGGCATCGCTTTGACCGGCCTCCAGTTGGCTCTCCATAAACCCGGCCAGCGTCCCCAACGAGCTATGGCTTAATTGCGCCGTGCTGTAGGCTCGAATCGTTAGAGGGGTCAGCACCAGTAAGGCCAGGGCCGCAAATGTCCCTAAACCCGCCGGAACATAGGGCCGCGCCCCGGCAAAAGCGGACAATAGCCCGGCCGAGGGCCACAACACCAGGGCGAACTCCAGGGCCAGGGCCACGGTTATCAAAAAGCGGGCAATGACGATAAAAACCAGCAACCAGGTGGCGGTGGGAACCAGCACAAAATAGACGGGCTGCTCCAGGATATTGAGGCCGGTTAAGACCAGCATATAGGTCAGGCCCCGGCCATCGGGCATCAGCAGCAGGATGAAGGGCAGCAAATAGACCAGAAATTGGGGGCTGTACCCCTTGGAATAGAGCATAAAAATAGCCATTGTCAGGCCGCCAAAGGCCACCATATGACGTGGCCGCTCGTAGTTGGCCGGGCGGGTAAAAATATAACCATAGATTCCGGCAAAAATCAGGGTGATGAACCACCACATCACCGAGGGCCAGCCGCTATGAATGGCGAAGGCGGTTTCCGCCGGGTTCAGCCGGTCACCGGCCACCTGGCCGAAGCCAAAATACCCCTCGGCGATAGCCCAGATTGTCTCCCAGGATGAGCGGCCCAGCATCGAGCGGGCCGACGCCAGCACCCACTCCGGCCCCAGCAGTAAGAAGGGAGCCAGCAGCACCAGGATGCTCAGGCCAAAAACCACCCCATAAAGCCCGGCCTCGATACCGGCCTCCTGGTTGTTGTCTCGATATTGGGACCATAAACGGCGCAGGGCCACCGGCAGCATCACCACCGGAATAATTTTGACCATAAAGCCGGTGCCCACTGCCATCGCTGAAGAAAAGCGGTGGTCGGTTAGCAGGAGTTCGAGGGCCAGTAAAATGAAAAAGAGAGCTATCCCATCGAAAAAACCGAGCATCGCGTAGATAGGCGGGAAAAGACCGATGTAAATCCACAGCACCCGGCTGACAGTGGCCGGGGTTTGAAAGAGTCGGCGGGCCAGGCGGTAAATCAAGATGAAGTTGCCAACTTCAAAGAGGACAAAGGTGCTGCCTAAAATCAAAATGAACCACAGGCGCGCATCATCCGGCCAGGGCGGCAGCAGCAGGGCTAATTTATATGCGCCCACCGCCAGCCAGGGGACCAGTGGCGGCCACTCCAGCCAGAAGTGCAAAAAGGGGTACAGGCCGTAATCCGACAGAGAAGCGATGCCAAAGTAAGTATCAAAATCGGACCAGTCTCTAATAAAGCCGCCGGGCCGCAGCAAGAAGAGGGTAAAGATTCGGAAGGATACAAACAGGGCCAGCAGAACCCAGAACTCGGAGATAACGGGGGGCGGGTCGGCCTGGGATACCTCGACCTCAGGCGCGGGTTCGGGTGGGGGTTGTGGCTCCGGCTGAGGCACAGGCGCGGGTGCAGGTGCAGGCTCAGGCTGTTTCTTCTCAAAGCTGACCACTTTTTGGGTGATTTCCGGGGAGGGTTCGGGCAGGGTATCAAAATCAACCTCGGTGGCCGCACCCTGCTGGGCCGCGCTGAACAGCGCCTCCTGAACCTCGTCTACCGGGCCGGGCCGCGGCCCTTCATCAAAGTCCGGGGTGGGTTTCACCAGGTCATCAAACTCCACTTCGGTGGAGAGGTCGGCCTGGGCGGCTTCAAAGAGAGCCTCCTGAATCTCATCCACCGGGCCGGGCCGCGGCCCTTCGTCGATGTCCGGCACCGTGTCATCGACCTCAGATGCACCGGTTGGGGCCATTGGCCGGGTGGGGTCCTGGTGAACGGAAGGGGGCTTTTTTTGCTCGCCTTCTGGCCGGTTGGGGGTTGTTTTGCCCTGCTGGCGGCCGCTTTCTTCGTCGGGATTGTTTGGCTTTTCCTGGCTCATCGCATTCTGCCCGTCCATAGTTTGAACCGTAAGGCTAAAATAGCCTTGGTATACTTGGTAAAAACAGATAAAAATTGAGTTTTGCTGTGTCCGTGCATCCGCAGCCGGTAAAACACCGGAATTTCCAACATCTTGTAGCCTCGCTTATGGGCCACCATCAGCAGCCGGATGAAGTAGTCGCCATAGCCATAGTAAATTTGATCGAGGTCCATTGCCATCAACTTTTCCCGGTAGATGGAAAAGAAACCACTGAGATTATCGTGTACCGGCGTACCAAATAAAAGGCGGATACCATAATTATAAAGGAGGCTGGAAAATTGTCGAAACCGGTCTTCCATCCCTCCGGCCATCACAAAGCGGGAGCCGATGATGATGTCGTAATACTTCAGAAAGTCTATCATTTGGGGCAAAATGGCCGGGTCGTGGTTAAAGTCGGTGTCCATAAACACCAGGATTTCGCCGCTGGCCCGCTCCACCCCATACCGGATGGCAGTCGCCAGGCCGCGTTCCTCGGTGCGTACATAGAGTTTCACCCGGTCGTCAGCGTCAAACTTCCCCCGAATGGCTTCGGCTGTGCCATCGGGGCTGTTATCATCAACAACAATAACCTCAACCCCCAAATTTTGTGACAGGACTGCAAAAATAGCCTGAATCAGCTCGACGATATTATCTTTCTCTTTGTAAGTTGGTAGAATGATAGATGTTTTCATCCAGGTTATTGGAGATTAAGAGGTTGCAACGGTCAACTACCAATTACCAATCTCTAATCTCCAACTCTCCTCTCTCCTCTCCCATTCTCTCCTCTTACATATGTTTCCATAACTCGAAAATGGTTCCGTACTTGCCGCCTTGTTTTCTAAAGCGACGCTGGTCGGCGGGTTTGGGCCAGGAGTGATATGAAGCTTGGCTGTGATCCTGTGAGATTTGAGGTGGCTTACCGGCTTCAACCAAGTTAACCGCTTTTACCAACATCTCTGCGCCCAAGACAGCACATCTATAAGAGAGAGAGGTTATAGTATCATCTGGGGTGACAGATATCTTCTCCTGTAGAAATAGATCACCCGTATCAAATTTTTCATCTACCCAATGGATGGTGGTTCCGGTCTCTTTTTCTCCGGCAGCAATCACCCAAAAATAAGGAAAAAGGCCACGGTGGCGAGGTAATAAAGCCGGATGGATATTTAAGGTTCCCTTGGTTGGCAAATTAATTAGCTCGGTCTTGATAAGCTGGTTTAAGTAAATTGATAGGACTAAATCAGGTTCCCAGGCTTTGATTTGCTGCAACGTTTCAGGGTTATTAACATCAATTGAGCCGATAACCGGCACGTTGTAACGGGCGCGCATATCCCGCAAGGAATGAACTTTGGGTTCTCTGCCAATCAAGCGAAAAATAATAGCCGTAGCGCGGCTCTGAAAAAGCTCCAATGCTTTGCGTCCAACAAAGCGCAAGCCGGTTCGTTTGAGGAGATGCAGTAATCCGCCTGATAAACTCTTGCCGTAAACCAGACAATCGGACCGAACAATACCAACGACTTGCCCCGGAAATTCTTTGAGCAATTGCTCGGTCATAAGATTAGAGTAAAGGCTTTCGTAAGTTAGTATTACAATACGCATAACAAGAATGATGAATGATGAATGATGAATGATGAAGTGACAAAACTCATCACTTCACGGTCCCTATTCAGTAGCTATATTGATTATTGTATCGCAAATATAATCAATTTGTTCGGGTGTGAGCGTGGCCCCCGAAGGTAAATTTAGACCTTTGCGAGCCAATTCTTCGGCAATAGGCAAGGATTGGCCGGTATTGTACATCGGCAAGGTATGAACCGGGTAGAAAAAGGGGCGGGTATCAATACCGGCTTGGCGTAGCCTGTTTTGGAGCGCATCTCTATCCAGACCAAATTCATCTTCCACAATGATAGAGTACATCCAATACACGTTTTTGGCCCACTCAGCTGCGGGCGGCAAGGTAAGCCCGGTAACTTCAACCAGGCGACTATTATAATGAGCTGCATTACGGCGGCGAATAGTCACCATCTCATCAATGCGCTCCAATTGGGCCAAGCCAATGGCAGCTTGCAGATTAGTCATCCGATAATTAAATCCCATTTCGGGATGCCAGTAGGGGTTGTCGCTGTAACGACCCTGATTTTCAAGGAAGAAAGCTCGCTCGGCCCATTCCTTGTTATCCGTTACAATAATGCCGCCCTCGCCAGTCGTAATGATTTTATTGCCGTAAAAGCTAAAGATTGCCGCATCGCTTAATCCTCCCACACGCTGACCCTGATAACAGGCTCCATGAGCTTCGGCAGCATCTTCCAATAGAAGGAGATTATGCTCATCAGCAATAGCTCGTAGCGAGTCCATATCGGCTGGATGCCCATACAAGTGTACTGCGAAAATAGCTTTGGTGCGCGGCGTAATTGCATCGACAATGGTATTAGGATCGATGTTCCACGTTTCACGCTCCGAGTCGACAAATACAGGGGTAGCGCCTGTATAGCGGATTCCATTGGCCGTTGCCACATAGGTTAAGCTGGGCATAATAACCTCATCACCCGGCCCAAAATTGAGGGTGGCAGCTAGAAGATGGATGGCTACAGTACCATTGAAAGTGGCAACTCCATAACGAACACCACAGTAGTTAGCAAAACTCTTTTCAAAATCGCGTACATACTTGCCCAGCGATGAAATCCAGCCACTTTTAACACAATCCGTAATATATTCCAACTCTTTGCCACCAAATAGAGGCTCGGCAACGGGAATGAAAGATTTATTGTTAGCCAATGTTTCTCCCTATCACTACAAATAAAAAGGAGACGATGTTAAACGTCTCCCACCATTGCAACGTGAGGCTCGAATCATAACCCCAATAACGGCAAAAGTCAAAGAAAAACCGAGGGTAAAGTAATGATGAATAGAGAATTGCCGAAGGTTCTTAATGGTGAATGAGGGTTTTGCAGATAGTTGGTTTTTAGTTTCAAAAGACCGTATAATGTAACAGAGATTTAACTGCTTCTATGTATAGTATTGCTCAATCGCACAATAAGGCTTATATTCACAATTCACAATTGACAATTTGTAATTCACAATTAGTTAGGTGTCGTTATTCCAGCCTTGTAGCAGTGGCTCCAACTCTCGATGGTCGCGAATAACGGCATCGGGGGTGATGATGTTTGCTGTCGTCTCATTGGTAGAAGCAGGCCAATCGTCATGATTGAGACCGATGTATTGGACCCCGCGCATCCCCACCGCTTGCGCCCCGGCAATATCGGTACGGAGCAAGTCGCCAATATGAACCGCTTCTGCTGGCTCCGCACCCAACGCGCTGAGGGTCGTTAAAAATGGATCAGGATGGGGCTTGCTGCGCCCAACTTCATCGGAAAAGGTGAGGTGAGTAAAGTAATCAGTCAGCTCATCTGCCTCTAAAATTTGGCGCAATACCCGTCCGGGCGTAATGCCTGTATCAGATATAAGCCCCAACCGGTAACGGCTGGATAAATCGGCCAGCACCGACCGGGCTTCGGAGGTCAGAATGGGCCTTTCGATTAAAACGCTATTCTCCATTCTGGTCTGAATTTTAAGCAAATGATCCGGGGGAAGAGAGATGTCCAGATGGCGCTGCACAATCCACAACCACTCTTCTGCGTTCATGGTTCGATGATCTATTACCCAACTTCGATTCCAGCCATCGCGGGCGGCTCTGACGGCCTCCTCAAAATGGGCTAATGCGAAGTTAAACCCATTCACCTGCTCAAATTCCCCTTTGAGTTGGTGCAGGCGTTTGGAATAGTTAATAACTTTATTTGAGTAAAGCGTTTGCCAAAAGTCGAAAGTAATGGTTTTGATGGTCAAAATTGAACTCCTACAGTTAATCTTTAATAATTTCTGTTATTCTTTGGCTTTTAGCGAAGCCATCTATTTCTAACAATCTCTGTAATCTCATTGGCGATCTTGGCTAACACTTCGTCGATGTCTGTATCTTTTTACCCTCTTTTTTCGCTTCTTCAACTATGCGTTCAACATCTTCGCGGGTTAGCTTGGCCATAGCCTTATCCTGTCCTTAGCAACAGTCACCCCTGCTCCCTTGCTCATCCCTCATCCTTTGTCCGCCTCGTAGTCGGCCAGGATTTGGAGGAGTTGGGGCTTAACCTGGGGGATATCTTTCTGCACAACCTGCCAGACAATTTCCAAATTAACATTGTCATAGCCGTGAATAATCCGGTCACGCATCCCGGCCATCTTTTTCCAGGGGACATTTGGATATCGCTCCCGAAACGACATTGGTAGACGTTTGGTGGCTTCACCTATAATTTCCAACGCTCTGACCACGACAAAGTTAATCATAAAATCGGCCGCAAAATGGTCATAATCCACCTTGCTGATGGCAATCTCTGCTTTTTCCATAGCATCGATTATATCTTCAATGTAGACCAGATAATCTCTTTTCACAACATCTCCACTTCTTGCAAAATGTAAGGTTGCAAACGAGGTTTGAGGTTTTTCTTAATGGCCGTTTGAACCTTTGCTCCTAGTAACGTACTCAGGTAATCTTCTAACTCGACTAAATCCAACAAGCTGATGCGGGGTGGGTCGGTCAGTTCAATCAAAATATCAATATCACTATCGGGCCGCTGCTCACCGCGCACGTAGGAGCCAAACACGCCCACTTCAATGACGCCATATTTTTCATATAAGTAAGGTTTTTGGGCCTGTAGAATTTGCTTGATTTCGGTCAGGGTTTTCATCGGTCTTTATCTTTCCCCCATCTCTAATCTAATCTGTACAGCAAGTTGCCGCGCCCGCTCCGGGGCATCGCCAACATAGTTGCTGGCATCTAATAGCGTGACCACCTGGGCCGGGTCCAGATACCGGGTCACGCGGTCATCTGTAGAGAGATACTCTGGTAACGGGTTAGGTCGTCCGGCGACCACCTCGGGCCAGGCGGCCAGACTGTGCTGGCGGATGATTTCGTGCATCTCTTGCCGGTCTGCGCCAAACTTCACAGCCGTCATCAAGACCCGCTCGGTGGCAGCGAATGTACCGTATTTTTCCAGGTTGCGAGCCATCGCGGCCTCATCTACCTGCATATCACTGATGAGACGGGTGGCTCGGCGTAATATTTCATCTGTGGCTAAAAAGGCGGTCGGGAACATCTCGCGCCGGTTGGCGGAGTCGTCCAGAGTGCGTTCCAATAAAGAGTGAGCCGCATTATCCCAGGCTATTCGCGGCAGGCTGACCACCAGGCGAGCCAGACTATTGATATTCTCGGCATTGATGGGATTCCGTTTGAAAGGCATCGCGCTGGAGCCAACCTGTTGACGGCCAAAAGGTTCACCCCATTCCCCCAACGAGGGCGCTTGCAGTAGACGCAAATCAAAGGCGAATTTATATAACGAACCGGCCAACCCGGCCAGAGCATTGATAATCAACCAGTCCTGTTTGCGAGGGTAAGTTTGGGTGGCTACGGGGAATGCCTCAAGCCCGATAGCCTTCATAATGTAAGCTTCTAACTGGGCAGCGTTCCAATCTTCACCTCTAGGGACTTCATTAGAGGAAGTCAACAACTCTTCGTAAGAGGCCGACGTTCCCACTGCACCCTTAAAGCCCTTCCCTTTGATACCATCTCGCACACGGCGTAGTTCAGCAAAATCGGTCAGCAGGTCAAAACCATATTGAGCCAGCCGGTAGCCCAAGGTGGTTGGTTCGGCGGGTTGGAGGTGGGTAAAGCCGATGACAGGGGTGTTAGCCCAGCGTTCGATTTGTGGGGCTAATTTGGCTAATAAGTCGGTAAGCCTGATTAAAATCAAATCCAAGCTTTCGCGCAGACGTAAGGCATCGGCGTTATCCTCAATGTCCATTGAGGTAGCTCCTAAGTGGATGATTCCACCACCGACAGGGCACTGCTCGGCAAAGGTTTTAATCTCCGCCATCAAATCATGATGAATTTCGGCCTCAATCTGGTGAGCACGATCAATATCAACCATCTCAGTATGAGCGCGAAGATCATCCACCTGGGCTTGCGTAACCAGCCCAACCTGCTGCTGGGCTTCGGCCAGAGCCACCCATAATCGTCGCCACAGTTGTCTTTTGTGTGCTTCGCTCCAGATATGGCGCATTTCGGTGCTACCGTAGCGCCAGGTAAAAGGAGAGAGATAAGTTTGGTGAGTGTATTGCTCAGACATACTGTCAGTATAACACGAGCAATGGTGCCTAGCAAAGCGATTGACGAGGACCAAAGAAACTGTTAAAATAGCGCAGTTTGGATCACACACCCTTAGGAGAAAAAATGCTACAGATTGAAGAATCAACCTCGATAAAAGATGTCCAGATTGTGACCCTTAAGACCTTTGGAGATGAGCGGGGTTACTTTACAGAGACGTTTCGTAAGGAGTGGTTTCCACAACGTAATTGGGATATTGTGCAAACCAATCGTTCCACCTCGCAGGCGGGGGTGCTGCGAGGGCTTCATTACCACTTTCATCAGGTTGATTACTGGTTTGTGGCCGCCGGTAGAATACGAGCCGCCTTGTATGATTTGCGACCTGATTCACCCACATATAGTAAAACTCAGATGATAGAAATGGATGCACAGGCCCAAACGGGACTTTTTATTCCTATTGGGGTGGCTCATGGCTTTGTAACTATAAGTGACGCTATCTTAGTCTATATCGTCGATAATTACTATGATAGTGGCGCTGATGAGCATGGTATCGCTTGGAATGATCCTCAGGTGGCTATGCCGTGGGGTGTGGAGGCCCCCATTCTTTCCCGCCGGGACGCGGCTAACCCGATGTTAAAAGATATTCCCCCAGACAAGTTGCCCTAAGTATAATACTTGCTATCTTCCTCTTACCTCATAACGCACCTGTCCAAAAGAACAGGTGCGAACTGACTTATTGTCAGATGTCTTTGCCCATTTTTTCCGTTATAATTGGGTCATCAATGCTAACATCAAGAAAACTCATTACACTAACGGGAGAGACCTATGTTTAGATTCAAATCGCCACTTTCTTTGAAGCTCTTGTTGGCCCCAATCCTCATTTTTATGTTGCCCTCTATCGCTTTTGCTCATGATGGCAGTGGCCAACCCTCGATCATCGCCGGAGCGTTAGCCTGGGGATTTATGGGGTTTGGGGTGTTGGTTATTGTGGGCGTATCGCTCATTCTTTTTAACGGCACGTCTGACGAAAATCGAGCCACAACAGCAGAAGATTTTGAAAAACTGACCGGCTTCGACGGCTATATCGCCAAAATGGGCCTCTTCAGCCGCAATGCTCGCCTGTTTATGGTCCATGTGGTGGGAATGGATGTGATTTTTGGAACCTGGACTGTTCTGTTTAATTTGTACCTCCTGGCCGTAGGATTCGATATTGCTTTCATAGGCTTGCGGATATTGCTGGCAGCAGTCACCAGGGCGCTCTTTTCCATCCCGGCGGGCTTAATCTCCGACCGGGTCGGGCGAAAGCTATCTTTTATCCTGGGTGATGGTATGGGCGCGGTTATGTCTTTGATTGCCATTTCGACCGCAGACCCAACCCTTTTGCTGGTGACGGCTGTTATTGGGGGAGCCTTTAGCGCCTTGCATGGCGTGGCTGAACCGGCCTTTATGGCCGAAAACTCAGAGGATTTTGAGCGGGTCC